>Ga0256405_10001891_pt1 | contig 53008 bp, 49 predicted proteins | sample RumenRJG_02DNA_FD_189096 | JGI IMG/M metagenome (GOLD analysis project Ga0256405, IMG submission 189096) | Bovine rumen microbial communities from Lethbridge, Alberta, Canada - RJG_02 | ecosystem: Host-associated > Mammals > Digestive system > Stomach > Rumen | place: Canada: Alberta... | reverse complement strand
AGGAACTGGTCGCTCAGCCAAAGGGCTGCAATGCTGCCGCGCGTGGCTCTCAGCCGCTCCATCTGCTCAAGCGAGAAAATGCACAACTGCTCGTCGTTCATCGTCAACACTTGTGACAGGTCTATATCCTTGAAAGCCTGCTTCTGAATGATCTCCAGCAACTCGTGTGGGGTGGGTTCTTTGCTCATCTGCTATTAACTGTTTATTATTCGAGCACAAAGTTACGAATAAGCAGGCTAAAAAACGAATATCTGATGCAAAAAAATCGATAGAAACGTGGAAACAGGGAAACGTGGAGTCGGTATAGTTCGGCAACGGGGGAAATGAAAAGTATTAAGATAATGATATATTAATAAATGTTAATTGTGATAACCGTATCATTGATACCTTTATCATCTTTCCCCGTCTACAACCAAAACCACCCCGAATCCATGTTTCCACGTTTCCACGTTTCATCCCGTCAGAAAGCCCCCTTTCCCAGCAGCGAGAGCCATATATAATAATGTACGCGCGCAAGTCGATTTTCAATATCTATGCAGTCATTATTGCATATAAATGCAGAAAAATACGCCTCCAAATCCGCTTACGACTGAGCAGCCTTTTCTCGTAATGAAACACCCCTTTTCCTTACGATTGACCGCCCTTCCGGTACACCCTAACTCAAACCCGCATATTTATGCAAAACGCAGCATAAAGGCACAAATAAAAAAGCTATGAGATTTCCATGCTCTCGATTTAAAATATGTTAATTATTCTCCGACTGATGCAGTATTTTCATACTTTTGCGGTTTAGTATATAGAAACGGTTCAACAAAAAGCGCGAAATATATGAAAAAGAATCTTGCATTGTTTATGATGTTGCTGGCGGCTGTGATGATGACGGGCTGCAGCAGCAGCGATGAGAAAGAACCTCAGATTGTTATATGTTTTATCCAACCTGAAATAATCGGTAAATGGCAATTAGTGGAAGTGAAAGACGGACCTCACGAGTTTCATCAGAATGGATATGAGGATGCCTTTAAGGGTGCTCTCGTTGATTTCAGTCCAACGGGAAAGGTTACAATGACTTTTTCCAACTACCATACCGAAAAGATGGATTGGCGTAATGATAAAAATACAATTGACGACCTTCCTGTTGTATACATCGAGAACGTTCCTTTTACCTATACAATCGAAGGACTAGAATTGAAACTGCATTATAAAGGAATATATAAGACTGACCATATACCTGCAACTTTCGTACTACAGCAAATCAGTGATGATGAGTATAACGACATTATGTTCAACTGGTCTTACCCTGATGCTGTATTCTATCCATTACAAATCAAATCAGATGATAGCGAGGAAGATTGCCAGTTGTTTAACGCCCACTGCTACAAGCTAAGAGAAAATCTCGTTGGCAATGACGGCACAACCATTCATAGAAAAACGAATCTGGAATTCGGAGCCTTGATAAAAGATTCGTCAGTCTTTGACATGCTTGGGTTCTGCTTTGACGGAGAGAGTCCTGTAAAGGAATTCAGCGACATGCAGATAGGCGATGCTTATGACGCCAGTCAGTTCAATGCCTGTGCATACTTTAGAAGCACAGATGGTTTGGAGGTCTTACGTGGATCACGATGTGTTTCTGGGCAAATTGAGGTAATCGATAAGAAGGAGCTTGGCGAGGACAGCGTTATCACGCTCAAGTTCAATGGGCTTGTGTTCCCCTCAAAAGACGGAACCTCAACCTACACCTTCAACTCCACAGTGGACTATAAGATCAAAGAGCTCCAATACGCCGAGGACTTATAGGCGGATAGATAGAAACAGTACAAAAAAGCACAAAATATGAAGAAGAATCTAACATTATTCATGGTGTTGCTCGCGGCTGTGGCGATGACGGGCTGCAGCAGCGATGAATTGGGCGAGTTTAATGCCAATGGTGACTTCGTGGTGAAGGGCAACAATCCGCCAAGCAAGACAGACTTCCAGAGGATCGTCGACGGCTACGGCTGGCTCGAGGCCGAGACCCACGAGGTGACAAGCGACGGGAAATGGAGTTCGGAGGATTACTGGGAAGAGCGTATTGGCGGAGGTCCGACGTCCTACGCTTTCAGCGGCAATACCGCCACGCGGTTCGTCTGGCTCGACGCTGTTCCGGCATCAGTCTATTACGACCGCCCGCTGCGCTACGATGAAGCCTCAGGCAAGGTGTATTTCGGCGATAACGAGGCTTTTACCGTGATTTCTGCTTCCGACGACGAGATCACCATCGTGAAACCTGGCGGCATCCGGGGCGGCGACGATTCAAAGATCTACCTCTACATCAAGCTCAGGCGCATGACTGCCGAAGAGCTCAAAGCGCATCAGGAGGAATATTGGGTGAATGGCGATGACATCAACCGCGAGATGACTGAGGAGGACATCTGCCACAAATGGGTTGTGACGCGGATTCCCGGCCTCATAGTGAATCGCGAGGGCGACAGGCACAACGACCGTCATTATATCCGCTTCATGCCCGACGGAACGGTAGAGGGAAAATACGACAATGCCCACTTCAAAGGCACTTACACCTGTAAGTATGACGCTCCTGACGAAATGCAAATGCCGACATTGGGATGGGAGACCCGATTCAAGGTGGAAATCACTCCCGATGCCGATGGTGGCTCGTGGCCTGGCTGCTTCAGGAATTTCGATCAAGGCGTATATGCCATTATCTACAATGCATGTCACCTGGCTATCCTCTCACAGGGAGAAAACGATCCATACCAATTCATCCGAGGCTTCGATGACTAGCCGACATTAACGATTCAACTCCAAAAGTGCGAAATATGTCGTGAAATAACAGGAGTACCCCTAACGCAACTTTTCTCGAACTCGTTCCTACGAGACCTTGATAAGATATGGGCACTACGTGAGTACATTCCAGACCCAACCAACCCAAATTGTTCTAAAGGATGAGTAGAAAATAACGATTTCAACGTGAAATCATAACCCAACCTTCAAGAAAAGACCACGGTCAGTAAAACGAAAATCGGCATCAATCGCAGACAAGCCCCTATCTATGGGGCTTTTGTGTGTCTATCTATGTAACCTGTTCGCCATCTTTTATTCCTACTTGATAGTAGGGGTAGAACCGTTGTCTCTAAAAAACCTGCCAGCCTATTGAAACTTTTTTTCTATACTATACCTAACTTTTCTAACTAACGTACTATTTATATTAAAATAATGATTATGAAAAGACTATATCGAAACTTAAAAGACGATACCAAGAAGCGTATCGCACAGAGCCTAAGAGGTCGCTCGTTCAGCGACTCACATAGGCAAGCAATATCTGACGCTATGAAAGCGTACTGGTCCACTATCCCATACAGGGACGAAGAAAATAACGAGAGTAATAACCAAGACGATGAAACGAGTATGTAACAGACCTATTCAACTTGATGCAGTGACCCTTTGTTATGAGGTTGTGCACCCTTATTACTATGAACAGCTAAGCACCCTTGATTATGGTGACTGCCTTTATATGGATGAATTCAGACTATACAGAACTGAAGGCAGATATTTTGAAAATGTCTATGTCATTAGGCTGGATAACGGCACACGTGATATTGAGTGGGGCTACTTAAAGTTCAACCTTGTGCGAGGTGACGAACAGAGCAACACACACACCAACGGCAATCGCAAAGTTTGGTTTAGCCTCAACAATGAAACACTCTATTCCAAGGATACTTTTTTTCTTACTTACATAGAACAGAGGCTGGGGCTAGAGTTCCATAATGTTACGAGTCTGGACCTCGCCCTTGATACCCCATTCAGTGTTAGTCCACTTGTCAAAGCATACTTGCACAACAAAGATGTGACTACCATATTGAACGGCAAGCGCATCATTGACAGAGACGAAGACAGACCAGAAATCAGGTACACATTTAGCGGAAGCCTCAACAAATACGACAAGTATAAGACCGTGAACATTAAGCAACGCAATGCCATCAAGGACAAGAGCAAAGGCATAACGGTACTAACATACGACAAGGTGGCTGAAATCAGCAACGCTTCAGATAAGCAATATATACTTGACCACTATGGCCATCCCAAGAAACTCTATCGCACAGAGGTGCATCTAAACGCAGAGGATATCAAGAACTATGTTGAGCGTAAAGGCATCCAATACACTCCCCTCATCCTGTTCGATGAGGCTACCCTCGAAGATATGTTCTTTCACTTCCTCGGGAGCGTAATACGTTTCCAGAGCCGCAAGATGGATACCAGCTGGGAGCATCTGTTAGGCCGCTTGTAGGTGTATAACAACCACCCCTACCAATGAAGCCTCAACGTGTCAATACCTTTTATATATAAAGGATAGCGTGTCAAATTAAAAATGTATCAATGTAATCTTAATATCGACCACATTGATACATTCTTTTTGTATCAGTCTAACTTAAAATATTAAGGTGATATTATTCAACGAACTTGATATGGATACAACTATCTTAATAATTTCAAAAAAAATCTGTCTATTGAGCCTTTATTATCTAAAAATGCGTATCTTTGTAGCGCAGTTCCAAATGGAATATGTGACATATTGAGAAAGCGCATTTCGCAATTTCTGACCGTGTGAACTTGGACACTTCACCAAATGGCCACAAGCCATCGTTAAATCAGAAATGTGGGAAGAACGCTCTTCTTGGATTGTATTCGTACATCAGCACGATATACATCCGAGTGGGGTTTGTTCATTCTCCTTATCTGTTTAACGGGGGAGTCCAAGCCCTACACGGAGGATAAGGGGATGGAGGCTCCACTTTCTTTTTATGCCTTACAAGAACTATTAACCGCACTCATTGAGCCGAAAGTGCTAAAGAGAAATAAGATATGGACGAACAACAAAGAAAATGGCTAGTTGTGTTAGCTTGGTGTGTTGTAATTTTGATTCTTTTTTTTAGGTTGGATATGTGTTCAAGTTGCAGCTCCGAAGACGAACAGCAAGATGAAACTGATACTGAACTGGTGGAAGAAAGTGAGGCTGACCGTCAAGCCCGTGAACAAAAAGAAGAAGCTGCTCGTCAAGCTCAAGAGCGAAAAGAAAGAATTGATAAACAAGAGCAATTAAAAAAGGAATATGCAGATGAAGGCTATCGAAGAGGATACGATGCAGCCTTTAGCACTCCTGAAAGAAACTCCAATTGGGATTATCGGGCTCGAAACATTTATACAACATTTCATCATGCTCCATCCACCCCAGAAGAAAAGGAATTATATGATATCTTTTATAAGAACTACATGAAGGGAGTTAATGACGTGTTAAATTCTCGATAAAGAAGGGAAATAGACTATGTTTAGTTCTATGATAAAATGTAGAGACTAGGATAGGAATATACTTCCTACCCTAGTTTCTTTTCAAGTTCGGCTATCTCTTTGTCATATTTAGCCTGTGCTGCCTCATACTCCATCTTTTGCTGGTCACGCTGGGACTTCAAACGCTCCAGATGCCTGCGGTTCATTTCATCTATTAAAGCACTACATTTGTCTGCATAAGACTCCATCACTCTCCCGAAGGCTATGATTTTAGCCTCATCAGTCCAGAGTTTATCATCAATACACTCCAACCCCTCAAGTATAGCGCCATATCGTCTGTATGCTTGGAGAGCCTTTTTCTTTTCACCTGTTTTCCCCTCGTTCAGCTCACGCATATAACGCTGGGCACATTTATAGCGTGCAGGGATGTTCTCTACTCGGTCGAGATGCTCAACCTGTTCTTTTGTAAAGCTTTTGCACATCGTCTTAATCAGTGCAAGTTTGTCATCATTAGTTAATTGTTTGGACATAATAGTAGTAATTAGATTGTTTAACCTAGTATTTTTAAAGCGTAAACAACATGTTTACATGTGCAAATATATAGAAAAAGATTTTGAATCCAAAATCCTATAACGTTCTTTAACAAGTTAATCCTTTTCAACTTTTAGACCACAACTTGTTTAACTACTACATATCAATTCCTTCTAACAACTTGTATAGCTCATACTTGCTATTGAACTGGTAAACACGTTCACCTATTCTAATAAACCCTTCGACATCCTCCAGCGGCTCGAACAGGCTCTTCACCGACACACCTAAAGCATTCGCTATCTTTTCAATCGTATCGAGGCGAGGATTACCATTTAGTGCCCTTGTCAATGAAGCTGGGTCTATCCCCATATCCGCTGCAAGGTCTTTCAGCTGCTTTCCTTGTTCCTTACAGATACGTCTCACATTGTCTGCCAATATCTTGCTCATACGTCAATTTTTCGGCAAATATAGCCCAAATTGTTGTATAATGCAAATATTTTTAGGTTTATTAGGAAAATAAATCAATTACTCCTTGGCTATATCTTAACTTTTTTGTACCTTTGCAAAGTAAATTATTAACGTATATATCAAATATGAATAGAATTTGTATCTTTGCCAGAGTCAGCACCAGCATTCAAGACTACGACCGCCAAGTGAATGAACTTACTGCCCTCGCTCAGCGTAATAGCTGGAGCGTTGAGGCTGTTTTCTGTGAGAAGGTAAGCGGAGCCAAGAAGAACAGCGACCGTAAAGAACTGAGCCGAATGGTCAATTATGTTCAAGACCATAATATAAATAAGGTGGCAGTGACGGAACTAAGTAGGCTCGGACGTGATACACTGCAAGTGTTGGAAGTGATAGAGCAGTTCAACAAGTTAGGCATCAGCCTTTATATTCAGAACTACGGCATCGAGACGCTGACAGAGGACGGACAGGTCAACCCAATGAGCCAGTTCCTCATAACCATATTGGCAGAGGTGGCACGTATGGAACGCAAGACCATCCGTGAAAGGGTCGAAAGTGGTTACAAGAACTATCGAGCCAATGGTGGAAAGGTAGGACGCAAAGAAGGCTATCGCAAGAGCGAGACAGATATGCGTGAGCAGTATGCCGAGGAGATACGCTTGTTACGTAAGGGCATCAGCCTCCGTAACATCAGCAAGATTACTGGCACAAGTGTCAACACTATACGCAAGTGCCAGAGCCTCATCTAGAACAAAGTTTGTCAATAATTTGGAAATATGAATTATTTTATATATCTTTGCATTGTAACGTTACGATAATACAAAAAGCTAAGAGGTGAAAGCCCTCTGCTTCAATAATGAGGCTGAAAATAAGTGCCATAAGGCACACAGGAAATGTAAAAAATGTAGTGATAACATTAGAGCATTGCAAAACAATCTTAAACCAAGGACAAAGAAAGTTCAACGACAGAGAGATTAAGGAAATCAGAGAATACCTATATTTCATAGGTCAATTGGAATTAGAAACTAACGGATTAATAAATTAAAAAGTTATGAACGTAATACTATATTGTAGAGTCAGTACAGATGAGCAAGCAGATGGATGCTCGCTTGACATGCAGGAGAGATTTTTAAGAGCCTATTGCAATAACCACCATTATAATATAATAGGTGAAGAACAACCCTATAGGGAGGATTACTCAGCTAAACATTACGACCTAAGAAGACCCAAATTAAAACAAGTCTACAACTATTGCAAGAAACATCGTCACGAAGTTAACAAGGTTCTGTTCCTACGTTGGGATAGGTTCACACGCAACTTGGAGTTCGCCCTAACCTATAAACGTAAGTTCTACGATGAACTAGGGATTGAGATTAACGCTATAGAGTCGCCTATTGACTTTAAGGGTACAGAGTGGTCGATGTTACTAGGAATGTACTGCGGTGTTGCTCATACTGAAGACGAAAAGATTTCACGTAGAACTAAGGACGGCATACACGGTACACTGCTCAAAGGCAAGTGTACCAACAAAGCCCCACGTGGGTATATCAATAAGAGAGACGATAAAGGAGAGGCATACGTTGAGACAGATAAAACGCAGGCAAAAGTTGTTGAACAAGTGTTCCAAGAGGTGGCTAAAGGAGTTGAGGCTCCCAACTGCATCAGACGCAGACTTTGCCCCAACATTCAGAAAGATGCATTTTATAGGATGCTACGAAACATCTTCTATACAGGGCAAATCAGAGTTCCCGCTTACAAGGATGACCCAGAGCAGATTGTCAAAGGCCAGCACGAAGCCATCATTGACACAGAAACGTTTGACAAGGTGCATAACATCATAGACGGTAAGCGTAAAGATGAGCCAAAACTAAGCAAGTCAATCGACCCAGACCTCTATCTCCGTAAGTATATAGTGTGCCCTATCTGCGGCCACTCTATTACAGGAGCCACAAGTAAGGGTGGTTCTGGAGGTAGATACAAATACTACAACTGCTGTCACGATGGCAAACACCTACGCAAACCAGCAGACTACGTGAACGAAAAATTCGCTAATTGGGTAGGTGGTCTGAGACCCAATAAAGAGGTGTTAGAACTCTATACTGAGGTACTGCAAGACCTACGAGGCGAACATAAGCAAGACGTTCAAAAAGAGGTTGACAAGTTGCGCAAAGAGGTTGAACATGTTGAGGCTCTACGCAATGGAGCAGACGACAAGTTCTGTGAGGGCAATCTAACATCTGAGGCTCACACACGTATTACTGAGAGGTACGAGAGGCAAATCAATGAACTACAGGAGCGCATTAACCTCTTGCAGTCTGACACAAAGGGACTAAAGGAGAAGATAGACTACTCTGTGAATATCATAGCTAATTTAAGAAACTTTATGCTTGATGCGCCTGTTAAGACGAAATGTAAGATACTGAGTTCGATGTTTCCGCAAAAAATCGAGTTTGACGGAGAAAAATATCGAACTCAATCCTATAACCAAGTGCTCGACCTCATCTTTCAAGAAACCAACAAGTTACGAGGGTACGGAGAAAAAGAAAGTGCGAAATCTGAGGAGGTTTCGCACTCAGTACCCCGACCGAGAATCGAACTCGGAACTAAGCTTTAGGAGAGCCTTGTTATATCCATTTAACTATCAGGGCGTGTGGTTTTCGCGTGCAAAGGTAGTGATAAAAGGCGAAATGGCAAAATTAAGTGGCACTTATTTTTCGGATAGGTGCCACTTTTGTCATTTCAGGACGCCGGCGATTCTGTTGAGGGCCTCTTCCAGACGGCTGCGCTGAGTGGCGATGTTCAGGCGGATATAGCCTCGTCCTGACTCCGGGCCATACATCGTGCCTGGATTCACCCACACATGGGCTTCGCTGAGCAAGCGGTCGCAGAGTTGCTGTTCAGAGATGCCCGTCGCGGAGATATCCACCCAGGGGAGATAGGTACCCTCTAAGCGGCAAACTTTCCATTGGGGGATGTTCTTACCGATGAAATCGCGCAAAAAGGTGTAATTACCCCAGAGATATTGGTTGAGTTCATCAATCCAGTCCTCACTTTCGTTATAGGCTGCAATCAGACCTACAGGGCCGAAGGGATTCAGGTCGCACACCTCATTAATGTTGATGGCGCGATCGAGGCGGCGGCGCCATTCAGGCTGCGAACAGATAATGTTGGCTGCCTGGAGACCAGCGATGTTAAACGACTTGGAGGGTGAATTGAGGATGACGCTGTTCTGACGGCAGAGGTCGCTGACAGCAGCAAAGGGCTGGAACTGATGGCCAGGCATGATGAGTTCGCAATGGATCTCGTCGCTCACCACCTTTACCTGATACTTCAGACAGATATCGTTCATCTGCGAGAGTTCGGCCTTCGTCCAGACGCGGCCCGTAGGATTATGAGGGTTGCAGAGCAGAAAGACGGTGGTCTTCTCGTCGGCACACTTCGCCTCGAAATCCTCCCAGTCTACCTCGAAGGAATCGCCCACAGGCTTCAGCGCTGTCTCAAGCACCTCGCAGCCGTTATTCCGCACGGAGGAAAAGAAGCAGTTGTAGTCGGGCGACAGGATGAGCACTTTCTCGCCAGGCATCGTCAGCGCCTTGACGGCAACAGACATCGCGGGCACTACCCCCGTCGTATAGAGGATTTCCTCCCGATGAATCCGCCAGTTATGACGGCGCTTGAACCAATTGATCACCGCCTCGTAATACTCCTCCTCAACAACGGTATAGCCGAACACTCCATGCTCAGCACGCCGTCTGACGGCCTCGAGGATAGCGGGAGCAGCCTTAAAGTCCATATCGGCTACCCAGAGGGGAATCAGGTCGCTGACATGATCCATACCCTCGCGGGGACTTTCGTCCCACTTCACACAACCTGTACCCCGACGGTCGATCAATTCATCGAAATCGTATTTCATTTCCTTGTCTCAATGATGCAGTTATTCGGCTGGCGCACGTTCTCGTCGATGGTGATACTACCGATGGAATCGGCAATAATGTGTCCGCTCGTGGGGTTCTTGATGTTCTCGATATGCCCCTTGATGTCGGCCTCGACGTTGGAATATTCAAACATTCGGTCGCACATCGGATCGATGGTGCAGTTCTCGAGCACGAGGTTGTCGACATAGCAGAGCAGCTGTTCGCCTGCGAGGTGGCAGTTCACGAGCCGCACATTCTTAGAGTGCCAGGCCAGATACTCGCCGTCGAGCACAGAGTCGTAGATGGTGACGTTCTCACACTCCCAGAAAGAGTCCTTCGTGAGGATCTTGGCGTTATGCACCTCGACGTTCTTGCAGTATTGGAACACGTATTTCGAATCGCTCTCCAGTCCGTCGACATAGATATTGCTGGAGAACATGAAGGGGTAAGTGCCGCCATGCAGCTTCACATTCTTGATCTTGATGCCGTCAACCTTCCAGAACGTCTCGTCGGCATCGGTAATCTCCACATTCTCCAGTTCAAGGTTCTTCATCTCGCGGAAGAACTTCGGACCGTCAATGCGCGAGTTCTTCATCACCAGATCGTTGGTGTACCAGATGGCCGAACGCGACCCCAGCGCGAAATAGCAGTTCTCGATATAGGCACCATCCACGTGCCACCAAGGGTATTTGCCATAAAACTTACTGTTGTAGCACTCCATGTTCTGGCACTGCTTAATGCCGGATTCTCCGTCGGTAATGGTGATGTTCTCCAAACGAAGGTCGTGCGTAGCGAACAGGGGGCGCTCGCCTCCAAAAGTCTTGTCTTTGATCAACTCCATTGTTTTGCTTATATTATCGTGTGCAAAGTTACAAATAAAAATCCGTAATCTGGTTACCCAAATCACGGATTATACTACCAATTTAAGTGTTTTTATTATTTGATGGCCATCAGCCTGTCGCTGATCAGCTCGAGAGGTTCCATGCAGAGCATCTTGTTGGTGAGATACATGTCGTTCTTGGCCTCATTCATTCTGAAAGTCCTGACGGAAGTCACGCTTGGGGCAATCTCTCGGTAGAGTGTCACCTCAGCGGGAACGTCATAGGCATTGAGGGTTGTATCCCACTTGCTGGTCTCCATGTTGTAGCCATTCTTATAATACTTATAGGTGTGACGGAAATCGTTTACCCACTGGTGCTTGGTGTTGTCCCAGCGCATCACCTCGCGGGCTGTCAGGCGACCCTGCTCGTCGTAACTGTAGCGATACTCCATCTTGGCGCACATCTGGCCATCGGCCTTCTGCTCATAGACCTCGATCTTGTGGATCACACCGTCTTCCAGGTCTGAGTTATACAAATACTGAGAGTTAACGTCGTTAGCGGCGTTGAAATACATCGTTAAAACGGTTGCGATAGTGATAATTGATTCCATAACTCTTTTGCTTTAAAAATTAAACTTTGCCTGTTAGACGCTGCAAAGGTATGAAAAACTACATGCATTTAAGGTTATTTAAATGTTATCTTTAGGTTAAATCGCCAATTCGGTGTTAATAAATCATAAATCAGGCTCACTTCGTGCAGTATTTTGCTATCCTCCGCAGTTATATAAGAAAAGACAGCTAAATTTGCAACAATATAAATAATAGTGGAATATGAATAAGACGTTTATTTTCGGATTATCTCTGTGGATGGCAACATTAAGCCTGAACAGCTGCAGCAGTTCTGACTCTGTCGACAATGGTCTTGGCAATACCCGCGTATCAGAAGAACTGCTGAATCAGGAACCTTTGTGGACGTCTGAGGACTTTGACTACCTCGACACCAGCGACTACAAGACGGAACAGGGAACGACCTGGTTATGGCATGACAACTTTGGACGCCTCACGTCGATCATTTTTTATTTCCCTGCGACCATGGACATAGACGTGCTCTATCGGAGTCCCAGTTCCGTTGATCAGCTTAATGGCCTATATTATCAATTAGGTAATGACAATGAACTGAGAATCGATTCGAGCCACTCATACGAATTTACAGATGATACAGGCATGACTTCTGGCTTCGAACATTATGACCAGTACTACAAAGACGTTAAGGTATATGGCGTTGGCTATACGGACAATTACTACAACACCCCGATGGGCAAGCGTCTGGCCTATACCAATGGGCGGCTGCTGACAGACTTGTCAGTAGACACCACCCCTCTCATCACAGCCGACCAAGCCATGCGTATCTTCGCCTCCCGTTTGGGGGAGGATGTGACCAAAGACTGGGAAGCCGAGCTGATGGTCAGAGAGTTCGTTCTTAAAAAGAATGGCAAGGATGAGCTTGAGGAGCATCTCGTCTGGCATGTCAAGGGCTCGTTCTATCCTGAGGATGAGGCTAAGATAATTACCTCCTTGTCAAGTACGCATATTGAGGAGCCATTGCGGCATGTAGCCCAGATTGATGCCCACACGGGCAGACTGCTTGTAGAGAGCCATTCAGTCTTATTGCCTTAACGCTTTTATCGGACAATACTAATCTGAAAAAGAAAACTAGAATGTCATTATGAAGAATTGGATAAGAATACCGATAATGCTGCTGATGGTTGCGATGGCAGCTTCCAGCTGCGATGACAGCAGTGATGACGGGGCAACGACATATTGGACGGTGACCATCGAGCCGGAATATGTGCTGAGCAGTCCTTACTGGGGTGGCTGGGGATTAGTGACGCCCCACATGGAAGCCATCAACGAGCGTGGCGACCGTACGGACTTGTATGGCCTCGAGGAAATCAAGGGCTTTACTTATGAAGAAGGTTACCGCTATCAGCTGCAATTGCGCGTGGTTGATAAGTTCAAGAAGACGGGGGTTGCCGTCTATGACTCCCCACAATATGAGTTCTTCCTCAATAGGATCATCAGTAAAGAGTATGTGGGCATCCGTCAGGAAGGTCGTCGCGATGTGGAGATGGATGTGGAACAGGTTCGTGTTCGATCCACTAACAGCTATGACTCATGGGAGTATATGGCGCTGTTAGGAAAGGTTATAGGTACCGATGAAACCTTTCTTTTGCACCCATTTGAGATCTATGGTCTCACCTATGTGGACTTCCAGATGCTGATGGACAGAGACGAACGGGGCAGTATCCCTGTCCGTGTACGGATGAAGGTGAGCATCACCCCTTCCGAGAAGCCCATCTATCCGAACATCAATCAGCGCATCCGCCTGATAGAGGTTCTTGGCAAGCAGCAGCTTGAATGTGACAGCATTATTTATAGAGACAAATATGAAGCGTTTATTTGATATGAAGACGATACGTAAATTCCAATTTGGCCTATTGTTTTTAGGCATGATGTTGACAGCGTCGTGCTCTACGGATACAGTTGACGATGAGGTGCTCAATGTCTACGATCAATTATCACTTATAAAAGAGGAGATGGACGCAAGGGTGAAACTGCTCGAGCAGGGCATGGGCACTTTTAAGGGGCGCTGGATGTTTTATAATACTGATAACAACTATGCTTATAAAGATAATGGCGATAGCTGGACATCATCTGGAGGGAGCATAGCGGTACGGAAAGATACAATTTCGTTTGTTTTACCAGAAGAAATGATAACCGATTTGTTTTGGTTGGGTTGTGCCTCTTATCCCGATGTCACTTGGGCAGACACTTATCCTGACGAACCTTTCTTTTCAGACTTTCATTCAATCAACTATAGCTATCAATTGGATTCCTTGTATGGTCAGTGGGTCTGCTCCAAGACAGTTCAGCAATTGACGTATAATTTGGAAGGATTGACTGTCGAATCCTATTATCTGGTTGGATCGAATGCCAGCAATTCATTCGCAAATGAAGATTCTTATGGAATACGAGCCAATATCCCCTTACCCGAATATGGCGACTATTCATATATGATTTCTAAGGATGACCTAAAATATCGTATAGATCTGAGGATTAATAAAGAAACGCTTGTTTTCGAAAAAGAAACAGCAACATGGTATTTACAAATGCCAATAAAGAAGATAACCCTCACTAATCTGCAAACAGGCAATCAAGTGGCTGCTGAGTTCAAGGATGATGTGAGAATATTTATGAATACCTATTCAAAAATAGAGTAAGCGCTGTGCAGGAGACAGAACGACAGTTGCTCGACGCGATACACCATGGAGACAGACAGGCGCTGCGGCGCCTCTATGATCGATATTCCGACTATGCTATGGCCGTCGGTCTGAGGTATGTGGTGAATCGAGAGGACGCAAGGGATCTGCTACAGGACTGTTTCATCAAGATTCTGACCTCAGTTGACGAATTCGAATACAGGGGCGAAGGGTCGCTGAAAGCCTGGGTCTCTACTATCGTTGTTAATCGCGCCATCGACTGGATCAAACTGCACGAGCGCATTCATACGACGGACGAAATACCCGATTTAATCGATGAAGGTCCGCCTGATTTGGAGAAAGTGCCGCCCGAGGTGTTGAATCGGCTGATAGGAAAATTGCCTGCTGGATGCCGATTGGTGCTGAACCTCTACGTGTTTGAGCAACTCTCTCACAAAGACATCGCCCATCGGCTAGGCATCAGGGAAAACTCCTCCGCCTCACAGCTCACAAGAGCAAAGAGGATGCTACAGAAAATGATTAATGAATATTTAAACTCACAAAGGATATGAAACAGGAAAAGCTTGAAAACGACTGGACTGAACAGCTCCGAAAGAAGCTGGCAGACCATGAGGAGCCTGCTCCTGCTGACCTGTGGGAACAGATCGAGGCTCGTATGGCGAAGCTCGAAGCCGAGAAGCGCCAGCCTGTCCGCAGACTGCCTTTGTGGGGAAAGTGGGTTGCTGCAGCTGCCTTTGCTGGTATGCTGGTATGTAATACTTATCTGATGTGGATGATTGGCTGCGAAGGAACGACGGAGAATACGGCGCAACAGGAGTTTGCCCAAAGTAATGCTCCCGCAGAATCGCAAAAAGCGCCCATTCCATCGGGAAAAGAGGAAGTGAAGACAAAGGCGCAAGAGACGCCACTCCTTATCGCACAGACGAAGACAAAGCCTTCGATTACTGTACCAGCAGTGCCGCAGATAGAGCCGGAGAACTTGGCAGTAGTGAAAGACTCTATGCCTGAGATGGCTGCTGCAACAGTAGATAGCATCGAGCATGTTGTGAAGCCTGCCGATGAACGGATGACACCAGTAGAGGAAGCGACAGTTATCCAACAACTCGACGAAGAAATCGCTGCTATCGACAACCGTCATCGCCACCATCACGATGTGGCCTTCGCATTCTATGCCGGTAATGATTTGGGTACTTACCGGCATGCGAATGGGGTGTTGATGAGCCGGGAGAAACTGTCACAGTATTACGCTGCGACGCGTGGCTATACGGATAATATCCCAGAAAACACGCCGCCCGTGTATCTCTACAACTACGAAGAGCGACAAAAGCACGCTCAACCCATCTCCTTCGGTATGACAGCAAAAATTCCCATTTCATCGGGATTCTATCTCTCCTCTGGTCTGGTCTATACGCGCTTGCGTTCCGATTTTACAAATATCGTCAGCGGCTACCCCCTCGACAAGAAACAGACACTCCATTACCTGGGTATCCCGCTCAATGCCCAGTATCATCTGTGGGGTTACAAAGGGCTCAGCTTCTATGCATTGGCTGGAGGACAGGTGGACTTCTGCATCGCAACCAAGGTGGTGATGAGCGGCACAGAAGTGCCGATGGATAAGGATCGGCCACAATGGTCAGTACAGGGTGCATTGGGTGTGCAGTACAACATCATTCCCCAGCTAGGTATTTATATCGAGCCGGGTGTGAAGCATTACTTCAACAATCATAGTCGGGTGCGTAATTTCTTTAAGGATAAACCCAATAATTTTAACCTTCAGTTTGGTTTGCGATTGAATGTAGGTAATTAGTTGTTGTTCGGCGGGTTAGGCTGTGACCAACAGTTGCAGTCCTATCCCGCGAACGGTTTTCAGGGTGATGTGTGGCTCATCGGCCAACAGCTTGCGCAGTTTGTTGACAAACACGTCAAGCGAACGCGAAGCGAAATAGTCATCCTCAGTATTCCAGAAACGGCTGAGGATGGCTTCGCGGCGCACCACATTGTTTTTATTCTCTGCCAACAGTTGCAGGAGCTGTGCCTCGCGCAGGGTAATGGTCTGAGAATTGCCGGTTTCATCGTTACGCAGGGTGGCATGTTCAGCGTCGAGCGTATATTTGCCGAGTTTATAATGACTGGTCTCTTTCTGTGTCTTTGCCCCTCCACGCATCTTCATCAGCGCCTGGATGTGGGCATCGAGTTCTTCGGGTACGAAGGGCTTCTTCACATAGTTGTTGATACCCAGGCGATAGCCCGCTTTCACGTCGTTGGGCGAGGTAAGAGCCGAGGTAAAGATGATGATCACGTCGCCATCCGTCTCACGGATACGCTCTACCATCTCGAAACCGTTCATCACGGGCATATCGATATCGGAGATGATGACGTCGGGTTTGGTCTCCTGCCAGGCTTGCAGTCCTTCCTTGCCGTTCGTGGCGGTAGTCACCTCATAGCCGCCAATGATATCTTCAAGGCCCGTCTTCTCAATATAGGCCAACGAGGCATCGTCTTCTACCAACAATAGCTTTACCATATCATTTTCCTCTTTTTATGTTCTTACATTTTCGGGATGTACAGCGTAAATTCCGAATAGCAGTCTTTCTCACTTTGAACGGTCACCTTACCGCCATGAGCCTGCATCACCTGATCGACATAGTTCAGCCCGAGGCCGAAGCCGCTGACACCACCCTTGCGGTTCTGCTCGTGGACGGCAGCACGGCCAAACTTATCGAAGATGATGCGCTGGTCTTCTTTCGAGATGCCGATACCATTGTCGCGCACCTTCAGCAGGACGTATTTCTCGCTGTTCTGCGAGGTGATGCTGATCTCGATATTGTCTTTCGAGTATTTGATGGCATTGTCGATAAGGTTAGAGATGGCTTCCGTGAGATACTGCTCGTCGGCTAGGACGTGCTTGGTCAGCAAATCAACGATGAAATCGATGTTTTTTGTCGTTTTGGCCTTTGCTTTTTCCACGATGTCATCGATGATGGGCTCCAGGTTTACCGACTGTTTGTTCAGGATCAGTTTCTTGTTTTCCAGCTTCGAGATAGTGAGCAGCTTGTTCACCAAAGCCAGCAGGTGTTCGGCCTCGCTCTCGATGATGGAATAGTATTTCTCCTTGATTTGCGGCTTGTCGTCCACCTTCCCGCTATGCAGGAATCTGGCACCCATGATGATGCTTGAGAGGGGCGACTTCATGTCGTGTACCATCGCATAGCTGAAATCATTGCGCAGATCGGCCATCATCTTCTGTTCGTCGAGGTATCTGAGCAGTCTGATCAGGATGGCGCCGAAGAGTATCAGGATGATGGCACTGGCGAGGAACAACGGACTGAGCCGTTTACCCAGCGTCGGATACGGATTATTAAGCGCCAGTTGGAGTCCTCTTGACTGGTCGCGGCGGGTGCTGAATACACGCGTCTTCAACGAGGTGGGTGTCTGCAGGTCATTGTTGCTTCTGAGCACCTTGCCGTCGCGGTCTACCTCCATCACCGTAAAGTTACGGTCCATGTTCACTACGCTGAGCAAGCTGTCTACGTAGAGAGCTATCGTATCTAGCGACACCTCTGAGTGATACCTGCGACTCAGCACGTCGTTCATACCCTCTACAGACGAGACGAGAGAAAGGTTGCCTCGCAGTTCTGGCAGGCTGAGCGTATCGCCTTTCGACAGGATTTCCGCACGGTTATAACTCTCATAGAACATGGCCCAAGGCAGTTGGTTGCCAGCCCGATCTGAAAGGTCGCGTGCCTCCCAGCGGTAGGTCATCCACATATACAGCCCCAACAGTAGCATCACCGCCACCATCGCCGCCACAGACACATATTTATATTTGTTCTTTTGCATATCAGTATGCAAAGGTCATAAACATGGAGGGGAGTTAGTCTTTACGCTCCTTATAGATGACTTTATTGGCGCCGCTGGTAATCTTCATAGCCTCCGGATGCTCCTTGATAAACGAGTTGATATGGCGTACTCGCTTTTCCTCGAAGATCTCGTCCATTGCTATCAGGATGCCCGTCTCCTCGACATCGCCGAAGCCATAATTGATGGCTGTACCAAAGAGTTTCATCGTTGGGGAGAGGTTCATATAGGCATTCACAAGTGGCGGGATATTATAGCCCAACTTACGGATTTCGCCATTCAAGATGCGATAGTCTTCCTTGAAATTATGGCCTGTAAAGATCTTCTCCAGCTCAGAGGGATCAGACTCTATTTTCAGCGGTTTCATCGGCAAAATCAGCTGTTCCTTGTCATCGAAATACTTCTTCAGGAAATACAGGATCATATCGCGACCCTTCCGGATATACGACGGATACATTGTCATCTTTCCGAAGAAATACTTCACATTGGGTTTGATTACCGTCAGTGCTCCCAGACCATCCCACAGGTTATCCAGTGCAAACAGGCTTTTGGCACCCATCTTCGAACTCTGATAAGGAAGCGACACGAATGAACGACCCAATTCGATGGTATAGGGCATATACTCCTCAATAAACTTATCGGAGAAATGGAACATGTGGCTCGTGGCCAGTATCGGCTGTCCCTTTTCATCCAAATCCCAAGACGTTCCTTCCAGATAACGATAGCCGCCAATAATCTCCTCTTCCTCTGGATTCCAAACGATCAACTGCTTGTAACAGTTCTCACAAGTGTCGAATTCATCGATATCCATATCCTTGCCAGTACCACCACCAGCCTCACGGAAAACAACCTCACGGAGTCGGCCTATCTCCTTCATCACGTTTGGCGCATTATGGGCTGTTATCACATATATCTCATTATGACTCTTATTAGTCATACGCAACTGGCGGGCTGGTGTCAGTTCACTCTTGAGAATTTCTTTGGCAATTGGCTGGATAATCTCTTGTTCCATCGTTGTTGGTCGTTTTGGTTGTTGGGTTGGGAATTATAAAGAATATACTTGTTCTCGTACGAATTGTGCCCACTCCTGAGGACTCTTGCTCTTGTCGAAAGTCTGCCAGGGAATCGGCTTACCTATCTTTACCTGGAATGACTTATGGACATTCTTATACATTTCATCGGCAAGGAAGATCATCGCCAGATTAAAAGGCAGGAATCTGTCACTGAAATTTGCCAGACGGTAGAAGAAGTTAGAGTTCTGTCCACTGAAATGGATCGGGATGATATCGCGCTGGTATTCAACACTTTTCGAAATAAAAGTCTTCGACCAGGGGATATCCCTGATCAAGCCGTTATGACGACGGGAGCAGAGCCCGGCAGGGAACATCAGCATGTGATTGTTGCTCTCGAAGCCAGCCTTGACCATAGCAGGGAAATTACGACTCTGACTACCTGTCTTATTAATAGGAATACATAATGGTGCAAGTCCCGGCAGGTTCATCAGCAGGTCGTTAACCAGATAACGGAAGCGCCCATCGAAATGGCGCCCGATGACGGCACCTAGAGCCACACCGTCCTGTCCGCCCAGCGGATGGTTGCTGACGAAAGTGTAGAGACGCTTGTCGTCAGCGGCTGGGAGATTCTCCTTACCCACTATTTCAAGTGTCATATCCAGATAAAGAACACAGGCCTCCAACCATTCGACACCTGTTTTGTCACGATTTTCCCAGAGGAAAGCATTGATTTCGTCCTGATGGACAATACGTTTCAGCCACCGGACAAGAAAACCTGGCACAAATTTAGCCTTTGCGCCCATCTTATCTTTTAAGACCTTTTCAATGTCGATCGTCTTTTCCGAAACAGTTGCCATTTCTATACACTAATACTAACAATCTGCAAAAATAGCACAAATCTTTCACATTTGAGCAAAAATTAAAGAAAAATGTTCGATTTTAAATGTATTTTATACACAAGTGCCCTTTCGTTTGATATTTTTCACTCCAATTTCACTAAAATGTCAGATATATATCAAAAGGCCGAAAGTAGGCCAAATCAATAAATAACGTTAAAATTGAAAAAAAGTGGGGAATTGTGGTGTGAAGTGGGGAATTTTTATCTATCTTTGTAACCGATTTCTATTAAATAAGGTTCGTATGCGTTTTTTAGGTAACATAGAAGCCAAGACTGACGCGAAGGGAAGAGCATTCCTGCCAGCCGTTTTCCGCAAGGTGCTGCAAGCATCTGGCGAGGAGAATCTGGTGCTGCGCAAGGATGTCTTCCAGAAATGCCTGGTGCTCTATCCTGAAAGCGTATGGAACGAAAGACTGGACATGCTGAAGGCTCAACTCCGTCCGTGGAAGCCAGCCCATCAGCAGATGTTCCGCCAGTTTGTTTCAGAAGCAGAGGTAGTGACCCTCGACGGCAACGGACGCTTTTTGATATCCAAACGGCTACAGAAAGTGGCGGAGATCGATCAGGACATCCAGTTTATAGGCATGGACGACACCGTTGAGATCTGGTCACCAAAGAATCTGACACAGACACTAAAGACCGAAGAAGAGTTCGGAATAGAGTTCGAAAACATTATGAACGCCGGCGATGCCCTATGATAACGACTGCTGAGACATATCATACTCCAGTACTCCTTCAGGAGAGCATCGACGGGCTTGACATCAAGCCCGACGGTGTTTATGTAGACGTAACCTTCGGTGGCGGAGGCCACAGCAAGGAAATCCTGCGGCGTTTGGGCAAGAACGGTCATCTGTATGGATTCGACCAGGATGAAGATGCAGAAAAGAACATCCTCGACGACGACAGATTCACGTTCGTAAGAAGCAATTTCAGATATCTCACGAACTGGATGCGCTATTACAATGTGGAGCATATCGACGGACTGTTGGCCGATCTCGGTGTTTCCAGTCATCACTTTGACGATGAGACACGGGGGTTCTCTTTCCGCTTCGAAGCACCGCTCGACATGCGGATGAACAAACGGTCGGGCATGACAGCTGCCGAGATTCTCAACGACTATAGTGAGGAGCAGCTAGCCGACATTTTCTATGTCTATGGCGAACTGAAGAATGCCCGGAAGATTGCCTCTGCGGTGGTGAAAGCCCGAGAGGAGAAGCGCATTGAGACAACAGGCGACCTGATGCAGATAGCCGAAAAATTGTTACAGCGCGAACGCGAGAAGAAAGAAACGGCCAAGTTGTTCCAGGCATTGAGGATTGAAGTCAACCACGAGATGGATGCGCTGAAGGAGATGCTTAGCGGTGCCTGCGCGACACTTCGGGAAGGCGGAAGGCTCTCCGTGATCACCTATCACTCACTGGAAGACCGTATTGTGAAGAATTTTATGAAAGCCGGGAATGTCGAGGGTAAGGTAAAGCAGGATTTCTTCGGCCGCACAGAAGCCCCACTCCGTGCCATCAGCAATAAAGTCATCGTGCCCAGCGATGAAGAGCAGCAGCAGAATCCGCGCAGTCGGAGTGCCAAGCTCAGGGTAGCAGAGAGAATTGACAGCATTAATAGCGAGAACAGATGAGCAAGAAAGACGATATAGAATTTGAGATCCAGGAGACGGTGGCTGAAGAACCTGCTGTTCAGAAGGATGACGAGCAACTCTTGTTGGAAGAGGCTGCCGAGATGAAAGAGCAGGCAAAGAAAACCATCCAACTGATTAAGGAGCGGGCCAAGGAAGAAGATCCGAAGCTGACTCCTTCCATGACGCTGCGCACCATCCTCGGTGGCGATTTCCTGACTGCCGACATGGTACGTCGCCAGATCTGGCTCTTCGTCCTGATGGTGGTCTTCTGCATCGCCTACGTGGCTATCAGATACCAGTGTCAGCAAGACATGCTCACTATCGACAAACTGGAGAACGAGTTGCTCGACGCCAAATACAAGGCACTCTCCAGTTCCAGCACACTCACGGAGAAAAGCCGTGAGAGCCATGTGCTCGAAGCCCTGAAACAGAACAGGGACAGTCTGCTGCATATTTCAGACCAGCCCCCATATATTGTAAATGTACCCGAGTAAGAAGACGGAATGAGTAAGTTCAAGAGTGATAAAGTAATGCCCCGCTACTTCGCCATTGCAGTAGTCCTGACGTTGGTTGGTTTTGCCGTTGTCAGCAAGGCCATGTTCATCATGACTGCCAAGAAGGACTATTGGACACAGGTGGCCGACCGTCTGAAGCGCGACAGCGTCAGCGTCAAGCCGACACGTGGCAACATCCTCAGCTGCGACGGTCAGCTCATGGCTAGCAGTCTTCCCGAATACAAGGTCTACATGGACTTCCAGGCAGGTGCCAACGACTCCATAGGCAATCATAAGCGAGACTCCCTCTGGGCAGTGAAGATCGACAGTATCTGTTACGAGTTGAACCAGATTTTCCCGTCGAAGTCTGCCGCCGAGTTCAAAGACCATCTGCTGGAAGGCAAGAAGAAAGTACAAAAGAACGGTTCCATCGGTGCTCGCCACTGGGCTATCTGGCCGCGGCGCATCGACTACAACACCTTCTGCGAAGTGAAAAAGCTGCCCATCTTCAGAGAACCTGTCTACAAAGGTGGTTTCCACTACGAGCAGTTCAATTCGCGCCGTCGTCCCTTCGGTTCACTTGCCCAGCGTACCATCGGCGATATGTTCGGAGCCAAGGACAGCGCCAAATACGGACTCGAGTTATCGTTCGACTCCCTGCTGCGCGGCACCAACGGTCTGATGCATCGCAGGAAGGTGCTCAACAAGTATATGGACATCCCCGTCTTGAATCCTATTGACGGCTATGACATCGTGACAACCATTGATGTCAGCATGCAGGACCTGGCGGAACGTGCCGTTGTTGAGGAACTGAAGGAGATTAACGGTGAAATGGGTGTGGCCATCCTCATGGAGGTGAAGACGGGCGACGTGAAAGCCATCGTAAACATGCAGCGTGGTGCCGACGGTGAATACCGTGAGATGGTGAACAATGCCATCAGCTATCGCTGTGAACCTGGTTCGGTATTCAAGGTTGCTTCCTTCCTGGTGGCCCTTGACGATGGTGTGATTCCCCGTGACACCAACTTTGTCATCCATACAGGCAGTGGTGTGATGGAGATGCACGGCCGTCCGATGAAAGACCATAACTGGCGTCGCGGTGGTTATCAGGACATCAACGTTGCACGTGCCTTGGAGGTCAGTTCGAACATCGGTGTCAGTTATGTCATCGACAAATTCTACGGCTCGAATCCCACGAAATATGTACAGGGTCTCTATCGGGTAGGTATTCATGAGGATCTGAAACTGCCGCTGGTAGGTTATCATCCGCCCTACATCCGTATGCCGGATACGAAGACCACCGATCGTGCCAAATACTGGAGTAAGACCACCCTGCCCTGGATGAGTATCGGCTACGAGACACAGATAGCCCCCATCAACACGGTGGCTTTCTATAACGCAATTGCCAATAATGGTAAGATGATGCAGCCACGTTTTGTGAAACAGCTGCTCAAGGACGGTCAGGTGGTGAAAGAGTTCGAGCCCGTCGTACTGAAAGAGCAGATAGCAAAGCCTCAGACCATCAAGATGATGCAAACCATTCTGGAACATGTGGTCAGTCAAGGTCTGGGACGTAAGGCCGGCTCGAAATCATTCAAGGTGGCAGGCAAGACAGGTACTGCCCAGGTAGCCGACCAGTATGGCAGCTATCACTCCGGCACGACCCGTTACTGGCTGAGCTTTGCCGGTTTCTTCCCTGCCGACGATCCACGCTATACTTGCATCGTCTGTCTGAAGAAATCTGGTCTGCCCGCATCCGGTGGCGGCATGAGCGGTGTGGTATTCCATCACATCTCGGAAGGCGTGATGGCCCAGAACCTGAAACGCAGCGTGGAAGATGCACGCGACACCTCGAAGATCATCATGCCCACTGTCAAAGGCGGTGACATGATAGCAGCCAACTATGTGCTCGACAATCTGGGCGTGAAGACCAGTCATAACTGGAACGGCTCTTATAGTGAAGGGAATCCCGTATGGGGAAAGGCCACGACACATCCTCACGAAGTGGTACTCGCCCCTGTCAATACCCAAAAGAGCGTTGTGCCCGATGTCATCGGCATGGGAGCCCGCGATGCTGTCTACCTGCTTGAGAACCGTGGTGTGAAAGCCAAGATCAGAGGCAGAGGAAAGGTCAAGTCGCAGAGCATCTACTCAGGAACAGCCGTTAAACAGGGTATGGTTTGTGAACTCGTATTAGAATAATATAATAAGGTATATATATATGAAACTGAATGAACTGCTTAAACATGTAGAAGTGCTGAACGCACTTGGCGACACAGAGATTGAGATTACTGGTGTGAACATCGACTCGCGCCGCATTGAGGCTGGTCATCTGTTTGTGGCAATCCCTGGCACACAGACCGATGGTCACAAGTTTATTCCCAAAGCCATCGAGCAAGGAGCCGTGGCCGTTCTTTGTGAGTATTTCCCTAATAGGCGTGAACCTGGCGTCACCTATATTGCAGTAGATTCAACTGAAGACTGTGTCGGCGAAGTAGCCACACAGTTCTATGGCGACCCGTCGAGACAACTGAAGCTGGTAGGCGTTACCGGAACGAATGGCAAGACGACTATCGCCACCTTATTATATAATATGTTCAGGAAGTTCGGCCATAAGTGCGGACTGCTCTCAACCGTATGCAACTATATTGAAGACGAGGCTATCGCTGCCGACCACACCACACCTGATCCCATCGAGCTGAACCGTCTGCTGGCACAGATGGTAGAGGCAGGTTGCGAATATGCGTTTATGGAGTGCAGCAGCCATGCCATCGCCCAGAAGCGTATCGGCGGACTGAAGTTTGCAGGCGGTATCTTCACCAACCTGACGCGTGACCACCTGGACTATCATGGCACCTTCGAGAACTATCGTGATGCAAAGAAGGCATTCTTCGACGGTCTCGACAAAGATGCGTTCGCCATCATCAACGCCGACGATAAGAACGGGGCTGTGATGGTGCAGAACTGCAAAGCCCAGATCAAGACCTACTCCACCCGCTCGATGGCCGACTTCAAGGCGAAGATCATTGAGTGCCACTTTGAAGGGATGTACCTCGAGATCAACGGCAAGGAAGTTGGCGTACAGTTTATCGGCAAATTCAATGTGAGCAATCTGCTCGCAGTATACGGTACAGCCGTCATGCTGGGTAAGCAGCCTGAAGACATACTGCTGATCCTCAGCACTCTGAAAAGTGTAAGCGGACGCCTGGAGCCTATTCGTTCTCCGGAGGGCTATACAGCTATCGTCGACTATGCCCATACACCCGATGCCTTACAGAATGTGCTGAATGCCATCCATGAGGTGCTCGACGGCAAGGGTTTTGTCATTACAGTCTGCGGAGCCGGTGGCGACCGCGATAAGGGTAAGCGTCCGCTGATGGCTCAGGAAGCCGTGAAGCAGAGCGACCGTGTGATCATCACCAGCGACAATCCGCGATCCGAGGATCCCGAGGATATCATCAACGACATGCTCGAAGGTCTCGATGCCAAGCAGATGAGGAAGGTCGTCAGTATCGTCGACCGTCGTGAAGCTATCCGCACGGCCTGCATGATGGCACAGAAAGGCGACGTGGTGCTCATTGCCGGCAAAGGACATGAGGACTATCAGGAGATTCAGGGTGTGAAGCACCACTTCGACGACAGGGAAGTGGTCCGCGAGATCTTTGGAAGCTAAAGGGAATTAAAGGGAAGTTAAAGGTACAATATTATGTTATACTATTTTTTCAGGTTCTTAGAGCAGTATAATATACCGGGATCGCACATGTGGTCCTACATCTCCTTCCGTGCCCTGCTGACGCTGATCTTCTCGCTGCTGCTTTCGGCATGGTTTGGTGAGAAGTTCATCAAGTGGATGAAGCGCAGGAAGATTTTCGAGACTGAGCGCGATCCGAGTATCGACCCCTTTGGTGTCGAGAAGAAGGGCGTGCCCACCATGGGTGGCATCATCATCATCGTGAGCATCCTGGTTCCCGTCATCCTGCTTGGTCGTATCCGCAACATCTACCTGATCCTGATGATCATCACTACAGTATGGCTGGGATTCCTGGGTTTCCTCGACGACTATATCAAGATTTTCCGTCGCAACAAGGACGGCCTGAAAGGAAAATATAAGATTGTCGGACAGGTAAGTATCGGTTTCATCGTAGGCCTTACGCTCTGGCTGAGTCCTGATGTGGTGGTACGTGAGAACATCAATGTTAAGCAGCAACACAACCAGGAGGTTGTCGTCAAACATAAGACAGAAGCCGTAAAGTCGTTGCAGACCACCATCCCGTTCATCAAGAATCACAACCTGAACTATTCCAATGTGATGGCCTTCTGCGGGAAGTACAAAGTTGCAGCAGGATGGATGCTCTTCGTGTTCATTACCATCTTCGTCGTGACAGGCATCTCTAACGGCGCCAACCTCAACGATGGCATGGACGGCATGTGTGCCGGCAACTCCGCCATCATCGGTGTGGCACTAGGCATCCTGGCCTATGTGTCATCCCACATTGGCTTTGCCTCCTATTTCGACATCATGTATATCCCCCACTCCGAGGAACTGGTAGTCTTCCTCTGCGCTTTCGTGGGAGCCATGATCGGATTCCTCTGGTATAATGCCTTCCCCGCACAGATCTTCATGGGAGACACAGGCTCGCTGACCATCGGCGGTATCATCGGTGTCTGCGCCATCATCATCCACAAGGAGTTGCTGCTGCCTATCCTTTGCGGCATTTTCTTCGTAGAGAACCTCAGTGTGATTATCCAGACACAATGGTTCAAGATTCAAAAGCGGAAGGGTAAGCGAGTGAGAGTGTTCCGTGCGGCCCCGATCCACGATACGTTCCGCAAGCTCGACTCCCAACTGGATCAGACGAGCACCTATATCCTGAAAGGCTGGCCGCACCGCCCGTTCCATGAGTCGAAGATCACCATCCGTTTCTGGATTACGTCAATCATATTGGCAGCATTGACCATCATAACACTGAAGATGAGATAAAAAAGATGAATAAGAGAATTGTTATATTAGGAGCAGGAGAGAGCGGTGCAGGAGCTGCCGTCCTCGCCAAGAAGGAAGGCTTCGACGTGTTTGTATCTGACATGTCGAAGATTGCCGACAAATACAAGAAACAGTTAGACGACCGCCATATCGAATGGGAAGAAGGCCACCATACTGAAGAGAAAATTCTGAATGCCGACGAGATCATCAAGAGCCCGGGTATCCCCGAGACGGCACCGATAGTCAAGAAGGCTGTCGAGAAAGGTATCCACATCATCAGCGAGATAGAATTCGCTGGCCGCTACACCAACTCCAAGATGATCTGCATCACAGGATCTAACGGTAAGACCACGACCACCTCGCTGATCTACCACATCTTCAAGGAAGCAGGCTACGATGCAGGTCTGGCCGGAAATATCGGAAACTCGCTGGCACTCCAGGTGGCCGAGGATCCGCACGAATACTATATCATTGAGCTGAGCTCGTTCCAGTTGGACAACATGTACGACTTCCGTGCCGACATCGCCATCCTGCTGAACATCACGCCCGACCACCTCGACCGTTATGGTTTTGAGATGCAGAACTACGTGGATGCCAAGATGCGCATCATCCAGAACCAGACGCCAAAGGATGCCTTCATCTACTGGGCCGACGACCCCATCATCAAACGTGAGTTAGAGAAATACGACATTAAGGCTATCCAATATCCTTTCGCCGAACTGAAAGAGAAAGGCGTCATCGGCTATATCGAGGAAGGCCAGTACAAGATTGAGAAACCTGAGCCCTTCAACATGGAGCAGGAAAGCCTCAGCCTGACGGGCAAGCACAACATCTACAACTCACTCGCAGCCGGCATTGCTTCCGATGTGGCAGGCATCAAGAAAGAGGAGATCCGCAAGAGCCTCAGCGACTTCCCCGGAGTGGAGCACCGTCTGGAGAAGGTCTGCGTCGTTCGCGGCGTACAGTATATCAACGACTCGAAAGCAACGAACGTCGATGCCTGCTGGTATGCGCTCGAATCGATGAAGACGAAAGTCATCCTCATCATCGGCGGCAAGGATAAAGGCAACGACTATGAGCCCATCAAACAGCTTGTCAGGGAGAAGTGCTCAGGCATCGTCTATCTTGGTGCCGACAACCAGAAGTTACACGATAACTTCGACAACATGGGCATCCCGGTACGTGACACCCATTCGATGAAGGAATGTATGGAGGCCTGCTACGAGATGGCCAAGCCCGGCGAGACCGTATTATTGAGTCCCTGCTGTGCTTCATTCGATCTCTTCAAGAACATGGAGGATCGCGGCGAGCAGTTCAAGGAATTGGCAAGAGCACTCTAACATCATAACAAGACGACATTTATGAACAAGAAAATAGGCAACATATTCAAAGGCGACAAGGTCATCTGGATGATATTCTTCTTCCTGTGTATGATCAGTCTGGTAGAAGTATTCTCTGCTTCAAGTAATCTGACATACAAGAACCACAATTACGTGGGACCGATTGCCTTCCATGCCGCTACCATCTTCCTTGGAGCGATGGTGGCTGTATTCACGTTGAATGTTCCTTGTCGTTATTTCAAACTGACGACACCTTTCTTGCTCATTATCTCGTTTCTCACCTTGTTGTGGGTGCTCGTCGGCGGCGAATCCATCAACGGTGCCAACCGCGTGATCTCACTTCCCGGCGGCATCACCTTCCAGCCATCAGAGATTGCAAAGGGAACGATGGTACTGATTACCGCCCAGATTCTCAGTGCCATGCAACGTGAAGACGGAGCCGACAAAAATGCCTTCAAGTATATCTTGTGGATCCTCATCCCCATGGCTGGACTGATCGGCATCGAGAATCTGTCAACGGCAGCACTGCTCTTTGCCGTCATATTCCTCATGATGTTCATTGGACGCGTACCAATGACCCAAATGGGTAAACTCGTGGGGGGCGTCGTCATCCTCGTGGCGATATTCCTGACGATGGTATTCACACTGGGAAGCATCGGGGCAGACCAGGAAGCCTCTAAACAGACTGTCGAGGCCGTCAATAATAATGGTGAGACAGATACAAAGGTGATCAAGGGCGGCGGTGTGTTCCACCGTTTTGTCACCTGGCGAAACCGTATTGTGAAACACCTCAACAAGAAGGATATCGCTCCTGATGAATACGACTTGGACAAGGATGCCCAAGTGGCACATGCCAACATTGCCATCGTATCAAGCAATATCATCGGTAAAGGACCTGGACAGTCCGTTGAGCGCGACTTCCTGTCACAGGCATTCTCCGACTTCATTTTCGCCATCGTCATTGAGGAACTGGGCATCTTCGGCGCATCGTTTGTCGTACTGCTCTATATCGTGCTGCTCTACAGGACAGCCCGCATTGCCAGCCGTTGCGAAAACAACTTCCCAGCCTTCCTGGCTATGGGTCTGGCACTGCTCTTGGTGGTACAGGCCTCCTTCAACATGCTAGTAGCCGTGGGTATTGCCCCGGTAACGGGTCAGCCACTGCCGCTGATCAGTAAGGGTGGTACGTCAACCATCATCAACTGCGCCTATATCGGCGTTATACTCAGCGTGAGCAGATCTGCAAAAAAAAGAGAGCCAAAAATGGCTTTAAAAGAAATATAATTCGTAATTTTGCACGCAATTTATAAAAAAGGTATGAGTAAGGAGTTAAGAGTCATCATCAGCGGTGGCGGAACAGGCGGCCATATTTTTCCTGCCGTTTCGATAGCCAATGCCATCAAGGCATTGCAGCCAGACGCCAAGATCCTGTTTGTAGGAGCCTTGGGGCGTATGGAGATGCAGAGGGTACCGGCCGCAGGGTATGAAATCAAAGGTCTGCCCATCAGAGGTTTCTTCCGTCCGCTTTGGAAGCCAGCCAACATCGGTGTAGCCATCGACTACCTGAAAAGTAAGTGGCTCGCCAAGAAAATACTGCAGGAGTTCAAACCCGATGTGGCTGTCGGCGTAGGCGGATATGCCAGCAGTGCAGCCCTGGGGGCAGCCAACAGCTTAGGTATACCGACACTCATACAGGAACAGAACAGCTATGCAGGCTTAGCCAACAAGAACCTGGCCAAGAAGGCTGAGAAGATCTGCGTGGCCTATGAGGGCATGGAACGGTTCTTCCCTGCCGGGAAGATCCTCATGACGGGCAACCCCGTCCGCCAAAATCTGCTCGACACCACCATCTCTCGCGAGGAGGCCGTAAAGCGTCAGGGATTCGATCCTGCCAAGAAGACCATTCTTCTTGTCGGCGGTAGTCTGGGAGCCCGCACTATCAACGAGAGTGTGCTTCAGCACCTGGATCTGGTAACATCATCGTCCGATGTACAGTTTATCTGGCAGACAGGTAAGTATTATAGTGCAGAAATCGCCAAGAGACTGGAGGGCAAGGACATCCCGAACCTGAAGGTCACCGACTTCATCACCGATATGGGGACTGCCTACAAGGCCGCCGATCTCGTGATCAGCCGTGCCGGAGCCAGCAGCATCTCAGAGTTCTGCCTGATTGGCAAGCCCGTCATTCTTGTGCCAAGTCCCAATGTGGCTGAGGATCACCAGACTAAGAATGCCCTGGCACTTTCCACCAAGGATGCCGCCATCTATGTAAAGGATGCAGAAGCACCCGGCATGCTGCTGAAACTGGCCATCGATACGGTCAAAGACGACGCGAAACTGCAGTCGCTCCATGAGAATGTACTGAAACTGGCGCTCCCCAATTCTGCAGAGATCATCGCCAAGGAGGTAATCAAACTAGCTAAGTAAGAATATGGAACTGAATAAGATAAAAGCTGTCTATTTTGTTGGAGCCGGCGGCATTGGCATGAGTGCCATTGCCCGCTACTTCCTGAAAAAAGGACTCGTCGTGGCTGGCTATGACAAGACGCCCAGCGATCTGACACGGCAGTTGCAGGAGGAAGGTATGCTCATCCACTACGAAGAGAATGTCGATGCGATTCCCGAGGCTTGCAAGCAGAAGGGAGACTGCCTCGTCATCTATACCCCAGCCATTCCCGAAGAGCATCAGGAACTGCAGTATTTCCGCAAGAATGCGTTTGAGATCCAGAAGCGGGCACAGGTTCTCGGCACCCTGACTCAGGCTCATAAGGGTCTCTGTGTGGCAGGAACCCACGGCAAGACCACCACCTCCACGATGTGTGCCCATATCATGCACCAGAGCCACTTAGACTGTAACGCCTTCCTCGGCGGCATCTCGAAGAACTACGGCACGAACTATATCCTCTCCGATTCGGATTACGTGGTGATCGAGGCCGATGAGTTTGACCGCAGTTTCCATTGGCTGCGCCCTTGGATGAGCGTCATCACCGCCACCGATCCTGACCATCTGGATATCTATGGTACGAAAGATGCCTATCTGGAGAGCTTCCGCCATTATTCAGAATTGATACAGCCTGGTGGTGCGCTGATCATCCATCGCGGTCTTGAGATGAAGGAACAGCTGCAAGACGGTGTCCGCCGCTATGACTACAGTCTCACCGAAGGCGATTTCCATGCCGAGCATATCCGCATCGAGAACGGCGAGATCACATTCGACTTCATCTCCCCCATCGAATGCATCAAGGATGTGCAATTAGGACAGCCCATCCCCATCAACATCGAGAACGGCATTGCGGCTATGGCGATGGCCCAGCTCAATGGCTGTACCGCTGAAGAGTTGAAAAACGGCATGAAGACTTACGGTGGTGTCGACCGTCGCTTTGACTTCAAGATAAAGACCAAGGAACTCGTGTTCCTCAGCGATTATGCCCACCACCCGAAAGAGATCTACCAGAGTGCCAAGAGTATCCGTGAGCTCTATAAAGACAAGCACATCACAGCTATCTTCCAGCCTCACCTCTATACGCGTACCAGAGACTTCTATAAGGACTTCGCAGAGGCATTGAGCCAACTCGACGAGGTGATACTCACCGAGATCTATCCCGCCAGGGAATTGCCCATCCCCGGCGTGACGTCACAGCTCATCTACGACAACCTGAAAGAGGGTGTGAAGAAGCAGATGATCCAGAAAGCCGACGTGCTCGACTTCATCAGAGAACACGAGTTCGAGGTGCTGATCATCCTCGGTGCCGGCGACCTCGACAATCAGGTGCCAGCCATTACAAAGATACTTAAAGAAAGATTATCATAACAGAAATATGACCGTCAACTGGAAAAAGTCCCTATTCGCAGTCTGCGATATCGTCATCGCCGCCTACCTGCTACTGGCCGTCACAGCGTTTAACAACCCTGAGGCGGAGCCTGCCAATTGCACAGAGGTGAAGATCGACATCATGCAGAATGCGGTGGAAGGATTCTTGACAGCTGGCGAGATCAAGAAGCTCCTGTCGCAGGAACAGCTCTACCCGCTTTCGCTCCCGATGTCAGAGATCAGCCCCCGAAGGATTGAGGAAGCCCTTCAGAAAAGCCCCTTTGTGGAAAAGGCCGAATGCTATAAGACACATAGCGGGCACGTCTGCATTAACATCAAGCAGCGCATACCTGTCGTCAGGGTGATGGCCGACAATGGCGAGAACTACTACCTCGACACCCAAGGCAACATGATGCCGGAAAGCAACTTCGTGACCGATCTGGTCATTGCCACAGGTGCCATCAACCGCAAATACGCCAAGACCATTCTCACGAGGGTGGCCAACTACATCCAACAGGACAAGTTCTGGAAGAACCAGATAGTGCAGATGAACGTCCTGCCTGATGGCACGATGGAGATTGTGCCGCGTGTGGGAGACCACATCGTCTATCTGGGTGCTCCAAAGGAAATAGACAAGAAACTGGATCGACTCCGAAAGTTCTATCTCTATGGGCTCAACAAGGCCGGATGGGGAAAATACAGTTACATCAACGTGGAGTTCAACAACCAAATTATTTGTAAGAGAAACAAAAGAACAAAATAGAATACAAGATGGCAGCAAAAGAATTTATCGTAGCAATTGAACTCGGTTCATCCAAAATGACCGGTATTGCGGGACAGAAGAATCTCGACGGCAGCATTCAGGTATTGGCTGTCGTGAAGGAGAATTCTTCTTCATTCATCCGCAAAGGAGTGGTCTACAACATCGACAAGACCGCTCAATGCCTCACCAGCATCATCAGGAAGCTGGAAAACCAACTCAAAACGGAGATTACTCAGGTGTATGTGGGCGTTGGTGGACAATCCATCCGTAGCGTCAGGAATGTGATTACCAAGGACCTGCCCAGTGAGACGATTGTTACTCAGGATATGGTTATTGAACTGATGGACTCAAACAGAAGCATGACGTATCAGGATCAGGAGATTCTGGATGCTGCTGTTCAGGAATACAAGGTTGGCAGCCAGTTGCAGCTCGATCCTGTAGGCATCCAGGCCACCCGACTGGAAGGAAACTTCCTCAATATCCTGGAGCGAAAGGCATTCTACCGCAACCTGAACAAATGCTTCGAGGCTGCTAACATCAATGTAGCTGAGATGTATCTGGCGCCGCTCGCCCTTGCCGATAGCGTACTCACCGAAGCCGAGAAGCGCTCCGGATGTGCACTGGTGGACATCGGTGCTGATACCACGACCGTTTCAGTCTACAGCAAGAACATCCTCCGCCATCTGGCTGTCATCCCTCTGGGAAGCAACAATATCACCAAGGATATTGCCACACTCCAGATGGAAGAAAGCGATGCCGAGAAAATGAAACTAAAATACGGTTCTGCCTACACAGACAACAATGATATCGACAGCGACCTGAAATACTCCATTGACCCGGAGCGTCAGATTGAGAGCCGCAAGTTCATTGAGATCGTTGAAGGCCGTCTGGAGGAAATCATCGAGAACGTATGGTACCAGATACCTTCAGAGTATTACGACAAGCTCTTGGGCGGTATCATTCTTACCGGTGGCGGTTCCAACATGAAGAACATCGAGAAGGCTTTCTCCAATCATACCCATGTGGAAAAGATCCGCATTGCCAAGTTCGTCACACAGACCATCATCTCCAACAATGAGATGCTGAAAGCCCACGACGGCACGATGAACACCGTTCTGGGTCTGCTGGCTAAGGGCGACATCAACTGTGCAGGCGGTGCCGTCGACCTCAACGGCGACCTCTTCGGCACGCAGAAGCCTGCCACCAAGACCACAACCGATCAGCGTCCTGTCCGCCAGGCAACGGAGACCCCTGCCGGTGTTATCCGCACTGAGGTTGAGAAGAAGGCTGCCGAGGAAGAGAAACGCCGTCAGCAGGAAGAGGAAGACCGTCTGAAGCGCGAGGAGGAACTCCGCAAGAAGGAGGAAGAGGAACGTATCCGCAAGGAGAACAGCCCCCTGAACAAGTTCTGGAAGAATATCAAGAAGTTCGGTAAAACAATTGTTGAAGAGGAATAATAATAAAGCAGAAAGATTATGGAAGATAACAACATACAGATTCTCGACTTCGGAGCACCGGAGAAGGAACACAGCATCATCAAAGTGATCGGTGTAGGCGGCGGTGGCGGAAATGCCGTGAACCACATGTACCGCGAAGGTATCCACGACGTCACGTTCGTACTCTGCAACACCGATAACCAAGCGCTCAACGATTCACCCGTCCCTGTACACCTCCAGCTTGGAAAAGAGGGACTCGGTGCCGGCAACAAGCCCGAGAAAGCCCGTCAGGCAGCTGAAGAGAGCCTCGAGGATATCCGCAGCATGCTCAGCGACGGCACCCGCATGGCCTTCATCACCGCCGGTATGGGTGGCGGCACAGGTACCGGTGCTGCCCCTGTCATCGCCCGCGTCTCGAAGGAACTGGGTATCCTGACGGTGGGTATCGTCACCATCCCCTTCCGTTTCGAGGGTGACCGAAAGATCGATCAGGCACTCGACGGTGTGGAGGAGATGCAGAAACATGTCGATGCCCTTCTAGTAATTAATAATGAACGCCTGCGTGAGATCTATCCCGAACTCTCCGTGCTCGATGCTTTCGGCAAGGCCGACGACACCTTGAGTGTGGCTGCCAAGTCTATTGCAGAGATCATCACCGTTCACGGACTCATCAACCTCGACTTCAACGATGTGAAGACCGTGCTGAAGGACGGTGGCGTCGCCATCATGTCTACTGGTTATGGTGAGGGCGAAGGTCGTGTGAAGAAGGCCATCGAGGATGCACTCCATTCACCGCTTCTCAACGACAACGACATCTTCAACTCCAAGAAGATCCTGCTTTCCATCTCATTTGCCGGTTCAAAGGACGGCCAGCAGTCGCTGATGATGGAGGAAATGAACGATGTAAACGACTTCATGGCGAAGTTTGGCAACGACTTCGAGATCAAATGGGGACTGGCCACAGATATCGAGCTCGGCAAGAAGGTCAAGGTTACCATCCTGGCTACCGGCTTCGGCATTGAGAGCATCGACGGTATGGGCAACCGCCTGAAGAAACAGAGTCAGGAAGAGCTGAACAAGATTGCCGAGGAGCAGGAGAAAGCTGCTTTGAAGCAGGACCGCCGTAATCGTTACTATGGTGGAGAAGGGGCTACTAAGCGCTACAAGCGTCGTCCTAACATCTACCTCTTCCGTCCTGAGGACCTCGACAACGACGATGTGATTTCAGCCGTAGAGTCAACACCGACATACAAGCGCACCAGAGAAATCCTTGACAGCATCAATAGTCAGGCCAGTGGTGAAATCTCAAATGAGGTAGACGACACACCAGCCGATCCCCGTGATGCCGTCCAGGGCACCATCAGGTTCGCTTAGGCATATAGTTCTTGTAACACCGCTATCGACTTCAGCTCCGGGAAATCCGTGAGATGAAGTCGATAGTATGTTATAGTGACCTCCAGCAGACGGTTGCGCTCCTGGTGTGACATCCGGAACAGATGCATGGTGGGATAATCCATGCGCATCATCAGCTGAACCTTCTCTGCCTCTTCCGGATAGAGAAAATCGCGATGCAGGGGGGGCGCCGGCAGGAACATACTCTCCCGCAGATCGAAATAGTCGCCTGGCTGATAGTGTTCCAGATTAGGATAGAAGCCCAGGAAACGGCTGAGACGCATCAGAAACACCAGATGGAAGTTCGCATAACGGTCTGCCTGACTGTCGAGCCACAGGATGCTGCTCTCCACATAATCATACAGCAGGGTGTTCTGCTGCTCGGAACGGAGGGCATAATAAAGGAACTCGGCGATGAAAAGCGAGATTGACAGTTTATGGGGGTTAAAGGGTATCGAGGAGAATGGCGATGCCAGTCTGACATCCGACAGTTTCTGAAGCTGAACCTTGGGGCGCACGTCGACCTCGATCTCCAGAATCGTCAGCGGCTGGAAGAACTGCTTCTTCGCTTTCGCCTTCGTCGACTTCGGGATATTGACGATGAACGACAGCCGTCCATGACTCCTGGTGAACATATCGACGATGATACGGGTCTCACCATACTTAATCGAATGCAGCACTACGGCCTGTGTTTTCGTCAACATACGGTGCAAAGGTACGAAATAATTGACCATTGGCCATTGACCATTGACCATTTTTTAAGGGTCTTGTGGTTAAAAATAGTTAATCTCTTTAAATTTTCAATGGTCAATGGTCAATGTTCGATGGAAAAGTAGTACCTTTGCACCCGCTAAAAAAGGCAACGGTCCGTTCGTCTATCGGTTAGGACGAGAGATTTTCATTCTCTAAAGAGGAGTTCGACTCTCCTACGGACTACCAATTTTAAATCTGCCATCTGCACAGCCAGTGCTACTGACGCGTTCGGGAACGGTGGCAGAGGGTTTCCGAAAGGGAGTCCGCCCAGGGCAGTCTTAGCGACGCAAGACCCACAAGCTTTAAGTTACACTTTCAAATTTTTAATTAAACAATGGCAAATCACAAATCATCCGTGAAGAGAATCCGCCAGGACAAGAAAAAGGCGCTTCACAATCACTATTACGCAAAGACGATGCGTAACGCTGTGCGCAAGCTCCGCGCTATGACCAACAAGGAAGAGGCTGTCGCTCTGTATCCGAAGGTACAGAAGATGCTGGACAAGCTGGCTAAGACCAACATTATCCACAAGAACAAGGCCGCTAACCTCAAGTCTAGCCTCGCTCTTCACATCAACAAGCTGGGATAAACAATTTCTCATAAGCATGTTAAACCGCAATTCTTTCGAGTTGCGGTTATTTTTTTGTGGTTTTTTAGCAGATAAACTACGTTTATCTGACAATTTTTTCGTACCTTTGCACGCAATTAGTGAAATTAAGAAAATGACAGAAGAACAACTGAACCAAGAACAGAATTATTCCGCGAGCAATATTCAGGTGCTCGAGGGTCTGGAAGCCGTACGCAAACGCCCCGCTATGTACATTGGTGACATCAGCGAGAAGGGTCTTCACCATCTGGTCAACGAGACCGTCGACAACTCTATCGACGAGGCGATGGCCGGCTATTGTACGCATATCGAAGTAACGATCAATGAAGATAACTCCATTACCGTCCAGGACAATGGACGCGGTATCCCCGTCGATGAGCACGAGAAGATGCACAAGAGCGCCCTCGAGGTCGTGATGACGGTGCTCCATGCCGGTGGTAAGTTCGACAAGGGCTCCTATAAGGTGTCCGGCGGTCTGCACGGTGTGGGTGTCAGCTGTGTGAACGCCCTCTCTACCCACATGATGTCGCAGGTATTCCGCAATGGCCATATCTACCAGCAGGAGTACGAGAAGGGCAAGCCCCTCTACGATGTGAAGATCGTCGGCGATACGGATAAGACAGGTACCCGCCAGCAGTTCTGGCCCGACGGCAGTATCTTTACGACGACCGAATATAAGTATGACACCATCGCCAAGCGTATGCGTGAACTGGCTTATCTGAATGCCGGTATCACCATTACCCTCACCGACTTGCGTCCTGATGAGGAAGGCAACCTGAAGCAGCCCGAGGTGTTCCACGCCAAGGACGGTCTGAAGGAGTTTGTGCGCTACGTCGATCGTCACCGCACCCACCTCTTCGACGACGTCATCTACCTGAAGACCGAGAAGCAGGGCACACCGATTGAGGTGGCTGTGATGTATAACACCGACTACACAGAGAACATCCACTCTTACGTGAACAATATCAACACCATCGAGGGCGGTACCCACCTGATGGGCTTCCGTGCGGCTCTTACCCGTACGCTGAAGGCATACGCCGATGCCGATCCTCAGATCTCCAAGCAGATCGAGAAGGCGAAGATCGAGATTGCAGGCGAGGACTTCCGCGAGGGTCTGACGGCAGTCATCTCCATCAAGGTGGCAGAGCCTCAGTTCGAAGGCCAGACCAAGACCAAGTTGGGCAACTCCGAGGTGGCTGGTGCCGTTCAGCAGGCCGTAGGCGAGGCGCTGAGCAACTATCTGGAGGAGCATCCGAAGGAGGCTAAGCTCATCTGCGACAAGGTGGTGCTCGCTGCCACAGCCCGTATCGCTGCCCGTAAGGCTCGTGAGAGTGTGCAGCGCAAGAACCCGATGACGGGTGGCGGACTGCCAGGCAAACTCGCCGACTGCTCCAACAAGGATCCTAAGGAGTGTGAGATCTTCCTCGTCGAGGGTGACTCCGCAGGTGGTTCTGCCAAGCAGGGTCGCGACCGTCACTTCCAGGCCATCCTGCCGCTGCGCGGTAAGATTCTGAACGTTGAGAAGGTGCAGTGGCATCGTGTCTTCGAAGCCGAATCCGTGATGAACATCATCCAGAGTATCGGCGTGCGCTTCGGTGTCGAGGGCGAAGGCGACCGCGAGGCAAACATCGACAAGCTGCGCTACGACAAGATCATCATCATGACCGATGCCGACGTCGATGGTTCTCACATCGACACGCTGATCATGACCCTCTTCTACCGTTTCATGCCACAGGTGATCCAGGGCGGCCACCTCTACATCGCTACCCCACCGCTTTATAAATGTACTTATAAGAAGTTCTCTGAGTACTGCTACACCGAGCAGCAGCGCCAGGCCTTCATCGACAAGTATGTGGCTGGCGACGAGAACGCTTCGGCCCTGCACACACAGCGCTACAAAGGTCTTGGTGAGATGAACCCCGAGCAGCTCTGGGAGACCACCATGAACCCCGAGAACCGCTTGCTGAAGCAGGTATCCATCGAGAATGCCGCCGAGGCCGACGAGATCTTCTCCATGCTGATGGGTGACGACGTAGAGCCCCGCCGCGAGTTCATCGAGAAGAACGCCACCTACGCCAACATCGACGCATAAAACATCATCAAATACTTCTTTCAATCCCCGTCTGCCCTACCTCAGCTCAGACGGGGATTATCATTTAGAACCCACCAGCGAAATAGCTACGGGCGATGTAGGGTGAAGGTTCGTAGTAGGCGCTGGTATTGTAATTGTCGATAACCTCGCATCAGAATGCAGGGTATCCGCAAGCGACAGTTTCTTAGCCAGTTCGTCGTGCCCCATCATATTTGCCACATATTTGTTGGGTTGCTTCAATTGGCGTGCAACCCTCTCTATCATATAGCAGACGAAATAGAGATCGTCTGTACTGATCTGCTCTTCGGGAAAGAAAACGTTTGTCATAGGCTGAAACTATTCTCAAATGTGATTGAATCTAATCACAACCACATTGCTTCCATGATAAATTGATATGCTATCTGCCATTACTACAAATTATTTCTGCAAAGATAACACTTTTTTGTGTGAAATCCAAAAGAAACGTGACTTTTTTCATTTCAGACTAATTTCCCGCTTCACGAGGTAATACTTCTGGCAGGTGTTGGTCTTGTGGGGATTGTAGCCCAACTGATTGAGGGCACGGCCTACCTCGGAATTGATGCTCTTCGTGAGGTGGAAGTTGGGGAACAGCCGGTTGAGGATCGCCACGATCTCGTCGACGCTCAGCAGATTACTGTTGTCGTCATCAGGAGCAGGCATGAAGGTCTCCGAGATCATCCGCTCTATGCTGCCGATATGCTCGAAACGGCGGTTCTCACTGATGATTCGCTGATTGTCGGCATCATCAAACCAGTAGCGCCGACCCTCTGAGATCTCAGTCACGAGCTGGGCATAAAGTTGGGCATAGTCCACAGGCGACAGATAGTCGATGGGGCCTTCGACCACGACGCAGACGAACCTTCGGGAGCCCGACTTGTCATCAGGCAGAGGCCGCAGATTGTTGGTCGTGGCGATGAACGAGGCATAGCGACGGCGCTGCTCGTAAGCCTTGCCGTAAGGCGGACGCATCTTCACGTCGCTCTTCGAGATCAAGTGCTTCAGCAGCGGCTGCTGACTCTTCGAGAGTGCATCGAACTCGTCGATATTGATCAGCGCAAACGAGGTCAGTCCGAGGTTGATGGCCGTATCGTTCTTGAAATCGATCTTGTCGTTATAGTAGTCGCGCAGTTCCTCGGGCAGGATGATGCCGCAGAAGGCGGTCTTGCCACAACCCTGATCGCCGATGAGCATCGGCACGATGGCGTTGCCGTGATTGCGGTCGATACCCTTCCAATGGGCCACCATCGAGAGCATCCACGTATGGAAGTCGCTGATCCAGTGCTTGTTACGAGTGACAACCCGTTGCGCCAGAGGGGTCACACGGTCGACTCCATCCCAGCGGGGCAACTGCTCCAGCCACTCATTCACGGGGTCGAACTGAGGTATCATCGTCGACTCCACATACCGCTTGATGTCCTTGTCCCACGAGTCGAGGCCGGCCTTGAGCGCACGGATCGACATGGTGTTCATCACCTCCTTCGTCAGGTCACGGAAACTGTAGTCGTAACTGTCCTTCGAGCGATACTGGGCCACACCCGTCATCACGTTCTTACGAAGCTCATAGCGCGAATTTAGGAACGACTCCGTCTTATACGTCAGCAACTGCGAGGGCTTCACGTGCTTCAGCGGCCAAGTGGACTTCAGCGTCTTGCTGTACTGCGAGTCGAAAACCGTCTGCACATACTCCGCATCCTCGTTAAGCCGTCCGTCGAAAAGCGTCATCCTGACGGCAAAGGCCTCCTCGATGCCGCTCTCATGACAATTGAACGCCAGAACCTCCAGACAATGGGCCACGAAATCCTCCTTCTTGTCGAGTCGGCAAGCCTCAAGGGCATCGGCCTTGCAGGCCTGGAACTCATGGCGACGCGATGCCTCAGTCGTCAGACCAGGAATCGTCTTGCCGTCGTCCTCACGCCCATCTTCGCCAAGTCTGGCGGTCTTCGTCAGCCGCTCGGCGGTATTCTCGAAGGGCGATACGGTGATCGTAGCCGCAAAGTCGTTAAAATACACATCGGGGTCGTGGCTCAGCAGACAGCCTGAACGAAGCGTCGGAGGTATGTTGTCCACTCTGACGGCCAACTGGGTGGAGTAGATATAATGGTACTTGGCATAGGCATTCCTATGAAACTGCTCGACATCCTTGAGTTCGTAGCCGTCGGGATTCTGCCACATGTCGCGCTCAGCGGCCTGACTGACGATTTTCACCGATCGGCCGTCGGCCCCCACAAAGGCAATGACCGTATAGGGGATGAACCGTGCCTCGTCCCTGATCTCCTCTGCCGTCTGACGGTCAGGCAGACTGTTGATCTCCAGCAGCACGCAGCCGTTGTAGACATCGGCCCACTGGTAGGGGCCCTTTGTCATCAGCATCGACGAGAAGCACACCAACGGTCGCTCCGTGAGTTCGTCGATCAGTTTGCCACTCTTGAGTTTTCCTGTACGGATCATCTCCACCACGTCGCTCATCTCGTGGCGAGTATAGCGCTCCTTTCCGTCGCGCTTGTTGATTAATGTGACTTTTGCAGTACTCATAATTCCCTGTAGTGTTTGATATCTGGTGCAAAGATAGAAAAATTTCGCCATTTCGACAAAATTTTTGTTACTTTTTGCTTCCACTTCCACTAAATCTTCTGTATCATTAGTAAATAAAGGCGGTTTGAGAGGTGGAAGAGGATTATTTCTCTTCCACTTCTCTTCCACCATTCACATTACTGCAAACCCCAAATCGCATTACGACTGACGGGTGGTTTCTCGTAAGGAAACCCTAAAATTCTCTCGAGAATTTATAGGTTTGCTCCCTTGCAACTACCCGTTTAGTACCTCCAAAAGAGGGGTTACCCGTAGGCAAACCCTTTCACCACTCCCCTCAAACACCAAAACACAAAAAGTGGAAGCAAAGTGGAAGAGAAATAATCCTCTTCCACTCACCGTAATCATTATATACAAAGGCGTTTTGAGCGTTTTAGTGGAAGTGGAAGCATATTTGCACAAAAAAAATGAAATACCGCAAACAACTGCACACACCATCATTTGTACCCTTTCGGGTATAAAATGTCTAAATAACGATTAAATTATACCCTTTCGGGGCTATTTTGTTGCAAACTCAGAACACGACTCCGATGGTGGCGACGATGTTGTGAAGGTACTTATTGGTGGTTTGGGTCTCGAAGCCATACGACTTTCTCACATCGTGGAGGCCGATCTGGCCGTCGATGCCTATGCGGAAATGCCTGCCAATCTGGTACTTGATGCTGGGTTGTAGGCCAAGATAGAATTTTTTGATCTTGTCCTTGCCGTTGAGTTTGCTGGTTGGGTCGTGATCGACGTAATAAGTGTCGTTAGATACACAGAAACTGAACACAGGACCAAGGCCGAAAGTCCATCTGTCAACATGATATTGGGCCAAGACAGGGACATCCAGGAAAACAAAATCATCAGAGTCTGCCCCATCCTTCGCAGAACTGAAAAAGTTTTCCGCATCCTGGCGGATATCAATCCCAGGCATAAGCGACCAATGCTCAGAGAAGTAATAGTTCAGACCATAGCCCAGTTTCATGGACACACCAGTCTCACTCTCTCCCCACTCACGGTCAATCAGCAGACCGCCTGCCACATAGATGTTGTGCTCCCATTTCCTGTCCTGGGAGAACCCACTAACGGCTGCCATCAACAGCAGCGCAGAAATAATAATCTTTTTCATACAAAAGTTCATATTAATAATACCTTAACTAAAAAAGTGGGGCAAAGATACAAATAATATTCATTCCCCACAAATGTATTCACATTCTTTATTGATCGAAAAACACCATATGTTTTTGAAAGCGGGTGCAAAGGTATACCGATTTAAGGAAATGTGCAAAAATAATGATAGCTCAGAATTTACCAAGAATTTACCACAAAAGGAAATATCTTATAATCAAATGGCTATAAGATTAAGAAAAAAGCAATAAAGGCTTATTATTAAATAGACATTAGGAATATTCTCTCAATTGTTTATCTAATTCCTTAGAATTACCATCCTCGCCAAACAGTTTTTGCATCAGATTATTGCGAATTTTAGTAATAGATGGCTGAGACAAGTTCAACATAATGGCAATTTCTTTCGGAATAAAAAGAAGACGTATCAGTATACATGTCTTAAACTCATTATCATTTAACTTATGCTTGTTTGAAGATATTAATTTATAGAAATTTGGAAGGACTTTAATAACCATTGAATTGACATCTTGCCATTCTTCAGCCTTGACTACTTCTGCTTTTGCTGCCGTTTTCCTTAATTTCTTATATATGTCAAACTCATCAAATTTAGCTTCCGCACATATTTTTTGCGTTTTTACTTTTTCTTTATATAACTCAACCTCACCGTTAAGTCGGATGACATCTTGCTCTTTACCCTCTATCATCTGATTTAAATCTTGCACATGGGTGTGCAATTGCTCAATATCAGACTTTGCTTTATCCAACTCAGATTGTTGATTTGCAGAAATGCTCTCCTCTTTCAACAGTTTTGCTCTTGTATCAATTAACAATCTTTCATATTCTTCCTTGTGTGAACGCAACTTATTTAGTTCTTCTTGAGTTTTTGCCAAATTGGAGACACTTTCGTCATATCTGAAATGCTCTTCTTTACGTTTTTCACGTTCTCGCTTGATGATATAGAGAGTGGCAACGATAGCAATCAACAACGCAATGGTTATATTTGCCATTGTCCTATTCTTGCTTTCAGTTTCTTCTCTCTTTTTCATTTCTTCACGTGCTATTTCCTGATTACGAGAGTAGTCGGACATCCCTTGCATCTGTTCTACCTCATGAGTTGCTGTCTGAGCATAGACAGAGTCGTTCATGGCGTAACTGTAAATGGCATATTTTGCAGCAGAATCTGGTTTATTCGTCTTCTGAAACAAAAGAGCCAATCCCCTTGAGCCACCATTTTGGTTGTTAAAATCTTTTCCGACACGAAGTTCTTTTCGATAATAGTATTCAGCAGAATCATAACGTTCTATTGCTAAAAAATAATGCCCCTTAGTATAATAATAGGTTTCTCTTCCTCTCTCAATATTATGATCCGAGTCGAAATAGCCGGACTCTCGCTCATACCTATCCATATAGCGTTTTGCCTTTATTAAATCGCCTTTATCAATTAACAAATCGATAATTCCTCCAAATATGGCCGCAGAAATCTCCTTATATCCATACTTTATTGCCAAATTTGATGCCAATTCCCCTATATAGATAGCGGAATCCGTTTGATGTAAGTCTTCATAAGTGACCGTTTGCCCTATCATACTCAAAATGGCATTGAGTGTGTCGTTACCTTTAAACGCATATTTTATGGACATGTCATCACAAAGAAGGCTTTGTGTCAACAGGTTTTGATGATAAAATAATTTTCCAATCTGTCCATAGACTCTGCTGAGCTGGCGATAGTCGCAGTCAGAAGCGGTGGTGTCGGCTTTCTCGGCTGCTTCCTGAAAACTATGGAGGGCCATGGGAGCCTCGTGGAGATCGTAGTAGGCACGGCCCAGGAGATAATGGGCAAGCATCTGCTCATTGGAAGTGCCATGATCGTCGAAATAGTCGGCAAGCGTCTGGGCTTCAGTGGTTGAGTGGAATACGGTATCGAGTTTGTTAAGAGTGTTCAGGCGAAGTAAACGATACTGCATACGAAAGTGTTTGCCGAAATCACTCTCATGAGTACCGAGACTGTCGAGAATGGCCAGGGCTTCAGAAGGATGCTCACCCAATACAGCCTTAGCCCTTCCAAGTGCCTCAACATAAGCCCGCCGCTCAGAGCAAGCTACCATTAACAGTATCAGTAACAACAAATAAGAAACCCTTCTCATCTATTTATCCTCTTGAAATCCACTCTTTGAAAAATGGGTCTTCTATCTCATAGCGGTCAGAATATATCACATATCCATCTTTCTGTAATCGTTTCAAAGCACTATAGATAGTACTCGTTGGATACTCTCCAGTTTGCAGGGCACTTTCTGAAGCAAGACGCTGAAGTATCCACTTACTTGTTCGGTTTATATTCATCCACAACCGCTCATAGTCAAGTCCGTGGGTGGTGACTATTTGGTCAATGGCTGTATGGAGGACATCTTCCGTCTCAGGCTGAAGAGTTCCGATATTCCATATACTCGACGCCAATTGCTGAGAGTAATAAGGATGGTTATTGGTGTAATCCAGAATATTATCGGCCAACTCTTCGCTATTTGTTGCAAAACATCCTTTCAGTCGTTCTGAGAGGAAATGATGAAAATCATCACGCGGCAATTTCCCTAGTCGCATCATCTCTCCAAAATGATAAAATGGCGACTTCTTGCGCTCAAAGATTTCCGTCATCATGCTTTCCTGGCTTCCTAACAGGATGTAGTTTATGTTTTTCTGTTCCTGCATGATAGCTCGCATCTTTTTGTCTAAACGGGGAGCCAGATCCAGAATTTCCTGGAACTCATCAAGTACCACAATGATTCTCTCTTTTTCAGTATGAGCCTTTTCTATCAGCTCCATGACGTCTTCAAGCAATATCGTACCATCTACTCCTGGGCGGAAGCTGACATCAACAGAACCTGTAATTTGGTTTGTGGATATAGTAGGAATGATGCGGAAGTGAGATATCAGATGCCGTATGCGCTCCATGGGATGTACTTTTAGGAACCCACGAAGTAGTTTGGCAGACAAGTCAGCAACAGAGGTGACTTGCTGAAGATTAATAGTGATGCTTTTTCGTTCACTCTGTTTGATGGCCTTTGCCACTACACTACTCTTCCCAAATCGTCGAGGGCTTATCAGGATAAGATGATTTGCACTATGAACGAATTGGCTGATATATTTCACTTCGTTTACTCTGTCTGTGAAGTAATCAGCATCCACGATTGTACCGTATTTAAAGGGATTCTCCATATTACGACTTTTTTCGTTACGACTATTTTCGTAGTCGGTGCAAAGGTAAGGATTTTTTTTGAAACTAAAAAGAAAATGGCAAGGAATTTTGATATCTTCCAAAGTTGGGGCGCAAAAATGACTTTTGCGCCCTCATATTCATTCACCTTGGAAGGAGCCGATGAAGAAGATGGCTCTGGTGTCCCATTCCTGGATCAGGTAGACAAAGGGACGATTGGCGTGGAAGTTGACCGTCTTATAATCCATTGGGGCTGCGGTGCTCTGTATCCCTACGGATATCTATCCCGGGCATCATCGACCAATGCTCAGAGAAGTAATAGTTCAGGCCATAGCCCAGTTTCATGGACACACCAGTCTCATTCTCTCCCCACTCACGGTCAATCAGCAGAAACAAATAAGAAACCCTTCTCATCCTATTAACGCACAGAAAAAAACTGATTTCTTCCATATTTTCTGTATTTATTAGCTTTGCGGTGCAAAGATAACAAAAATGTAGCGCACAAGCAACTTTTGCCCAAGTTCTGCCGATGATCTGCGTGATGAAATCCCTATAGTCTCTCCACCTCTTCGGGCGAAAGACCTGTAACCTCGGCAATATCTTCTAAAGGATAGCCTTTGGTCTTCATCCGGCGGGCATTCTCACGGTTGGCTTTGGCCTCACCTTCAGCAAACCCTTCGACACGACCTTGTGCCAAACCTTTGTTCAGAGCCGTCGTCATGATGCTGTGGGCAATCATACATCCTCATAGAACGTTTAAAACCTATAGCCAATTGTCATCATCAGGTAGCGGGGGATGCAGTTGTTCCAGATTTCGGTGCGGCCCTGGGCGTTCACGCTGTACTGCACCTTGGAGAGTTGGTGCAGCAGGTCGAAGGCCTGGAGTTTCAGCGTCAGTTTGTCCTTAAGGAACGAACGGCTCAGTTCGGCATTCCATACGAGGTCGTCGGTGTTCATCAGTTCGCTGTAGTAGCCCCTCTTGCTGAACATCTTCAATTCTGTGGATACAAAGACTTTCAGCCACGGTACCCGGTACTTCACCCAGCCGCCATACTCGTAGTCGAAGGCATCGAGGGCTTCGAAGCCGTCGCGCTGGCTACGGCTATGGCGGCTATTGAATTGTCCGTAGCCACCTACGGTCAGTTCACCGTAACTGTATTCCAACTCTGCGTAGGCTCCCGTCGTCAGCGTATTCACCTTGCTCAGGTTGCGCGAGGCGGCATCGTAGGCAATGTCGAAATCCACGCTGTGCTCATATTTCAGGTCGCTCTCCACAAAGTAGGTCAGTCGTCTCGCCTTGTCAAGGGTGCCGCTGAGACCGCCCTGCAGGTAGCCCGTCCAGTTGCCGTTCACGTTGTCGTTCATATAGGTATAGCCGCCAGTCTGTGGATTGTAGGTGGTGCGTGTGCCCCAGGCACGCTGTACGATGTCGAACTTACCGTTGAACCACCATCTCAGGTTCACGGAATCACAGCGGTGCTGGTATCTCCATTGCCAGGTATGAGTGATGGTGTTCTTGAGGCCGGGGTTGTTGATGCGGACGGCCAGCGGATTGATGTTGTTACCGTCGGGCATCAGCGTGGCGAAATCGGGGCGGCTCATGTTCATTTTATACTCTATCTGTATATACCCCTTTGAACTGCCTTTGGCATAGAGCACCTGTGGCTGAAAAAGCCAGTCGCTGCGGCGGGCAAGGGTGTCGAGCCGTGCATTGTGGTAAGTCATCTGCTCGTTTTGTCGCATGATGGGCAGCCCTATATGCAGAATACCGTTGTCATAGTTCTTGTCGATGTTGATGGCCCCTGTATATCTGCGGCTCAGGTTATGATGCGTATTGCTGTTGTCGGCATCCAGTGCCTGTATCAGTACGTCGTGGGTAGAGGGCAGCCAACCGAGATCATGCTGCCGTGCATCGCCAAGCCAGTCCAGGCGGTAATTACTGTTGTAGGTACTCTTCTGCTCTTGCCTGTAGTTCAGGGAAAATTCGACACTCCAGTTGTTGAGCAGTTGTAGGCGATAGTTACCTCCTGCCAGATAGCTATAGCCGCCCTGGTGGGTGTCACCGTAGTATTCGCGCTGTTCACTGTCACCACTCTGCCCATAGACAGTCCGTTGACGGCTCCAGTTGTCGCTGGGCTTTTGCCGTTCGTATTCGCCACGAAGGAAGAACTGGATATAGTCGCCCCAGTCAAACTTCTTGTATGAATCAAGTTGCCCCGCCAGATGAAGCGTCTGATACTTATTCAGACTCTCGCGCCGGCTCTGATTGATAAGGAAGTCGCGATAGGTGGAGTCATTCGACATGGAATTGCGGTCACCGTTGATATAGTCGGCACTGACCAATCCCATCAGGCCTTTAGGCAGCATCAGACGATTCTCCATGGTGAAATGGAAGTCTTTCTGGCGGTTGAGCGACTCACTGCCACCCAGGATGTTACCCCCCGTGGAGAATACTTCCGAAGTGCTGCGGCTGTAGTCGTCGGCATCGCTCCACTCGACGCTCGACGACAGTTCCTCCTCCCAGTTCTTGTCGGCATCCTCTGCGGAGACATTCAGACCAATCTGCTTCGTGGCGCGCAGGCCCTGCGGCATCTTCGAAGGACTCCAGTCACCACGTTCACCAGGATGGCGGTTCTCATTGATATTGTTCAGGTTGGCGAAGGTGGCTACGCGGTTGTGGTCGTCGTAATAGAGTCCGAAGATACGTCCCAGATAGCGGTTCTCCGTGCCCATGCCGCCCTCGGCATTCAGCAGATAGCCGCGATGATACTCACGTTTCAGACTCACATCCATCACGTAGTCCTTCTTCTCCACGTCGCGCCCCACCATCTCACTCTGACGGGTACTCTTGTGATACACCTTCACGTCCTGCACGATGTAGTAAGGCAGGTTGTCGAGCATTACCTTGTTGTTGCCCTTGAAGAAGTCCTTGCCGTTGAGTGTCAGGTAATCCACCTTCTGCCCGTTGATGTAGATGTCGCCGTTGCTCTTCAGTTCTGCACCAGGCATCTGGCGCACCAGTCCGTCGAGCATCGACCCTTCAGGCAGGTTGAAGGCCGAGGCGTTATACACGATGGTGTCACCACGATAGGCAATCTTCACCTTCGTGCCTGTGATGGTCACACCGTCGAGATCCACATCCTTATAGACATCCTGCCGTTTCTTCATCAGCAGGCGGGGCAAGGAGAACTCGTTGTTGCGGGCAATGTGGTGCAGGTTGTAAGCCATGTAGGCATCCTCGTAACCCTCGCATGTACCTTTTATAATATATTTGGCGTTCCTTGCGGGCACCTTTAGATCGTAGTAGGAATGGCGTTCACCGACGAAACTCCTCGTTGAATCCACAAGGGTGGAGTCTTCGCGCAACAGCCACACCTTCGCTTCCAGCGGCACTTTCGTGAACGAGTCATATACCGAACCAAAGAGCATGATTTTCCGCTCCTTTTTCTGTCTTACTTGCACACTGTCCGTCTGGGCAGAGACATTCTGTATCAGGAATACACCGAGTAGTGTATTCAAAAACAAGGTTGCTATTCTTTTCATTTACTTAATATACGATTTTTCTTTCTGCGGGGTCGATGATGTGGTGATTGGCCTCAAGGTCCTTGATACTTAGGTCGTTGTATTCAAGTGCATATTCCTGATTGGCATAAGGCTCGTAATAGTCGATGCGACGGGTGGTCTTTGGTAGTGGCGGGAACTTCAGAAGTATATAGATGTGGTCGCCTGGTACACCCTCGATGAAGAATTCCTGATTAAAGGGAAAGTTTACCACTTCGATGATGGGGTATTTTTCCCCTGTGTCACAATCGCGAAGAAAGATTTTGTCGCTGTAGATATAGAAGGTGCGCACCCAGCCCAGTGCCGACACCAAGGCGAGGTAGGTTGCGTCCTTGGTGCGCCACAAGGCCATGTCGTTACAAGGGTGTATGTCGGCATAGTCGCCGTCCTTGTCAGTCTCTTTCACAATGGGCAGGTCGCCATACACGGCATAACTGTCCCACACCCGAGGCTGATAGTCGCGGGCGGGTTTGATGAGGCGGGCCTTGTATATGGCAGGGCAGTCATCGTCATAGGGAATCTCCTTCTCCGTACAGGCAGAGATGGTTGCACCTACCAATATGAGCATAATCTTATGAACCGTCTTCAGCATGGGTCAGTTGTCGAAAAAGGAGTTGATATTACTGATGTGGGCACCACCGCGCAACTGGCAGTAGGGAACACCATAGATGCGAGCATTCCAAAAGCCGCTTGGAAGGTCGGGGAATACGATGGTAAACATGAACTCCTGCCCCTTGCAGCCTTTCACCACAATGTCGCAGTTCAGGTCTGCGGGTGGCAGGGCTCGACGGGCTTTATAGCTGATGCCTGTGGTTTCGTTGACGATGTAGGTATCAGGTCCGCCAAGCCAGATGGTTTCTTCGTCACTGTCAATCCTGCCAAACACCTGCATATAGGTCTCTCCGTTCACATGGCGGAAGTTGAAGCCTCGGCACATGTCGGTGGGATCTGCATACATCTCACGTCGTCCCCAGACGATACCAACCAGATGATGCCTGTCATTCTTTATTGCATCTTTCAGGGAGAATGGCGGGGCAGGCAGGCTGGTCATCACGAGTTTCTCGCCTTCCGGGATAAAACTGGGAGCCTCAGTCACTATCTGGTAGGCTTCCTGAATCTGTTGTTCCAATTCATGGATGGCTTTCGGCTTGGCAAAGGCTGTCAGGGCGATGGTGGTAAGGGGCAGCAGATAGACGGCTTTCAACATTGCCAGCCTGCTCGACTTCTTGGTGTAGAGCATCTTCAACCGTTTCTTGATGGCACTTTGATTGAGAGCATTCACTACGGGTTGTGGCTGCGCGGCTGTTACACGGTCTATCAACAGCAGTTCGTAGTTGTCCTGATTATAGCCCTGACGAATCACATGCAGGTCTGCCTGATATTCATGAATGTCCTTCAGGTCTCTGCGGAGCATCCAGGCGAAGGGCAGGAACCAGAGCATGTTGGCTGTCGTCTCGGCCAACAGCATATCCAAGGTATGGAGCAGTCGTACATGGGCTGTCTCATGGGCGAGGATAGCGTCATTGTTCTCATCGGCAGGGTTCACTATCACCCAGCGCATCCAACTGCACGGCACCTTTACCTTTGGATGGCTGAGCAGTTTGATGCCACGTGACGTGTCGTCTGCCTGGAACTCATTACCGCAGATAATCAGCCTTATGACACTCCCCATGGCTAGCATATAGCGCAGCCAGAAATACAATAATCCAAGGAGATAGATGGCGGCCAAGGCCCAAGTGACGATATAGACGGGCATCATGTCTTCCCGTTCTATGGGACTCCGATGAATGGAGCCGCTGCTGACTCTCTGAGCGGTATCCACAGACGCAGAGAGGAAGGATTCTGTCGTGCTGACGCTTTCCGTCATCACTGTTGGCTGCTCTATCTCGATGGTACAGAGTGGCAGTATCATACTGGCCATGAGGATACTCAGTAACACCGTGCGGTTCATGGCATGGAAAGTCTCTCGCCGTAGGAACAGCCCGTAGAGCGAATAAAGCAGGGTGAGTACCACGGCCCACCTTAATATATAGATGAGGAATGTGGCCATCATGACTGGGATTTAAGTTCGTCGAGGAATTGCAGGAGTTCTTCGCGGCTCACTTTTTCGTCGCTGACGAGTGTCGATACCACTTTCATATAGTCGTGATCGAAATAGCGATCGACAAATGAACTGAACTTCGACTTACCATAATCGTTCTGGGCCACAATGGGCGAATAGATATAGCCGCGCCCCTTAGCCTCATGGGTCAAGTAACCCTTCTTTTCCAACATCTGAAACATGGTGGCGATGGTGTTGATGTGAGGCTTCGGCTCCTCATAGAGTGCCAGTACATCCTTTGGTGCGCAGTTGCCTATCTGCCAGATCTTTTCCATCACCTCTTCTTCTTTGGCGGTCAGTTTAATCATACTTTCAACGATTTTTTTAGTTTAATGCTGCAAAGATAGAGTATAATCAGTCACACTCCAAATATTCGCATCATCTTTTAAACTATTTTAATCGTTGAATCGATTCTCGCCGTAAATAAAAGAAAAAAAAGCTTTTTTCTTTGAATTTCACTCACTTATTTGTATCTTTGTAGCAAAATTGACTGTTATGAAGATATTAGCTATTAATCCGGGAATGATCTCTACCAAGGTGGGAGTCTTCGAAGACGAGGAGCTGCTGATGCACGCCACGCTGAACCACCCGTTCGAAGAACTGTGCCGCTATCCGTTTATCATGGACGAGTTCGACTATCGGAAGGAAAAGATTCTGGAGGAACTGCAGCGTCAGGGCTACACTATGGACTTTGACGTGGTAGTGGGCCGTGGGGGATTGGTGAAACCCATCGAAAGCGGCGTCTACGAACTGAACGACAAGGTGATCGAGGATACCAAGAACCCCCGTCTGCACCATGCCTGCAACCTGGGGTCGCTCATCGCGCTGAGCATAGCCCGAGAGATTGAGGGATGTCGCGCCTTCACCGTTGACCCAGGCGTTGTGGACGAGCTCGACGACGTGGCCCGCATCACTGGTCTGCCCGAGATGCCCCACCAGACGATTTGGCACGCCTTGAACCAGCGGGAGATTGCCAAGCGCTACTGCCGAGAGCACGGTCTGAAATACGAGGAGCAGGATCTGATCGTCTGTCACATGGGCAGCGGCATCTCCTTC
>Ga0256405_10001890_pt1 | contig 53023 bp, 48 predicted proteins | sample RumenRJG_02DNA_FD_189096 | JGI IMG/M metagenome (GOLD analysis project Ga0256405, IMG submission 189096) | Bovine rumen microbial communities from Lethbridge, Alberta, Canada - RJG_02 | ecosystem: Host-associated > Mammals > Digestive system > Stomach > Rumen | place: Canada: Alberta... | reverse complement strand
TCGGACTTTCAGTGGGGGTTATAATCCCCCACTGAAACCCCGAGGAGCTAAAGCTCCTGCGGTGAGGTTGGATCAATGCAGCCGATGTTAAGCGAGCTTACATCGGGCTTTGCTCCGAGTTAAAAATGCTTTTGATGATTCTTGTGTCATACGGAGGTGATAATTAGAATAATTGCCGCAATAGTATGGATACAGATTTCATAAAGTGAGCGGGTCAATAAACATAAACAGGCATATTCACATAACTCGCATCATACAAAGCGGCGGCAAAGTCAAGCGGAAGATTAACGCAGCCGTGGGAACCGTTATACAGGTAACAATCTCCGCCAAAATAATACTGCCAGACGGCATCATGAAAACCGATGTCGAAATTGAAGCAGACCCAGTAAGAAACCTCTGTTTCATATCCGGGGCCGAACAGTGTAGCGGGAGAAGATTTTGATGAAACAAGGTATCCGCCGACAGGCGTGTCGTGGTTGGTGTTGGGATTTCCTGTTATGATGTCAGACTCAAGAATGACGGAGCCGTTTTTTACCACCCACATATGCTGGCTGTCAATACTGACTTCGGCGAAAGTATCGCCTCTCATTGTTTCATAGTCATATTCGGCAGCCACTCTTGTCCACCATTTATTACTGCTTTTACTTCTGTCTGTCAGATCAAGAACGACAGTTTTTTGTGCAGCGGCGTATTTTTTCAATTGTTCAGCGGTTTTGGTATCGCTGAGAATCCAACCAATGCTTTTGTTTACAACGCTTCGTTCTTCACCGTTATGATCGGTAAAGGTGATGTAGTAGTCGTAATTTGTATATTGCTCGCAAAGCTTACGTGCGTAGGATAAAACAGCGTCATCATTCCATTTACCCTTGGAAGAATCCGGATTTATCCAGCTTCGGATTATATCGGCAGTAATCACTTCAGTTTTTTTGCCGAACTTCAAAGTAATCGTCAAATCATCGGGGACGGTTACGGCAGGAGAACTACTCTGTTTGTTATCGCCGTAGCGGACCGGAGAGATGGTTTCGGAAGAGTATTCACTGTTCGGATTAATTTCTATCGTTTCCTTATGTTCTGTTGAACTGACAGAGGTATTCTCAGCAGACACAGCAACAGTCTGTTTATCTATGTTAAAATAATAAACCACCAGTAAGCATCCGACGCATATCATAGCACAGGAACATAGAAGCACAAAAGTGTTCAGTAGTTTCCGATTATTATGCTTTGTTTTGCGTTTTGCCATGATGTCAGTACCTCTTTTTCTACTAATTTTGACTTTTGATATTGTAACACAACATTTTGATAAATGCAATATCCGAACAGGTTAATCGGAACTTTTGTACAGAATTATACCCATCAAACAAAAGCTTGCGTAAAATATAGTAAATATGCAGAGTACTAAACAAGTGCTCAACCGATAGCTTAAGATGAATCCGGAAAAAGAATGCGGTTTTTCAATGATACGCCCTGACTATAACCAATCACCGATGTCCCCCGGGTCTCTCCTGCCGGGTGCGTGACCGCACCGGACGAATAAGTTCCGGTAACGATCTTTACATAGTCGCTTAATATGCTTCAAAAACGAGATCGACAGTGGAGGCACTCCGCCGGTGCTTCTGCTTCGCAGAGGTGTCCACTGGACACCCGCACCCTCTTAGGCGGCGGGTGCCATTCGGACTTTCAGTGGGGGTTATAATCCCCCACTGAAACCCCGAGGAGCTAAAGCTCCTGCGGTGAGGTTGGATCAATGCAGCCGATGTTAAGCGAGCTTACATCGGGCTTTGCTCCGAGTTAAAGCGGTAAAGTGCCTGTCGTTAGAAGAAACACTGAGCCAAAACAGATGGTCCTCGTTGAATGGAAGGAACTGACAGGGAGAATTGAATCAGGCAGTGCAGCCTGAGATGAAAGCTTACAGATCAGAGGAAAACGCCAGATAGACTGATCAGTGAAAAGAAATGTCAGAATATGATAGTCGAAAGCATACGGATTCATCTATAGAAGACGTTGGCACGTAAAGATGTTTCATATTAACTCAGCGATTTCAGGAAAGGGGTGCTTCAGTCTGCTGTGGCCCCCTCTGCCGCAGGCAGAAGTACCAACCGAGCCGACAGGCGTGATAAGGAAAGCATTATTTTGCCGGAAAATGCATTTTCTCATGGAGCTGCGATCCAACAGATTTCCCTGTAGCTGCTTTGGGTAACTTGACAAGGGGACCGATAGTTGTTATAATCAAAGTGCTGATTTGACATATCTAACCTTCTTGGTTTGCAATTTACAGCATAATCATGTAAGATAGAATAGGAACATACACAATGGAAAACAGCCGCATTTCAGAGGTGTTATCATTTGGAAGAAAAAAAGAGAACGATGAAAAAGGATCTTATCGCCATAGCCGTCATCATTGCAGCCGGCATTCTGATCTGGATTTTGATATGGCTGAATTCAGGTGGCGGTAAAACGGCAGAGATCAGAATTGACGGAGTAGTTACAGCACGCTATTCACTTGATATAAACCGAAAGACAGAACTGCATGGAGCAGACGGAGGCATCAATCTGTTAGTGATCAAGGACGGTGAGGTGTGGGTAGAAGAAGCCGACTGTCCTGACGGCTTGTGCATGAGAACGGGGAAAATCAGCAAAAAAGGACAATCTATCGTATGTCTGCCGCATAAAGTAGTGATCGAGATAACCGGAGATAACATAGCGCAGGAAGACAGTAATATACCTGATATTGTTGTAAAGTGAGGAGAACATGAAAAAGAAAGCTATCAAACCAACAATCAGACAAGTAGCGATCTGGGGTATGATGATTGCTCTTGCGATGATACTCAGTTATGTAGAAGCGCAGATACCGCCATTGTTTGCATTTCCGGGAATGAAGCTGGGGCTGACAAATATAGTCGTATTGTTGGCACTGTATCAATTGGGAAACACTGCAGCCCTGACCGTCAATCTGCTCCGTATTGTACTGGTATCCGTTTTGTTCGGCACATTTTCTTCATTTATATACAGTCTTGCAGGCGGGACACTTTCCACAGTGCTGATGCTGCTCATGAAAAATATATTCAGACTTCGCACTGTCACGGTGAGTATCGTCGGCGGTGTGACACATAATATCGGACAGATTGTAACGGCTATGGTACTGATGAATACAGCAGGACTGGGGTGGTATATGGGTGTATTGTGGTTTACGGGGCTAATCACAGGCGCATTGATCGGTATTTTAGGAAACGAGTTAATCAAACGCTTACCGGATAAGCTGTTCAGGAAAGGAAGCTGAAAAGATGAAGCTGCATCGGAGACTTTGCTTGTTGCTTGTGGTCATTTGCTTGACAATAATCGCAGGCTGTGGCGATAAAACGGATCACCGGACTGCACGAAAAGAAGACAGTACCGTATCTGCAAGTGACAACACAACAGAAAAAAGAGAAATCTTTGCGATGGACACGATCATGACTATCAGTGCAACAGGAATTAATGCGAAAGAGGCTGTTGATGAGGCGGTTGAAGAAATACAGCGGTTGGACGCACTGTTGTCTGTAGGAAATGATGAAAGTGAAGTCAGCAGGCTGAATCAGAACGGATCCGGTAAGTTGTCGGAAGACGTGTTGTATCTGGCGCAGCGTTCATTAAAACTGTATGACATGACGCAGGGGGCATTTGATATAACGGTATATCCGCTGATGGAGTTGTGGGGATTTACAGGTGACAATCCTGCACTGCCGGAAGCTGAAAGAATAAAAGAGGTATTAAAATTGAGCGGCAGCGATAAGCTGAGATTAGAGGGCAATGACCTGACGCTGGGAAAGAATCAGGGAATTGATTTTGGAGGGATTGCCAAAGGGTATGCCGGCGACAGAATCATGAAGATATTTGAAAAAAGAGGAATACAGTCGGGGGTTATTTCATTAGGCGGCAATGTACAGTGTTATCACACAAAGGAGGACGGCAGTCAGTGGCGCTGCGGTGTTACAGATCCGGAGCACCCGGAAGACAGCAGCAATTTAATGGGGATACTTTCGGTTGCAGACAAGGCAGTGATTACGTCAGGCGGCTATGAGCGATTCTTTCAGGATAACAGCGGAAGAATTTATCACCACATCATGGATTTAAAGACGGGATATCCGGCAGAAAGCGGTTTGACTTCCGTGACGATTGTCAGCAGTGACGGTACACTGGCAGATGGACTTTCCACTTCGTGTTTTGTGCTGGGAGAAGAGAAAGCAACACAACTGTGGAGAGATCATCAACAGGAATTTGATATGGTACTGATGACAACAGACGGTCGATTGATGGTAACGGAGGGGATTGCAGACAGTTTTTCTTCCAATCGTGCCTTCAGTATCATATCCTTCGAAGATGATTGATTGTCCGTAACAGGCGTGCAGAAAGAGAATAAGCACTTGATTGTACATTATTGATGCTGTTTTCTTTTGCAAGGAAAGGGCATGATCATTCTCATGCGGCGAAGATTTTATCATGCAATATCTGTTTTACCGGAATATCAGATTCGTATGAGCAGAAGATTGATACCAACAGCAGAAAACTGACAGTTGCATAAAGCAAAAGAACAGACATACTATGCTGAAAGCCATCAGCGTAGTATGTCTGAACTGTTAGGGGGAATGTATCAAAAGAAAGGTATAAGCAGAAAACGAAGGGAAACTAAAGAAATGTTATTTTTTTCTGGTCAAAAGATGATACTTTTTGGTAGGGATATGAATCATATAGAGTGACTGACAGGCGTTACACTGACCATAGCAGATAAAGCTGCCTGTATCATTATAGCCAAGCTTACGAGCCTGACCTTTTGTCAGAATCACAAAATTGTTGTTTTCGCCGCATTTGCTGCAGACAAAATTGATTTCGTCCGGGGTAAGTTCGATTTTCATAAAAGCAGCCTCCTCAATTAATTAAGTATCAGAATCTGACATCAAATATTCCATTTGAATACCCAAGGTATTGGCAATACGGATAAGATTACCGGAATCCGGCTTTCTTTCGCCGGATTCCCAGCGGTATACAGTCTGTACAGAAACATCAAGCATTTCGGCGAGATCTTCTGCCGTCAGCTTCAGTTCGTTTCGCCTTTTTTTGATTTTTGCTCCCAGATAAGCCATATCATATTTTTTAGACGAGGAAGGAGAGCAGTCCTCAATGGGATAACGCAGGTTATCAAACAGTTTTTGCAGTTTATCTTTTTCCAGAGGTTTCACCAAAAAACCGCTGGAAAAAACATCATACGATTCCAGTGCGTATTCCGGATATGCTGTCAAAAAAATCAGATTGATTTTCGGATGATACTGCTGCAGTTTTTTTGCTACAGTAATACCGTTCATATTCGGCATATTAATATCCAGCAAACCAACATCCAGAGGGTGATTTTTCGCAAATTCCAACGCATCGGATTCTTTGTGAAAACCGAAGCATTCTGCCTCAGGTCTTATTTTCTTGACATCACGAATAATATCCTTGACTAAAAGCATCCTGTCATCTAAAACCAGTATTCTCATTCTGCACCTCCGATTTCGGAATATAGATAGTAACAGTAGAACCTTTATTAGTACTGTCAATGCTTAACTGACCTTTGCATTGATAATGCAGTCTTTTACGAACATTTTCGATACCGACTCCATTGTTGCCGGTAGATTTTTCGAATCCTTTGCCATTGTCAGAAATCCTGATAATAAAATGTTCCGGTTCTTCTTTTGTATGAATGGTGATTTTTGCACCCTTTTCAAGCTTGCTGACGCCGTGAATAACGGCGTTTTCAACGATCGGCTCAACGGATAGAGGCGGTACGAAAAAATCCATTGTATGCAAATCATACTCAATAGTGAGATCTACCGTATCATCGGCTTTTTCTATTGCTAAAAAAGCGTTGATATGTTCCAGTTCTTTCTGAAAAGGGATAAGCCGGGTAGAACGAAGTGCTTCGATATTTCTTCTGAGGTAAAGAGAAAATTCGGTAACGCTTTGTTCTGCTTTTTCCTGATCCTCCCAGATAAGGGATTTGATGATACCCAAAGCATTAAAGATAAAATGCGGGGAGATTTGCTGCTGCATCAGCTTGATTTTGATATTGGATAACTCCAGCTCTCTTTCTTTGGCCTGATCAGAAACATAGCGGATATCTTTTTTAAGCAGCTCGTTCATTTGATTGAATTTCAGATTATCCTCCACCTGACGAATAACGATATGGTAACGGATAACGGCAGCAACGGAACACAAAAAAGCAAGTGAAATAAAATTGAAAGTTTCAATAGTAGCGGCATGGTTATAGGCGTAAAGGATAGCGTAATAAACGGAGAAAGAACCGATTATGGCGATAACGCTGAATCCCGGGCGGATATTGATAAAAGAGGCGATAATGATAATTACGCAGTAAAAGGTAATAATCTGCTCACCTTTGATATAGTGGGTATAAGAAATATACATACCCCAGCAAAGCATGAGTAAAGTGGTTGTACCGATAAATGATAGAATAACTGAGTGCCGCTTATAATGATTTTTTTTCATCCGGTACGAAATCAGCATAGAGATGGTACAGACAGTAATGCAGAAGGATACGGAAAAACATATCTGTATATTTTTGGGAGTAAGGGTGAAATTGATTAATAAGGACAGCAAGCCGATCACTTCGACAATAATGACGCACATAGAAATGATATAGATACACCTGATGTTGATTTTATCAATTTCGGTTGTGACCTCTTCTGAAGTTTTCGGGAAAAACTGATGTACGAATTTTTGAATTAAATCGTTTTTCATAAGAGTGGTACTCCTTGCTTGGTATTATAGTGAAGAACGGAGTTTTTGCCATGCTTACCTATTCTTTATGCTATCATATAATAGCATAAATGTCACTAACCTATGAGGCGAAAATTAAAAATCGTGAATAAAAATTGGTGTAGTAGAAAAAATACAGCCACAAGGAGAAAAATATTCTCAAGCAAAAAAGAAACGAGAATAAGAAAGGAAAAATGAGTATAAAGAACAAGTGACACACACTCAGAGCAAAAGTGATAATGCAGATTCGTCACAATAGAAATAATTCGTGACAAACCTAAGGCTATGTGTTACAATGGACAATAGTAGAAGAAATAGGGAGCAGTAGCTTAAAAGGATAGAACAGTATGATTATCAAAAGAATTGTCGTCATATTAATTGTTTGTATCATTGGATTATTTGTACCGGCGAACCTGCAGGTGTTTTCCGCACAAAATCTGACGCTGGATCTTCAGACAGAAAGCAATATCAAGCCGGACCGTGCCTTTACCGTCCGGACAGAGCTGCATGGCAGCACGCAAATCGGTGCGGCTCTTTTTCGGCTGTCATACGACAGCAGCAGTCTGACAGTACGGTCGGTAACGATGGAACCAAAATCACGGGAAGATGTTTTACAGTTTGAAGATGCTGAGGGAAGCATTGCCGTGGTCTATTCTGCAGCGGCCAATCTACAGAAAGACAGAGTGTTGAATATCCGGTTTGTGCCAAAGGAATATTATGCAGAGAAAAGTTATTCGTTCATTGTAACGGAGTGCAGCGCCTGCGACAGTGAGGGAGAATGGTTGGATATAGAGCAGCTTCCTGCTCTCAGTCTTTCTGTTTCGGAAGAAAGATCATCTTCGTCACAGCAGACACGCACAGTGAAAGAAAACAAACAGTCTTCATCAACCGAACGGATCAAAGAAAGCAGTACAAAAAGGGATACTTCTTCAAAAAACGAGTCCGGCACTGAAGCGTCAGGCAAATCCGAAACGGCTGATAGCGGTGCTGAAAACAGCGAATCACTTACTGCAGAAGCGTCCGGCGGCGTTATCATCATTAAAGAAGCGTCCGAAGGATATCCCATCACACAAACAGTATTCCTTTGTTTGTTCGGATCGGTAATAGTGGTATCGTGTCTGGCATTCTTTTTTTACCGTATCGGAAAAAAAGAGGGTGAAAAAGAGAATAAGAAAAAACACGTGAATCAAGAATCTGAAGAAGAAAAAATAGAGAACAGAGAAGAAAACAATGACGAAAACAGAAAAGAGTAATCAATAAGAGAAAAATAATGCGGAACAGGGAATGAATCACAAAGAATGACGAAGTGAGGCAGCCGATTCGAAAGACAGCATTGTCGTTTATGAAGCAGCGGTTCACTTACGGCGGTACAGTCAATGACTGTGCCGCCTTTTGCTGCAAATTATTCCGGAAATCATCAATCATCCCGAAGCTGTTGATTTGTCAGACTTTATTCTTTTGTTTGGTGAATGATTATGTAAAAACGATAGTGAAGCGAAGGGTTCCGTAATGCCTTTGAAACAGTCCGATGGAGAAAACAAAAAAGTGGTATTATCGGAATTGTATTTTCACAGAAGGAAAAATGAATGTTTAAAAAAATAATAATTGCACTTATGGTTTTGAAGTGCTATAATTGATACAAAATTCGACAAAGAGGGTTAGGAATATGAGTAACGCAGAGAATACAGTTGAAGTTCGTTATTTTAGCGGGTATATCCGTAACTGGAAGAAGCTTTGTGAAGAACTTTCGATTGATACGGAGCTTTCCCGAGAAGAAAGAGAAGAGGCTATCCTGAAAAAGGCCTATGCGAAATGGGAACTGACCATGATGGAGCATCTGTACGGAATGTTTGCTGTTGCCCTGTGGGATCAGCAGAAAAACAAACTGTACTGCATCAGAGATCAGGTAGGACAGAAACAGATGTTTTATGCGGTAATCGGCGGTGAATTTGTTTGTTCCGGCGATATCAACGAAATTGTGTCCGTCAAAGGCTTTGAAAAGAAGCTGAATAAGCGTATGCTGCAGCAGTATTTGTTTTATGGTTACCCTATTGGCAGTGAAACCTTTTATGAAGGCGTCAGCAAGCTGATGCCTGGTCATTATGTTGTATGGGACGGCAACACTGCGCAGGTACATTGTTACTGGAGACCGAAGTTTGAGCCGGATCACAGTAAAACGGCGGATGAGTGGGCAGAGGAGATCAGGAACACGGTAGAAGAGATATTGGACGAGGAAAGACAGGATCGTCAGCTCCCTTACAAGGAATCTTTCCTTTCGGGTGGAGTGGATTCTTCCTATCTGTTTGCTGCCAGTGACGCAGTATGTGCTAACACGATTGGGTATGAAGAATCCGGTTTTGACGAATCGGCGCTGGCACGCTATACGGCGCAGGTACTCAAAAAGGATTTTTGTGTCAAGATGATCGGTCCGGAGGAGTATTTCACCCGCATACCTACGGTAATTGATAAAATGGGTCAGCCGCTGGGTGACGCATCTGCGGTAGCGTTTTCAATCGGCTGCGCAGCCGTCAGTGAGAAATCAAAGGTTGTATATTCCGGAGAAGGCATTGATGAATTTTTCGGCGGTTATAATGCCCACAAGAATCCTCTGAAGGAAGACTGGGTATATCTGACCTGTTCGCACATTATGTCCGAGGAAGTTGTCAGATCGCTGATGAAGGATTTTGATCAGAATGTCAGGGCAGCCGATCCTGTCATGCCCTATTGGAATGAAGTACAGGGACAGGACGAACTGTCAAAGAAGCTGACGATTGATATATCCCTGTGGCTGGAGGGTGATATATATCTGAACACGGACCGCACGTCCACGGCATGCGGAATTGAGCTTCATACACCTTTTTCAGACCTCAGACTGTTCAATGTAGCGCGCAGGATTCCTGCGGAATTCAAGTTCAGAGAAGAACAGAACAAGTACGTATTCCGAAAAGCTGCTGCCGATAAACTGCCGGAGGAAGTGGCATTCCGTAAGAAAGTAGGCTTTGCTGTTCCAATCCGTAAATGGCTTGCCAACACAAAATATAATGCACCGATTGCTGAAACACTGTTCGGAGAAGCTTCCCGCCGGTTTTTCTGCCAGGAAGAACTGCAATCCATGTGGGAGCGTTATCTTGGCGGAGAAGAGTTCCTCTGGAGCCGCCTGTATGCGGTCTATGCCTTCCTTCTCTGGTATGAGATGAAGTTCTGACAGTCAGTTTTTTAGTGCTTGCCGAAACATAATACATTAGGAAATTTAATACATCAGATTAAGAAGACGCTGTAAGGCGTCTTCTTTTTTGTGTTGCAACTGGTTTCGTTCAAAAACTAAAAGGAACGCTGAGCATTATTGCCTTGCTGGCGGAAGTGCTCCAAATGCAGGAGAACCCGGACGCCGAATGTTATTCCTGCGTCCGTTTGCAGTGTACTGAATACAAGTGGTCGAGGATATCTGAGGTGTTTTTTAGCCGACTGGACAGACAGAAAACAGAAATCCCCAAAAGTATGTCAATATTTGTTGTCTGAAAAGAATGTGATTTTTAAAAATTAAATGCTTCTAACTATTGACAAAAAAAAGAAAAGGTGATATACTCACGGTTAGTTAAAGCGAACTAATTCAAAATAGATGTGTCTAATCAAAGGCATATCATTACCATGTCAGGAGTGAAGCAATATGGAGAAGCGCAGGATCATTTCTTCTGTGAGTCTGTTATTGTTACTGTTGATATTTACCGGATTGTTTTCCGGAACGGTGTATGCTGCAGCAGAAAGCGAAAAGGCAGAGTATTATATGTCCTACAAAAAGTTTGTAGCAGCCGAAAACCCGGACGGATCCCGCAAGATCAGCTATAACGAGATAACGGATCAGATTTCGAATCTGTTAAAAGAGGGTATGCGCAGATATCAGAGCGGTGCCGAAAAAGACGGCGATGACGGATACTATAAGCCGTTTACGAATGCATACGGCTTCTGGTATGAAACGTCGGGCTTTGAAAAAACCGTTATGGGTTATATTTCCGGTGCAAGAGTAACGGAAGTGGAGCTGCAGTTTTCCAGCATGAGAAAAGCGGCAGCCGATGCAGCGGGAGCAGAAGCGATACAGGCTGAGGTTGATCGGTTAATAGACTTGCTGAGAGAGGACGCCAACAAGCTTGACGAGCTGTTTGGGTATACGAAAGACGGTTCTTCCGGCGGCAGCGCCGGCTTGGCATGGGCAACCTTCGGAGCGGTGTTCAGCATCATCGTAAGAGAGGGACTGGAAGCTATACTGATCTTAGGCGCGATGGTTGCGTACCTGATCAAAACAAAAAACAAAAAAGGAACGCTGTATGTATACGTCGGAGCGGTTCTGGCAGTTGCGGCAAGCGTAGTGATGGCAATTATTCTGTATTCCTTTACCAGCAATGCAGGCAACTCCATTCCGCAGGAAATAGTAGAGGGCGTTACAGCGCTGTTAGCGGTGGCGGTACTGATATACGTATCCAACTGGATGATATCAAAAGCGGAAGCTGACAACTGGACAAAATATTTATCCGACAAGGTATCGGATTCTGCAGAGAAAGGCAAGATGTTTGCGTTAGGCTTTACGTCATTCCTTGCAGTGTTCCGAGAAGGCGCCGAAGTAATCCTGTTCTGCCAGCAATACTTTACGAGAGCGGAATCAATGGAAAACGGCTATCTTGCCATTTTCGGAGGCATCTTCGGAGGACTTGCGGCAGTAGCAGTAGTATTCATACTGATCCGTGTATTCGGCGTGAAAATTCCCCTTAAGCCGTTTTTCATGGCAACCAGTATTCTGATGGCAATTATGTCAATCGCCTTTTTGGGCTCCGGTATGTGGGAACTGTTTGTAGACGGTGGTCTGGCGGAAAGAATCGGAGGATTCGTACAGCAGATGGCAGTTACCATACCGTGGCTGTCATGGATGTCAGGCAACGATATGCTGGCGTTCTTTGGTATTTATCCCACATGGATCACACTGCTGCCGCAGTTGATTCTGCTGGTTATCACCATTATTACGTTTATTTTGGCTTTCAGAAAAAAGCCTGCTTCCGAAAAAGAAGAAGACAAACAAGCTGATTCAAAGGAAGCGTAATGAACTAACAATAACCTGAGCCTAACCCGTATAGCGCTTCAGTTTTATTGACAACAAATCATTCTATCTGATAATACAGGAGGAAGAAAGATGAAAAAGTATGCAAAAGTTCTTGCAGCCGTACTGTGCTGCGCTACCGTTGCAGTAAGCATGGCTGCCTGCAGCAAGTCTGATAACAATAATGACAAAAAGGAAGACAGCGCTGTTTCCACCACTTCGGAAACCGTTGTATCCAACAATGAGGGCGAGCCTGAAGAACCCGATCTGGGCTTTACGGAGGTTCCGATCTTCCAGGATGTTGAACAGGAGTTCCTGCATCTGAACGCCGTATATTTCCAGCCCGTTGATATGACAGGCGGCTATAAGGCAGAAGATTATGACTGTCATCTGGAGCTTGACGTTTCTGCTCTGGAGAACGGTTTCGGATACGGTAAAGGTGACTGGGTACCTTATCTGACAGTTAACTATGAAGTAACCAAGAACGATACCAAAGAAAAGGTAAGCGAAGGCACCTTCATGCCGATGGCTGCTTCAGACGGCCCGCACTACGGAGCCAACATCAAGATGGCAGGCGACGGTCTTTACACTGTAAAGTTCACCGTTAAGTTCCCGGATTCCAGCACATATCTGATTCACACAGATGAAACAGGTCCCGAATCTCACGCATTCCCCAATGCAATTGAATACACTTATGATAAGTGGCAGTTTACATCAGGTGCCTGGGCAGAATAAGCATTCCTGAAATAGCTGAAGGAACATTACGGGAGTTTCTTAGCCGGCAAGACTCCGACTCGAAGGTCAGAAGACGATTTTCGTGTCGGAGTTATCGGCTTGTTTTGGAAACTCGTCACAAGAATTGCAACAGAAACTTTAGAAAAGAGCAGGGTGGAAAAATGCTTACATATCTGATTAACGTAACAGGTGATTTTTTAGCGGTGTCCGTTGTCATCGGTTTCATCATAGCTTTTATAGACAGTCGCTGTCTGAAAAGCGGAAGAATCATCGGAAAAGTAAGTCTGCTGCTTGGCGTTATAGCAGCAGGCGTCAGAGCATATATTACCAACACTATACGAATCAAGGGCGGCTGGAAGGTCGGAACATACGGTTATGGTTTTGCGCTGGGCTTCTTTGTGCTGTCTGTGATAGCGATAGGTGTATTTGGTTATTTTCTTTTCAAAAAAGAGAAGGGCAGGATGAAAACAGCAGCTAACTGGGTGATTTCGGTCAGCCTTGGTTTACTGATCGTTGCCTATCTATACTGTATGCTGCCGAACGTACTGTCTTATCCGTTTATGTTTGACACAGGCGGCAACGGCGTATTGTCTACGAATTATCTGTTCCGACTGGGTGGATATCTGCTTGGCGTGCTGATCTGCATACTGTCGGCAGTCGGAACCTACAAGCTTTGTATGCTGTCGCATATCAAAGGATATCGGAAAACCGTCTTTGTCATGATGTGCATAGCCAACTGTCTGTTTATTGTCAATGTTTTTGCCAAATTCATGGCAGTCATGACAGCCAGAAAGATCGTTGATAATATTGATTTATTCAACTTTGCCGCACAGAGCAATAATATTGCCCACTGGTATACATACGGCGTTTTTATCCTGATTATGATAACGGCAGTAATTTATTGGATCGGAAGCTTTGTTAAAAAGGAGCCCTACGCAAACAAAGCGCAGCGCAGAAAGCTCCGTGCCGTATGGCGCAGCGGAAGAAGATATTCTGTGTTGCTGCTGATATGTTTTATCATGGGAATACTCAGCTCAACATGGTTTGTGGAACTGAATAAGGTGGTGATCCGGGAAGCGCCGGTAGAAGATCCGGTAATTGTGAATAACAGCAAGGGAGAGCCCGAAACACTTCAGGTACCGATTGAACTGGTCAGTGACGGACATCTTCACCGGTTCGGTTATAAAACACCTGAGGGAAATCTGGTAAGGTTTATTGTGGTACTCAAGCAGGAAAACACCAACAATTACGGTGTAGGACTGGACGCCTGCGAAATCTGCGGAGAGGCAGGTTATTACGAAAACAATAACGGTCAGGTTGTCTGCAAAAAGTGCAACGTCATTATGAACAGAACGACCATCGGAATGAAAGGCGGCTGCAATCCGATAATCATTGATTATGATATAGACGAGGATAATATAACAGTTCCTGTATCAGAGATGATAAAGAATCAGTCGCACTTCAAACTGTAAAGGAAGCAGTCAGGTTCAAACCGTACCAAAGGCTTGCTAAAACGAAGGAGAATCAATATGTTTTTTAGAATGATGCGGGGTACCTTTGTGCGTCAGTGGAAAAAGATGCTGATGATTGCACTGACGGTAGCTTTAGGAGCGTCTATCGCAACAGCGATGCTGAATGTCATGCTGGATGTCGGTGATAAGATCAACGAAGAACTGAAAGCCTACGGCTCCAATATAACGGTAGTTCCCAATTCCGAAGCAGTCATCAGCAGCCTGTATGACGTGGATGATGAAGAAAAGAAGGCAGAATACATTGATGAGAGCAGGCTTGGTGAGTTTTTAACGATATTCTGGGCAAATAATATAACAGACTTTGCACCAATGAATGATACGACGGCAAAAGTCGGAGATGAAGAAATCAGCGTCATCGGCACTTGGTTTGATCATCATCTGGAATTTGTCAAAAAAGGTACGACCTACCGTCGTGACACAGGAATCATCAATCTGAGAAGCTGGTGGGATATAGAAGACGGAGAGTGGATGGACGAGCAAAAGCTGAGCGGTGACAGATACGCCATGGCAGGCGTAGAGCTGGCAAAGAAGCTGAATCTCCGTGCAGGGGATAAGGTTCGTGTCGAGGGTCAGCATTCAGTTGAAGAACTGACAATTACAGGTATATTTGAATCCGGTGATGAAGAGGAAAAATGTCTGTTCACAACCCTTTCGGCGGCACAGCGTTTGTCGGGTACAGAAGGAAAATTCAAGAAAGCAGAAGTAAGTGCAATTACCTCGCCTGATGATGAGCTGGCTGTTAAAGCTGCCAAAAACAGAACGCTTCTCAGTGGTGACGAATATGATTTGTGGTATTGTACAGCTTATGTCAGCTCAATCTGTTTCCAGATTCAGGAAGCGATTCCGGAGGCTTCAGCGCAGGCAGTGCGTCAGATTGCAGATTCTGAAGGAAAGATTCTGGAGAAAACGGAGCTGCTGATGGCACTGATCACTCTCATGAGTCTGATCGGCGCAACATTGGGCATTTCCAATCTTGTGACTTCCGGCGTAATGGAACGGTCGGCAGAACTGGCACTGTTAAAGGCAGTCGGCGCAAAGAACGGACAGGTAACGTTTCTGGTACTGACGGAAATCATCATCACTGCCGTAATCGGAGCGGTCGGAGGATATTTCATGGGGTACGGTTTTGCACAGGTTATCGGGCGGACTGTCTTTTCCTCGTCGATAGAAATGAGCGGTATGGTAGCCTTTGTAGTGGGAGTGCTGATCATAGCGGTAACACTGCTGGGCAGTATACCGGCTGTCCGTATGCTGTTAAGATTAAATCCGTCCCAGGTATTGCACGGCGGTCATTAAGGAGAGAATAATCAATGATGAACAAAAAGCATCGAATGTTTGTGAGAATGGTAGGGGCCTCTCTGATCAGACGGAGATCCAGAATGATCGTGGCGTTGCTGGCGATTGTGGTAGGAGCGACGATTTTATCGGGACTTGGCATGATTTATTATGACGTACCTCGACAGATGAGCGCACAATTCCGCAGTTACGGCGCCAATATTATCTTTGTGCCGGAAGCAGGGGAAGCCATCAGCCCGGAAACTGTGCGGCAGGGTGTGGCTGTATTTCCGCAGGATAAAACGGAAGGTTTTACACCGTACCGTTATGAGAACAGCACCTATAACGACATTCCGGTAACGCTGGCAGGAACGGACTTTGATTCCGTTATGAAAACCAGTCCGTACTGGCATATCACCGGTGAACTGCCTCGTCAGGACGGACAGGCACTGATTGGCAAAAAGGTTGCCGAAAGATTTGACCTGCAGACCGGTAGCAGTATGAAGCTGATGAATTCGTTTGAAGTGACAGAAGAAACCGATACAAGTAAAATACCGGACTATGAGATCGTGACAGATCCGCAGACGGGAGAAAAATTCTGTGATCATGAGTTGGATCTGAAGATAGCAGGAATACTTGAAACAGGCGGACCGGAAGAAGAATACCTTTATATTACGCTGGCAGATCTTGAGAATCTGACGCTGCAGGAGAAAGGGTATGATATTGTTGAGGTCAGTGTTGCAGGAAAGCAGGAAGAGCTGAAAGACTATGTCGGCAAGGTCAATCAGACTGTCAGCGGAGTTTCGGCAAAGTTAGTCAAGCGTGTCACCGCTTCTGAGAGTACGGTTTTGACAAAGCTGGAGTCGCTGGTACTGATTGTCACACTTGTTGTTCTGGCACTGACGATGATCTGCGTAGCCACAACAATGACAGCGGTCATTGCGGAGAGAAGAAAAGAAATCGGACTGCGAAAGGCATTGGGCGCTCTCAATTCCGGCATAATTCTGGAATTTTTAAGTGAAGGACTGGTGCTTGGGGGAGTTGGCGGCATAGTAGGTTCTGTTTTAGGTTATTTCTTTGCCGATCTTGTCAGCATCAATGTTTTCAGCAGTGGAATCACCTTCCGGCCGCTGTTGATTCCGATTACGATCATAGCGTCTGTTGTTGTGACGGGGGTTGCTTGTCTGATACCGATCAGAAGTGCAGTTGAGGTAGACCCGGCGCTGGTATTAAAAGGCGAATAAAGGAGAGGTTTGAAAGTGAGTTTACTGGAATTAAAAAACATATCAAAAATATATGGGGATCTGCACGCATTGGACGACGTCAGTCTGACAGTGGACAAAGGAGAGTGGATCGCCATAATGGGACCTTCCGGTTCAGGAAAAAGTACCATGATGAATATCATTAGCTGTATGGACAGACCAACTTCCGGACAGGTAATATTTGACGGTAAGGATATCACGAAGGAAAGCCGGAGGAAACTGACGGAGTTTCACAGAGACAAAATAGGTCTTGTGTTCCAGCAGTTTCATCTGATCAATTACCTGAATGCATTGGAAAATGTCATGGTAGCGCAGTATTATCACAGTATGCCGGACGAAAAAGAAGCGATGGAAGCGCTGGAGAGGGTAGGGCTGAAGGACAGGGCGAAGCATTTGCCCAGTCAGCTTTCAGGCGGTGAGCAGCAGAGAGTATGTATCGCCAGAGCGCTGATCAATTCCCCCGAACTGATTCTTGCCGACGAACCGACCGGCAATCTGGACGAAGCGAATGAAAACATTGTACTGGATATTTTCCGACAGCTTCACAAGGAAGGAACCAGTCTTGTAGTAGTCACACACGACCCGGAGGTTGGCGAAGTAGCGCAAAGAATTGTCCGCCTGGAACACGGAAAGATTGTTTCGGATAAGAAAAACACACAGTTCAGTGACTAAAGGAGAATAAGTAAAATGAAAAAACGATTGACAATATCGGCAGTTATTCTGTCAGCGGCTGTACTGTTACTGTCTGCTGCAGGCTGTTCCGGAGAAAGCAAGGCAAAGGAGTATCAAAACGGAACGTACACGGGTCGCAGTTCTGATTTCAAGGAAGACGAAGAAGGTAACGGATCGGGTTACGGAGAGGTAGAAATTGAAATAAAGGATAATAAAATCACAGCCTGCACATTTAAGATGTATGAGTTGGACGGCACACTGAAGGACGAGAACTATGGAGCAGGTCTGACGCAGGAAAACAGACTGAAAGCGCAAAAGGCAGTGCAGTCTGCCGGAAAGTATTCAGCGTTGATTGAAAAGAGCGGTTCTTTAGAAGGTGTAGACGCTATCAGCGGCGCCACCATATCGTATGAGGAACTGAAAGAAGCGGTGAATGACGCACTGAAAAAGGCTGAAAAAACGGAATAAAGAAGCATTTGAAATAACGAAGAATTGGAAACAAAGAATATTTCAAAAAACGGAGGTGAGCCTGTGAAGATCAGAGGCGTTGCGCTGCATCTTTTGTTCAGCTTTGTGCTGTTAATGGTAACAACAGGTATTCCAGCGGCGTTATGTTTTCATTGGTTTGCGTCAGGTCAGGAAACAGACGCCATCAGCTCGGCAAGCATTCAGATTCCGGAAAAGCCGTCGGGAGAATGTGTACTTCTGATCAACCGCCCCCTTCATGCTGATTCTATGAAGGACTGGGAAGCGTTTTTTCGTGACGGAGAGTTGAATGTCATTTTTGATGACATAAGCTGCATGATTCCGGCAGGGGATACCACAGCGAAAGAAATGGCACAGAGGTTTCAGGCGCAGCTTCCGGAGAATCAGATGCAGCTCCGCACAGAAAATCTGACGCTGCTGTTGTCAAAAGCAGAGAACGGCTGTATAGATGCCGCTCTGTTTTCAAAAGAAATAGCGCAGGCGATGGGCTTGTCAGTTACCGAACAAAATGGTAAGATAACGGTAATCAACATTTTGGGAGGTACAGACGACAATGAGAAAGCTTAACATGATATTGGTGCTCGGCATTTTTTTGACGTTTCTGGTTCATGCTGTAATGGGAGCCTTCAAGCTGATGGGAGCAGACGTTGCGGTACCTTCGTTTATAGCGAGGATACTGTTAGTACTAGTGTGCGGACACGTTATTGTAACCGGCATACTGACGGCAAAAACGCTGATCGCACGAAAACGATCAGGCGCAGGTTATTTCCGGAATAATCTGATGTTTTGGGCAAGAAGGCTGAGCGGACTGGCAATTATCATACCTCTGGTGATGCATATTGTTGTGTTCAGCGGAACAGGTAATGCCGAGCAGTACCGGCTGATTTATTTTGACGTTGGCAAACTGATCTCGCAGATACTGTTTGCAGCGTCATTGGGGCTTCATGTGCTGATTAACATCAATCCACTGCTGATGGGATTGGGCGTCAGACAACACAAAGCGTTCTCTGCAGATTTTTGCTTTGTACTGTTAGTCATACTGATAACGGCTTCTGTTGCATTTTTTGTTTACTACTGCCGTTGGATCTCGATTTAACGTAAACTGTATTGTCACAGCAGACATTATACAATCGGGCATTTTGTTTTTGGGACTGTGTAACAAAGCATGACCGGAAGTACCTGTTGTGTGCATTTGGAGCAATATGTTTTGTAAGAACTATTTGGTTGATGAGATACGTTTTTGTTGTCCGCTGCTACGATTCGTCTGATTCGTGCCGGTCTGTTTGACTTTTTCTGACGGCTTATCTGTGGTGATTACTTTACAGATGTGTCCGATATACAGTTCGGCACCTACCTGCTCAGCAGGGAATATGTTTACTGTTTAACTCGGAGCAAAGCCCGATGTAAGCTCGCTTAACATCGGCTGCGACGAGGCAACCTCACCGCAGGAGCTTTAGCTCCTCGGGGTTTCAGTGGGGGATTATAACCCCCACTGAAAGTCCGAATGGCACCTGCCGCCTAAGAGGGTGCGGGTGTCCAGTGGACACCTCTGCGAAGCAGAAGCACCGACCGAGCCGACAGGCGAGACCCGGGTGTCATCGGTGATTGGTTATATTGTCGCAGTATTGGTTCGGATCAATCAAAACTACCATTTTGTGGTTGGCAGCAAAGCGTCTGCCATGAGAAAAGATGTAAAAACGCAGGGAGCGAAAAAAGGGAAAGGGAACAAATAACTATGATCATACAAAAAGAAAAATTCAAATTAAGCGTTGTTGAGGTGATTCAGCTTGCGCTGGCTGTGCTATATGTGATTGGAATATTCATATGGTTTCCTGTGTGTGAAGTAACGGGAGAAACACCAATGCGCTGTCATTGGGCAGGAGAAGTGCTGAAAGCGGGAGGTGTTGTCATAACGGTAATGGCTGTACTGCACATTGTAATCTTTGACGAAAAAGTGAAAGCAGGCACAGATTTCGGCATGATTGGTATATTCATCTTGATGCTGTTGATTCCGGGAAAAATCATACCGCTATGCATGAGCACGGAAATGGCGTGCAGAAGTCACACAGAGCCGTGGACAACTGCATTTATGATAGCAATGATAGTTATTGCGGCAGCAGATATGCTTTATTATTGGCACAAGGTCAGTAATGACAAGCATAAAAGAAAGCAAACGGGGAAAAAGGTATGAAATTTGTATTGAATACAGCGTTGAAGAATCTCAGACGCAAGCCGCTGAGGGCGTGCATACTGGGATTGATCGTTTTATTTCTGTCGCTGACGCTGTTTATAGGCGGGTTCGTAATCAACAGCCTGCAAAGCGGTCTGTCAGGTTATCAGGAAAGACTGGGTGCGGATATCATCGTGACGCCAAGCTCTGCCCAGGGACACGGAACAGTGGATAACGTACTGCTGCAAGGGATCACGGGAAATTATTATCTGCCTGCAAAAAGCCTTGATAAACTGGCGGAGATAGAAGGAATTGAAACGATGAGCAGCCAGTTTTATCTGACGTCTGCCAAAGCAAGCTGCTGCAGTGTGAGGGTGCAGATTATTGGTTTTGACCCTGAGACAGATTTTTCCATACAACCGTGGATTGCAGAAAGCGTTAGTCAATCAATCGAGGACGGAGATATACTAATTGGTTCCGAAGTATCCATGCCGGCGGACGGAAAGATAAAGTTTTACGGAAAGAACTACCACGTCGCAGCTCAGTTGGCAAAGACAGGCACCGGTCTGGACAATGCTGTATATGCCAATATGAATACGATCGTTCAGATGGCACAGGACGCTTCTGTCGGTGAAGAGCGGGAAGCATTCAGAAATATTGACATCAAAAAAACCGCCTCTGCCATCTTGATAAAGGTAAAAAGCGGGTATGATATCCAGAGCGTCGCCGACGATATCAATATATATATTCCGAAGGTGAAGGCAACACCGTCTCAGAGTATGATTGCAACAATTTCAGACGGACTGCAAGGAATATCGCTGATTATCGGACTGCTGACAGGCGGGATATGGCTTCTGTCGGTTGTGATCATGATTGCGGTTTTTGTAATGCTGTCACACGAGCGGAAAAAAGAATTTGCAGTAATGAGAGTCATCGGCGCTACACGCAGTATGATGCTGAAGATCATGGGATCAGAGGCGGGAATTGTGAGTATTATTGGTTCTCTGATAGGAGTCTTGTTGTCATATATACTGGCTTTTCCAGTATCAGAGATGATCAGAAGCAACTTGTCGATGCCGGTAACGATGCCGGACGTCGGGACGCTGCTGTGGATCACTGCAGGAGCAGTTCTGATTCCGGCGGCAGCGGGCGTGATAACAGCATTGATATCGGCTGTGAGAATTACCAAGAGTGAAACAGGACTTCTGCTGAGGGAGGACGCATAAATGAAACTGAAGGCTGAAGGAATCAGCAGAAACTATTATCGTAACGGAAAGAGCAGTAATTATTTTACGGCTGTGGAAAAAACGGATTTTGAATTGAAAGAAGGCACACTGACCGGCATTATCGGCAAATCCGGCAGCGGTAAAACAACGCTGATCAATATGCTGTCAGGGCTGCTTTGTCCAACAGAAGGAAGAGTACTGATGGATGGGCAGAGTTTATACCACATGAGTGATCGTGAGCGTTCCAATCTCAGGAACAGACACATCGGCGTGATACCGCAGGGACAGACAGGACTGCAAAGCTTTACCGTACTGGAGAATGTCTTATTACCGGTTTCTATGTACCGCAACAGTGAGCCAAAGAAAGAAGAAGCACTTGCGTTATTGAAAAAGCTGGGGCTTGAAGAGCTGAGTGACGTATATTCAAATGAACTTTCGGGCGGAGAACTGCGCAGAATGTCAATTGCCAGGGCGGTGATCAATGATCCGTCGGTGATCATTGCAGATGAACCGACAGCAGATCTTGACGAAGACACAACTAAGATGGTTATGGAAATGTTCAGGCAGCAGGCGCAGCAGGGAAAGGCTGTGCTGATCGTCACACACGATAAAGAGGTAATGGAGCAGGCAGATAATCTTTATACTATGGAAAACGGAAAGCTGAAACAGATAAAGTGAATAGTGTGTTGATCAGTCCCATAGTGATCCGGAGCAACAAGGATCATTATGGGATATATTTGTACGATCATAACATTGATCAAAAGACAAAACAGGCTTCTGATGCTTGACAATTAGTGATAATGAAGGTATAATCTCAATGTTAAGATACAATTATTCAATTCTATTGAAAAATCATAAGAAAGAGAGTGATGAAGAACGACCAATGTATTAACGATGCTGGAAAACAGCACAAAACGAATCCCCGATAAAATAGCCGTCAAAGAAGGCGCCACGGCTGTAAGTTATTGTCAGCTCAGTGACAGAAGCCGCCGGATCGGTACCTGTCTGGCAAACAAACAGGTCAGGCTGAGTCCGGTGGGTGTTTTTATGGAAAAGGGAATAGATGCAGTCAGCAGCTTTTTCGGGATTGTCTATGCAGGGGCGTTTTATTCCATGCTGAATCCGGAGCTGCCGGATCATCGTCTGCAGCAGATTCAGTCAATATTGCAGGCAAAGATTATTATAACCAACGCTCAGATGCTGGAACGGGCAAAAGTATTGTTCCCGCAACAGGAGATCGTTCAGGTGGAAGATGCTTTGCATACGCCTGTTGACACGGAACTGTTGGAAGGAATTCGTGAAAGAGCGATAGACACCGATCCGCTGTATATTAATTTTACGTCCGGTTCAACCGGTGTGCCAAAGGGAATCGCAGTGGCTCATCGCAGCGTACTGGATTTTATCGGATATTTTACGAAGCTGTTTTCTGTGACAGAAGATGATGTGATTGCCAATCAGGCACCCTTTGATTTTGATGTTTCCGTAAAAGATATTTATTCAAGCATCTGCACAGGTGCAACGCTTGTTATTGTGCCGAGAGAACTGTTTTCTGCGCCTGTCAAGCTGATAGACTGCCTGTGTGAAAACTGTATCACGACCATGATATGGGCAGTTTCCGCCTTATGTCTGATCAGTACCTTCCACGGACTGGACTATCGTACGCCTGAAACGGTGAACAAAATCTTGTTCAGCGGAGAAGTCATGCCGTACAAGCACCTTTGTGAGTGGAGAAACCATCTGCCGGAAGCAATGTTTGTCAATCTGTACGGTCCCACGGAAATCACCTGCAACTGTACCTATCATATTCTTGAAAAAGACAGGGATTATGCGGAAGGGATACCTATCGGAAAAGCCTTTCCGAATGAAGATGTCTTTCTGCTGAAGGATCAGAAGGAAAGGATCACAGAAGCAGGTCAATCGGGAATGATTGTGGTCAGAGGTACAGCTTTGGCGCTGGGATATTATCGTATGCCGGAAAAGAACGCACAAAGCTTTATCCAGAATCCGCTGAATCCGGATTATCCTGAAACAGTCTATCTGACAGGCGATCTGGGACAGTATAATGAGCAGGGTGAACTGGTTTTCTGCGGCAGAGCGGACAATCAGATCAAGTATATGGGACACCGTATCGAGCTGGAAGAGATCGAGCGGTCGATGGCTGCCATCGAAGGAGTAGAACGGTGTATCTGTGTTTTTGATGAAAAGAAACAGCGGCTGAAAGGCTTCTATGTAGGAAGCATTGAGAAGAATGAACTGCACAGCATCATGAAGAATACCCTGCCGCCCTTCATGATTCCGGGTTATATCCGGCAGATTGAGCAGATCATTCTGACAAAGAACGGCAAGCTTGACCGTAAAAAGACCATCGAGCTGATTGGGGGCAGATAAGATGCAGCAGATATCAGAAGAATTACTGCGCCGGAATCAGAACGCATTCTATGTGTTTGATACTGCTGTTTTGAAACAACGCATTGCGTATCTGAGAGAACATCTTCCGGCAGACACTGCCATCTGTTATGCAGTCAAAGCGAATCCTTTCATTGTCAGGGAACTGGCGGAAGAAACGGAGCGCCTGGAAATATGCTCGCCCGGAGAAGCGGATATCTGTATGGAACTGGGTGTGCCGAGTGAAAAGATGGTTATTTCCGGTGTTTATAAAACACCTTCTTCTATTGAAAAGCTGGTTTCCGACAGCCGGTTTGCAGGGATTTTCACAGCGGAGTCTGTTTTGCAGTTCCGTCTGCTGAAGGAGCTTTCAGAGAAATACGCCAAAAACCTGAAGGTACTGCTCAGGTTGACGAATGACAGTCAGTTCGGAATGGACGAACGTGATATCCGCCATATCGTTGCCAATAGAAGTGCCTGCAAATGGGTGGATATTGCAGGTATACAGTATTTTTCAGGCACGCAAAAAACATCTTTGAAGAAGTATGGAAGAGAGCTGCGGTATCTGGACCGATTTTTGCAGTCCCTGAAAGAGGAAGAAGGCTATGAAGCGCAGGAACTGGAATACGGCACAGGTTTTCCGGTGTCGTATTTCAAAGGTGAAGAGTCAGATGAAGAAGCGCTCCTGACCGGTTTTTCAGAGCTGGTTGGTCAGATGACGAGCAAACCGAAGCTGATTGTAGAGATGGGCAGAAGCATCGCCGCATCATGCGGAAGGTATTTTACTCACATTGTAGATATCAAGCAGAACTGTGGTCTGAACTATGCGCTGATTGACGGAGGAATGCACCAGCTTGTATATTTCGGGCAGGTAATGGCGATGAAGCAGCCGTATCTGTCGGTGGTAGGCAAGCAGGATACGGTCAAAGACAAGCTGTGGACAATTTGCGGTGCTTTATGCACCATGAATGATATTGTTGTCAAGCAGATTGAACTGCCGGACATTTCTGTGGGAGATGTGCTTTGCTTTGAGAATGCAGGAGCATACTGCATGACAGAAGGTATTTCATTATTGCTCAGCCGTGACCTTCCGGCTGTATATATTCAAAAAGAAGACGGCACCATTTATCGTGTCAGAGAAACAACCGAAACAAAAGAGATCAATTTATCAAGATACGAAAGGATGTAAAAACAATGGAAAGATTGATTGAGATATTAGAGGATATTCAGCCGGATGTAGATTATGCAAACTGTGAAAACCTGATAGACGGACACTATCTCAGCTCACTGGACATTATTTCACTGATTGCCGAGCTGGAAGAAGAATATGACATCACCATTCCTGCCGTAGAGATTATTCCGGATAATTTCAATTCTGCAGAGCGTATGATGAAGATGATCGAGCGTCTTCAGGAGGACTGACAGTATGGATCTGTCCTCGTTGTTCATGGCAGGTTACGGAAAAAGCATGACCTCGTTTTTTTCCATGACCTATTTGTTCATTTTTTTGCCGCTGATGCTGATTGTGTACAGTATCGTTCCGAAAAAAGCGAAAAAGTATACACTTTTAGCCGGAAGCCTCGCATTTTTCTGGCTGATCAGCGGTGGACTTGTACTGTATCTGATATTGTCCGTATTTTCCGTTCACTATTTCGGATTGTGGATTGACCGTATTCAGACGCAGATGAAAGCAGTGTTAGCTGAAACAGAGAAATCGCAGCGAAAAACCGTTAAGCAACAGTTTGTGTCACGGCAGCGAAGGGTTGTGGCACTGGCAGCCATACTGCATATCGGTCTGCTGCTGGTACTGAAATACACAGCATTTTTCTTTGGCAATGTCAATTCTTTAATGGGTTTGCTGCACATTCCTGTTTCCATCAATATACCTGCTTTTTTAATGCCGATCGGCATATCATTTTTCACGCTTCAGGCGGTGTCGTATATTGTAGACGTTTACAGAGGGGTCATCAAAGCAGACGATAATTTATTACGGTTAGGGTTATTCATGAGCTTTTTTCCGCAGATCGTTGAGGGGCCGATATGTCGTTATCAGCAAACAGCCGAACAGCTTTGGAACGTCAAAGGCATTACCTATCAGAATCTGACGATGGGGTTACAGCGTATTCTGTACGGCATGATGAAAAAGGTTGTGATTGCGGACAGACTGAACCCTCTTGTGCAGAATATATTTGACAAAAGCAATTCTTTTGACGGAGGCATCATATTTTTTGGCGCATTGTGTTATACCCTTCAGCTTTATATGGACTTTTCAGGTTCAATGGACGCAGTCATGGGTACAGCGCAGATATTTGGCGTCACTATGCCGGAAAACTTTGAGCGGCCGTTTTTCTCCCGGACGATCTCCGAATTCTGGAAACGCTGGCATATCACGCTTGGCGCATGGTTCAGAGATTATATTTTCTATCCGGTGACAACAGCAAAAAGAATGAAGAATCTCACTTCCAAAGCCAGAAAAAAGATCGGTAATCATTACGGTCCGTTGTTGGCAGGCAGTGTGGCGCTGTTTTGTGTGTGGTTCTGCAACGGCCTGTGGCATGGCGCAGCCTGGAGCTTTATCTTTTTCGGAATGTATCATTTTATTCTGATCCTTCTGGGCAACGTGATGGAGCCTCTTGTCAAAACAGTCAACCGCAAATTGCATATTAATTCCGAATGGTTATGGTACCGGCTGCTGCAGATTCTGCGAACAGGTATTCTGGTTGTATTCGGCGAATTGTTTTTCCGTGCAAACGGACTGCGTTCGGGATTATCGCTGTTTGGCAGAATCATGACGAATTTTACGCTTTCCGGCTTTAATGCAGATTTGCTGAAAAAGCTGGGTATTGACGGCAAAGACCTTCTCATAGTAGGTGTTGCGCTGATACTGATCTTTGTGGTCAGCGTGCTGAATGAGAAAAACATCAGTCTTCGTGAGGCGCTTGCCAAGCGCAACATAGTCCTGCGCTGGGCTGTACTGTATTTACTGATCATGTTCATTGTCATTTTCGGTGCCTACGGCTTTGGCTACATACCGGTAGATCCGATGTATGCACAATTCTGAGGAGGTGTTGTCAGATGAAAAGCTTTGCAAAAAACGGTCTGAAAGGACTGCTGTTTGTGGTTATACTGATAGGTTTGATGATGGCAGCCTCTTTTATTCTTGTGCCGAGGGACAACACAAAAGCCGACTGGAAGCACGATGCTGCCGCAAACGGAATACTCGGTGAACCGAAGGACAGTATAGATGTATTATATCTGGGAGACAGCGAAGTACATTCCTCAATTGTACCGCTGCAGATCTGGGATCAGTATGGATATACAGGATATTGCTGCAGCACTAACAAACAGCGTCTGTGGTATACACTGGAATTTGTTCTGGAAGCATTCAAGACACAAAAACCCAAGATCGTGGTAATGGAAACCAATAATATTATGCATTACTTTTCGGTAGAAGATGCCATATTACACAGTGCAGAGATTGCATTACCTGTATTGAAGTATCATGACCGCTGGAAAAACTTAGACTTTTCCGATATTGGCAAGCAGCCTGCATACACCTATACAGATCCGGACAAGGGCTATTACTATTCCGATCTGACAGATGCAGCCACTGCGGATAAGTATATGGAAAAAACCGATAAAGAAGCGCACGTTCCCATGCTGAATAAAATATATATGAAAGTAATTGCGTCCATTTGCGAAAAGAATGGCGCAAAGCTGGTTTTTTTAAGCACTCCGAGTACCAAAAACTGGAATACAGCGAAACATAACAGCATGGAAAAGTTTGCAAAAAGTTTTGGCGCTGAATATGTTGATCTGAACCTGAAGGCAGATGAGCTGCAGATAGACTGGGACAAAGATACCCGTGACAAGGGTGATCACATGAATTACAGCGGAGCGGTAAAGGTGACGAATTATATCGGAAAGTATCTGAAAGAAACCGGCATTCTGAAAAGTCATAAGGGCGACAGAGCCTATGAATCGTGGAACAAAGCTTTCAGAGCTTTTCAGGAAAAGGTTCATTAAACAGCAATCAAAACAGTAGGTGACAAGTAAACGGACACACTGATGCATTTTTTGCATGAGGTGTCCGTTTTGTTATGTGGGGACGTTTTGAAGCAAAGCTGTCAAAACATGAATATGAATAAAAGAATGAATGATTAAGCTGTAAAAACTACAAAAGTTTTTACAGGAGAGATATCGCATCGGATTCAGGAAAAAGAAGGTTATGAAAAAGACGGTTATCACAAATATCTTAACAGTATGGCGTAGTTCGAAATTCACGGTCAGAAAAAGTATCATAACAAAGATCAGGCTTTCATACAGTTTTTAAGCTTGTCATTCGGTTGAAGAAATTACCGCAGATATAACCAATCACCGATGTCCCCCGGGTCTCGCCTGCCGGGTGCGGCAGCGTGACGCTGCACCCGTGTCCGCCTTTGGGGTAGTTTTCTGCCTGCGATAGTCACATTAACGGCGGGTTCATAGTTTTGCAGAGAGTCTGGTACGCGGACTGAGCTTTTTGGTTGTAGAAATCAAGGGAGCGTTAGCGGACGTCCCTGCGAATCGTCCAGTGCGGTCACGCACCGGAGGCACTCCGCCGGAGCTTCTGCTTCGCAGAGGTGTCCACTGGACACCCGCACCCTCTTAGGCGGCGGGTGCCATTCGGACTTTCAGTGGGGGGTTATAATCCCCCACTGAAACCCCGAGGAGCTAAAGCTCCTGCGGTGAGGTTGGATCAATGCAGCCGATGTTAAGCGAGCTTACATCGGGCTTTGCTCCGAGTTAAAAAGAGTGAGAGACAATTCAATACCGACTGATCCGCTGACAAAAAAGATGAAGGAGTATCATAACAGGGAAGGAGCTTTTTTTGTCGTCATTATTCGGAAGCAAAATGAAAAACAGTTGAATCGGAAGTTCTGGGAAAACAAAAAAACAAAAGCGAAAACAAAAAAATGCAAAAGAAGACTTGACAAATAGAGTAAGATGTATTAAACTAATAACGGTTAGATAAGACTAACATTTTATCTGACCTTTATTTTGAACAAAAAGTTAGATATATTAAATCGAAAAACAGGAGGATTGCATGAGCGTCGTAATCGTAGGAGGAAATGAATGTATGGTAAGGGAATACATGGAGCTATGCAAAATGTATGACTGCAAGGCGAAAGTATACCCGAAAATGTGTCGTGGACTGCAAAATCTCGGCAATCCTGATTTACTGGTTTTGTTTACCAATACAGTATCCCATAAAATGATCAAGTGTGCGCTGGACGGAGCAAAGAACAGAAGGACGGCTGTTGAGCGTTCTCACAGCAGTTCAAAGGCTGCGCTGAAAAGCATTCTTGACCGATATGCAGGATAACCGGGAAACAAACCGGACACAATAAACAGGAGGTGTTGTTCATGTCAGAAGAAATGCTGGTAAAATACTGTTCGCCCACTATTATGGGAATCAAAACAGCGAATATGTTTACCTGTCGTTTTCAAAGCGAGAAAGCGGAACAGGATTCTTTACGCAGAATCAACCGTGAGCTTGCAGTAAAAGGGCTGAGAATCATACCACTCAGACGGCACACCAAAGGGACACTGTTATATTTGTACAGACCGGCAAAACTGAAAAAAGACCTGAAAAACAGGCTTGCCTTCCGTTTGTTGCAAGAAAGAGGATATCAGACAGAGAGTGTAAATTTATGTCTTGCGGAGCTGATGAAAAGGCTAAGGACGAGCGATTGTTTTCCGCATGAAATAGGCTTGTTTTTAGGCTATCCGCCGGAAGATGTGTGCGGATTCATCGAAAACAAGGCAGATCACTGCAAATGTGTCGGCTGCTGGAAGGTGTACGGAGACGTACAAAGGGCGCAGATGACATTTGAAAAATATAAACGGTGTACAGAACTGTGCTGTGCAATGGTAGCAAAAGGACACAGCGTGAAACAATTAGCACCGGTTTGCTGATTATGGAAAAGCGTCCTGTAACCTATTCGGGAATGGGACATTTATGAAAAACTATCAATATCAAGAAAGGAAAATGAATGATGAGTAAAGCAGCAGTAGTATATTGGAGCGGCACAGGCAATACGGAAGCAATGGCGAATGCCGTACTGAAGGGTGCGAAAGATGCAGGAGCCGAAGCAGAGTTGTTTACAGCTTCCGACTTCAGTGCAGAAGCATTTGACGGTTTTGATGCAGTAGCGTTCGGCTGTCCTGCAATGGGGGCTGAAGAGCTGGAGGACAGTGAGTTTTTGCCGATGTTTGAAGGCATCAAGGAAAAGCTTTCCGGCAAAAAAATCGCTCTTTTTGGTTCATACGGCTGGGGAGACGGCGAATGGATGCGTTTGTGGGACGAAGAGTGCAGAAATCTCGGCGCTGTCATGGCAGCCGACTATGTTATGTGTAATGAAGCTCCTGATGACGAAGGTCTGGCAGCCTGCGAAAAGCTGGGAGTAGCCTTGGCATAAACAGAAGATAAGATCATCTCCTTTAACAGAAAAGATCCGGTGCAGAAAGATGCATCGGATTCTTTTTGTGTTCAAAGCTTGAAAAAGCCGATAGGCTTGAAAGAGACGGAGAGCATTATGCATATCAGCAATATTCTTGAGGACGTTGTATGCCTGACATGATGCTTCAGTGTAAAAGCCATCATCATAGAGCTGATATGCGATACAGAGGCTGTTAGGTTTTTTGGAATAGATAAACGGGAATGTTGACAAAAATGCGTTAAAAATGAATGGACCGAACGGTAATAGAGACTTACAAGAAATCTTCTTGACAAGGCTGTTTTCAAAAGCATATAATCAAATCAGAAATGAAAAAAGAAGGAGAGACATAAATGTCAAGTGGACTCAGACACTGGATTTATGATTCACTGGAGATGTTGATGACAGAAAAAGAAATAGAGAACATCCGTGTAGAAGAGCTCTGTGAAGCAGCCGGCATTCAACCGGTGATGTTCAGCTTCTATTTCAAAGATTTGTATGATGTATTGGCATGGAATTATTTTCGGATCGGTTGTTCCACAGAAGAGATCACTCCAAAGAATATAGAACGAGCATTAAGGAAACTAAGAAGGATCTATTATGAATGTACAGAAAGCTATTCCGAACAATGCTGTCAAGCCCTTTGGCAATACATACCGGAGTATATTATCCGAAAGTACAGAAAAAACTTCTGGATTCGCACGAAAAACATATTACTTCAGTCCAGAATGGAATTCAATCTGGAACTGTATTGGAAAGGTGCAACAGAGATGTTCCGTCAATGGGTCACATCAAAGCAACAGCCTGACGAATCGGTCATGACGAAGCGATTATTGTTTGCTATGTCGCAGGATATGAAAGATGTGTTTTTTGATACATGATGCGGCAGAAAAAATCGTACAGCGAAGTGAATCCATCCGTCCTTTGGGACGTCAGGCATTCAAGCGGCGAGTGAGTGAAGTTTTCCGAAGTTTCGAGTGTAATGAATTGTCAGAAAATGTTTTTTTGAACAATACCATATTTAAACAGACGATTCTGTGATGCTGAGGAATGATATTGCCAAACAACGATGACGGTATGCAATTCCTCAAAATGAAAACTGCCGGGATTTTGGCAGACATTTGACATAATATGGCGGTGTGATATGAATATCTGATTGTATCAGTGGATTTTTGAAATTCCACAAACATTCCACATACATTCCTTTTTTGTTCCTAAGAAGCGTATTATAATACAGACAATCCCAAAACAAACGGGAGTAAGCACATACAACCTGATACATGATAAGGAGGTCATGATTATGTTAAAAAAGACAATTACTTTGATACTGGCAGCCCTGATGATCTGTTCAATGGCAGCCTGCGGTCAAGGACAAAATACGGAGAATACAGGCGACTCCACTGAAGTTTCAGCCGTGAGCAGTGAAACGATCAATTCAACAGAATCGAATACTACTGATTCACAGGGATCCTCTGAGAACAGCACACAGAATCCTTTTGAAGATTTTACACCGCCGCAGAATACTCCCAACGGTGAAACCCCGCCGGAAATGCCTTCTGATATGCCTCAGATGCCGGAACAGGATAATCAGAACGGACAGATGCCGACAGATCGTCAGAAGATAAACGGCAACGGATTTCACTGTAAAGGTACAAGCGGACAAAGAAGCAAAAGTGCAGCTTGTTCTGAATGAACTTAATGTTACCAACAGCAGCAGTCCCGTGATATATGTTGTATCAGCAGATAAATGCTTTATCACCACAACAAAAACAGAAAATACCCTTTCAGTGACAGGCAGCTTTTCTGCTGACGGAGATACGAATACAGACGCTGTTATCTATTCCAAGGACGATATCGTACTGAACGGTACAGGCACACTGACTATCAGTTCGGCTGCAGGCAACGGCATTTCAGGCAAAGATGACGTCAAGATCACCGGCGGAACGTATACGATCACCAGCAAGCTTGACGGCATTGAAGCTAACGATTCTATTGCGATTTATGACGGAAATATTAGCATTCAATCATCTAAGGACGGGCTCCACAGCGAAGATAGTGACGATGATACCGTCGGATATATTTATATTAAGAACGGTACAATAAATATTACTGCAGCCAGTGATGCTGTTCAGGGTACGACACTGACGCAGATTGACGGCGGTACGCTGACCCTGAAGGGATCTGAGGGAATAGAATCAACTTATGTACGCATCAATGACGGTACGATCAGCATAGCGGCATCTGATGACGGAATCAATGCAACAATAAAGAGTAATTCTTACGGAACACCTACCGTAGAGTTCAACGGAGGAAGCACCACCATTGTCATGGGACAGGGTGACACCGATGCAGTAGATTCCAACGGTAATATTTATGTCAACGGTGGAACAATCAATATCACAGCTACGGTATCATCATTTGATTATGACGGAACAGCCGAATATAACGGCGGCACAATCATCATCAACGGTAACCAGGTGGATTCTATTCCGCAGTCGATGATGGGCGGCGGAATGAGAGGAGCGGGAGGCATGAACGGTCAGAATGGTATGGACGGTCAGAATGGCATGAATCGCCGTGGCTTCCGCAACTTTAGTTAAGCATTCCGATAACAGTTCAGATATCAGGAAAACATAAGGAAAGGATAGGGTAAGTATGAAGCACAAAGGTAAATGGCTGATGACTGCGGCACTTGCCGCCATGCTGATAGCCGGTTCTGCAGTAACGGCATTTGCAGAGCAGTCATCAAGCGAAGCGTCTCCGGCGGAGATTTCTGTCACAGATACATCGGAACAGCCTGCTGAGGATTCTGCTGCAGAAGCAGAGAAAAAGCATGAACGCACGAAAAAGGGTACAGAGAACAGCGAGGAAACCGCAGAGGACGGCGAACAGACGGATACGCATAAAGCCGGACATGGGAAAAAACGCCATAAAAAATCCCGCAAGGGTACAGGAACCTCGCAGGCGGACAGCAGTGATTCTGCTGTAAAAAAGGCAAGAAAAGGTAAAATAAGTGCGGAAGACAGTACACAGGAGCAGCCGGCAGAGGGAGATGCCGGAGAATCTGCAGGCAAACACAAGAGAAGCAGAGCCAAGACCTCTGAAAACGGAAGTGAAGCAGAAAGCAGCAAGGGAAAAAAGCATTCACGCACCGAAACAGATGATAACGCAGAACAAAAAGATGCGGTTTCGGAAAACAGTGACCAAACGAATAAAGAAGCAACAGCCTGACGGATAGCGAAACTGTCATCGGAAATGCCTGTCAAATCCGCAGATTGCCTAAGGGCAGTCTGCGGACAGACGGGTTTTCCGGAGAATGTAGTTTCTGATAAGATGAAGCTGCTTGATCTTATCAGATGAATAATGTCAGTTACAACACTTTTCATCGTACATATATATTTATTGTTGTCACCAAAAACAAATTGTCATAAAAGGCAGCAGATGATATTGCTGAAGGGAAGAGCTTTGCAAAATATGGCGTTTCAACAAACGGATGGTATCGGAAGTAACGCACCAAAGTATCAAACAGTTGAAGTATACAGTTTTTGATAAGTATAGCGAACAGGATACGAATGAAGAAGACCGGTTCTGAGAAATGATGCAGGAAACAGGATTCGCCGCAGGGGAGTGAATTGCATAGAAGGATTGCCGATCACTGCAAGGGTATATCTCAGATCCCAAGGATTTTCTTTGCAGTGTATAACCAATCACCGATGACCCCCGGGTCTCGCCTGCCGGGTGCGGCAGCGTGACGCTGCACCCGTGTCCGCCTTTGGGGTAGTTTTCTGCCTGCGATAGTCACATTAACGGCGGTTTCAGAGTTTTGCAGAGAGTCTGGTACGCGGACTGAGCTTTTTGGTTGTAGAAATCAAGGGAGCGTTAGCGGACGTCCCTGCGAATCGTCCAGTGCGGTCACGCACCGGAGGCACTCCGCCGGAGCTTCTGCTTCGCAGAGGTGTCCACTGGACACCCGCACCCTCTTAGGCGGCGGGTGCCATTCGGACTTTCAGTGGGGGTTATAATCCCCCACTGAAACCCCGAGGAGCTAAAGCTCCTGCGGTGAGGTTGGATCAATGCAGCCGATGTTAAGCGAGCTTACATCGGGCTTTGCTCCGAGTTAAAGCATTTTATTACACACGGCAAAGGTATGTGCAGCATCGTGAATGTGTAAAAGCACAGGGAGGATGGGTTTCGAAAAGAAGAGGAGTACCATACAGGGTACATTTCGGATAAACTGTAGGGCATAGATGATTTGAAGTATCATATCACTGAGAACAGCAGCGGGAGGGAAGAGTATGGCAAGAATACTGATCTGTGACGACGAACCGGATATTGTGAGTATGATCAAGCGATATGCAGAGCGAGAAGGATATGAGATTACGACAGTTTCAGACGGCAGAGAAGCCATACAAATCTGTCACAGGGAAGATTTTGATCTCATCATCATGGACGTGATGATGCCGGACACAGACGGGTTTACCGCCTGTAAAAAGATTCATGAAGAGAAGGATATTCCCGTGCTGATGCTTTCAGCGAGAGGAACGGAATATGATAAACTGTTCGGGTTTGAGGTAGGAGTAGATGATTATGTTACCAAACCGTTTTCGCCCAAAGAACTGATGGCACGAGCAGGCGTAATTATCAGAAGGCACAGCCAAAGCTCTGAAAAAAGTGTCAAAAGACTGAAATCAGGCGGTATTGAGCTGGACGAATTAGGACATGAGGTTTATGTTGACGGAGAAAAAACAGAGCTGACTGCGAAGGAATACGGCATACTCTGCTATTTGATGCACAATCAGGGGATAGTATTAACCAGAGATCAGATTATGAACCGTGTCTGGGGTTATGATTATTACGGAGATGACAGAACCGTAGACTGGCAGATCAAGCTGTTGCGGAGCAAGCTGGGAAAATATCGTGACAGCATACATACGATCAGAGGGGCGGGATACAAATTTGAAAACGAAGCCTAAATCCTTCAAACTGAAGCTGTGGTTATACTTTGTATTGTTCACAGCAATCATCTTTTCTGTATTGTGGCTGCTGCAAACAGTTTTTTTTCAGAGCTTTTATAATGCCATGCTGATCAACAATACGAAAGAAGCGGCAGAGAAGATTATCAGCCGTTCGGGTGAAGAAGGAATCAATGATTATATCGATCAGTTGACGCATGATAATAACATTCTGGTGTTTATCACAGATGAAGAAGGTAAACTGTTGTACAGTTCGGATGCCTTTAACGAACCCCATAATAAAATGCGCCGCAGTGACGGTAAACCGGATAAAGTCATGATTCCGGAAAATACCGGTACAGGTGAAATGCGCTTGGACTTTTTGCGTATGCTGCCGGAACGATATGACAGCTTTTTGGATAAGCTGAAACAATCCGAGAACGGCACGGCAGAATACAGTACGGAGAGTCTGTATGTGTACGGAACCTACATAGAGTATTATCATCAAACCTCAAGGGCTGTTCTGTATGTCAGCACATCCATCGACACAGTAGGACCGTCGGTAACCATCATCAGTATTCAGCTTGTATGGGTTACGGTTTTGTCTGTACTGATCGGCTTTGTACTGTCGTGGTTCATCGCAAGACGCTTTGCAAGACCGGTAGACAATCTGACAGAAAAAGCCGGATTGTTAGGCGAAGAAGCCTATCGTGCAGATTTCAAAAAAGGGTTTTGTTCCGAGCTGGACGAATTAAGTGCGGTGCTTGACAGCACAAACGAAAAGCTGATACAGGCGAAAGACTTTCAGTTAGAACTGATGGCGAACGTATCGCATGATTTAAGAACACCGCTGACCATGATCAGAGGGTATGCAGAGATGGTGCAGGATATTTCGTGGAACGATGAACAACAATGCAAGTCGGATTTGGCGGTTATTATCAGAGAAACGGACAGATTGACGGCGCTGGTCAATGAGATACTGGAGTATTCTGAATTAAAGACAGAGGAAAAATGTCAGGAATCGGATCCGGTTGATATCAGCGGAATGCTGGAACGAATCTGTGAGACCTTTGAGATCTTGTACAAGCCGGAAGGGTTAACGGTAGAGAAAAGTATTCTGTCAGGAATAACCGTTATGGGAAGCACAGCAAGATTGGAAAGGGCGGTATATAATCTGCTTGACAATGCGGTACGGCATACAGGAGACAGTAAAAAGGTAAAAGTATCCTTAACGGAAGAAGGACAACAGGCAGTTATAGCGGTCACAGATTATGGCAGCGGCATATCGGCAGAAGAGCAGGAGCATATCTGGGACAGGTATTATACTTCCCGTCAGCGAGGCGGCAAGGGAACGTCGGGTCTTGGTCTGGCAATCGTCAAAGAGATTGTAGAGCTGCACGGCGGACAATGCAGAGTTCACAGCCAACAGGGTGAGGGCAGCAGTTTTATGATCATATTACAGAAAGCCGGACATCAGTGAGTAAGGTGTAGCGTACACAGTACAGAAACAGTCGGTTGTTTTTTAGTCTGAAATTGCTCAGTCAGCGTTAGCGTCATGCACCGTATATCAAGCGAACGAGCATTTTCTCAGGAAGTATCTGATCGGCTCCGAACAGAATTATGACAATAAAAAAGAGGAACAGCAGCTTCATGTGGAAAGCGGCTGTTCCTTTGTTTGTTGTTCATAAAGGTAGTAGGCATGAACAAGACTTCTGTATCCCAGTTGTTTTATGTCGTTATAGCGCACGTTGAAGCGGGACTTTGTGTGGCTGGAAGAAACGAGAAAACGGATACAGTTCTGTGCATAGTGATCAATATCTTTCAGACTGCGGGAAGTGTTAATCACCGAAAAAAACCAGTAGCTCCAACTCAGTTCGTTATCGTCCGGGGCTTCCAGTAATTTACGGTTGAAGATACGGATAAAGGCAGAGGCGGCTTTTGTGCCGTCAAGATGGTTGCGTTGCTGCCAACGCTTTAATGCACGGGTCTTCCGCCGCATTTTTGCCTTTATTTTTTTGACGGTGACCGGTGCGATATCAATCAAACCGTCCGAGAAGGTGAATCCTAAAAAGCACTTTGGCGTATGAGGCATTCCCATCGTTTCTTTTTGGGGATTGATACTCAGCCCGTGATCTGTGAGGAAGGAACGGACCGTATCGGCATAAAGCTGTATTTTTTCTTCGGATTCCGCAAAAACGATGATATCGTCAGAATAGCGGGCGTAAGGAACATGAAGGCTTGCGAACAGATGATCCAATTCAGCTAAATAAAGGTTTGCATAAAACGAAGCCAGCGGAACGCCAGCCATAATACCCTTTTGTTCTGCAACAGCATTTCCTTTATCCAGCACCAGTGGTTCCGACAGAAGACCGCACAGAAAGTCAGAAAGCTGTGGATCGTCATACAGTGTTTCATGAAGCAGCGGAAGAAAGCGTTCCATAGGAATGGAATTAAAATAATTGCTGATGTCCGCCTTGTAAAAAAAGAGATTATGAATATCGGGCATAGAGGTCAGCTTTCTGACAGCATCCTTGGCACTGTGACGTGGACGGAAAGAATAAAGATTATCGGCAAAAAGAGAGTCGTATTTTCTCAGAAGCAGATAAGTCAGAAGCTTCAGCACAATGTTTTCATCAGTCGGATAGCTATAGACGATTCTTTTTTTGGCTGCATTGGTTTTGTTGATAACAGCTTTTGCGGGCAGAGGAAAAGGATTGCCGTTGCTGATCGACTGACAAACAGTGAGATATCTTTTTTGTGAGATAAACTCTGCCAGTACCTTTTCAAAAGGGGAGCGGCAGATCAAAGAGGTTTTATAGTCATAAAAGCGTTTCCAGGTTTTTTCGTCAGAAAGCAACTCCAATAAAGACATGAAACAACCCTCCGGTAAAAAATAAAAAACAGAAAGAGAAAACATTAAATCCAAGAAAATTCTTGGATATACCGGGTCGTACACGGAATAACTGCCTGCGAAGTATCGTAAAATTCCGTGCCTGACCTGTCGCAGGCGCAAAGCGTTCTCTTTCTGTTTTTTTCAGTTGGTCAGCAGTCTCTCAGAATGCAAGAGCACTGCGGGTACGGGTAATAACATAGCTTTTGGTATTCCACCAACCGTGATGGTCAATATAGTAGCGCAGGTAAGGAATGCGTGCATTTCTACAGTCATTTCTCAGTTTGGCAGCACAGCTCTTTTCGGAAAAGAGTTCTACGACCAAAGCGGTTCTGCCGTTTTTGATAAAGGTAAAAACCGGAAGACGAGTGTAGCGACCGTAATCAAGACGGATATCATAATCTGAAAATTCAGAGCGGAAGATACCGTCAAAATACTGAAGATAGGTGCCGTTAAAAGAATACTGGTTTTCTTCCGCAGGCATGGAATCGCCCCAAGAAAAGCCTGATGGCGCAGAAGAAACCGGCGAAGAAGGAGAGGTTGCGTGAGAGGGAGCAGCAGGAGCAGATGCATTCTGGTTATTCTGAGTGGTTTTGAAGAGATCGCTGACAAAACGTTTGGCAGCATTGGCATCATTGCCGTTGTTGAAGAGCTTAGAGAATAATCCCATAACGGAGCCTCCTTTAGGTTTGATGATTGATGGGAATATTATAGCATACTCATGGCGAGAATGCAATCAAAACAGATTAATCCGGATAAAAATGGAAAACGGGAGCATGAATGAAGGGTAACACTTGTAATGAAGAGAGCCGGCATCAACCGGACGAAAAGACTTGCAAAAAGTGTGTAGAATAAGAATTAAGAAGAATCAGTGCAGATGAAAGAGATACATTGGAAGAAGTAATGATAGAAAGTCAAGTTGAGAAAAAATGTGACAAAGTGAAAAGACGGATCAGGGGATACTGTACGCAATATTTATGCAAAATGACATCATAATTGTTGATTCGATGAAAAAGTGCAGAGTATTATTGTTCTGTTTTAACATTAAAACGGCATAATGCACAAAAGCAGACGGTTAAATTCTATGTGTCAAATTTTGACAATAGAAGCAAAAAGTTATATAATCAAATTTGCACAATTCTATTGAATATTTACTCTTTTCTGTTTTATTGTCGATAATGAAGTGAAGGGGAATATTTTTTGGCTTTCTGATGCTTAGTGAAGATGGGTTTCATGAAGACAAGGGCGATGTCAGAAAATGTTAAGGGGGCTTTTTTACTATTTATCAGGCGAATTATCCTAAATTGAAAAGGAGAAGGCGTGATGACGGAGTCAAAAAAAGCCGCAGCATTTTTAAGTACGGAATATTTTCGGGATCAGTACAGCAAGCTGAGAAAATCCATGAAAATGGAATTCTATATGGAAGCGATATATCTTGAATACACATTGATGGAAGATTACACGGAGCTGGCGCTGCATTATGCAGGCATGTGGAACGATTATCTGAAAAAGCACAGAGGACATGAACCGATGCTGGATTCCAAGATCAGGTTTATTCATAGTCGGGCGATGGAAAAAAAGAGTATGCTGAACAAGTACTATAATGAAGAGCTGATGGATAGATTGTTAAGCTGGCGAAATGAACGCAACAAGCTTTTGCGTGCTATGCAGAAAGAAAACCTGACCGCAGAGTATCTGCAGAGAGTGGCTATGAGCGGAAAAGAGCTGGCAGACGAGCTGAAAAAAAGAGCGGCAAGTCCGAAAAACAGCGGAAATAATAATTAAAAACAGTAAAGAAAGCTTGCGGATAAGCAGCTTTCTGAAGAGAAGACACACTTACTGGCAAAAAGCAGAAGTGTGTCTTTTATTATAGGGAAATTTTGTGAAAAAGCACGAAATATAAGGAAGATTAGTAGTACAGCAGCAGAAATGCAGTCATCAGCTAAGGGAAGAAACCGAAAAAATGCCCAAAAAAAGAATGGAATATCAATTATTACTATCACTAATGAGCAGAAAACAGGAGTGGATTGAAAATAGTATCTGTGAAAAATAAAAGACAGCAAAGGAGAAGTCTTAAAAAGTCGAATTGTGAACGAAATTTGATAGACAAAACACGAAAAATCTGCTATTATAATGAATTGAATATAATACATGCAGAAAATGCAGTCTGTTTGAAAGTACCTGTTGAGATTGACATTTTCTCGGTATGAAGCCGAAAAAAGGGGAAGTGAAGATGAAGCATACGGCAGAAGACGTTTTACGGTTCGTAGAAGAGAACGATGTGAAGTTTGTACGATTGGCATTTTTTGATGTATTCGGCGTGATGAAGAATATATCGGTCATGTCCTCTGAGCTGAAGCGGGCATTTGAACATGGCGTCAGTATAGTACCTTCCAGCATTGACGGCTTTGAAGGAGCAGGGACGGATCTGATGTTGTTTCCGGATCCTGATACGCTGCGGATCTTACCGTGGCGGCCGCATAACGGCAAAGTGGTCAGGCTTTTGTGCGATATCAAAAAGCCCGACGGAACGGATTTCGGTGGAGATGTTCGCAAAGCGCTGAAAACGGCAGTGGAACACGCCAAAGAAGCCGGACTGACCATACGTGCCGGCTTATCCTGCGAATTTTATCTGTTTATGCTGGACGAAAACGGAAAGCCCACCCGCACACCGCATGACAATGCAGGCTATCTGGATATTTCACCTTTAGATAAGGGAGAGAACATTCGAAGACAGATCTGTCTTACGCTGGAAGAAATGGGGATTCGTCCGTTGTCGTCTCACCACGAAAACGGACCCGGTCAGAATGAAATAGATTTTCGGCATTCCGACGTGCTGAGTGCGGCAGATGATTTTGTGACCTTCAAGACGGTGGTCAAAACCGCCGCACAGGCAGAGGGTCTGTATGCATCGTTTTTGCCCAAGCCTTTGATGGATAAAAGCGGAAGCGGAATGCATATCAACCTGTATGTACAGGACAGCGAGGGTAATTTGTTCCAGCACGGAAAAGATGGCATGAAAAAGACGGCGCAGCATTTTATAGCCGGAATTCTGCATCATGCGTCGCAGATCACGGTTTTTTTCAATCCGATACCCAATTCGTATGCACGCTTTGGCTTGTTCAAGGCTCCTGATACAATAGACTGGTCCTATCAGAATCTAAACCCTTTGATCAGACTGCCGGAGTCAGACGCAGAAACGGCAAGAATGGATTTCAGAAGTCCGGATCCGTCATGCAATCCGTATCTGGCATTTACCATGCTGATAGAAGCAGGTCTGGACGGTGTAAGAAAGGAAATGCCTCTCCCGCCGTCAGCCAGCGCAGCGTCTAATGCGGAATTTTTGCCTGAAACACTGAAGCAGGCGTCTGAGATTGCCAGAAACAGCGAATTTGTCAAGGAAATATTGCCGCCGATGATATTTAATAATTATCTGGATATCATCACGGATACGGTAATCCGCTCGGGACAGGGCGGCGAACTTAAGAGGCAGATGGAAGAAAGATATTTTGAAATAATTTAAAAATCTTTTGATAGTACTTGAAGGAAACGAAAAAATTTTGTAAAATAGAAAGAAGGGTGTCACACTGCGTTGAAAAAGCTATTGCTCATATCTTCCCTGGAAAAAAGTCGGGAAGCGGTTTTACAGCTTCTGAAAGCAGAATATGACACTGAGCCGGAGAGTGCGCATACCGCAGCAGAAGGGCGACGCAAAGCGCTTGAAAAGCGGTATGATGCCATCATCATCACTTCTCCGTTGAGGGACGAAAGCGCCGACAAGCTGTCAACAGAGCTTGCGGAGCGGACAACATCGGGCATCATGCTGATTGTCAGCGCCGATGCGGAAGAAGCAACAGAACAGCGGGTTATGCAGTATGGAGTGTTTGTGCTGGCAAAACCGCTGGGAAAAGCAATGTTTCTGAAAGCGCTTCGTCTGTTGGAAGCAACGGAATACCGAATGCAGAGAATACAGCAGGAGAATGAAGAACTGCGGCAGCAAATGGACGAAACGAGAATCATCAGTCGGGCCAAGTCGGTACTGATCCGGTATCTGTCAATGACAGAGCCTCAGGCGCACAGATATCTTGAGAAGCAGGCAATGGATTTGCGGATCACGAAGCTCGAGGCTGCCAGGCGGCTGCTCAGTACCTATGACTATTGAAAATACAGAAAAAAGCGGAAGGAATCCGCAGGAAAGGATTGGTTGAAAATGGAGAAAAAAGCCTATCTTATTTTAGAGAACGGAGATGTGTATGAGGGCTATGCTTTCGGTGCTGAAAAAGAAACAGTGGGAGAGCTTGTTTTCACCACAGCGATGACAGGCTATCTGGAGACACTGACAGATCCCAGCTATTACGGACAGATCGTGTGTCAGACATTTCCGCTGATAGGAAACTACGGCGTCATTCCCTCCGATTTTGAAAGCAGAAAGCCGAGACTTGCGGCGTATATTGTCCGAGAGTGGTGTCAGCAGCCTTCCAACTTCCGTTGTGAGGGTCAGCTTGACGCTTTTTTAAAGGAGAGCAATATTCCCGGACTGTATGGAATAGATACCCGTTGTCTGACAAAAACGGTCAGAGAATACGGCGTTATGAACGCAAAGCTGATGTATACAAAGCCTGAGGCGTCTGAAGCTGAGGCGTTGAAGGGATTCCGTATTGAAAACGCAGTGGAATCCGTAACCATAGACAAGCCGGAAGAGCACAAGCCCGAAAACGGGAAGTATCATGTAGTGCTGATGGACTTTGGTGCCAAAAGACGGATTCGCCGTGCGCTGATGCAGTTGGGCTGTAATATAACCATTGTACCTGCACACACCACAGCAGAAGAAATCATTGCCATGAAGCCGGACGGCATTATGCTGAGCAACGGCCCCGGAGATCCGCAGGATAACCCCGAAATCATCGAGCAGATCCGTCTGCTTGCCGAGACGAACATTCCGATTTTCGGTATATGTCTGGGACATCAGTTGTTAGCGTTGTCGCAGGGAGCAAAGACTTCCAAGCTGAAATACGGACATCGTGGAGCCAACCAGCCTGCCACCGACACACAGACAGGCCGTGTATATGTTACCAGTCAGAACCACGGTTATGCAGTTGAATCAGACTCCCTGCCGGAGCACGCGGTCGTCAGCTTTGTCAATGCCAACGACGGAACCTGCGAAGGTATTTCTTACAAAGGAAAACCTGTGTTCAGCGTACAGTTCCATCCCGAGGCTTGCGGCGGACCGCTGGATACCTCGTTCTTATTTGACAAATTTATAGCAATGATGCAGGAGGTAAAAAACAATGCCTAAGGATAAAAGTATAAAAAGAGTTCTCGTTATCGGTTCCGGCCCTATCGTCATCGGACAGGCAGCGGAATTTGACTATGCAGGCACACAGGCTTGTCGTGCATTGAAAGAAGAGGGCTTAGAGGTCATTCTGGTCAACTCCAACCCTGCTACCATTATGACGGATAAAGCGATGGCGGATAAGGTCTATATTGAGCCGCTGACGCTTGAAACCGTCAAGAGAATCATTATCAAAGAGCAGCCCGATTCATTGCTTTCAACCCTTGGCGGACAGACAGGTCTGACGCTTTCGATGCAGCTTGCTAAGGAAGGCTTTCTGAAGAAGCACAACGTAAAGCTGCTTGGTGCTAACCCCGAAACCATCGACAAGGCAGAGGACAGACAGATGTTCAAGGATACAATGGAATCCATCGGTCAGCCCTGCATACCTTCAACCGTCGTCAATGACGTAGAATCTGCGGTAGAGTTTGCCAAAGAGATCGGTTATCCTGTCATCATTCGTCCGGCATTTACCCTTGGCGGAACCGGCGGCGGAATCGTCAATAACGAAGAAGAACTGCGTGAAATCACATCTAACGGTCTTGAGTTATCCCCGATCACACAGGTTCTTGTGGAAAAGTGCATTTCCGGTTGGAAAGAGATCGAGTTTGAAGTAGTTCGTGACAGAAAAGGCAACGTCATTACAGTTTGTTCTATGGAAAACGTGGATCCTGTCGGCGTACATACCGGCGATTCCATTGTTATAGCGCCGGCTGTCACTCTGGCGGACAAAGAATATCAGATGCTGCGTACAGCGGCTCTGGATATTGTTTCTGCGCTGGGCGTAGAGGGCGGCTGTAACTGTCAGTTCGCACTGGAGCCGGAGAGCTTTACTTATGCAGTCATTGAAGTTAATCCCCGTGTATCCCGATCTTCTGCGCTGGCTTCCAAAGCAACCGGCTATCCGATTGCAAAGGTAGCGGCAAAGCTGGCAATCGGATATTCACTGGACGAGATCAGGAACGCCGTAACAGGTACAACCTATGCCTGCTTTGAGCCGACCATTGACTATGTAGTTGTTAAATTTCCGAAATGGCCTTTTGATAAGTTTGTCTATGCCAAGAGAACGCTGGGAACTCAGATGAAGGCAACAGGTGAAGTTATGTCCATTGCCACCACTTTTGAGCAGGCAATGATGAAGGCTGTCAGAGGCGCAGAGATTCGTCATGACACACTGTCTACTCCGAAGTTTGAGGAGATGAATACACAGGATCTGCACGACAGACTTTCAGTATGCGATGACGAACGTATTTTCTGTGTATATGAGGCGCTGAAAAGAGGCATCAGCATAGAGGAAATTCATAACATCACCATGATAGATGAGTGGTTCCTGGCAAAGCTGTTGAATCTTGCATTGTGTGAAAAGGCGCTGAAAGAAGGCAATCTGACAGAAGAGCTTTACCGCAAGGCGAAGCTGATGGGCTTCCTGGATAAGACGATCGAAGCGCTGAGCGGCGAAAAAGTCAAGAATCCGCTGGTACCTGTCTATAAGATGGTAGATACCTGTGCCGCAGAATTTGCTGCCGAAACACCGTATTTCTATTCCACGTTTGATTCAGACAACGAAGCAGAGAGCTTTATCAAAGAGAAAAATTCTGATAATAAAACGATCATCGTATTTGGTTCCGGACCGATCAGAATCGGACAGGGCATCGAGTTTGACTATGCATCTGTACACTGTGTATGGGCGCTGAAAAATGCCGGATATGATGTTGTAATCGTCAATAATAACCCCGAAACCGTATCGACGGACTTTGACACCGCAGACAGACTGTATTTTGAGCCGCTGACGAATGAAGATGTCATGGGCATTATCAAAACAGAGAAGCCATACGGTGTAGTTGTAGCGTTTGGCGGTCAGACGGCTATCAAACTGACCAAGTATCTCAGTGACAACGGCGTCAACATTCTGGGTACATCGGCAGACAGCATTGATATGGCAGAAGACAGAGAGCGTTTTGATGAACTGCTGGAGCTGCATCATGTCAAGCGTCCCGAGGGCTTTACTGTCATGACGACAGAAGAAGCACTGAATGTGGCAGAAAGAATCGGTTATCCAGTTCTGATGCGTCCGTCCTATGTACTTGGCGGACAAAACATGATCATTGCGTTCAACGAAGAAGATATCAAGGAATATATGGCGATTATACTGGCACAGAATATTGAAAACCCGATTCTCATCGACAAGTATCTTTCCGGTACAGAGTTAGAGGTAGACGCTATTTGTGACGGAGAAGAGATATTGATTCCGGGTATCATGCAGCATGTTGAAAGAGCAGGCATTCACTCCGGTGACTCCATTGCGGTATATCCGGCATGGAACATCAGTGACGAGATGACGCAGAATATTATCACAACCTCTAAGAATCTTGCAGTATCTCTGAAGACAAAAGGACTTGTCAACATTCAGTACCTGATCTATGAAGGAAAGCTGTATGTTATTGAAGTCAATCCCCGTTCTTCCAGAACGATACCGTATATCAGCAAGGTAACAGGCGTACCGATGGTTGATCTGGCGACCAGAGCAATGCTTGGTGAAAAACTTGCGGATATGGGCTATGGTACAGGTTTGTTCAGACGCTCACCGTATGTAGCCGTTAAGGTGCCGGTATTCTCCTTTGAGAAGCTGATCAATGTAGATAATCAGCTTGGTCCGGAGATGAAGTCAACAGGCGAGGTACTGGGTATTGCTAACACACTGGAAGAAGCTTTGTATAAAGGACTGATCGCTGCAGGCTATAAAATGACAAAGCAGGGCGGCGTGTTTATAACGGTTCGTAATCCTGATAAAAAGGAAATCGGAGACATAGCGAAGAAATATGATGAGCTGGGCTTTACACTGTATGCTACCAAGGGAACAGCGCAAACACTGCGAAATTACGGACTTGATGTAATAGAAGTTGACAAGATTCACGAAAATGATAAAGAGAATACGCTGACGCTGATCGAGAGCGGCAAGATTCATTATGTTATTTCTACCTCATCAAAGGGCAGAATCCCGACTCGTGACAGCGTAAAAATCCGTCGTAAGACAGTTGAAAGAAATATCCCCTGCCTTACTTCCATTGATACAGCGAATGCTTTGGCAGATTCCCTCAAGAGCCGTTATTCCGAATACAGTACAGAACTGGTAGATATCAATAATATGAGAACTACGAAAATGAAGCTGCGTTTTACAAAGATGCAGGGCTGCGGCAACGACTACATTTACTTCAACTGCTTTGATCAGAAGATCAACAATCCCGAAGGACTGAGCGTTCGTTTTGCCGACAGAAGATATGGAATCGGCGGCGACGGCGTCATTCTGATTTGTCCTTCCGACGTAGCAGACGCAAAGATGAAAATGTATAATCTGGACGGAAGCGAAGGAAAAATGTGCGGTAACGGCATTCGTTGCGTCGGCAAATATCTGTTTGATCACAATATGGTCAGCGGAGATACCGTTAAGATTGAAACACTCAGCGGCATCAAAACACTGAAGGCATATCGTCACGATGGTGTAGTAGATGTACTGACAGTAGACATGGGCAAAGCAGTGCTGTCATCACCGGAAATTCCTGTAGCTATTAACAAGCCGAAGGTGATCAATGAGCCTGTAACCATTGGCGGAGAAAAGTATCACATCACCTGCGTATCCATGGGTAATCCGCATAGTGTCGTGTTCTGCAACAATGTTGATAAAGTGGATCTGGAGAAAGTAGGACCGTTGTTTGAAAACAGCGAGCTGTTCCCGGAGAGAGTCAATGCGGAGTTTGTCAAGGTTATTGACGATCATACGATAGAGATGAGAGTATGGGAGAGAGGCAGCGGCGAAACATGGGCTTGCGGAACAGGTGCTTGTGCAGTAGCAGTAGCAGCCGTAGAAAACGGACTGTGCAAAAAGAATGAGCCGATTACTGTAAAGCTGAAAGGCGGCAATTTAATCATCGAGTATACTGACGAAACCGTATATCTGACAGGACGGGCGGAAAATGTATTTGAAGGAGAAATCGAGTTATGACGACAAAGTACATATTCGTAACGGGCGGCGTTGTATCAGGTCTGGGCAAAGGCATAACGGCTGCATCCCTTGGCAGATTGCTGAAAGCAAGAGGACTGAAGGTAGCAGCACAGAAGCTTGACCCTTATATCAATGTTGATCCCGGCACCATGAGTCCCTATCAGCATGGTGAGGTTTATGTAACGGAAGACGGCGCCGAAACCGACTTGGATCTGGGTCATTACGAGCGCTTTATAGACGAAAATCTGAATAAATTTTCCAACCTGACAACAGGAAAGGTCTATTCCAATGTATTGGAAAAAGAGCGTCACGGTGACTATCTGGGAGAAACGGTACAGGTAATCCCGCATATAACCAATGAGATCAAGTCATTTATCTATGCGGTCGGAAAAGATTCCGATGCAGATATTGTCATTACAGAAATAGGCGGAACTGTAGGAGATATAGAGAGTCAGCCGTTTCTTGAGGCAATCCGTCAGGTATCCGTTGAGGTAGGAAAAGAGAACAGCCTGTTTATTCATGTATGCCTTGTGCCGTACATCAAGGGCAGTGAAGAGCATAAATCCAAGCCGGCGCAGCATTCAGCCAAAGAGCTGCGTTCATTGGGAATCAATCCGGACATCATGGTGCTGCGCTGTGACGAGCCGCTTGACCCCAGCATATTCAAAAAGATTGCCATGTTCTGTAATGTCAAGCCGGATTGCGTGATTGAAAACATGACTATACCGGTATTGTATCAGGCGCCGTTGATGCTGGATAAGGCAAACTTCAGTGATATAGTTTGCCGTGAGCTGAAAATAGATGCGCCCAAGCCGGATATGAGTGAATGGCTGGAGATGCTTGACAGGATCAATTCCCGTGACAAGGAAGTCAAAATAGCACTGTGCGGCAAGTATGTACAGCTTCATGACGCATATTTATCCGTTGCGGAAGCTCTGCACCATGCAGGGTATGAGAACAAGTCCTTTGTAGACATCGAATGGGTCGATACAGAGCTGATTACAGAATATACTGTTGACGAACTGCTTGGAGATGCCGACGGTATATTAGTTCCCGGCGGCTTTGGCAACCGAGGTGTCGAAGGAAAGATCATTGCGGCAAAATATGCCCGAGAGCATAACGTACCGTATCTTGGAATTTGTCTTGGAATGCAGACAGCCGTAATTGAGTACGCAAGAAACGTACTTGGTTATAAAGACGCCAATTCCGGAGAATTGGCACCCGAAAGCACGCATAAGGTCATTGACCTTATGCCGGATCAGAAGGGTGTAGAGGATATGGGAGGCACTATGAGATTGGGAGCCTATCCCTGTAAAATCCGTAAAAACACGATTATGGATCGTGCCTATGGAGTGGGAGAAATCCGTGAGCGTCACCGTCACCGTTACGAGTTCAATAATGAATTCCGCTCTGCATTCGAAGAGAACGGAATGTCAGTGACAGGAACCTCTCCGAACGGAATGCTGGTTGAGGCGGTTGAGATTCCGTCACACAGATTCTATATCGGCGTACAATATCACCCCGAATTCAAGAGTCGTCCCAACCATGCCCACCCGTTATTTAGGGAATTTGTAAAATCGGCATTGGATTACAATGAAGAAAAACAAAATAAAAAGGCATAATCGACACGAAAGAAAATCAGGAGGAACAGAAGATGTCGGGACATTCAAAATGGAGCACCATTAAGCGTAAAAAAGAAAAGACAGATGGTGCAAGAGCAAAAGTATTTACCAAAATCGGCAGAGAGCTGGCAGTTGCCGTAAGAGAAGGCGGCGGAGCAGATCCGTCTTCAAACTCAAAGCTTCGTGAGTGCATAGCAAAGGCTAAAGCAAACAACGTGCCTAACGAAAATATAGAACGAATCATCAAAAAGGCTGCAGGCAGCGCAGACGGCAGTAATTATGAATCCATCACATACGAAGGCTATGGTCCATGCGGCATTGCTGTTATTGTTGAAACACTGACGGATAACCGTAACAGAACAGCCGGAGATGTTCGTCATTTCTTTGACAAATACGGCGGCAATCTTGGAACACAGGGTTGTGTTTCCTTCATGTTTACTCAGAAGGGACTTCTTGTTATTGAAAAAGAAGACAACGATGAAGATAAATTGATGGAAGATGCACTGGAAGCCGGAGCGGAGGATTTTAATTCCGATTCTGCTGATGTTTATGAAATCTACACAGCACCCGAAGATTTCAGTGCAGTAATGGAAGCGCTGGAAACAAAGGGATATGAATTTGTATCTGCAGATGTATCCATGATCCCCTCTACTTATACCAAGATAGAGGATCCCGAAGCAGCCGAAAAAATGCAGAAGCTGCTTGATGTACTGGACGATAATGACGATGTGCAGAATGTTTATCACAACTGGGACATTCCTGAAACCGATGATGAAGATTGATTCGGTCTGCATATAACAAAACTGAAAAAGCTCCGACAGCACTGCCTTGTGCAGTAGGTTGTCGGAGCTTTTGTTTATGGTAAAGTGTGAGTTGCAAAACAATGGAGCGATATCGTAATCATATACGGTATCGCTCCAAAACCATAGCGAGCAAGTAATGAAATAAATCAGATTTTAATCAGCTTGTGCAGTCGGTTGCATAATATAGCCGCCACAGCTATTTTAACGGCGTCAAAGAGTAAGAAAGGTGTTACACACAGTGACAGAGCTTTTAACAGGTCCATACCGCCCTTTGTTTGATTATAGACAATCAGGAACCATGCTGTTCCAAAGACATAGCACGCTAATAGTCCGACAAGCATTGCAACGGCAGTAATCCATAGTTTACTGCCGAATTTATCATAGAAAAAGCCAACGATCAGAACAGTAGCGATAAATCCGATGATATATCCTCCTGTAGGTCCAATTAAAGCTGCAAAACCTCCCTTAAAGCCGGCAAAAACAGGCACACCCACAGCTCCCAGCAGAATATAGATTAACACACTGAAAAAACCACGTTTCATTCCCAGTAATCCTCCTGCTAAAAAGACGGCAAGGGTTTGCAGTGTAAAAGGAACCGGAGGAACAGGAATTGTGATCTGAGCACAAACAGCGATAATGGCGGCAAATAAAGCAATCAGCACCATATCCAGTATCGTTTGCTTTCTCTTGGATCGGGAATGATTATCGGGTAAAATGTTTTTGATTTCAGATTGATTTTGTGTTTCTTGCATAGTAGTATCCTCACTTTTGTATTTAATAAATAAGGTATGTAAAAAAGCTTTTTTATTGGAATAACTGTATTATAACAAATATTCGTACAAATGTCAACCTAAACTATTATATAAAGTTGACAATTAGTTTGTTACTTATAACTGAGCTGACTTGGCAAGAATGCTGAGGTATGATATAATAGAAAATAAGATAGTCAAAAAGAGGGTATAGAAGAATGAGCACAAAAAAAACAGAGAAAACCAATGAAAATCAGCCGTTAAAAAAGAATGAAATCTATCCGGCAGAAATGCTTGATTATACAGCAGAGGGAAGTGGAATCTGCAGAATCAATAATATGGCAGTATTTGTTCCTTCGGCAGCAGTTGGTGATGAAGCAGAGGTCAGAATCGTCAAAACCGCAAAAAAATATGCATTTGGAAAGCTTGAAAGACTGCTCAAGCCTTCCGACGACAGAATAGAACCGGACTGTCCGATATTTGAAAAATGCGGAGGATGTACTTTCAGGCATATTACATATACAGCAGAACTGCAGTTCAAACAGAAGAGAGTCTATGATGCACTGACAAGGATCGGTAAGGTATCGCCCGAGGTTATCAAAGATATTGTAGGAGCAGAAAACAGTCTTTCTTATCGGAACAAAGCACAGCTTCCGATTACGACTGATAAAGAAGGCAAAATATGTGTAGGATTTTTTGCACCAAGAAGTCATCGGGTGATACCACTGCAAGAATGTCGTTTGCAGAATGAAACATTCAATCGTGCCGCAGAGGTTTTTTTAAGCTGGGCGAATGAATATCATATCAAGCCGTATGACGAGATGGCACATACGGGAATACTGCGGCATTTATACTTGCGCTATGGAGAGAAAACGAGGGAGTTAATGGTATGCATTGTAGCGAATGCCGGGGAACTGCGAAAAGAAAAGCAACTTGTTGAACTATTGAAAGAGCATTTACCGGAATTGAAGAGTGTAGTGCTGAATGTCAATACAGAAAAGACGAACGTCATTACAGGAAAAGAATGCAGGACCTTGTATGGCGAGGATTATATAACAGATGAATTGTGCGGATTGCGTTTTCGCATATCGCCCTTGTCATTTTATCAGGTGAATCGTACACAAGCAGAGAAGCTTTATACAATAGCCGGGAAGTTCGCAGACTTGAAGCCGGATGAACTGCTGATAGATTTGTATTGTGGAACAGGCACAATTGGACTGACAATGGCAAAAAAAGTCAGTCATTTAATCGGTGTTGAAGTAATACCGCAGGCGATAGAGGACGCCAGAAAAAATGCATTGGAGAATGAAATAACAAATGCTGAATTCATCTGTGCAGATGCTTCAGCCGCCGCAGAAAAACTGAGAAACCGCAAGCTTCAGCCGGATTGTATCATACTTGATCCTCCCCGAAAAGGTTGTGCATCGGAATTGATTGAAACCATAGCACAGATGGATCCAAAAAGAATTGTATATGTTTCCTGTGATCCAGCCACTCTTGCACGGGATTTACAGCGCTTTTCGGAGAATGGCTTTTATGTCAGTCAAGCCATTCCGGTAGATATGTTCCCCCGCACACCACATGTGGAGACAGTGGTATTGATGTCACGCCCCCTGACCGAACACGAAAAGTACGGTGAATATTTCATGAATCGCAGCGTTTCGGACATTATGAGCGAGTACAGTGAGCAGCATGATGAGTGGCACTGACGACTGTGGGAACATATCAACCGATTTTTGCGGAGAGTTAAGTGTTCTGTTTAGATGTCGGGGTGTTGTGGCTGTAGTTTGGATGTCGGAGTGAGAAAGCAGAATTTGTGGGGAGATATAAAAGTGGAATTGACATATAGAAAAGCAGTTAAAGACGATGCGGATTTGTTAATTTATATATATAATTCTTCATTTTATGATGATTACATTTTTTATGGGGAATGCCCTGCTTATGGACAGACAAAGGATCATATGGAGCAATCCATTGAGGATTTTACGAAATATATTGTTTTAAAAGATAATATTCCGGTTGGTGTACTTTCTTTCAAAGACGAGGGAGAGGGGTGTTATTATCTCGGTTGTCTATGTGTTATACCAAAATATCAAGGTATGGGAATAGGAACAAAGACATTTCAATATATGTTATCTGTTTGCCCTGATTGGAAAGAGATTAATCTGTTTACGCCTGCTGACAAAAAACAAAACATAAAGTTTTATACTGAGAAATGTGGGTTTAATATAGGGAAAAAAGTGATGGACGGGAAAGTAGAGGTGATAAATTTTTATTTGAATCGATAAACTTCGGTTTATATCAGAAACACAAAAACTCCTCACCACCGACATTGTGCCGATGGTGAGGAGCATTTTTGGCTGTCCGGACTTCAGGATTATATCTGCAACATAGAGATATGTGTATTTCTGAAAAATAAATAATTTATTTGGCTCTGTCACAACAAATGGTTGATTTTTGACGAGAAATAGCGTATAATAATAGTAAGAAACAGTACCACCGAAGGAGGTAATTGGATATGCCTACTATCAAAGACGCATTAGATATTATCGGTAAGTTGACTGTCGCAGAGCAGGAAAGC
>Ga0256405_10001889_pt1 | contig 53029 bp, 42 predicted proteins | sample RumenRJG_02DNA_FD_189096 | JGI IMG/M metagenome (GOLD analysis project Ga0256405, IMG submission 189096) | Bovine rumen microbial communities from Lethbridge, Alberta, Canada - RJG_02 | ecosystem: Host-associated > Mammals > Digestive system > Stomach > Rumen | place: Canada: Alberta... | reverse complement strand
ATGATACGGTGCTTGGAGAGAGAGGCGTGACGATTTCGGGCGGACAAAAGCAACGCACGTCCATCGCGCGCGCTCTTATGAAGAATGCGAGCGTGCTCATCCTTGACGACTCGCTCTCGGCGGTCGATACGAAGACGGAAGAGAATATTCTCGACGCACTCAAAATCAACCGCAACGGCAAAACCACGATTTATATCGCGCACCGCATTTCCACCGTCAAAAATCTTGACAAGGTTATTCTCATAGACGGCGGCGAAATCGTGGATATAGGCACGCACGAGGAATTGCTCGGGCGTTGTAAAGAATATCAGACGACGGTAAAACTTCAAGAACTTGAAGACGAAAGTTATGAGGAGGGCGCGGTATGAATCCACTATATATAATCGGCGCAGTTCTCGGCACTCTTTCAACTGCGTTTATCGTGGCGTTCGCTATGATGAAGGACAAAAAAGAGTCTATCGGCTTCGAGAGAAATATGAAGGACAGAGACATCTTGAAGAGGCTCCTTAAGTATGCCAAGCCGTATTGGAAGAGCTTCGTCTTCGTGCTGTTTCTCATGGCGTTTACGATAGCGTCGGACATCGTGCTTCCGCTCATCCTCGGCGACGTTGCGGACACTCTCGGCGAAGAGGGGTTTAAATATATCGACGTGCTTAGAGACGCACTCATATATTTCGCGGTGCTTGCCGTGTCGCTCGTCTGCACCTTTGTGCAAGCGGTCGTGCTTCAAAAAACAGGGCAAAAAATCATCTCCACTATGCGCCAACAACTCTTCGTGCATATCGAGAATCTCTCGCACTCGCAACTCAGTCAAATCCCCGTCGGCAAACTCGTCACGAGAGTTTGCAACGACACGAACGCCGTGTCGATGATGTTCACGGGCATACTCGTAAACTTCGTCAAAAATATCTTCCTTACGGCAGGCTTCGTCGTGGCGATGTTTGCGGTCAACACGAAACTCACTCTCATCGTGCTTTGCTTCGTGCCGTTCATCGTGCTGTTTACCGTGATATTCCGTAAGTTCTCGAGAAAGGCGTACAGAAACGTCAAGAACAATATGACGGACATCAACACTTACCTTTCGGAAAACCTCTCCGGCATCAAGGTCACGCAAAGTTTCAATCAAGAAGCGACGAAAAACAATCAATTCTTGCGCAAGAACAAGGCTCTCGGCAAGGCGCTCAATCAAGAGATTTTCGTCTTTGGCGTTTTCCGTCCTTGCGTGTACGTGCTGTACATTTTCTCCGTCATCGCGATGCTTTGGGTGGGCGCAAACGACACGATCAGTCAAGTGAGTTTTGCAGGGCAGGTCATCACATACTCTACAATCGTCATTTTCTATCAATATATTGCGTCCTTCTTCACGCCTATACAAAACCTCGCCGAGCAGTTCAATCGTATGCAATCGGCGTTTGCTTCCAGCGAAAAAATCTTCTCAATCCTCGATATGCAACCCGAAATCGTGGACAGCGAAGACGCAATCGAAATGGATGAGATCAAGGGCGACATCGAGTTTAAGGACGTTTGGTTTGCCTACGTGCCTGACGTGTGGGTGCTAAAAGGCGTGTCCTTCAAGGTGAACGCGGGGGAGACCTGCGCTTTCGTCGGCGCGACGGGAAGCGGAAAATCTACGATTTTGTCCCTCATCGTCCGCAATTATGATATACAAAAAGGTCAAATTCTCATAGACGGCGTGGATATCAAAAAAATCAAGTTGTCATCGCTCCGTCGCCACTTCGGGCAAATGCTTCAAGACGTCTTCGTCTTTTCGGGTACAATAAGAAGCAATATAGTGCTGAGCGAAGAGAGTATCACGGACGAGCAAGTCGAAGAGGCGTGCAGATACGTCAACGCCGACAAGATGATCGAAAAACTTGACAAAGGGCTCGACGAGGAAGTGAGAGAGCGCGGCAACAACTTCTCGGCAGGCGAGAGACAACTCTTGTCCTTTGCGAGAACAGTGGCGCACAAACCGTCCGTTATGATTTTGGACGAGGCGACCGCCAATATCGACACGGAAACGGAAGTCCTCATTCAAGATTCGCTCGAAAAGATGATGAATATCGGCACTATGCTCATCGTCGCGCACAGACTCTCAACCGTGCAACACGCGGACAATATCATCGTGCTTCAAAACGGCGAGATTTTGGAGCAGGGCACGCACAAACAGTTGCTCCGCAAAAAAGGCAAATATTATAGTCTCTATCAACTGCAATACAAAAAGAAGATGCTCGAGGAAGGCACGGTTTAATCCGCGCCCATCAGGAGAATATATGGATTATATGCAAGAATCTTTGAAAAAGCACTATGAGTGGAAAGGCAAACTCCGCGTCAACTCCGCTGTAAAAATCGACGGGAAAGACGCGCTTTCACTCGCATACACGCCGGGCGTCGCCGCGCCGTGTCTTGCCATAAAAGACAATCCCGAACTCTCGTACGAACTTACGAGACGTTGGAACACCGTCGCCGTAATCACGGACGGCTCGGCTGTCTTGGGGCTCGGCAACATAGGTCCCGAAGCGGGTATGCCGGTTATGGAAGGCAAGTGCGCGCTCTTTAATGAGTTTGCGGGAATCGACGCTTTGCCAATCTGCTTAAGCACGCAAGATACGGACGAAATCGTCAACGTCGTTTACAACATTTCAAAGAGTTTCGGCGGGATAAATCTTGAAGATATATCCGCGCCTCGCTGTTTCGAGGTGGAGCGGAGACTCAAACAAAAATGTGATATTCCCGTCTTTCACGACGACCAGCACGGCACGGCGATAGTTTTGGTCGCCGCGCTCAAAAACGCACTTAAACTTGTCAATAAAGATATATCAACCGCGAGTATTGTCATCAACGGCGCAGGCAGCGCAGGCTCTGCAATCGCGGATTTTTTGCTTTTAAACGGTGCAAAAGACCTTGTCGTTTGCGACAAACTCGGCATAATCGAAGACGACGAAAGATTCAACTTTGCTCAAAGGAATCTTGCGCTTCGCACCAATAAAAGAGGCGTGAAAGGCGGTCTTAAAGAAGCGATTGAAAACGCCGATGTTTTCATCGGCGTAAGCGCAAAAGGCGCGCTTTCAAAAGATATGGTGCGCACGATGAACGATGACGCAATCGTCTTCGCTATGGCAAATCCGACCCCCGAGATTATGCCGGACGAGGCATACGAGGCGGGTGCAAAAATCGTCGCGACGGGAAGGAGCGATTTCAAAAACCAAATCAACAACGTGCTGGCGTTTCCCGGCATTTTCCGCGGTGCGCTCGACGCGAGAGCAACGGATATAAACGAAGAGATGCAACTCGCGGCGACTGACGCGCTTGCTTCGCTTGTCGGCGACGACCTTTCGTGCGACTACATTTTGCCAAAGGCATTTGACGAAAGGGTCGTGCCTAAGGTTGCGGAAGCCGTAAAACAAGCGGCAATAAAGAGCGGAGTGGCAAGACTTAAATGAGCAAGATTTTTTTTGAAGATTTAATCGAAGCGGTGCAGAATCTCGTCCACGCTTGCTCTTTACTTACGCCGTCTTGCGAGAGAGCGTTGAAAACCGCTCTTGAAAGCGAAGATAATCCTACGGCAAAGTTTGCGCTTGAGACGATTATAAAGAACGACGACCTTGCAAAGCGGGAAGATTTGCCTGTGTGTCAAGACACGGGTATGGCAGTCTTTTTCGTTGAATACGGCGCGGACGTCAACTTCGTCGGCGGAGATTTTGAAGAGGCAATCAACGAGGGCGTCAGACGCGGATACAAAAAGTTCGGCTATCGCGCAAGTGTACTCGATCCGATCACGAGAAAGAACACGGGGGACAATACCCCCGCCGTCGTGCATACGAAAATCGTCAAGGGCGGGAATATCAAAATCTCGTTTATGGCGAAAGGCTTTGGCAGCGAGAATATGTCAAGGCTCTATATGCTCACTCCGTCGCAAGGAATTGAGGGCGTAAAAAGTGCGGTCATTGACGCTGTAAAAAACGCCGGCTCAAATCCTTGCCCTCCTATCGTCGTTGGCGTTGGCATCGGCGGTACGGCGGAAAAGGCGATGCAAGTCGCAAAGGAAGAACTGTTGAGAGAAGTCGGCAAGCCGAGTGAGGACGAGACTCTTGCAAGCCTTGAAAAAGAACTGCTCGAGCGTATCAACGCTCTTGGAATCGGCGCGCAAGGATTCGGCGGAAAGAATACCGCGCTCGCCGTGCATATAGGCAAATATCCAACGCATATCTCGGCACTCCCCGTTGCGGTCAACATTCAATGCCATGCCGTGAGAGTTGCAAGCGTGATTTTGGAGGGAAGACAATGAAAGTTTTGTCCGCACCTTTTACAAAAGCAAAATTGCAAGAATTGCGCGCAGGCGATTTCGTGAGTTTGAACGGCACAATCCTGACGGGCAGAGATGCGGCGCATAAGAGAATTGTCGGTCAACTTGCGGACGGTACGCTTGAATTTAACCTTGAAAACGAGATTATATTCTACGTCGGTCCTTGCTTTAAGGACGGTAAAATCATCGCTTGCGGTCCAACAACCGCTATGCGTATGGACGCATACGCTCCGACGCTCTTCGAACACGGCGTGGTCGGCGTAATCGGCAAAGGCGACAGAGGAGAAAACGTGTACGAGTCGATCGTCAAAAACGGTTGCGTGTATTTTGCCGCAATCGGCGGAGCGGGCGCGACTTACGGCAAGTCGGTGAAGTCCTGCGAGACTCTCGCATACGAGGACTTGGGCACGGAAGCCGTACGCGCGTTTGACGTTGAAAATATGCCGCTCATTGTCGCTATCGACAGCCACGGCAACTCGATCTTCAAAAAATAACGAAAAACAAAGTCACTTTATTGCACTAAAGTGCTTGACAAATGCGTATATACGCGGTAAACTGAAACTATGAAAACGATGAACTCAAACCAACTCTACGCATACTACTACTATCAAGGCTATTTTGAATAGTCCTTTTGGGTGTGCTAAGTTTCTCCGTTTTTGCCGACATCCAAAGGGACGTCGGCTTTTTCTTTTCAGTCGGGAGAGAGACTAAACGATGAAAAAATTGTTGGAAATCGTATAAACTGTGATATAATAAAGTTTAGTATAAACTTTTTTTGAAAATAACGAAGGAATTTTTGAATTATGATAGTCGTAATCAAAAAGAATCAAAACGAAAAGCAAGTAGAAAACTTGACCAACTGGATTAAGGGGCTTGGACTTGACGTCCACATCAGCCGAGGCGAAAACTCGACGATTATCGGTCTTGTAGGCGACACTTCAAAGGTCGATATTGACCTCGTAAGATCTCTTGACATCGTCGAGAGCGTGACGCGAGTGCAAGAGCCGTACAAGAACGCAAACAGGAAGTTCCACCCGGAAGATACCATAGTTGACGTAGCGGGACATAAGTTCGGCGGAAAGCACTTCCAATTTATCGCGGGACCTTGCTCGGTTGAAAACGAAAAGCAAATAATCGAGGTCGCGGAGGCGGTCAAAAAGGCGGGCGCAACCTTGTTGCGCGGCGGAGCGTTCAAGCCTCGCACGTCGCCGTACTCTTTTCAAGGGCTTGGGCTCGACGGGCTTAAACTATTGAAAAAGGCGAAGGCGGAGACGGGTATGCCAATCGTGACCGAACTCATGAGCGAGAAGTATATCGATGAATTCGACGGCGTTGACCTCATACAAATCGGAGCACGCAATATGCAGAATTTCGACCTTCTGAAAGCGGTTGGAAGACTTAAAGTGCCGATTTTGCTAAAACGTGGCATTTCAGCGACCATCGAAGAGTGGCTTATGAGCGCGGAATATATCATGAGCGAAGGCAACGAAAACGTTATACTTTGCGAGAGGGGCATAAGGACTTTTGAGCCGTACACGAGAAACACTCTCGACCTCTCGGCAATTCCGATCCTGAAAGAGAGAACGCACCTTCCCGTCATCGTCGATCCGTCGCACGCCTCGGGCGTCGCAAGACTCGTGAGACCTTTGAGCCTTGCGTCAGTCGGCGCGGGTGCGGACGGACTTATAATTGAAGTTCACAACGATCCGTCGCACGCGCTTTGCGACGGCGCGCAGTCGCTAAGACCTGAACAATTCGACGAAGTGGTGAAATCAGTCAAACCGCTTTTGCCTGTCGTCGGCAAGGAGTTGGACGTATGAAAATCGCAATCATCGGCATGGGGCTTATCGGCGGTTCGCTCGGGCGCGCGCTTATAAGATTTACGGACAACGAGGTCTTTGGCTACGATATAGACGGAACCGCGCTTCAAAAGGCAGACCTGCTTGCCGCTCATACGAGGGCGCTCGATTTTGACAAGGACTTAAAAGACGTTGACGTCGTGATCTTTGCGCTTTGTCCGCGCGCCGCGATTTTGAGCATGAACGAAATCGTGCCAAGGCTAAAAAACGGCGCAATCGTTATGGATATTTGCGGAAACAAGCGGATAATCGTTGACGAAATGACGAGGCTTGCCGAAGAATATCAAAATCTCTTTTTCATCGGTACGCACCCTATGGCAGGAAGAGAATACAGCGGAATTTCGCACTCTTCTGCCACTCTCTTTGAAAGGGCGTTCGTGGTGCTGACCCCCGTGAGTCAAGACATTGAAAAACTTGCCGTCGTCAAAAATCTGTTTTTGTCAATAGGCGCAAACGACGTGGAGATTTGCACCGCGAAGAAGCACGACGGAATGATTTCGTACACGTCTCAACTCGCGCATATCGTGTCGAGTAGTTACGTCAAAAACCCGCATTGCAGCTCGCACGCAGGGTTTTCGGCGGGGAGTTTTAAAGACCTCACGCGAGTGGCAAAACTCGATCCGAATATGTGGGCGGAACTCTTCTGCGAGAACAAGGACTATCTTGTCCGCGACATCGACGAAATCATCAAGCATCTGCAAGAATACAGAGACGCAATTTCAGAGGGCGACGAGGAGAGGCTTAAAGTCCTTCTTGCCGACGGAGTAAAACAAAAAGAGGCGGCGGAAACCGCAAGAAAGAATAGAATCAAGGACTGATATGCAAAACGTAAAAGTAAACTTAAAAGACCGTTCGTATGAAATAAAATTTGCGGAACTGACTCGTCTCGGCGAGTGCGTTCGTCCGCTTGTTCGCGGCGAAAACGTGCTTGTCGTCACGGACGACAACGTTGAAAAATTCCACCTTGATTCTGCCAAAAAATCACTTGAAAAGTGCGGTTTTAAAGTTTTTGAAAAGGTCGTCGCTCACGGCGAGAAGTCAAAAACGCCAAACAACTATCTCGACGTCGTGCATACACTTGCAAGCAACGGGTTTTTGAGAGACGACACGGTGGTTGCGCTCGGCGGCGGAGTCATAGGCGATATGGCGGGGTTTGCCGCGGCGACGTATATGCGGGGGATAAACCTCGTTCAAGTGCCGACGTCGCTGCTTGCGATGATAGACAGTTCTATAGGCGGAAAGGTCGGCGTCGATTTGCCGGAGGGCAAAAACTTGCTCGGAGCGTTCTATCAGCCGAAACTCGTGTTCACGGACGTGAATACGCTGGGAACCTTGCCCGAGTGCGAGTGGAAAAACGGACTCGGCGAAGGACTGAAATACGCTATTCTTTGCGGCGGTAGGCTCTTTGATATTATGGACGGAGACGTCAAAAACGACCTTGAAGAGTTTGTGAGACTGTGCGCGGAATATAAGGCGCAAATCGTTGAAAAGGACGAAAAAGAGGGCGGACTTCGCAGGCTCTTAAACCTCGGACACACTCTTGGTCACGCAATAGAAAAAGCGAGCGGATATAGCGTTTCGCACGGAGAGGCTGTAAAATATGGCTTGAAACTCATATTGCAGGCGTCTGTAAAAGAGGGCGGAGAGGCAAAAGATATTGAAAGGGCTATTGCGCTCGTTGAAAAATACAGGGCGGATTGTCCGTTTGACGTAAAAACGCTTTTACCGCTTGTCAGAAACGATAAAAAAGCGGAAAACGCGAGCATAAACGCCGTCCTCGTTAAAAGAATCGGCGAGTGCTACGTCGAAAAGTTGAGTTTCGAGGATTTTGAAAAACTCTTTTGAGGGGAATATGGATTTGCTTTTGCAAAAATCTGAAATCATAGGCGCGGTGGAAATTCCCCCGTCGAAATCGCTGGCGCATAGGATTATGATAGCCTCGTTTTTGGCAGGCGAAAATTATGATTTTGGGCTCAAAGGCGAGGACGTTGAGGCGACGAAAGACTGCCTTGATTCTTTAAAACGCCTTTTTGACGGCGAAACGCAAATTGCAACGCTTGACGCAAGAGAAAGCGGATCAACTCTTAGATTTTTGCTCCCGATCGTGTGTGCGCTTGACGTAAACGCGGAGTTTTTGGGACGGGGAAGACTTCCGAATCGTCCGATCGGCGAACTCGTCGACGCGCTTAAAGCACACGGGGCAAATCTTATGAGCGATAGGTTGCCTCTGCGTGTTGCGTCCGCGAGTGCGGAGACGTGTCTCGCAAAGAAGGGGCTGACCGCAGGCAAATACGTTGTAAACGGCGGAGTGAGTTCTCAATATATCACGGGACTTTTGTTTGCGCTTCCGCTCCTTGAAGGCGACAGCGAAATCGAAATAGTGGGCGAACTCGTGTCAAAATCGTACGTCGAGTTGACGCTCTCCGTGCTTGAGGCGTTCGGCGTGCAAGTAGCAAAAACGGAAAACGGGTTTGCCGTCAAAGGCGGGCAAAAATATAAAATCGAGAGACCGATCGCCATCGAGGGAGATTGGTCCTCCGCTTGCTTCCCGCTCTCACTTGGTCTTCTTACGGGAGAGGTGAGGGTGAAAGGACTTGACGAGAGGTCAAAACAAGCCGATAGAGTTTTCTTTGACGCGGTCAAGCGTATGGGCGGAGATATTCGCTTTGAAAACGGCGACGCGGTGGCGAAGAAATCCGCGCTTAAAGCAATAGATTTTGACGCAAAGGATTGCCCCGACGTCGTGCCGATTCTTTCAACTCTTCTCGCTTTTGCGGAGGGAACGTCTAAAATACACGGAGTCGACAGGCTGAAAATCAAGGAGAGCGACAGGCTTTTTGCCGTGCAAACCACGCTTGAAAAACTCGGCGTAAAGACGGAATACTTTGACGATACTCTCGTGATTTTGGGCAAGGGTGACAATCTAAAACTCGAAAACGACGTTGAAATCGACGGGTTTTTTGACCATAGAATCGCGATGAGCGGGATCGTCGCAGGGCTAAAACTCGGCGGGATTAAAGTAAAAGGCGTCGAGTGTATTCAAAAATCATATCCGACTTTCGTCATGGATATGGCGGGAATAGGCGCGCAAGCGAGACAGGAGGACTAAATGGGATTTGACGTGCTTGAAGTGCAAATACTCGGAGAATCGCACTCCGAGGAGATGACTCTCGGCTTGTTTGGACTGACAAAAGGCAGCAAGTTTTCGGGGGACGGCGTGCTCGATATGCTCAGGAGACGGAAGAGTTCAAACTCTCCGTGGTCCACTCCGCGTATAGAGAACGACGAGGCGGTTTTTTCTTGCGGACTCGTTGAGAATAAGAGTGGAGAAGTTGCGCTCGAGCGTGGCAAAACGTACGAGATCTCGGGAGTCGTGTCCGCGCACGTCAAAAACGAGAACGCGAAGCCAAAAGATTACGAAAACGTAAACGTCGTGCCGCGCCCATCTCACGCCGACTACGTGCAGTACGTCAAAGACGGCAGAATTGCAAGCGGCGGAGGAAGATTTTCCGGCAGAATGACGACGATGCTTTGCATCGCAGGCGGTATCGCCGAAGATATTTTGAGGGCGCACGGCATAGAAGTCGTGGCGTACGCGTCAAGCGTCGGAGACGTCGAAATCATGACTTATAAAGACGGCGTCGACGTGAAAGGGCTTGACGAAAAGCAGATTGAAAAGTTGAAGAGCGAAGCCGTATGCGAAGACAAAAGAGCGGAGGTCGAAAACCTTGTCAAAGACGTCGCAAGCCGTGGAGACAGCGTCGGCGGAACGATCGAATGCGTCGTGCTTGGCGCAGGTGCGGGGACACTTGGCGACAACCTCTTTGACGGACTTGAAAGCAAAATCGCATACTCCGTCTTCGGCGTGCCTGCCGTCAAAGGAATCGAGTTCGGATGGGGCTTTGATCTTGCAAAATCAAATGGAAGCGAGGCAAACGACGGCTTCGTGTTAAAATCCGGAAAAGTCCGAACTGAGACAAACAAGAGCGGTGGCATAAACGGCGGTATCGCAAACGGTATGCCAATAACTTTGAGGGTGGCAATAAGACCTACGCCTTCAATAAGTATAGAACAAAAGAGCGTCAATCTTGAGACGAATACCCCGTGTGCGCTTGAAGTGAAAGGACGTCACGACGCGTGCATCGTACCGCGTGCCGTACCTTGCGTCGAGAGTGCCGTCGCGCTTGCCGTGCTTGATGAACTTTTGAAACAACAACTTGCAAAAGAAACGTTTTAAACGTCAAAATGCGCTTGATAAAACTTTGATTTGGTAAATATATGGAAAAACTTGAAGAACTTAGACTTAGAATAAACGACGTTGACGAGAAGATCGTTTTGCTCTTGAAAGAGCGCTTTGACATTGCGAAAGAGATAGGCGAAACCAAGAAGAATCTCGGCTTGGACGTTGAAAATAAAGGAAGAGAAGAGGAGGTCGTAAAAAAGGTGAGAGATATGCTTCCCTACGACCTTAAAGACCTCGCGGAAGAAGTCTATCGCACGATTATAAAGACGAGCAAGGACTACCAAAAGAAGTTATGAAATTTGCGCTTGTAGGGAAAAGTTTGCCGCATACGATATCTCCGAGACTGCATAGAGAATTCGGAGACTTCGAGTATGGAGTGAAAGAACTTGAGGACGAAAACGCCCTCAAGGATTTTGTGCGTTCGCGCGAACTTCTCGGCTACAACGTGACTATACCGTATAAGCAGGCGGTGATGCCGCTGCTCGATGAGATAAGCGAGGGCGCGAGAGAAATCGGGGCGGTCAATACCGTCGTTGACGTTGGAGGCAAACTCTTCGGCTACAACACGGACATTGACGGAGTGGCTTTTGCTATGCGGTCGGCGGGGATTGACGCCAAAGGCAAAACCGTCCTCGTGCTTGGCAGCGGAGGAACGTCAAAAACCGTGCAATATTATTTAAGAAAGCAGGGAGCACAATGCTCTGTGGTGTCAAGGAGCGGCGACTTGAACTACGACAACGTGTACTCAAGACAGGAAACGCAAGTCATAATCAACACGACCCCCGTCGGCACTATGAGCGTTGAAAAACCGATAGACCTTGCAAAGTTTAAAAACCTTGAAGGAGTGTTTGACGTCATATACAATCCTATCGAGACCGCGCTTGTCAGACAAGCGAGAAGACTTGGCGTAAAAGCGACTTGCGGACTTGGTATGCTCGTGGAACAGGGAAGGGTTGCGCACAATATTTTTGCAAAAGTCGGCGGATTTGAAAAGAAAGACGAGAGCGTGACTCTTGAGATCGTCAAAAAACTCGAGGACGAAAGGCTAAATATTGTGCTTGTCGGTATGGCGGGATGCGGAAAATCGACCATCGGAAGACGGCTCGCGGAGAAAGCCCAAAAGACGTTCGTCGACCTTGACGAAGAGATAGTCAAAAAGGCGGGAAAGTCAATTCCTCAAATCTTTGAAGAGGAGGGGGAGACGGGATTTCGCAAAATCGAGAGCGAAGTCGTCGCGGAGACTTGCATAAGAACGGGGCTTGTCATTGCGACGGGCGGCGGTGCCGTGCTTGACGAGAAGAACGTCGAATATTTTAAGGCAAACGGCAAAATTGTGTTTTTAAAGAGAGACGTCGAAAGGCTTGCAAGAGAAGGAAGACCGCTCTCGAAAGACCTTGAAACAGTCAAGAAATTGTACGAAAAAAGGGAGCCGATATACAAAAAAATCGCTGACTGCGAAGTGGAAAACATAGGCGATACAGAAGAAGTTGCGGGATCGGTTTTGACGGCTCTATCTAGATGGTGAAAGGGGGATTTCGACTGCGCTCGAAACGACATAAATACAACAAAAAAGGCGGTTAGAATATGGAAAAAAGAATACTTGTGATAAATGGTGTCAACCTTGGAATGCTCGGCATACGCGAGCCTGAACTCTATGGCAATCAGACGTATAGCGACCTTGAAAAATTCATTAAGTTTTGGGGCAAACAGTACGGGCTGAAAGTCACCGTGTTTCAATCGGACAAAGAGGGGGAAATCTGCCAACTCATCCACGGCGCATATTGGAAGGGGTACGACGGCATCGTCATCAACGCAGGCGCTTATACTCATACGAGCATAGCGATTTTGGACGCGCTTAAGGCTGTCGGCAAACCAACCGTTGAAGTGCATCTCACGGACATAAACGAGAGGGAAGAGTTCAGAAAATTCTCGTATATCTCTCTCTACGCGGAAAAGGTCGTCGTGGGCAAGGGGTTTGACGGATACCGTGAGGCATTGCAGTATCTTGCCGAGCGGCAAGAACAATAATGCGTGATATATCGCTTTGCGATATGATATAAATTTGCGAGCAAATTTGCGATATAACGCCTATGGCGTCGTGATATATTTTGCTTTGCAAAACGTTGCGGAAAAAGTAAAGCACTCTGGTTGAGTGCTTTTTTCGTTGGAAAGAGTGAGTGTGATTGAACGGGGGATTTTTCGACTATGCTCGAAATGGCACGCCCATTGTCTTCTCCGACTTCTGCGCCACGAAGGCATCCGCCTCGTTCGCCCCCGCTACGGACAATTCACAGGATTGTCCGCTTTACGCGTCGCGCCCTGCGAGGCAGACGCTCCACGCGTCTGATCATTCCGCCTTCGAATTAGTATCAGTTAAAACCGCGTGATTTGAATGAGATGCGCGGAAGGGCGCTTCTTTTGGAGCGCGCGTACTCTCGTACGTAATCGACAAAAAAAACGACCTGACAATGCAGGTCGTCAAATCACACGGTTTTAATCAAGCAAGGTGTCGTGGATGAGGGAGTAGGTCGTCGAAGCCTTGTCAACCCACGACTTGTAAATGTACTTTGCGGACTGACGGTCGGAGACTACGAGTTTGAGTTCCATAAGCGTGCCGATGTCGTTGTTGATGCGGAGAATGACAGTATAAGTGCCGTCCGCATTTTTTGAATAGTCGCAAAAGTAGGATTGGCGTTTTTTGAAGTGCATACGATTTTCTCTTGCGTATTGCACGATCTCGTCTCTGATCGAGGACGGGATCCTCGTGACGAAGAGGGCGAGACAACTGATGCCGTCTTGAGTTATGCCGAGCATATCGCCCTTTGGCATGCGGTAGATGAGGTTGGTCTCGATGAGCTCCGCAAGGTATTGTTTGCACTCCATATAAGTGAGCCACGCGTTGTCGGAGGAGCAGATGTCAAGAAGCGTCGCCTCGGAGAGAGGAATGGACATTTTGTCGAATACGAAAAGAATAACAAGTTTTTGAACCTTGCTGTCAAGCGGTGTATTGGTGACTTGGTTGTTTTCGTAGTCCATGGATGCATACACCCTTTTTAAGGGGCTTGATTTTGCGCTTTTGCGCAAAATCGGGGTTTTAGATTGATAATGCTTTGATTTTGATTTCTATTTGGTTGCACCGCAAGCGGCGGCGCATATCATTCAAGCATATTACTTGCAAAAGTAAATATTAGCACTAAGGAAAGGCAAATTCAAGGAATTTTTGAAAAAAATGTCGAAATACAATTTGTTGTGATGTGCAAAACCGAAAACAACAAGTTTTTCAGACTTCGCGAAGCGGCGGCGTTTTAAGCGGAACGAAACGAACGCGTGAAATCTCTAAATGGCGAGCGACTGCTATGAGGGGATACGCTCGCTCCCGCTTGCACTCGTTCCGTATGACGTGCGGCAAATCGAGGGCGCGAAAAATTGGCGAATTTTAATATTGACATTATTTTTGTAGTGCTATATAATAGTAGCGTATAAAAATCTGCGTACGCACACGTACGCGTAAAATGTGTGAGTGTCGACACGAAAGGTCCGCCTGACGTGAAGATGCCATACGAAAGGTGGATTATGAGAAACAACGTTAGCACAAGAAAGAACGCATTGAAAGCATCGGCAGTTTTTGCTATGCTCGTCATTTGCTTTGTTTTCGTCTTTGCATTTACACTTTCCGTGTCAACTGCAGATCCGTCTGATACCGCTTTCGCTCTCACGGGCACGAACGGCGTGACGACGCAAATTTACGGCAATCACGGAGATTTTGGCGCGCTTGATATGTCTTCTGCTGGTTTCCCGGGAGCATCGTCCGGCACTTCGAGTTGGTCATTTACTGAGTATTTTTCAAATATAGTATTCAGCTTGACTACCAATATAAGCATTGCTGAGGTCAAAGACGCAAATTATACGTTCTCGGGCGGAACGGGTACTTTCAATTGGAATGCTGAAAACTCGGGATTGGCATCATATAATGACATCTTTGCGATTATAAACTACAAGGTCCCGACGTTCATTAAAAACATTTTGGGAAACAGCGGAATAACGGTCAAAGTGACCTTTGCCGCAACCGTGAACAGAAGTAGTGGCGGTGGCAGCGGTATCTTCTTGATTTGTTCGGACAAGTCAACAAATCCGTCCGATATGACTGCTGACATTAGAGATCAGCATACAACCGTTTCAAACGTGACTCTGGCTTCAAACGTCACGGTTCTTTCTCTTGGTTTTTATGGCTATGAATCTGCATTTAACAAAGGGTCCAATGTTACGGTTTCAAATATTTCCGTTCAGTTTGCCGTTTCAATGTCCAACCCAAGCGACAGCGATTCAAAGTCAATCTATGATGGCTCTGCACCTGTCGTTGCGGAAGAATATAACACTGTCGGTACGGCAAACGCATACGTTCCGTATTTGACGTCTGCCGAAACGGCTTCCACCTGGCCGGTATGGTATGAATCTATCGAGTCAACACTGAACAAAGTGACGGACAGCGTGACGAACGGCGCAGGCAAGTTGCAGTCTTACACCAACACCGCTCGCACGGTAAGCCTCACCAACACGTCAGGCACGGCGCAAAATTTGACATATTATAAATCAAGTCAAGTCGAATTCGTCGACACGTACGACTATTCTTTCGGCGGTGCTTTCAACAAACTCACAAAGGGCGAAATCTCCGTCGCCGACTTCAAGAAGATAGCGGGACTCGGAGACAAGTTCTTGTCAAATTACAGCGGCGGAACTTACACCTGGACAACGGGAGACGCAAACTATCGCTACGCGGCGGGCATTCAATCCGTTCAAGTCGGTGACGTAGACGGCGCGGTGTTCAATCTCTATACGGCAAACGACGTCGGCAGATACAAGACCATCAAAGTGGACGGAGCGTCCGTCGGTTATGCAGTCGTCACCAAGACGAATCGCGGAAGAGTCGTCGTCAAGACGTATATGTACGCCAACGCAAAGGTGACGACGAAGGTCACGGACTACGGCGGACAATCCGTGTCGAGAAGCATTACGTTCAGCGGTATCGACACGACGAAACCTGTCGCTCCGTCAATGGCGGAAAGCGATTTCGTCACCGGGGCGGGCACTGCGAGCGCAATCAACGCGCTTACGTGGAACAGAACGAACACGTACACGGGCGAGGTGCTTCAAAACATTGACAACGACGCAACCAACGGACAAGCGTCGTTCTCTCCGTACATTTGGTTCTACGTCGTCGACAAGGCGGAAGATATATCGACTCTTCTTGCCAAGCCTGCGAGGACGTACGCAAGTTATTCCGTGATCAAGACTGCGGGACTTACGCCTATTGCCGTAAACAATCTTGCGACTTTCAAATATGATTTTGCAAGCGGTGAAGCGACGGGTATCGGCGGTGCAAAGGTCGGCAACGCGTCGAGCATCGGCGCTTGCGTCGGATCGGGATATTACCGCTTCACGTTCTTCACGGTTGACCTTGCCGGCAACTTGTGCGCGTCAACTTCCGTATGCTACGTGAAAGCCGACTTTGAAAAACCGACTTTCAATATGTATATAGAGTATTGCTCGGACGAGGAATATGACGAGTGGCAAACTATCACCAAAGCAAAGAACGGAGCATGGGCGACGGGCGAGACGATCGTCACACTCGAACTTAGCGATCAAGGTTCAAGATACGTCAATGCAAACGGCGTCAACCTCTCAAATAACACTCTCGTGTTCGACGCGGGTTCAGAAACGTATGCGATCGTATTCGACACGACGAAGATCGTGTCTATAAACGGCGCTTCCGTAAACGCTACGACTTATACTTTCAACGAAAACACAATCGGCAAGATCCAAACGGACGCTTCCGAAGTTTCGTTGAAGATTACGTACTATCCGGGCAACGGCGACGCACCTGCGTATTTTGCGCTTGAATTTCCTGAACTCAAGACGAATTCGAGCATTCAAAATCAAGTTTTCCCGAACATTGACTGGACGTCCGTGTTCACACTCTATGCGGGCGTGGATTACGTCACGGACGGCACCGTCTCCGCAACAGACGGTTGGAACGGAGGAGTGAAGATCCTCGTCGATAGAAATCGTCCTCAAACTCCGACTCTTGCAAACGACGACGATTTCCTCGCGTCAGCGCTCACTCTCTTCGACGACGACCTCGAAAACTATACTCTTGCAAATCTCACGTCAAGAAAGTGGTTTACAACGGCGGGGCTTTCGCTTGACGCTCAACTCGACTTCAAGGACGACCTCACCGAAATTTACGGCGACAAAATCAACGTCTATATCGGTATCAGAACGATAAAGCAAAACGCCGATTTCAACACCTTTAAAGAATTGACGAGAAGGATCTCGGACTTTGCGGACAACTATAGAGACTTAAAGCCCGCGAAGTATGAAGAATATTTCAATATGGTCACGCAACCGAGCGGACAACTCGACGACGGCATCACAGACCTTTCGGTCAACCTCATCGCAAAGGACAACGCCGGTCTTCGTATCATCTTCGTATGGGCGGTCGACCAAGCGGGCAACGTGTCTGAATTGTCGCAATATTACGTGCTTGCCGACGCAAACACATACACGATCACCTCAACCGTGCTTGAAAACAGCGAACTCGCAGGCGGATCCGCCACGATCGTTCAAAGCAACTTCGAAGGCGTTGAAAACGAGAGAAACTTCAAGCGTGGCGACGTTGTCACCTTTACAATCAATATGAACACCTCGGATATGAACGCGATCCGCTATGCTCCGTACACCTTCAAGAAGACGGACAACTCGGGCGAAAGCCTCGTGCTTTCAAACTATACGGCGGCTTACGCCTGGAATATCGAGGCGGCGTACGTCGAAAACGTCACGCTCGATAACGGCGCATTTGCAATCAACTATACGGTTGACGACTTCTCGAGAGTCGACGCTCTCGACGCAATCCCCGACGGCTCGTTCAAAAGAATAAGATTTGAGTTTGCGCATCGTGAAGTCGTTGATTATACTGTCACCAACTGGCAATCCTCATACACGGGCGTCGAAACCGCAATCACCATGTCCGTTTCCAACGACAAGGCGAGAAGCGCGTTCGTGTTCAAATATCTCGACTACAATTTGAACAGCATTCCGACGCCGATCTATCCGAACACGGAAGAAGCTCCGAACTATTTCGTGGCAATCTTCATCCTGACGGACAACCCGAACTACGTCATCGAGTCGACGAACAGACAAGTGGTGAACGAATATTCAAACGACTACTACTTCGGCTACGTTGAAAGCGCAAGCGGTACGTACAAACTCGAAAACGGCGAATACGTAGAACTTGGCGAAGACGAAATCGACTCGTACGAAGGTCAAAAATATGCAAGACAACTCCTTTTGTATGTTGAAGACGAAAACGGCGACTACAAAAAGGACGAACAGGGCAAATACATAGCATTAACTCAAGACGAAAAGCAAACTTATACGGGTACAAGGTATTCATATAACCTTGGCAATATCAAGTTGCACCATGGCTATCAAAAGGTTTCGTTCGAGGTCTACAAGATAGGCAAGGGCTCCGCAATCATCAAGGCGCTCGATTCTTCAACGAGATACGGCGACGTCGTGACCCTCGGCTACGTTTTGAAGATCGCGGACAAGACGTATTTCCCGTTTGACGACTACTATTATTATGAAGAGCCGACGGGCACGTATAAGAGACTCGACAACGGCAACTTCGTTTCGATCTCAACGGAAGAGATCGCGACATTTACGGGCACACGCTATGCGCGTACTCAATATGATCTCACCGGCGTGCAACTCGAACTCTACACGACGGCTTCCGCTCCATACACGGATTGCAGCATCGGCTCGTACACGATCATCCAAACAGGAGACGTGTCACTCGAATACTTTACGGTCGGTTATGAGAGCGCGATCCACACGATCAACACTCGTCCGATCAGCATCGTGGTGCTTGCGGGCAGCAAGGTCTACGGAAGCGCGGATCCGGACTTCCGTTTCAGCGTAAACCTCAGCGAATTCGGCAGCGAAAGCGCGCTTACCGCATTCTTTGCGGCATTTGGCGAATACACGAAAGACGGCTCCGTTTACACCTACTATTCAAACGGCGCGGTCAGAAGAGCAAGCGGTGAAAACGCAGGTCAATATATCTATACCGCAAACAACTCCGCATTCGATATCGACACCAACTACTCGCTCAATATCGATCTTACGACGAACGTCTTCTCGATCACAAAGAAGACGGTCTTGCTCACCGCAAACGGTCAATCCGTCGTGAAACTTGCAAGCGACAACTTCGATCCGGCAAACGATTGGGCGGATATTCATCCGACGTATACGCTCTTAAACGAAGATTTGCAATTTGCAAGCGAAATTCTCGGCAGTCTTGCACTCAACGGCACCCCGGTTTCTCTCGGCGGTGACTCAAACTACGAATATCGTTATCAATACGACGTCACCCTCGGCACGATCGTCGACACCAACAACTTGCACTTTGTCCTCGACAATCCGAGCAACTTCTTCGTGTACGTGACCTACGCCGACGCAACCGTCATCAAACTCAGAGCGGACAAGGCGTTTGCGTTCGTCTTCGGCACGGATTGGAGTTCTTCGCTCGTGGATTATTCATACGAGATGTTCGAAGGTCTCGAGGAAGGCTGCTACGTTTCTTGGACGGCAACTCTTACGGGTGCCGCTACGACTCCGAACGCAGGTAGTTATCTCGTGACGTTTGACAACGTCAACGCTATCGACGCACACGGCGATCCGATCTCAAGGGTAGTCGTCGAGGCGTTCAACGTCACGTTCGAGCCTGCCGTCGTCGTCGTCGCTCCGACGTACACCTCACTCAAGAAGGGATACGGCGATCCGGAAAGCGCGTTTGGCATCGGTTTTGAAATCGTGTCAATCGGCGGAAAGAAAGTCGGCACGGGCGAGGGCGAAATCAGCGAATACGCCGGATATAGCGTCAGCGACATCCTCGGCAATATCACGGGCGCTTTCGCAAGAGGACTCTATAGCGGAAACAATATGCTCGCGCTTGGCACGCGTTATGACAATGCGGCGGACGAAAACGGCGTACTCTTTGGAGACGATGCCTTGCACTATGCGTTTGCGCTCAGCACCAAGTTTGCGGTTGCCAATGCAAACTTCATCGTCGACTCAACGCTTTCTGCGGAAACGCAAGCGTTGAGATTCGAAATCGAAAAACACGAAATCCACGTCAGCCGTACGGCGTTCGTCGGCGTTGACAAAGTCATCGACAATACGTCGGCGGTCAACTACCGCGACACGCAAGTCGCGGACGTCAGAGGCGAACTCGTCCTCTCAACCGACGACGTGCAAATCGACTACGTCGCGCACTATGCCGATCCTACGACACTTGAAGAGAAGTCTGACACCGGTAAGGCGAAGATCGTCTTCGACTGGCTCGGACTCAAGGGCGAACAAGCCTGCAACTACCTGCTCGTGCTCGATCCTGCGGATCTCCAAGACGGCAAGATCGTCATCGAATTCCACGACAACGTAAACAACCTTACGTCCATAAGAATTACGACGGGCTCTATCGCAATCGCCAACAAGGACTACGTGACGATTTCAAAGCAATACGACGGCACCAACGCGATTTCAGCGTCCGACGTCAAGATTGCTGAATATACGGACGACGCAGGCGTCGGCACGAAGATTCTTTGCAACTTGCTCGGCAGCGCAAGAGTCATCAGCGGTACGTTCGGCGGATCGGGCGTCAATTCCAACTACGTTTTGTCAATCGAACTCTTCTTCCCGATCGGCACCAACAAGGACGACCTTAACAAGTTTAAGATCGAGGCTGAAGAGAACGCGACGGACGTCGTGATCGAAACGACCGAAAACGCATACTCCGGATATTACGGCATTATCGTAAAAATCAACAATCAAAAGGCGGCGATCACTCAAAGAGTCATCAACGCAAAGAGCTTTATGGCCGGCTCGCTTGCGCCTGTCACGCGCGATTATAACGGTCTTGACACCGTTGACGTGCAAGGCGAGTTCAACGACACGGCGCTCGCTTCCGGCGACGACGTGAAACTCTCGCTCGTAGGCGTCGTAAACGACGCGAACTACGGCGTGGACGGCAGAAAGACGGGTACGTTTGCAATCAGATTCGATTCTTATGAAATCAACAACTTGAACTACGTCGTAGACATTGACAACCTCAATTCTACGTATACGGGCGACAAGGCTCTCAAAGCGACTATCAACCGTGCAAAACTCATCCCGAACTTCGCGTTCAACGACAAACAATACGACGGCACGGTCAACGTCGACGCAAACGACTTGTATTCGTCGACGGGATTCTACGTCACGACCGTCAACTATGCCACGGAACTTGCTTCCGAACTCGCAACATTTACACTTGACGGCACTCCGACGTTTGCTTTGTCAAACAAGGGACAAGTGAACGGCAACGTCACGATTGAGGACGGCAAGGTCGTTCTCCACGACGTACTCGTCAGCGGGCTCAAAGTCTTGGGAGAGACGAACAAACTTAAGAACTACGAAATCTACGGTTTCCGTTATGCAAACGGCTCTTACGTCGCAGTCGGCGCAGTGCCGACGGACGTCGTTGAAAATTATGAAATCTTGAAGGTCGTCGCCGTTGAAAAACGCCAAGTCGTCATCGATGAAAACCACATCAACGTACACGATAAGATTTATGACGGCACGAAAGACGCGGGTGCGTCCATTAGAATCGACGACGAGACGAACATCGTGCACGCAGACCAAGAAAAACTCGTGCTTACGGCAACCGGCGAATTTGCGCAAAAACAAGTCGGTGAAAAGATAGAAGTCAAGATTTCCGACATCTCTCTCGGCGTAAAGAACGAAGCAGACAAGTATTTGATCGACAACTACAAGATCGGCTCATATTCGGGTGCAATCATCGAGAAGTCGATTTTCGAGCGACCGATCACCTTTACGACGACCCTCGGTACGAAGGTGTATTCCGCCGATATGGCAATCTCGAACAACGTCATCAGATATACGTTTGAAGGTTTCCTCGGCAACGACGCGACCACATACGGCGTACAAACGAGAGGCGGCGCGTACTACTTCGACAAGAACGTCAGCGAAAACCTCTTCATCGAGGACGAGAACGGAACGTACAAACTCGATGAAAACGGCAACTACGTGACAATCTCCGCGGACGAAATCGCAACGTACGAAGGCGCAAGATACAAAGTCAACTTCGACAAGCAAGGCACCGTGTACAATCCGACGCTTATGAACACCAAGGCGCACTATATGAACTATAGACTTACGCAAGCGGTGAGCAAGGCGGATTATACCGACGGCGAGTATTATGCGTGCGAACTTTTGAGCGGAGAAATCTACCGCGCAGGCGATCCGCGTATCGTTGACGCAAACGTCAAGACGTATTATTTCGACCTCAAGACGACTCAAAGATACTTTGAAGTCGCAAAGACCAACAAGTATATCTTCGCTTCCAACGAAGCGTTGGTCGAGGCGGCGAGAACGGCGGGTATGATCGTCAAAGAAGGCGGAGAAGAAAAGACTTATCACGTCGGAGGTCAACTCGCTTACCTCATCGACAAGAACTATACGGGAGGCGTCAGCGGTACGCTTGACAAACCCGTTGCATACAAAGACGCAACTTATGACGCGGCTGAAGCGCAAAACGCAATCGTAGGTTTCTACGTCTATGAAGGCAAGGACGTCTATTTCGTGACCGACGAACTTAGCGGCACGTATCAAACGGCAACGAGTCCGATGACTTATTCCAACGACGCTTACGGCAGAATCCGCAAGAAAGTCGCGGTCATCAGCGACGTCACGAGATTAAACGAAGACGTGTTTACAAAACAATACGACGGCACGACCAAGTTCTACGGCGTTGCGGGCGTCGACTATTCTTACAACGAAAGCAACATCGGCATAGAAGGAGACGACCTCTACATCGTCGGCGTTGTCGCGAAGTTTGAAAAGTCCAGCGTCGGCACGGTTTACGTATCGTTTGAAGCCGAAGCACTCGGCGGTGCGGACGCAGGCAACTATTCTTACGGCACAATCAGAAGCGCGCGTCAAGAAGGGCATATCACAAAGCGCACAATCGATGCAAAACTCAACGACGGCTTGATTTCAAACGGCGATATATCCACGCTTGACGGCGGTGCTATGGAATATGGCACGAACTATATCTCAGGCATTGAAGGCTTCGTCGAATATACGATCGACGGCAAGGCTCTCACGGCGTTTGACGGCGGTTTGTACGTCAAACTTGCGGACTTCATCGAGGTCGTAGGTCTTGACGAAAGCCTCGACGCAACGTATATTGCGGAACTTACAAAGTCAACTTACAACAAACTCGCGGACGGCGGATTTGAAAAAGCCGAAGGCTCGAGCGGCGAATATATCGCGCTTGACGGCAACGTCAACTTGCCAACCGCAAAACCGAAATTCAGCGTGACGAGACCGTCGGCGGGTTCGGAATCCATATCTTATAGGCTCTATGACGGCGAAGCGTCCAACTTTGAATTTAATTTCGCATATACGGGAACGGATTCAAGTATTCTCCAAGTCAGACAAAAAGACTTGTATGTCGTCGCTGACCTCAAAGATTACAACAAAGATTATGCCGGCGAAGATCCTGCAATCACGATAAATTACGTTGACCTCGAAGGCAACTCGGCGTTTGCTCCTGGCGAAACTTGGCAAAGTGCGTTTGGCAAGAGAGGAGAGTATCTCCCGACGGTAGAGTTTTGGCTCTACGACCTTGCGGGCAATCCTGTCGAGAGAATTTCCGCGACGTCAAAAGTCAACGACGGCAACGATACGAGTTTTGTCGGCAACTACGTGCTCGTCATCAAATTGGCGGAAAACTTCGACAAGGCGAACTCAAACTACGACGTACATTGCGGAACGGTGCAACTCGTAAATCTTGACGCCGCAAAGAACGCAAGATACCAATACGTCTTTGACGACGCACCTGAGTTTAAGCCAAACGCTCCGGAACTTACGATCAATCTTCCGACGGTGTCCGGCGTCTACGTCGCGGCAACCAAAGAGAGCGGTTATGCAATCACCACGACGTACAACAGAACCGATCAAACGGGCATCGCGCTCACGGGCGTCAAAGCGGGTGACGTCGTGTATATCCTCGACAAAGACGGCAGAGAACTCCACGCCGAACACGCCGGCGTATATCAAGGCACGGTCGTTTTGAGACGCAACTTCAAGGCGAACGATCAAGATACCAACGGCTACAGCGCGATTTGGCGCAGCGACGTCAACGCCGACGTCAAGGTGAACAACGTCAAGATTACCGTCGAAAAGGCAAGCCCAATGGTGTATGCGAAAGCGGGCAGCATAGAGTACGACGGATTTGAACACTTCTACAATACGTACAACATCGTCATAGGCGCGCCGGATCTCGATCAAGGACCTGACTATTATACGCTTGAATACAAGAAGAAAGTCGGCGGAGACCTCGTAGACGTCGACAGCATGAAGGACGCAGGCTCGTACACGGTGTATATCACCTACGACAGCAGAAATCCGGACTATTTGGTCGAAACGTATCCGATTCAATATTCGATAATCCCTGCAACCGTCACGGTTAGGGTGACAGGCGACGGAAGATTCTTCTATACTGAAGACGGCTTTGACATCGACTTCGCAATCGAAAAACTCAAGCCGACGAACGTGCCTATCACAAAGAGCGATATGTTCGTTCAAATCTTGCTCGGCGGCAAGTCGTTGTTCAAGGTCAACGAGTACAACAGAATCGTTCCGATCGGCAACACGGTGTCCGTTGACGCACTCGGCAACTTCGTCTTTGCCAAGTCCGGCAAGTACGCGATCCAAATCGTCTTGAAAGACGCAACGCAAGAGGGCAACTACAACATCGTAAACGGCGCGGCGACAATTGAACTCGTCGTCAACGAACTTGACTTCGTGCCTGATAACGAAGTGAAAGCAAGCGTCAAAGTCGTTGACGCCGAAAACATCGAAACCGCGCTCCTTGCGGACAAGTTTGAAGTGAGATACGTCTATGACAAGAACGAATCCGCAGAGGATGACCTCTACTTTGCAAAACTCAACAGCAACTATTATCTCTCAAGCATCGAGAGTGCGGTCGGAACGTCGGCGTCCGTGTTTGCGGTGGTTAGAATGCAACTTACTTGCAACGGTGCAAACGTCAAACTAAACGGCACTCAAACGAGAGTAAGCGTCGAATTGTCCAAAGACATCCTTGACAAACTCGACAACATCATAATTTATAAGACGGTCACACAGTCCGACAGCACGGTAAAACTGCAAAAACTTACGGATTATGAGATCAAAGACGGCGTGCTTACGTACGAAACGGATGAACTCGGCTCTATCGTCTTCGTAAGAGTCGGCAGAGACGTTCCGATGCTTGCGATCGTCATTCCTGTCACGGTTGTCGGCGTCGTTGCGATCATCGTTGCAGCCACGCTCACGTACATCGTCATTAAGCGTAAGAAACTTAAGAAGATGATGCTCAACTAAAAAAACGCTCGGCGCGGTTTTATACCGCGCCGAACGCAAACGATATTATTGATATATCGTTATATAATATAAATATTATACATTTTATACTATATTTGCAAATAGGATAAAAAATAGCGTTTTTTACTCTTGCGCTTAGAGTCTGTTTTGTGTATAATATTTATATCAATTTTCGCGAGGTCTTTATGAGTAAAATTGCCGTTGGATGCGATCATGGCGGAATCGTTTTGAAGGACAGCGTCGTGAAGACGCTTACCCGACTCGGGGCAGAGGTCGTCGATCTCGGATGCTATTCCACAGAATCCGTCGACTATCCGGAATATGGCTACAAGGTCGCAAAAGCAGTCGCCTCAGGCGAATGTGACGCAGGCGTCGTTATGTGCGGCACCGGCATTGGCATCAGCATTTCCGCAAACAAAGTCAAGGGTATTCGTGCGGCGGTCGTCACCAACGAGTATATGGCGAGACTCACAAAGAACCACAACAACGCAAATATTATCGCTCTCGGCGGAAGAGTTATCTCTCCTGAAGAGGCTGAAAAAATCGTCGAGGCATGGTATACCGCGCAGTACGAGGGCGGAAGACATCAAAGAAGGCTGGATATGATAAGCCGTATTGAAGACGAAAACTTCAAGTGAGGAAAATATGATTGAAGAAGTCTTGAAAGATATAAGAGTCGCGGAAGAAAAAGCCGACGATATGATAAAACAAGCCAACGCCGACGGCAAGCAAATCGTTTTGCAAGCGGAAGCGGACGCCGAAAAACAAAAGAAACTGACGGTTCTCGGTTGCAAAGAGGATCAAAGAAACGCCGTGCAAAAGGCGGAAGGTCAAGCCGCGGAAAAACGCGCCGCTATTCTTAAGAAAGGACAGGCGGAAGCGGAACGCTTGGTCGACGACAAACACGCAGAAATCGAAGCGAAGTCCGACGCTCTCGTCGAGGCTGTACTTTTGAAATATAAGGCAAAATAAACTATGATCGTTGAGATGAAGAAGTTGGTGCTGATCGGGCACCGCTCCACAAGACATAAACTGTTCCATGAACTCCAGCGCACAAAATCGGTGGAGATCGTCGCAACCCGCGACATAGAGGACACGAATCGTCTTGACAATACCGCATCTTTAGAGAACGCAAAGATACAACTTGGGCGTATCGCTTTTGCGTTCAAATTTTTAAAAGACCAAAAGAAAAAGGCGGAGACGCTTGCAAAACGTACTGAGAAGAGTGAGTTTCCGTATATCTACACTCCGATCAAGACTCCGTCCGTTTCGTCTATCGCGCGCTTAAGTTTCGACGACTTCGATATGATCGGCGCACGAGAGTTTGAACTTATGGCAAACGTGAGCGACCTCGAAGACATCAATTCAAAGCAGGTTATGCTCGCCGCCGAAATCACAAAACTCAAAGCGGAGATCGAGACGCATAGAGTTTTTGCGGGACTGAAACAACCTTATTCATATTATAAGGATTCCGCGCGCACGACCGTCGTGCTTGGCACGGTGCCTTCTCAAATGGCGACCGACCTCTCGACGTGGGCGGGAGAGCAAGATTTTGCAGTAGTTGAACTTTTGAACTCTCAAAAGGTGCAAGCCTTCGTCGCAATCACGCACAAGGAACACGCGGACGAACTTCTTGCAAAACTTCAATCTCTCGACTATGCGAGAGCGAATACCGATCTTGACGTCCGCCCCGTTGAGCGTATCGCGGCACTCGAGGCGCAAATCAAGAAAAACGAGGACGAAATCAACGAACTCATGACTCGCGCTCTCGTAAAAGAGATGTTTGTCGCAGACCTCAAGGTGCTTTACGACTACTATCTCTTGCAAATCGCAACGAGTGAGGCGCTCGACGGCTTTGCGACGACCAAGCGCAGTTTCGTTATGGAGGCTTGGTTCCCCGCGGAATACGAACCGAAACTCAAAGAAGTGCTTGACGGACTCGGAGATACCGTTCTTTATGAGTTCAGAGAGCCTGAAAAGGACGAAGTCGTCCCGACCTATATAAAGAACAGCAAGATAGTCACGCCATACCAAGACATCACAAACATGTACAGCGCGCCGTCATATCACAACGATCTCGACCCGAACCCCGTGATGAGTTTCTTCTACTTCCTGTTCTTCGGTATGATGCTTGCGGACGCGGCGTACGGCTTGTTGCTTGCGCTTGGCGGTCTTATCATGTACAAGATCAAAAAGCCTGTTCCCGGCAAGGGAAGACTCCTTCTCGTCATCGGCATGGGCGGTATTTCCACGATAGTTTGGGGTGCGATATTCGGCGGCTGGTTCGGGCTGGATATATCCGGCACTTTCCTTGAAAAGATTCAACTTATTAGGCCGCTCGAGGGCAACGGTCCGCTCGTTTTGCTCGGAATATCCTTCGGACTCGGCTTCTTGCATATCCTCGTCGGTATGCTTATGAACGCTATCAACCTTATACGCAAAAAGAGAGTGCTTGACGCCTTTGCGGAAGTAGGCACTTGGTATCTCATCTTTGCGGGTCTCGCTTGCTTCGTGTTGCAACTCCTGTTCTTCAAAGAGGCTGTTCCGCTCAAATGGATAGGCATAGGACTTGCCGCGGCAGGCGTATTCTTCCTCGTCGTGCTCAATGCGAGAGGAAAGAAGGGCATCAAGATCGTCACGTCGCTCTTCGGAGGCTTCGGCAAACTTTATGACGGCGTGAACATCGTAAGCGATATACTCTCCTACGCGCGTCTCTTCGGTCTCGGACTCTCCGGCTCCGTCGTAGGACTTGTCGTCAACCAAATCTGCCAGGTGTTTATGGGCTTCTTCCCGTCAAGCGTCGCTTGGATAGGGTATATCGTCGCCGCGCCTATCTTCCTTGTCGGTCACGTCTTCAACCTTGCTATCTCGACGCTCGGCGCATACGTGCATGACGCGAGACTTCAATACATCGAATTTTACGGTAAATTCTATGAGGGCGGCGGACACGTCTTCGTCCCTTATGGTACAAATACAAAATACACATATCTTGATATGTAGGAGGTAGTTATTATGTTTAGCATGGGCACATTTATTGCCATCTTGGGCGCGGTTTTTGCTGCGGCTATGGCGGGTATCGGTTCCGCAATCGGCGTCGGCGTCGCAGGTAAGGCGGCGGCAGGCGTCACGAGCGAAGATCCTGACAAATTCTCAAAATGCTTGGTTTTGCAACTTTTGCCTGGTACGCAAGGTATCTACGGCTTGCTCGTAGCGTTCTTGGTCTTTGTCAAAATCAACCTCTTCGGCGGTGTTGCGGCACTCTCGATAAGCGGCGGTCTCGCGCTCCTCGGCGCATGTATGCCAATGGCAATCGTCGGCTTCGTGTCCGCTCTCTATCAATCCAAGGTTGCATGCTCCGGTATCGCACTCGTTGCAAAACGCCCGGAAGAAAGCGGTAAGGCAATCATCCTCGCAGTTATGGTCGAAACATACGCGGTTCTCGCACTTCTTGTTTCCCTTCTTGCAATCATGATCCCGAACGTTTCCACAATGACAATGGCATAATATAGTTTGCACGACTTGAACAATTATGAGCAAAGAAGCTATTGTTGAAAAAATCATCTCGGACGGTCAGAAAAAATCCGACGCTATCTTGCAAGAAGCAAGAGACAAAGCGGACGAAATCCTCGCAAGCGCCGCCGCAGAGTGCAAGACTTATTACGATAAGTCCGTCTATGAAACGGGCGTTCTCGTCGACGACATTTTGTCAAGAGGCAAGACCGTTGCCGAACTCGACGCAAAGAAGTTGCAACTCGGAGCAAAGTCAAAGGTGCTTGACGAAGTGTTTTCAAGCGCACTTTCAAAACTCCGTTCTCTTGACAAAAAGAGTTTGAAAGCCCTGCTTCTTGGTATGCTCGAAAACGCCGAGGACGGCGACGTCGTCATAATCTCCGCGTCGGAAAAGGACGTTCTCACAGAAAAAGACGTCAAAGAATTCGCCGCAAAGAAGGGGATAAAACTCACTCTTTCAAAAGAGTTCGGCGACTTCGACGGCGGTCTTACTCTCCGTGGCAAAGGCATCGACAAAAACTTCACCTTTGAAGTCGAGATCGCGCTTCTCCGCGCCGAGACGGAAATGGATATAGCAAAGGAACTTTTTGCATGAGCGACAAATACGTCTTTCAAAACGCCAAAATAAAACACATGGAGTCAAAACTCATCACCTCTCAATCCGTGCAGAGGCTTATTGACTGTACGTCGGCAAGCGACGCTTTCAAAGTGTTGCTCGAGATGGGATTCGGCTCCGGACTTGCGGTGGAACCCGGGGATTTTGACCTCGTTTTTGCGCATGAAGAGGCTGGACTCGTCGAACTCTTGAAGGAGTTTAACGTCGACCGCGCACTCGACGCGTTTTTGGTGGAATACGACTATTTGAATTTGAAGAGCGCGTTTAAGGCATACGCGACGAAAACGGCTTTCGAGCCTACACTCGAGGGGATTTATAGCGTCGACGAGATGAAGAATCTCATAGAGGGAGTGGAACCCGAGCGTCTTTCAAAAGAGATCAAGAAGGCGGTGAACGAACTTCTCGAACTCGAGCGCGCCGAAAAACTCTCTCCGAGGATCATAGACGTCGTGATTGACAAGGCAATGTTTGAAGAAAGTCGCGCGCTTGCAAAAAAGAGCGGCGATCTTGCAAAGAAATACTTCGTGAAGAAGATTGATTATCTCAATATCTCCGCGTTTTTGAGAGTCAAAAAACTCTCGCTTCCTCTCGACTTCTTCGAGACGGGATTTATCGAAGGCGGAACGCTTGCAAAAGATATTTTTGCTTCCGCTTTTGACAGTATCGAAAAATTCAAAGAGAACACAAAGTCTACCGAATACCGCGAAATCGTTGAAAACGTGGCGGATTCTCTCAACATCGTTGCGCTCGAAGTTTCAATCGACAACGACCTCCTTAAAATGTTTAGAGACGAGTACAACGATATGTTCTCAATCGCTCCTATCGTGAACTACTACCTCACGAGAAGGACGGAAATCAAACTTACAAAACTCATCGTCGCGGGCATCAAAAACCACGTTGACCCTGCGATAATCAGAGAAAGGATGCGTGAAATCTATGCGTGACGGCGGTATTGCGGTTGTCGGTGACAAGGACTCGGTCCTCGCTTTCAAAGCCATTGGCGTTGACGTTTTTCCCGTGGAAAACGAAATGCAAGCGAGAGACAAGGTCCATACCCTTGCAAGAAATTATTCCGTTATTTTCGTGACGGAACAAGTTGCGCTGTGGATTGAAATGCTTATCAAACGTTATCAAGCAAGACCGTACCCGGTTATCGTGCCGATTCCGTCCGCGGAAGGCAACAAGGGGCTGGGTCTAAAAGGTATCAAGGCAAACGTAGAAAAAGCCATTGGTGCCGATATTCTATTCGACAAAAAAGAGGATAAATGATGGAAGTAGGAAAAATCGTAAAAGTATCCGGTCCGCTTATTATCGCCGAAGGTATGGCGAACTCAAAGATGTACGACGTCGTTCAAGTCAGCGAAAAGAAACTTATCGGCGAAATCATCGAACTCAGAGGCGACCGTGCGTCTATCCAAGTCTATGAAGAAACGAGCGGCTTAGGCCCCGGCGAGAACGTCTATTCTACGGACGCTCCGCTTTCCGTTGAACTTGCTCCGGGTCTTATGGAGAGTATCTTCGACGGCATTCAAAGACCGCTTGAAAAACTTCGCGAAGCCGCCGGCAACCATATCGAGCGCGGCGTTTACGTGCCCGCAATCGATCACGAAAAGAAGTGGGATTTCGTGCCTGTCGCAAAGAAGGGCGACAAAGTTCAAGCGGGTAGCGTTCTTGGCACGGTGCAAGAGAATATCCTCATCTTGCACAAAATTATGGTGCCATACGGCGTCAGCGGAACTGTAAAGGAGATCAAAAAAGGCAAATTCAACATAGAAGAGACGATTGCCGTCATCACGACGGACAAGGGCGACAAAGAAGTTTGTATGCTCCAAAAGTGGCCTGTCAGAAAGGGCAGACCTTATGCTGAAAAACTTGCGCCGAAGACTCCGCTCGTCACAGGTCAACGCGTCATAGACACGCTCTTCCCGATCGCAAAGGGAGGCGTTGCGGCAGTTCCGGGTCCGTTTGGAAGCGGAAAGACCGTCGTTCAACACCAACTTGCAAAATGGGCGGACGCAGACATCATCGTGTACGTCGGTTGCGGTGAACGCGGCAACGAAATGACGGACGTTCTCAACGAATTTCCTGCGCTTACGGACCCTCGCAGCGGTCAACCTCTTATGAAGCGCACAGTGCTTATCGCAAACACTTCGGATATGCCCGTTGCGGCGCGCGAGGCGTCAATTTACACAGGCATTACGATCGCGGAATACTTCAGAGATATGGGCTATTCGGTTGCAATCATGGCTGACTCTACTTCTCGTTGGGCTGAGGCTCTTCGTGAAATGAGCGGTCGTCTTGAAGAAATGCCCGGTGAAGAAGGTTATCCTGCGTATCTTTCCTCTCGTCTTGCGGAGTTCTACGAACGCGCGGGCATAGTCAAAGTTTTGGGCGGTGAAGATACGATCGGCTCTATCACGGCAATCGGTGCGGTTTCACCTCCGGGCGGCGACCTTTCCGAGCCTGTCTCTCAAGCAACGCTCAGAATCGTCAAAGTCTTCTGGGGACTTTCCGCGTCGCTCGCATACAAGCGTCACTTCCCGGCAGTCGATTGGCTCACCAGCTATTCGCTCTATGCGGACAGACTCGGCGATTGGTACGCTGATAACGTCGGCGAAGAGTGGGTGAGAGAAAGAGCAACTTGCCAAAGAATCCTGCAAGAAGAGGCGCAACTCGACGAAATCGTCCGCCTCGTCGGTATGGACGCTTTGTCTCCCGCCAACAGACTGACTATGGAGACGGCAAAGTCTATAAGAGAAGACTATCTCCACCAAAACGCTTTCCATGAAGTCGACACGTACACCTCGCTTAGAAAACAAGAGTATATGTTGAGACTCATTCTCGAGTTCAACCGCTTGGCAAGCGACGCACTCGACAAAAACGTGGATATCGAAGATATTATTGAACTTCCTGTCAAAGACCAAATCGGCAGAGCCAAATATATCCCCGAGAGTGAAATAAGCAAGTTTGACGGCATTCTCGCAGAAATCAAGAAGGAAATGCTTGAACTCTTGGGCGAAGGAGGCATGTGATGTTGAAAGAATATAACACCATAAGAGAAATCGTAGGTCCGCTCGCTCTCGTTGAGGGCGTCGAGGGCGTCAAATATAACGAACTCGTCGAAATCCGTCAGGAAAACGGCGAAATTCGTTCGGGCAAGGTGCTTGAAATCAACAGAGACAAAGCCCTCGTCCAACTTTTCGAGCCTTCACAAGGCATCAAGATGGCGACGTCAAAGGCAAGATTCTTGGGACACGGCATCGAACTCGGCGTGTCTGAGGATATGCTTGGCAGAGTTTTCGACGGTATGGGCAGACCGCGTGACGGCGGCGCGCCGATCATCCCGGAGATGAAACTCGACATCAACGGAAGACCGATAAACCCCGTCGCTCGCGACTATCCAAACGAGTTTATTCAAACCGGCATCAGCGCAATCGACGGACTCAATACCCTCGTTCGTGGACAAAAACTTCCCGTCTTTTCAATGTCGGGTATGCCACACGCAGAACTTGCGGCGCAAATCGCAAGACAAGCAAAGGTTTTGAACTCCAATGAAAAATTCGCAGTCGTTTTTGCGGCTGTCGGTATCACTTTTGAAGAGGCTGACTTCTTCATCAGCGACTTCAGAAAGACGGGCGCAATCGAGCGTGCGGTTATGTTCATCAACCTCGCCAACGACCCTGCAGTCGAGCGTATTTCAACTCCTCGTATGGCGTTGACCGCCGCTGAATACTTGGCGTTTGAAAAGGATATGCACGTCCTCGTCATCACGACGGACATCACCAACTATGCGGAGGCTCTTCGTGAAATCTCCGCAGCAAGAAAGGAAGTCCCGGGACGTCGCGGATACCCCGGCGCACTTTATACGGACCTTGCGAGTATGTACGAGCGCGCGGGCAGAATCGTCGGCAAGAAGGGTAGTATCACACAGATCCCGATCCTTACTATGCCTGAAGACGACAAGACGCACCCGATTCCTGACCTTACAGGCTACATCACCGAAGGACAAATCATCATCTCCCGTGAACTCTACAAGCGCGGTATAGTGCCGCCAATCGACGTTTTGCCATCGCTTTCACGTCTTAAAGACAAGGGTATCGGCAAGGGCAAGACGAGAGAAGACCACGCGGATACGATGAACCAACTCTTCAGCGCATACGCTCAAGGCAAGGAGGCGAAAGAACTCAGTTCAATCCTCGGCGAATCCGCTCTTACGGAAACGGATAAAAAATTCGCAAGATTTGCGGAAGAGTTTGAAAAGCAATACGTATCTCAAGGCTTCAACAAAAACCGCTCTATTGAGGAAACTCTTGATCTCGGCTGGGATCTTCTCCACCTGCTTCCACGCGGTGAACTCAAGCGTATCAGAGACGAATACCTCGAAAAATATTTCGACAAAAAAGAAGTTAAAGACGAAGAATAACTATGGCAAAACTCAACGTAAACCCAACGAGAATGGAGCTTAGACGACTTAAAAATCGTCTCAAAACCGCCACTCGTGGTCACAAACTATTGAAAGATAAATCCGACGAAATGATTCGTCAATTTATGCTTTACGTTAGAGAAAACAAGCGCTTAAGAGAAGAGGTCGAAGGCGAACTTCAAGCCTCGCTCAAGTCGTTTATGCTTGCGCGCGCGGTTTCAAGCGACGCAGTCATCGAAGAGGCTGTGCTTATGCCGTCCACACACGTCGGACTCAACACTTCGTCAAAGAACGTTATGAGCGTCGACGTGCCTGTGTTTGACATCGTAGAAGGGGAAGTGACGGACCTTTATCCATACTCCTTTGCGAGCGTCTCAAGTGAACTTGACTCTTCAATCTCGTCTCTTACGACTCTTCTTCCAAAACTTTTGAAACTTGCGGAAGTTGAAAAAACCTGCAATATGCTCGCCGACGAAATAGAGAAGAATAGGCGCAGAGTCAACGCTCTCGAATACGTCATGATACCTCAACTCGAAGAGACCATCAAGTATATCACTATGAAACTTGACGAAAACGAGCGCGGCAACACGACTCGCCTTATGAAAGTCAAGGATATGATCAAATCCGCAGACTAACCGCGCGGTTTTGAGAGATTCAAAGACCGAAATTCCTCGCCCGAAGTTTAAGTAGGACGAGGTTTTTTATGTTTTAAAGTGGTTTTTCACGCTTGACTTCGGCGTTGTGTTTTAGGATGGCAAGATTAAGTTTTGCATAGTTATTGACATCTCGTTTAATAGAGGTTAAAAATAAATATTATATAAGTATTAGGAGACATCCATGAATACGAAAGCAAAAAGAGCGTTTTGGTTGATTCTTGTGCTTACATTAGTCATTGTGGCGTCAGCCGCAACCCTCGTGGCGTGCGGAAAGACTCAAAACAACGAAACACCGTCTTCGGATCCTGAAACGCCGCCGCACGTTCATGCGTTTGGCGCTTGGACTACGACGGTCGATCCAACGTGTACAGAACCGGGATCTCGCGAAAGATATTGTATATGCGGAGAGAAAGAGACCGAAACGATCGATCCTTTGGGACACAACGAAGTTGCGTCGCCTGCAGTCGCCGCAACTTGCTCGCATACCGGTATGACGGAGGGCAGATATTGTGATCGTTGCGGCATGGTCTTTGTCGAACAACAAGTGATCCCTATGCTCAGCCATACAATAGTCAAAGATGAAGCGGTTCAACCAACTTGCACGTCTGTAGGTTTGACGGAAGGTTATCATTGTTCCGTATGCGGACGCGTCATTGTGGAACAGCAAACCATCAATGCGTTGGGACACGACTTCGACGAGCATTATCATTGCTCTATTTGCAACGAGGATAGAGACGGTTTTGAGTTTGAACTCGTCATGCAAGTCGGCGAACACATGGTAAACGAACAAAACACCTGCATCTTTTGCGGAACTTCAAATGTTATTGAAGATTTTGTGTTTGACGAGTCCGTCGCGACGTATTCGTTCCGTTATAGTGGAAGCAGAACAAAACTCACATTGCCTTAGAAATATAAAGGAGTGGCGGTGACTACGATCGGGCGCTCGGCATTTGCAGACGTGAGATCAACAATTGCCGAAATTGATATCGTCGACAGCATTACCACTATTTCACAACTTGCGTTCAGCAACTGTATACAGCTGAAATCAATTACGATTGGTCAAAACGTGACAATGATTGGCGATAAGATACTCATAGGTTGCAATTCGCTTGAATCAATAGTCGTGCTTGAGGGTCATCCAAAATACCACAGCGCGGGCAACTGCTTGATCGAGACTGCGACGAAAACGCTTATCGCCGGCTGCAAAAACAGCGTCATTCCCGTCGACGGAAGCGTGACAAAGATCGGCGCCAGCGCATTCCAAGAGAATGCAGTCATAGAATATCTTGCGATTCCATACGGGGTGACAGAAATCGGTGAGGCGGCGTTCAATGGAGATACGGCACTATCTTCAATTATTTTGCCGAGTTCTATTCAACGATTCGGAGCATGGGCATTCTTCCAATGCGGTGCTCTCAAGAATATATACTTTGACGGCACCAAAGCGGAATGGCAGGCGATAGAAAAAGGTCCGGTTTGGGATTACGGCACAAGCGATTATACGATCCATTGTTCCGACGGCACGATTGAAAAGAGAAACGTCGAAGAAAGCGGATCAAGAGACTTCTTCTAATCCATGGTCTGTTGAAAACAGTTCGGTTGAAAACAGCACTCGAAAGAGTGCTGTTTTTGTTTGTCTGTTTTTTGACTCTGAAAACAGTCGGTGCCTTGCAGAGAACGGCTTTGACGGGTTAGTCAAAGTTGCATCCACAGTAGTTTTGGCGATATATTTCAAATTCTTTTGAAAGTTGCGTCGAACGAAGATAGCCGTCGTGTTTTTTGAAGTTTGACGAGAGATAGACAAGGGAATATTTGTCCGCAACCGCCTTGCCGATTTGGTTTATGCGCAAGTGGTCTTTGTGAGGAGAGACCGTAAGCGTGGTGGCAAAACAGTCGTACTCACTCTTGTGAGAGGCAAGATACTTTGCCGTGCCTTCAAGACGAAGCGCAAAACAAACGCCGCATCTTGCTCCGCCTTCCGCTTCTTTTTCAAGCCCTTTGATGAGCGGAAGATACTCGTCTTCGCTTTGCTCGGGCACAATAAGATTTACGCCTTCAAAGTGCGAAATCACGACTTTAAGCGCGTCTAAACGGCGGTTAAACTCCTCTTTCGGCATAATATTCGGGTTGTAGAAAAAAACCGTCACGTCAAAATACGGGGTGAGCCTTTCAAGCACACTGCTCGCGCAAGGACCGCAGCAAGCGTGCAAAAGCAAGCGTTGTTTTGGCTCTCCTGCCTTTACTTTTTCTATTTGCTCGTCAATCGAGCCTGTTTCATAAACGGGTTTTTTCATAATTTCATTATAGCACAATAGCGTAAATTGTACAACAAAGAATAAGCAATGCCTTTGCGGTTGACAAAAAATCAAAAGATTTTTTGGCGTAAAAATAAGTGTTGTACATAGAAAGTCTTTGTGCTATACTATATTCGTATAACTATACGCGCGCATACGTGCAAGGAGAAAAATATGGTTCTCGAAGCGAAAGGCATAAAAAAAGAGTTTGAGAACGGCGAGGTCAAAACGCTCGTCTTAAAAGGCATTGACTTTGAGGTGAACGACGGGGAATTCGTTGCAATCGTCGGCGAGTCGGGATCGGGCAAATCCACCTTCCTTTATATCCTCGCGGGAGTTGACGCCCCAAGCGAGGGAAACGTCGTTTTGCTCGGCAAGGATTTGAGCGAAATCTCGGACGGCGAACTTGCGGCTATGAGAAGACAAGAGTTTTCTTTTGTGTATCAGTTCGACAACTTGGTCGGCAATTTGACCGTGTATGAGAATATCGTGTTGCCGCTTGTACTCGACAAGCAAAAAGAGTCTCAATATAAGGCGCACGCTATAGACGTCGCGAACTATCTCGGCATCGGAGACGCGCTCAAGAAGTTCCCGTCCGAACTCAGCGGAGGAGAGCAACAGCGCGTGGCGATTGCTCGCGCACTCGTCACAAATCCAAAAGTCATTTTTCTTGACGAGCCGACGGGTAGCCTCGACAAAGAGCGCGGCAAGCAAGTTATGCAACTTTTGAAAACGATAAACGAAGAAAAGGGCGTTGCGCTCGTGATGATTACACACTCGGAGGCGCACGCGACGTATGCGAACAGAATCGTCAGAATGGAAGACGGGATTTTGAAATCCGTCAAAAACGAGCAAACGAACGCCAAGGCTTAGCACTATGACGACTATTGGCGGAGGGTGGTTTTAAACAAAGATATTTGAATAAGCACAACGTATAGATATTTGCATTTTTAGAGGAAGGCAAGAGCAAAATTTATGTTTAAACTGGCTTTAAGAAACATAAAATCAAGACCTTGGCGCACGGTCGTCACGGTGTTTGGAATTGCGATGGCTGTCGCAATGATTTTTGCTATGCTTTCTTTTAAGGGTGCTGTGTACGATTTTATCAGCGCGAGCGAAACGGCGGTAGCGGGCGGTAGCGATATAAAAATCTCCACTCATTCGAGTTCCGACCGTATAACGACGGTGACGGAAGACCTTGAAAACCTCAAAATCAAGGTGAAAGACGAGGGAGGGGCAGAAGTCGAAAAAACTGTCGATATGGACATCGTGGCGTCGCTCTATCTCTACGCGACTCTTGACGGAGAGTATGTGCAAGCGAGAGGTTTTGACACGGGCAAACTCGAAGCCTTGCAAAAGGTCGAAATCGTCGACGGGGAGATCGACTCTATCCTCGACGGCACGCATATCGACAACGTTGTCGTGTCGGAAAGCACGGCAAAGCATTTTGGACTTAAAGTCGGCGACGACGTTTTGCTCTCGCTCGGCGCAAGACAAAAGCATTTGCAGGTCGGCGCAATCGCAAAGGCAAGCGGCTATTTTCTTGACGATTCGCCGTATCTCGTTCTCGGCAACGTCAGGGGGCTCAGCGCACTCGTCATTGGCGGAGAAATGCCGCTTTGCAACGAGATATATCTTGCGGTGAAGGACGGAAGCGATCTTGACGCCGTGATCCTCGCAATCAAAAATATCCCAATCTATAGCGATATGCAAGTCGGGTTGTCGCATGACCTTAGATACATCGACGAGCAGACGACCTCTCTCACGGCACCTGTCGTGCTTGCGGGAGCGGCGGTCCTCGTGCTTGCCGTGGCAATCATCGCCTTTGTCTTCCTTATGGGAGAAAAGGACAAAATCGATTATATCGCTCGCCTTAAAATCGTGGGCGCAACGACGAAACAAATTCTTGCCGTCTTCCTAATTGAAAGCGTTATTCTCGCATTTGTCGGCGGACTTTTGGGCTCTGCGCTTGCGGTAGGCGTGTTTGCGCTCATCTTGAAAATAACGCTTAAGACTTCAATCATCGGAATAAGCTCGGTGCTGCTTTTTGTCAGCGCACTTGTTGGCATCGTCGTTGCGATTCTCTCGTCGCTCTACCCGATTGCAAAAAGTATGCGGGGAACGATAAGGCAAAATCAAACTTCTCATAAAAAGTCAAAATATACGTTTATACTTCCAATCGTTTTCGGCGCGCTTTCGCTCGTCAGCGTTGCGGTGGAGTTGTTGACTCCGCTTTCGAGATATTTTGCCGTGGCGAGTTTGGCGCTTCTTATTCTCACGTTGTTTATGGTGAGTCCGTACGTCTTAAAAGGCGTCGCGCGTCTCACGGAAAAGGCGTCCGCGCCAAGCGTGAAAACCGCCTCGAAAACTTTGCCGAGAGAGAGACGATTTTTAAGGTCTACGTCAATACTTACCGTTGGCGTCACGCTCAGCGTGATGCTGTTTATGGCGTGGAATATAACGACGTCGGTGTTTGACGGGTTCATCAAAAACTTTGAAAACGTCGTCTTTGTGTCCAACATAAAGTCAAGCGTAAGCGTGGACGACTTTATGTCGACAGAAGGCGTCGAATCCGCGACTAAGATGGTGTGGCAAAAGAGTGAAGTGCGGGGTGACGGCTTTGCAAAGAACGTAAATCTGCTTGGTTCGTGCGACCTCATCAATATGATAAACTTTGAGTTTATCACCTTAGAAGAAGATGTTAAACGTGCGATTGCGCCAAACGATGCTCAAAAACGATATACCGATTTGCCGTTGGTTTTGGTGGACGTATCTATGCGAGAGCTCTATGGCGTTGACGTCGGAGACAAGTTTGAAATGACTGTCAAAGACAAGACGCTTGACGTTGAAATCGCGGGATTTTTAAAGCATAACCTCTTCAACGGCAACTACGTTATTATGTCCGCCGAGGCGCTTGAAAAGGTCGGCGTTGACGTCGATACCGTACTCGTTATTTCTTCAAAGGACGCCGGCGAAACGGTCGGCGCGATAAAACAAAAATACGCAAGTCAAAACTACTACGTCGTGTCCGCACTCGAGGCGTACAAGTGGGACAAAGAAAGCACTTCGGCAGTCTTCGACCTCGTGGGCACGCTCGCCGTCGTCGTGGGGCTTCTCATCCTCATAGTGTCAGTATTTGCGGCTATAATCGGCAGAAGCGGTGAAGAAAAAGGGCGCACCGCAATGCTTTCGGCAGGTATGTCAAAGGGGACGCTTCTTCTCAGCGAGACCTTCCAACACTCGCTTATCGGAGCGGTGTCCGTCGCGCTTTCAATCGTCTCTTCCGTGCTTTTGACGTCCTCGCTCATCCATGCGCTCGCGCTCTTCGGACTCTACTTTGGATTTATGTACAACGTATGGGTGGTGTTCGTCGTCGGCGCGGTTATGGGCGTTTTGTATGCCCTTATGCCGATCATCCTGAATTTCAAGCGCGGGTACAAACTCAAAAAAGGATAAATCGTCTTTGACGAAAGGATAAATTTATGACAAAATCATTGAAAATCGTTTTTGCAGTCGTATTGTGTTTGGCTCTCTCCGTCGGTGCGGTGGTCGGCGGTATTTTCGGCGCGCGCGCCGTTGAACAAAACAGGCGCGAAGCGGCGGAGCGTCAAGCGATTCAAGAAAGGCAAGAAGCCGTTTCGTCGGTTGAGAACGGCGTGCTTTCAAGCGTAAACGAAAAGTGGAGCAACGCTCTCACGAGCGCCGAAATTGCAAACCTCGAAGACGCGGGCGACTATATGCTTGCAAAAGGGTGGGCGGATCTTATTGCGGATGTCGTGTATTCGTCACCGCTTCAAACGGCAAAAATCCGCCGTCTCGCCACGGCGATCAACTCGGAAGACGGCAAAAAACTCTTTGCGGATTTTGAAAAAAACGCGGGGCTTATCGTTCCGCTGTTGCAAGATATTGATTTCACTTCCGGCGACGTGTCCGCGCTCGTATGCGCGCTCCTTGAAAGCCTCGTCGACAACACCGCGAGGATGCTCGGCGGAGTGCGTGACAAACTCGTGCCTTATATGAACCTCGAAAAGACGAGCGCAAACGTCAAGCGAGTGCTCGGATCGATCAGCGCGGAACTCGAATACGTCGACTTTTCGGCAAGCGAAAAAGAGACGATGAAGAATACTCTTGCAGAGGCGAAAGAGGGCATCGAGGCACTTGTCGCGTTTGCGTACAACTCTTCAATCAATTCGCTCTCCGTCATTTTTGACAGCGAAGGCGCACTCGTCGACGTGACGGACACGGAAGTGAAAACTATCGTCAACACCGTGTTGTCCGGCACGAGAGAACTAAAAACGAAGATGACCGCCGAAAACGTCGAAAAACTCAATGCGGCGATTCTCGCGGTCACGAACAAGTTTGACGGTGGTGTCGTCACTTCAAAAGTGTTTTCACAACTCGTCAACTGGGCAAAATACGCTTACGTCTTTACGGATTCCATACCTTACGTATGCGACTTTTTGATTTCGGCGGGCGACGCCGTGGACACAGCGTTTTTGAATTTTGCGTTCGATATGCACGATGAGATCGACGACTCTTCATCAAATCAAACTATCGCTAATATGTCTGTGCTTTCCGCACGTCTTGAGAGAGCGGTGTTCGACGGAGTAGGGCAGGCGAGATTTGAAGAGTTTGTGCAAAAACTGAAAGCGCAGGCGCTGACGGATTATAGACGCGCGCTTCCTATAGTGATCGTGGACCTCTTCGTCAACATAAATTCCGCGTCCATCGACGAGGACGGCAACACTCCTATGCATACGGACATCATAACGGAAGACGTTGCAAAAGACACGTTTGCGTTTTTGCTTGCAAGCATCACTCTGCCAAACTTCGAGAGGACTTATTACGACTTTACGGCGGGCGAGGCTACGCTTGACAAGTTGAGAATTGCAGCCAACGATTGCAAATTTGAAAACATCGGCATCGACAGCAATCCATATTCAAGAGAGACGAACACGAAGGAGTGGTTTGAGTTTTACGTCACGAGCGCAAAGCGAAAACTCAGCGAGATAAGCACGCGCATAGCCCCTGCGCTCGAGGCGGATTTGCTTGCGTACATCGGCGACTATTTTGTCGAAAATTCAACTATCAAAGCGAAGACTCTGGCGCACGCGGAGAGGAAAGTCATCCACTCCGTCTCTCCGATTGCCGAGGACGCAACGGATGAAGAGCGCGAAGAGTATCAAGCAAAAATCGAGGCAAGAGACGCGAAAATCGGCGAGTATCTCGAGAGTGCGAAAGACGCAAGAGTGTACGGCGTGGCGTTCTTGCTTGCAGTGGTTTTGGGAGACGTCAGGTTCTGACCGTCAAAAATCGGTTTTTGTATGAACACTTCGGGCGCAAGACGCAAGAGTGTACGGCGTGGCGTTCTTGCTTGCAGTGGTTTTGGGAGACGTCAGGTTTTGACCGTCAAAAATCGGTTTTTGTATGAACACTTCGGGCGCAAGATACGCAAACCCTGCTTGACAAAATATAAAATATAATATATCATCAATATACAATCAATCTAAAACTATGACGAAACGCGGTTTTCGGAGTGGCGGAGAAGTCCAAAACGATGTTTGAGCGGTTTAATGTCGGCGTGTAAGACGAAATAGAGTTTGCCTACGTTTGCGCTATCGTTTTGCACGGTAGCGCATTTTTTAAGTTCAAATCGTTGATGCACGGCAACCTTAAACTTTTTGAAAGCGAAAAATGCCTTGACGAAACGTTGAAAACGCGACGCGGATTTAAATGCGTCGGAATATAATCAAAAACAAAACTATATCAAAATATGAGGTGAAACAATGAAAAGAATCGGTGTTGTCGGAATCGTTGTCAAGGGAGACAGAAATCTCGTCCTTGAAATGCAAAAGGTGCTTAGCGACTACGGGGATATTATCGTAGGGCGCATGGGCGTGCCAAGGGAAAACGTTTCTACGATCGCCCTCATCGTCGAGGGTTCGCAGGAGAGAATCTCCGCGCTTACAGGCAGACTCGGGCAGTTTGACGGGCTTTCCGTAAAGTCCGCGCTCACGAGTTTTGAAATACAAGAATAACACTTATCGTGTTCTGCGTGTTGCGTTTAATCATAAAATCGGTTGATATAATCAACTCAAATCGGAAAATACTATAGGAAGGTCATAGATATGAAAAAATCAATCAAACTTGTATCAATCGTGCTTGCACTCGTGTTGACGGCGGCACTCGCCTCGGTCTTTGTCGCTTGCAACAAAAAGACGAACGACGGAGGAAAGGCGGATCTTCGCTTTGCCGCTCCCGAGGGCACACCCGCTCTTGCTATGCTTACTTTCGCTGTCGATAAAGAGAATATTGACGGACACAAGGTCACTTATGCCGCCGTATCTCCGTCAAACATTGCAAGCGAAATGGCAACGAAAAGTGCGGATATAGTGATTATGCCAATCAATGCGGGGGCAAAACTTATCGGAGTTGACGGAGCCGACTACAAACTCGTCAGCGTCGCAGTCAGCGGATCGCTCTATATGGTCGCGGGCTCAAACGAGGGCGGTGCTCTCACTATTGACGACGTAAAAGGCAAAAAGGTCGCGTGCATCGGTCAAACGGGCGTACCCGGACTTGTGTTCAGATACGTTATGAACGCAAACGGAGTCGGTATGGTCACGAGCGGAGAGCCAAATGAAAACCAAGTCTTAGTGCAATACGTTGCGGACGGCGCGCAAGCAAGAACACTTCTTTCTGACGGACAAGTGGATTTCATCGTCGTTGGAGAGCCTGCGGCAACCGCAACGAAAGCGTCACTCGGCAAAACGCGAGAACTCGATATGCAGGCGGCTTATGCTGCGGCAAATGAAAATAACGGCGACACGTATCCGCAAGCAGGTCTCTTCGTGAGAACGGCTCTCGCAAACGACGGAACTTTTATGGCTGACCTCTTCCAAAAACTTGCGGCAAACAAAACGTGGGTGAGTGAAAACGCGGCGCAAGTGACGGCAAAAGCAAGACAACTCTATGAGAGTGCGGTTTTCCCTGCGCCGTCAATTCCTCGTTGTGCAGTTGACGGAGCACGACTCAACTATGAAAAACAGGCGCAAATCATCGCATTCTTAAAGAACGTTATGCCGTCTGTTGATTGGGACAGCGCAAAGGACAATATATTCGGCTGACAAAGCATCAATGCGTTCAACTGTTTATGAAAAATCTTAGAACAAAAATTGACAAAAAGACAGTCAAGCGGATAGTAGAGAATATCGTCTATCCGCTCGTTGCCTTCGGAATCGCGCTCGCGGTGTGGGCAATCGTCGCGCACGTCAAAGACAACGCGCTCGTGCTGCCGATGCCGGACGTCGTGCTAGCGAGGTTCTTTAAACTCGGGGGAGAAGACGGCTTTTGGCTGGCGGTGCTTGCGAGTATTTTAAGAACGCTCATAGCCTTCTTGACGTCGTTTGCGTTTGCGCTCTTGTTTGCGGCGATAGGCGGGGTTTTCAGTCCGTTCCACAAAATAGTGTCACCGCTCGTCACGATTTTGAGAGCCGCGCCGACGGTTGCGGTCATACTCATTATGTACGCTTTCGTGCGCAACGAGACTATGGCGATCGTCGTGGGATTTTTGATTGCTTTTCCAATCATGTATTCAGCGTTTTATTCGGCGATCGCGGGCGTTGACAAAGATCTCGTCGAGATGGCGAAAATCTACAACGTGTCCCCGCTGAACAGAGTGCGCTTCGTCTATCTCCCGTCGATTGCAAACACTCTTTTCGACACCTCAAAATCGACGCTCTCGCTCACGTTTAAGGTCGTGGTTGCGGCGGAGATTTTGACGAGCGTGGCAAGAAGCGTAGGCGGAAAAATCCAAACGGCATACGCCTCGTTTGAGGTGGCGTATTTGCTTGCTTGGACGATTGTGGCAATCGTATTCTCGTTTGTGCTTGAGTGGATTGTGTTTGCAATAAAGAAGATTTGGGAGGTGGCAAGATGAGTGGAATAATCATCAAAAATCTCAAAGTGAGATATGACGAAAAAGTCATCTTCGACAACTTCGATCTTGAACTTGCCGAGAACAAAATCAGCGTGATTTTGGGCGGAAGCGGGGTCGGCAAGACGACGCTCTTAAACGCTATCGCAGGGCTTAAAGCGTATGAGGGAAGCATTGAAAGAGAAGATGGCGGAATAAGTTATATTTTTCAAAAAGACAGGTTAATCCCTACGATTTCGGTGTTTAAAAACCTTGATTTGATATTACGCTCTCAAATCAATGACAAAAAAGAGCGCAAAGCAAAGATTGAAAATATGCTCTCACTTCTTGAGATTGAAGACACGAAGGACAAACTCCCGACAGAGATTTCGGGAGGGCAAGCACAGCGCGTCGCTATGGCAAGAGCATACCTATATGAAAGCAAAGTGTTGCTCCTCGACGAGCCGTTCAAGGCGCTCGATACCGCTCTCAAACAAAGACTGCTAAAAGCCCTTATAGAACTCAACGAAAGATCGCCGCGAACGATAGTCTTCGTCACGCACGCAATAGACGAGTGTCTGCTCACAGCCGACGAATATTTCGTGCTCGGCAAAAATGAGGAGAGCGGTGCGGTCGATGTGGTCGAGTCGGGCGGTATAGAGAGCGATAAAAAGGGTAGAACTCTTGCGGATAGCGACCTCGCGCTCGTCCGCGAAAAACTCTTGAAAGCACTTCTTTGAAAAGCTAAAACATTGAAAAGTAAAAAAATGCGGACGAGCAAATCGTCCGCAATTTTTTTGTTAGTTGAGACCATATCTCTTTTTGAACTTGTCCACGCGTCCGCCGGTGTCAACAAGTTTTTGCTTGCCTGTGAAGTATGGATGGCACTTGGAGCAAATTTCGACTCTAAGTTCCTTCACGTTCTTCGTCGTGCCGGTTTGGAAAGTGTTTCCGCAAGCGCAGATGACTGTGACGTCATGGTACTCTGGATGGATACCTTCTTTCATTTTGTTTCTCCTAACTTGATTTTTACACCCACACGCACCAAACGAAAACTATGCGTATATGACATAAAGTTCTTTTATTATATAGAACGACGTTTTTTATGTCAAGCGAAGAAAAATAATTTATAAATTTTATTTGTTGGCATTTTAATATTATTTTAACTTTACTAAATTAAAGTTTTCTTATATAATAATATACCAAGATATATGGTTTATATCTTTGAGGCATATATGGCGAAAAAGGAAAAGAAGGAAAAAATCAAAAAGAATAAGTCCAAGGCGACGTGCAGAACGTCGATTGGCGGACAAGCGGTGCTCGAAGGCGTGATGATGAAAGGCTCTCGCTCGATTGCCACAGCAGTCCGCTCGGCGACAGGCGAAATCACTGTGGAGAACAAATACACGAAGCCCATGAAAGAGCGCAATTGGTTTTTGCGCCTTCCTTTCGTGCGCGGAGTCGTCAATCTCGTCACCCAACTCTTTCAAGGCACGGGCATTATGATGCGCTCGGCGGAAGTGTACGGAGATTTTGCGGAGCCTACGAAATTTGACAAGTGGGTGTCGGACAAACTCAAAGTCAATCCGATGAACATCGTCATGACGTTCTCGGTCATTTTGGGGCTTGCGCTTGCCGTCGGACTTTTCGTGTTTTTGCCAAACTTCCTTGCAGGACTTATATGCGACCATATTCCCGCGATAGACGCGAGCAGTCTTCGTAGTCTTTGGTATAGTCTCATCGAAGGCGGAATTATGCTCATTATCTTCATATCTTACATCTTGCTCGTGTCAATTATGAAAGACATCCGCAGGGTGTTTATGTATCACGGAGCGGAGCATAAAACGATCGCGTGCTTCGAGCACGGGCTTGAGCTTACGGTCGAAAACGCAAAGACGATGCCGAGAGAACACTCTCGCTGCGGAACTACGTTCCTTTTCTTCGTCATCGCGGTCAGCATTATGGTCTTCGTGCTCATCAACTTTATGCTCGAAAAGTGCGGACTTCTCGTGACGGAGGATATGACGAGCGCATACAAGGTGGCAAACGTCTTTATTCGCCTCGGATTCAAACTCTTGTTCTTGCCTGTCGTGGCGGCGGTGTCTTATGAGCTTCTTAAACTCCTCGCAAAGAGCGATTGCCTCTTCGTGAGAATATTGCGCGCGCCGGGTATGCTTCTTCAAAGACTTACGACGAGAGAGCCTGACGACGATATGCTCGAAGTGGCGATCGTGGCTTTCAAAACCGTGCTTGAGATGGAGCAAAACGACAACGTTCCAGAGCGTAAGTTCAGCATCAACGTGCCGTACGGCGTCGCAAGAAAACGCTATGAAGATATTGCAAAATCCGCGGACGAGAGCGACGTCGACTGGCTGTTCGTGGAGATTACGGGCTGCAAGCGTAGCGAAGTGAAAGATTTGAAAACGATTTCAAAAGAGCAGTATGACGCCGGCGAAATCATCGCAAAGAAGATGTCGACGGGGCTTCCGTTTCAATACGCCGTCGGATATACGGATTTTTACGGAGTGAAAATTTCTGTCAATCAGAACGTGCTTATTCCACGTCCCGAAACGGAAGAACTCGTTGAAAAAGCGATTGAAATCATCAACAGCAAGAGAGAAACGCTCGGCACCAACAAGCAGGACGAAGTCCTCGAAGTCCTCGAAGCGTTGGATCTTTGCACGGGGAGCGGCGCTATCGCAACGGTTGTCGCATTGAAGACGGGGGCGAGAGTGACTGCAAGCGATATAAGCGGCGCGGCGCTTGACGTAGCGCGTGCAAACGCATTGAACAACGGCTTGAAAATCAATTTCGTAGAATCCGATATGTTTGAAAAAGTGGAAGGCAAGTTTGACGTCATCGTGTCGAATCCGCCGTATATTCCGACGAAAGACATCGACGCGCTCGATGAAAAGGTGAGAAACTTCGAGCCTCGCCTTGCGCTTGACGGAGACGCGGACGGGCTGAAGTTTTACCGCAAAATCGCGGAAAATCTTGAGAGTCACCTTAAAGACGGCGGGGTTTTCCTCTGCGAATTCGGTTTCGATCAAGCGGAAGATATAAAGGAAATATTTGCCAAGTTCGACATTGAAATCGTCAAAGACATAGAGGGCAAAGACAGAATTGCGGTGGTGAGAGTATGAAAGTATCTGACGGTATGATTTTAAAACTTGAGAAAATCAAGGCAAGGTATGAGGAAGTCGGCGATATGCTCGGCGACCCTTCGGTGATTGCCAATCAAAAGGAGTTTAAAGCGCTCTCAAAAGAGCATTCCGACCTCTCGCCAATCGTTGAAATCTTTGAAAGATACAAAAAGCACAAAGAGGAGTTCGACGCTTGCGAAGAGATGATCTCCCTTGAAAAGAACGCGGATATGAAGGCGATGTTCAAGCAGGAACTCGACGACCTCAGAGACGCGCTTGACAAGGACGGGCAAGATCTCAAAATCGCTATGCTTCCGAAAGACCCGAACGAAAACAACAACGTCATTATGGAAATTCGCGCGGGTGCAGGCGGAGACGAGGCGGCACTCTTCGGCACGGAACTTATGAAAATGTACCGCCACTACGCCGACCTCAATCACTGGAAAGTCGAGGAAGTCAATATGAACTTTACGGAACTCGGCGGTGCCAAAGAACTCGTCTTTATGATTACGGGCAACGGCGTCTACGGCAAACTTAAGTTTGAAAGCGGAGTGCATAGAGTTCAGCGTGTGCCGGAGACGGAATCGCAGGGCAGAGTGCATACGTCGACCGTCACGGTTGCCGTGTTGCCCGAAGCGGAAGACGTCGAAGTGGTGCTGAATGAAAACGACATCAAAGTCGACACGTATCGCTCGGGCGGAGCGGGCGGACAGCACGTCAACAAGACGGAGAGCGCAATTCGTATGACTCACTTGCCGACGGGTATCGTCGTTGAGTGTCAGGACGAGAGAAGCCAAATCAAAAACAGAGAAAAGGCTCTCAAAGTCTTAAAGTCAAGAGTGTACGATTACTACCAATCGCAAGCCGAAAAGGAATACGCCGAAAACCGCAGAGCGCAAGTCGGCACGGGCGACAGAAGCGAAAGAATCAGGACGTATAACTTCCCGCAAGGCAGAGTCACGGATCATAGAATCGGACTTACGCTTTATACGCTCGACAAGTTTATGCTCGGAGATATGGACGAGATGATTTCCGCTCTTCAAATAGCCGTTCAAAACAAACTTCTTGAAAATATTGAAGACTAAAAATATAAACGTAAAGCCATCCACTAAAAAGGCGAAGCCTTGAAAACGTGTAGCCATCCGAAAAAAGGCGAAGCCTTAAAGATCAACGGTTTTGAAGACAAATAACCGTTCAGTAAAAAAGGCGAAGCCTTGAATACGCTCAGCCGTCCGGTAAAAAAGGCGAAGCCTTTAAAATGGGTCTTGAAATATTCTAATTATGATTGTATAATATATATAGTATAATCTTGGAGGTGCTTATGATCAAATTAATCACAGGTGCAAAAGGAACAGGAAAAACAAAAATCATCATCGATATGGCAAACGACAACGTGGAAACCGCAAAGGGCGACATCGTCTTTTTGACGGACACGGATAGATATATGTATTCTCTCCGCTATCAAGTGAGAGTCATCAACGTCTGCAACTTCTTGAAAAACGGCGAAGGTCCTATCAGCGAGGATTCTCTCGTCGGGTTCATCAAAGGCATACTCGCAGGCAACCACGACATCGAAACTCTCTATATAGACGGCGCGCACAGAATGCTCAAAAAGACCGTCGCGGAGATGGAAGGGTTCTTCGGCGCGATCTATTCTATCGGCAAAGACACCGAAACCAAGTTTGTGATTACGGTCAGTGAAGACGAGGACAAGTTCCCGGAATTTTTGAACCAATATCAACATGCAGGCTGATGCAAGGCATTGACGATTTGACTGAAAACGCCAAAGCATTGGCGACAAAAGATATTTTGGGCGACGGAATTTTTGTTCCGTCGTCTTTCAGCCATATTGACGACAAAACGCGCGAAGAAATTTGCGCTCTTGACGGCGAAAAGAGAGTCGAGTTTATCCTCGAGAAGTGCTTTTTGGCGGAAACGAAAGACGTGCGATTTGACGGGGAGTTTCCGCTCGTAGAACTTGAAGACGGCGTGTTTGCTCTTGAACTTGGTCACAAGCGTTTTGAAAAAATCGACAAAAAGTATAGACCTCTTGCGTACGCGGTACAACTCGTATCGGCATACTGCGAACTTAAAGAGGGGTATAGGGTTTTTCTCCCATACGTGAGCGGAGAATTGACGTTCGGCGCCGTCCTTGCCGAAATGGCGGGCGTGCCGCTTGAAATCTACCTCGCCGTTGACGAGGCAAAGAACGACGAGTGCGACAAGACTTGCAAAAATCTAAAAAAGATCTTTCCAAAGCGCGCGGATATAAATTGTCTTGAAGTCGCAGAGGATGAAAAGTTGGAGGCAATAAAGAACTTCAGCGACTACGACGACTATTTGTTCGGCGTGGATTCCTCGCTTGGCGCGGTGGCGTTCGAGTGCCTTGACGACGCGGAAGAGGAGAGTCGGTTTCCTTCCGTAATCGTGGCTGTCGACACGCCCAAAGACAATGCGTGCGAAGTGCTTAAGGCTTTTGAGATAGATGCAAAAGACGAAAAGACGGCACGCAAAAAACTTGAAGAAAACTTTGCCGTTTGACGACAAAGCAAAATACGACAAAATTCATAACACGGAGTTTATTATGACAGAAATGAATGATAAAACCGCTTCCGGTGCAAAAAAGATAGTTTACAGCGCGTTGAAACCAACGGGCGATTTGCAACTCGGAAACTATATCGGCGCACTCAAAAATATGGTGAAAATGCAGGAGGAATACAACTGCATTTATATGGTCGCGGATATGCATAGCATAACCGTCGACAATTTGCCTGCCGACCTACGTCGCAGGACGTACGATTTTATGGCACTCTTCTTGGCAATCGGACTTGATCCCGAAAAGTCGATCCTTGCCGTGCAATCGCACGTTCCTCAGCACGCGGAACTTGCTTGGGTGCTCAACTGCTATACGCAATTCGGCGAGGCAAGCCGTATGACTCAATTCAAGGAGAAGAGCGCAAAGGCTCCCGAAAACGTCAACGTAGGACTCTTTGCTTATCCTACGCTTATGGCGGCGGACATACTCCTTTATCAAACCGATCTCGTGCCAATCGGCAAGGACCAAAAGCAGCACCTCGAACTTGCTCGCGACGTTGCACAACGCTTCAACGCGAAGTATTCGCCTACGTTCGTCGTGCCCGAAGGCATCTTTCCGAAGCAGGGCGCAAAGATATTCAACCTTCTTGACCCGACGACGAAGATGGGCAAGACGGACGACAATACGAACGGCGTAGTCTTTTTGCTCGACGACGCGGACACGATTATGCGCAAGTTTAAGCGTGCCGTCACGGATTGCGATACGGACATCAGATTTGACGAGTCAAAGCCGGGCATCTCAAACCTCATCACGATCTATTCGGTGTTTACAAACACACCGATCGAAAAGGTGGAGAGCGAGTTCGCCGGCTCGTCGTATGCGGACTTCAAAACGAAAGTCGGCGAGGCTGTCGTCGAATATTTGAAACCGATTCAAAAGAGACATCACGAACTCGTCGCGGACAAGGACTATCTTGCAAGCGTGATGAGAGACGGTGCGGAGAAGGCGCAAAGGATCGCAAACAAGACGCTTTCTAAGGTCTATCGCAAAGTGGGCTTCGTGCAACCTTAGTCTAAACGAAGAGATTAAGGCAACAATATATCTAGGCAAGAATTATGTTTGGCTACGTCATCCCCGACAAAGATAATATGCTGATAAAGGACTTCAACGTCTTTCAGTCCTTTTATTGCGGTCTTTGCAAGGCGCTTCACAAGACAGGGAGCGAGGTGACGAGATTTTGCACGAACTATGACGTGACGTTTTATAGCGTGCTTATGCACGAGATTTTAAAACGCCCCGTAGAGTTTGAGAGAAAACTTTGCGTGTACAACGGCAAGAAAAAGGTGATCGTGCGCCCGGACGAACTTTCTCTCAAAATGGCGGATCTTGCCGTGTTGCTCGTGTATTATAACATCCGAGACGACGTCCAAGACGGCAAAAAACTCCGCGCGCCACTCGGTTGGAGACTGTGGGCAAGGAAGAGAAAAGCGGCAAAGCGTATGCCAAAAATCGACGCGCTTATGCGGGAGCAGTTTGGACTTCTTGCACGGCTTGAAAAAGAGAATTGCGACAGCGTCGACCAAGTGTGCGACACCTTTGCAAGCCTTATGCGAGACATAACGCGGGAGTTTATAAAGGAAGACGAAGAGGAAAAACTCGCGCTAAAGCGCAAAGAATCCGCGCAGAGTAAGAGCGCGAAAAACGGCGTTGAAAACGCTGACGAAAGCGCAAAGAACAGCGTTGAAAACGCTGTCGAAATCTCAAATAATCTTGGCGGAACAAGTGGCAACGACAAAAAAGCGGTCGATGAAATCAAGATTTTGAGCGAGGATGAAAAGAGGGATATAGACGACTTTTGCTATAATCTCGGTCGCCTCGTGTACCTAATGGACGCCGTTGACGACGTTGAGAAAGACAGCAAAAAATCCAACTACAACGTGATTGTCGTAAACTTCGGCAAATGTGACGAAAAAGCAGTTTATTTGTCAAAAAACGCCGATGAACTGTCGTTTTTGCTGAAATCCACTTACAATAAAATGGTTGGAGCATACAATAGAATGGACGTGAGACTGTATGAAGGAGTGCTGTCCAACACCATATATCTTGGAATCGATATGCAAATTGAAAAACTTTTGAGAGGTGACGAAAAATGTCAAATAACCCGTTTGTGATTTTGGGCGTTGACGAAAACGCAAGTCAAAGCGAAATCCTTGACGCATACAAGAAAAAACGCTCGGAATATCAAGAGCATCTTTTTGACGCGGGCGAGGCTGGAGATACCGCGGCAAGAAAGATAACCGAACTTGACGACGCGTATCAACGAGCTATGGAGATTGCTCTGAATCGTGCCACCGTGACGGGAGAAGGTTCGTCAACTTTTGAAAAAGTCAAGCAAGCGATCCGCAATAAAAATCCCGAAGATGCGCAAAAGGAACTTGACGATATAACCAATCGTTCGGCTGAGTGGCACTATTTCCAGTCGATAGTTTTCTATGAGAAGAATTGGCTCTCCGACAGCAAAAAGCAACTTGAAATCGCGCTGTCAATGGAACCTGACAACGAGAAATACTCTCGCGCGCTTGAAAACCTCAAAAAGAAAATCGACGGCTCGAAGCCTTATGAAAGCAATCAAGATATATACCATCAGACGACCACGCAAGGCGCGGGCGGCGGACGCACGTATCGCCAAAGAAGCGCGGGCGCGGACGCCTCGGACGGTTGCTGCGCCGCTTGTCAAGCGCTCATCTGCGCGGATTGTTGTTGTGAATGTATGGGCGGAGACCTCATTCGTTGTTGCTGAAATTTGACGCCTAAACGCAGGTTTGGGCGTTTTTTGTAAACGCAGAGAATTAAAGATATGCAAAAAAAGGCGAAAAACAAAATATCTCGTCAAGGGGCGATATACAGGGTTGCGCTTGCCGGCATTTGTGCGGCGCTTGCGCTTCTTCTCGTGTGGCTTTCCGTCATCGCAAGATACGGCACTCTGGCGTTTTTCTCCGCGGCGAGCATAGTGCTGATGATTC
>Ga0256405_10001888_pt1 | contig 53062 bp, 46 predicted proteins | sample RumenRJG_02DNA_FD_189096 | JGI IMG/M metagenome (GOLD analysis project Ga0256405, IMG submission 189096) | Bovine rumen microbial communities from Lethbridge, Alberta, Canada - RJG_02 | ecosystem: Host-associated > Mammals > Digestive system > Stomach > Rumen | place: Canada: Alberta... | reverse complement strand
CAACGAAGGCGGTCTCCCACCTGTGGCGTTAAGAACTTCAAAGCAGCTCTCTCATCACGCCGCCTGATATCTGCCTATCCAAGATTTTGGGTGTTTTATGACTGCACATTTCTTGACAAGTCCACAAAATATATCCGAGACCAAGAAAAAGAAGATATGATGTGCGACCAGATATCCTTTAAGGAGTATATGGATCCGTTTAAAGATGCACTGAAGTAGGAAACTCGGTAATGCGGTAGGTAGCTTTAGCGTATTACGCGCCCCTTGAGGGGCGGCTGGTGAAGTGCCCTTTTAGGGCTGATATAAAACCACCGGCTTTGCCGGTGTGATATTTATTGTGCAGCAAAAAGACCGATACCCATAAGTATCGGTCTATCGTTACAGTTTTACAAATTCAGGCTTGTGCCTTTTGAAATATGTGCAGTATCTGAAACCGCACTCCTTTGCCAGTTCTGCGCCAGCGTCAATTCCCTGCCCTATATTTTCAGCACAGTGCGCATCAGAACCAAGCGAAAGCACCTCGCCGCCTAAGTCCTTATACAGCGCAAGCATCAGCTTGTCTGGCATCGTGGTCTTATAATCAGTAAATAGACTTGAAGTGTTTATCTCAATGCCCTTGCCATTATCAATAAGCGTCTTGAATATCTGCGCGCATACATCACGATATTTGCTCATATCAACGCGTATATTATACTTTCCTGTGATGTAGCGCAAAGGATACGTCAGATGCCCAAGCACATCAAACTTGCCCCATTCGCACATTTCAAGAACCTGTGCGAAATAATCATCAAGCAAAGCTGAAAGCTCATTGACAGGCATTTTATCATACTGCAGAAAGTAGAAATCAAGAACACCCGCGTTGTTATGAAGTGAGCCAATCACAAAATCCAGCTCATCATCTGCAATTATCTGCTCGGCAATGTCTACTGCCTGCAAAGGCTGTCCAAGCTCAACTCCCCTGACAAAGCTTATCCTGCCATCGAGCTGCTCCGAAAGCCTGCTGACAGGCTCTCTGCTCTCGTCATGGAACTGCTTGCAGTTGTACATCAATATATCTTCGCTGTCAGCTGTTTTGCTGTCAATTCCATAGTGTTCAGGTACATACCAGGTGTTGCACTCACAGTGGTCTGTCAGCGCCCACGCAGTCAAGCCAAGCTCTACGGCTTTCTCAGCAAGCGCAGCTGGTTCGTCCTTACCATCAGGAGAAAAGCGGCAATGCGTGTGACAGTCAATAAGTCCTCTTATATTCACCCGATCACCCCTGTCTCATCTCAAACAGCTTCTTGCCAGCCTCAAAAGCCTTTGCAAGATACTGTTCATCGGTCAGATCGTTATAGAGGTCAGACTTATCGCGCATCACTTCAAGAGCAAGGACGCCATAATAGTCCAGCTCTTTGAGCTTGCTGATAAATCTGTCCATATCTATATTCCCGTCAAACGGGATAGCGTGCTGATCGGCAGTTCCGTCATTGTCGTGAATGTGCAGCGTTTTGAGCCTGTCACCGTATTTGCTAAGCACATCGCTGCCCTTTGAGAAACAGTTCTCGTGTCCAAGGTCATAGCACAACTTTACATTTGTGTCGTCGCACTCACCGAAGATAGTGTCAAGATACTCGGGACACTCAATATTTTCAAATGCAAGATCAACATTCATGCTCTTTGCATATCTTATCAAACCTTTAAAATAAACCTTTCCGCACTCACTTACAGGCGGAGGCGTCGTTGTATCAGTCGGATGAATAACAAGCGTTTTTATCGCAAAGTTATGACAGGAATCTATTGCTCCGTGCAGCTTTAAAAGGCTCTGCATCGGGTCAGTGTCCGTCCAGAGATTGTTCATTATATGAAACGGCGCATGAACGCTTTCTATGCGCAAGCCGTTTTCCTTTACACACAAAAGCTCGTCCTGAAAAACGTCACTGCCGTTCCAGAACATAATAACGCTTTTGAAACCCGCGTTTTTAATAAGCCTTATACGCTCCTCAAACGGCGTTGTCTTGGTGTAATTGGTGTTAATACTCAATATCATTTTACTGCGTTCCTTTCGTGCGTATAAACAACTATTCGCAGAGTTTCCCCTGCGAATATACAAACTAAATCTTTTTATTCTTTTTTGCCTTATTCATAAAAATATGAAGCAAAACGAAACTAACGATCCATAAAACAAGCATAATTATTCCATATGGAAAACGTTCTACAGCTGCATCATACTCGAACTTATTGAACTGCGTATTATCAATCATAAAGCGTTCCGCTATGAAAAAGGCGGCAAAAACCAGCCAGACAACAGAAACAATAGAATACAGAACTATTGATGCCATAACCGCAGGCTTATTCATAGCAGTACCTTCTTTCATTGATATTAGTTTTTAAGTGAATGCAGCGGTGCAGGTATCTGTCCGCCTCTGTTGATGAACTTGCTCGGTGATTCTTTCTTAAGCGGCATAACAGGTGCTCTTCCGAACAGACCGCCCCAGTCGAGCTCCTCGCCAACGTCCTTGCCGATAGCCGGGATAACGCGAACTGCCGTTGTCTTGCAGTTTACCATGCCAATAGCAGCTTCATCTGCGATTATTGCAGAAATTGTGTCCGCCGGAGTATCACCGGGGATACATATCATATCAAGACCAACAGAGCAAACTGCGGTCATAGCTTCGAGCTTTTCTATGCAAAGTGCACCGCTCTTTGCAGCATCTATCATACCCGCGTCCTCTGAAACAGGAATAAATGCGCCTGAAAGTCCGCCTATTCTCGAGCAAGCCATTACGCCGCCCTTCTTGACAGCGTCGTTGAGCAGTGCAAGTGCTGCGGTTGTTCCGTGAGTACCGCATCTTTCAAGACCGATCTCTTCAAGGATATGCGCAACCGAGTCACCAACAGCAGGTGTCGGTGCAAGTGAAAGGTCAACGATACCGAATGGAACGCCAAGTCTTTCGGAAGCGGTAGTACCAACAAGCTGACCCACCTTTGTAATCTTATAGGATATTTCCTTGATAACATCGGCGATCTTAGCAATATCAGCATCAGGATACTTTTTCAGAGCTGCTCTTACAACGCCCGGACCAGAAACGCCGACATTTATCATACAGTCAGGCTCGCCGACACCATGGAAAGCACCAGCCATGAACGGATTGTCCTCAACAGCATTGCAGAATACAACGAGCTTAGCAGCACCAAAGCAAGCATTATCAGCTGTCTTTTCAGCGCATTCTCGTACTATCTGTCCCATCATCTTGCAGGCATCAAGGTTGATACCCGTCTTAGTCGAGCCTATATTTACAGACGAGCAAACTCTCTCTGTGCAGGCAAGAGCCTCTGGAATCGACTTGATAAGCTCGATATCACCGGCAGAAAAGCCCTTTGGAACAAGTGCTGAATAACCACCTATCAGGTTAACACCAACAGCCTTTGCAGCCTCGTCCATAGTTTTTGCAAACTTAACTGGCGAGCATTTGCAGGCAGCCGAAACGATAGCGATAGGAGTTACCGAGATACGCTTGTTGATGATTGGGATACCGTATTCCCTCTCAATCTGGTTGCCGACCTCTACAAGATGCGCAGCCTTTGTAGTTATCTTATCATATACCTTCTTGCAGGCAACATCAATGTCACTGTCGATGCAGTCGAGCAAGGATATGCCCATAGTTATGGTACGAATGTCAAGGCACTCGTCCTGAATCATTCGTATAGTTTCAAGTATGTCGTAAACATTTATCATTTTGCAGTCTTCCTCTCATCAGATATGGTGCATGCAGTTGAAAATATTCTCGTGCATAACGGTTACTTTAAGACCGTTTTCCTCACCAAGTTTTTCAAGCGACTCAGCCATTGCCGCAAAATCACTGTTGAGCTTGGAAATATCGACCATCATTATCATAGCGAACATTTCCTGCATTACAGACTGAGTCACCTCGATAACGTTGGCATTGTACTCAGCACACTTAGTGCTGACTTTAGCAAGAATACCTACTGCGTCCTTACCGATGACTGTTACTACTGCTTTCATAATATATACCTGCCTTTCTTATCACTGAACAATTATTATAACACATTCAAATATCTTTGCCAATACAAGTTTATAAACATTTTATTAACGCTTCTTTTTGCGAAGCACGACTGTCGTTACCACAAAACCCGCCGTTAAAACTATAACAACAAAACTTGCTGCCGCAACAACGCCAATATGAGATTCTGTCTTTATTGTCTCATAAGCTTTGTCAGGCGTGTTTTCAACAGCTGTCAGCGTCCTAAGAACGCCGCCCACAACGCAGAAATGCTTGACCGTGACATTTCTTCCGCCGTTTGAATTGAGCAGCTGCGCAAACTTATCTGCGCTTTCAGCTATCCTGACGCCGCTGTTATCATCAGACGCCGTAGAAAAACAATTCTGAACGCAATACTTTCCGTCGTCAGAAGCCTTTCCGATAATGCCGCTTATTTCAGAAACATCAGACCAGCAATCGCTGACAGTTCCGTTTTCGAGCCTGCCGACTATGCCGCCGCAGGTCTTTGCAGTAATGCTGCCATAGAATCCGCAGCCTGTTATCGTGCCGCCAGCGCATATTCCAGCTATGCCGCCTGCAACATCAGCATTGATTTCACAGCCCGATAAGACAATATCTCTTACCTGACCGTAATTGCCGACATATCCGAACAAGCCCTTCGGCTCGTCATTGTTGCTTTTTATTGATACGCCTTTGAAAACGTGCCCGTTGCCCAAAAAGCATCCGTTAAAGCACCTGTCTGCGTCGGTTCCAGCAGGAATAAACTCCGTGCCCGTGAAATCAATATCATCTTCCACAACGACCGTCTTATCACGGTACTGCTTGCCGCCGTTTACGTCCTTGGCGAACTCGTTCCACTGAGCAGCTGTCTTTATCACGGTATAACCGCCACATTCGTTGCTTGCAGCATTAAGCAGCTTTTCTGCCTTGCTGACCTCGATAAAGCCAGCGTCATCATTGTTCAAAACGCTCTTTGCGTACAGGACTGCTCTTTGCATACCGTCCTTGTTCTCAAATTTTCCGACAAGGTCTTTTAGATCTGATTTGTCAGGTTTGCCCGCACGCTTTGTGTATGCGTTTATATATGCGTTTTTAAATTTAGTCTCAGTGCTGTCTTGCCACTGCTGATTATCATTTGAATAATAATAGGTCTGACCCTTTTCGCATTTGCAGCCGGCGTCCTCTGCAACAAAATAGTTCTTTCCATTAGCTGATTCAAGAGTAACAACGACTGAAAACTTATCACCCTTGGCGAGTCTGATCTCTGAGGGCATCTTCACGGTGTAATAACCGTCATACTGCGCTCTGCCCGAAATCTCGGCACAAAGCGTCTCCCCGACGGGCGTGCCGTCTTTCAAGTCTTTATAGACCTTTACGGCGTAATTCGTTCCCTTGCCGCCGTTTTCTTCAATAAAGAAAGAAACCTCCTGCAAAGTTTCATCATTCTGAGCCTCAAACACATTTGCTGCACTTACAGCGCTCTTTGACGAAACGTAAAGCCTGTCCATTCCGCCGTTGTAAGTGTACACACTGTCGCTTGACGCTTTTCTGAGTTTGTAAAATATAAAGCCGGTCAGCTCCGGCTCGCAGTAAGACACCCAGTAGTAACCGTTGTCGTTGCGTGTTCCCCACACGCTTTTGACCAGCCACGCGCCGTCTTTTTCGGGCTTGTCTTTACCGAAATTGTCCTTGCTGTAATTGTCGTCCCAGCCCACGATAGAAACGCTGTGATTGACCTCTGTTCTGTCCTTTTGATAGTAGCTTTTATGGTCTTTGCTGAAACAATCGGCATCGTTATAACAGCAGGCTGTTGCTCCGCCGTATTCCATCAGCTTTTTCTTAATCTCATCACGTTCGCCATTGCAGTTTTCAGCCATTTCTATCTCGTATTCGCATATTCCCTCCTGAGAATAGGAAACGGGATTAAGATGCGGAAAATGCAGATAGGTCGGCTCGTCAGCTTCATATTCAATGCCGCTCAGACGAGCTGCGGCATAAACAGGTGCCATAATATAATTGTTGCCATACCGCTGTTCATCTTCAAGCAGCTGCTTTTCAGATTGTGTTGAAAACCAGGCAAGAGCGCTTTCCGAAAGGTCAACAGATGCGTTGTCAAGCCCTGAAAATATCAAGCTCTGTTCAAGCGAAGCAGTCGTTGAATATGCCCAGCACAAGTCAAAAGCCTGCGGGGATTGTCTGACCGCTGTAACCTTTCCGCTTTGCGTCGGGTCAAATTTAGCGGGCAGTTCGTCCTGCTGTGCAAAAGCTGACAAAGGCACTGCGCCGAGAGCTATAACAAGTGCCAGCGCAAGTCCTGCTATTTTGCGGGTAAGCTTCATACCATCACCACTACTTTGTCAAAACGACCTGACGTGTGTACTCATTGCTGAACGCATCTCCTGCGCATATCTCTCTGAGCCTTACTGCATTGCATTCAAGCATTGCAACGCGGCGGCAGTCAATATCCTTTTCGAGCTTGCTCAGCGACGTGTCATAATCAAGAGTCCTGTTCTTTGCGGCAGCAAGTATCTCTGCGCCTCTTTCGTTGAGCGCAAGTATCCTGCCGTAAGGCACAGCAACATGCATATCCTGGTCGCAGATGCCCAGTGCAAGATGCATAAGCATTCGTCTAATTCGCGCCATTGTGATATCCTTGCTCTTTATAAGCCTCTCAAACTCCGCAACGCTTGAAGGACAGGTCTGAACCGCTTTATAGAACCTGTTTGCAAGGCTCTGGCTCATAAACGGCAGTTCTTCAACAAGGTCTTCATCAGCCGTCATAAGTCTGAAAAGCAGAGCTTTGTCCATGTTGTCAAGATAAGCAGGATTTGAGGTAGGTATCTCGGGCGTGAGCTTTGACATATCTGTCTTATATCTAATCATTTTGCGGATAAGCGAACCGCTTGCAAGGTCACCGTTGACCTCCATATCATCGTGGAAGGTTCCGTTTCGCTGAACGCAAATCAGCTTTATCCAAGGTGCAACCAGCTTTGCAGCCTTGATATACTCAACTGCAAGCACATTGTTTGCGTCACCCAGCACGTTCTTTATCTCAGGACAGTTGCTTTCGGCGACTCTTTGCATAGCCGCAGGATAGCTGTATCCCGAAGCGATAAGGGCTTTGAAATCCTCACTGTCTTCGAGCTTTGCACACTCTGTCTGCGCCTTTTCAAGCAGACTTGCATCACCGCAGGCACTGCCAAACGATATTGCATTGACAACACCCTCGCCAAGTCCTGCAAGCAGCCTGACCGCATTCTCTGCAAACACCTGCGCAGGCGCACATGAATATGGCGCACTAAGCTCAAGCACAAGATCCGCACCGTATTTCAAAGCTATCTGTGCACGCTCATACTTGGAAAAGACCGCAACGTCGCCTCTTTGCACAGCATCGCCGCTCATTACAACAACTATATGGTCTGCACCGGCTTGTCTTGTCATTTTGAGATGATACTCGTGACCGTTATGGAACGGATTATATTCAGCAACTACACCTGCAACGTACATAGCTGCACCTCCCTGCAAAGTCGAAATAGAAATATTACGAGAAAAAGAATTTTTTATTAAAAAGCATATTTATGAGAAATATACTTGAAATTTATCACAGATATGATATACTAATATTATATTATATTGTAGCTTTAAAGTCAAGCAACAGTAATATTGTATATCATTTTGAGAGGAGTATTTCTTAATGAAAGTATTGGTAGTAAACGCAGGTTCGTCCTCACTGAAATATCAGCTTCTTGATATGACAGACGAGTCTGTAATCGCAAAGGGCAACTGCGACAGGATCGGCATCGGCGGTCATGTAAGCGCAAAGACAGGCGACGGCAGAAAGCTCGAGGCTGACTGTGACTTTCCTACACACACAGAAGCATTTGAAAAGCTGGTAGATGTCCTTACAACAGGCGAAACAAAGGTCATCGACTCTATGGATGAGATCAGCGCTGTTGGTCACAGGATCGTGCAGGGTGCAGAGGTATTCTCTGAGGCTTGTCTTGTAACTGACGAGATAATCGACAAGATCGACGAGCTTCGGGATCTTGCTCCTGTTCACAACCATGCACACGCTCTTGCTCTCAGAGCCTGCAAGAAGGTTATGCCTTCAACAACTCCGCAGGTAGTTGTATTCGATACAGCATTCCACCAGACAATGCCACCTAAGGCTTATATGTTTGGTCTTCCATATGAGGATTATGAGGAGCTTCACGTTAGAAAGTACGGCTTCCACGGCACATCCCACAGATTCGTTTCCGCTGCTCTTGCCAAGGCTATGGGCAAGGATCCTAAGGATCTCAAGATCGTTTCCTGCCACCTCGGCAACGGTTCTTCCATCACAGCTGTCGACGGCGGTAAGTCAGTAGACACAACAATGGGCTTTACTCCTCTTGACGGTGTTATAATGGGTACACGTTCAGGCTGCGTTGACGCTTCTGCTGTTACATTCGTAGCTGACAAGCGCGGTATGACACCTGCCCAGATGAGCGACTATCTCAACAAGAAGTCCGGCTTCCTCGGAATCTCAGGTGTTTCATCCGATAACAGAGACATCATCTCAGGCGCTAAGGAAGGCAACAAGAGATGTGAGCTTGTAAACGATATGCTCACATATGAGATCAAAAAGTACATCGGCGCTTTTGCTGCTGCTATGAACGGTCTTGACGCTGTTCTGTTCACAGGCGGTATCGGTGAGAACGAGGCACTTGTTCGTTCAATGGCTTGTGCTGATATGGATTTCCTCGGCATCAAGCTCGACGAAGAAGTTAACAATTCTGTAAGAGGCAAGCTGTGCAAGATCTCTGCTGCTGATTCCAAGGTTGAGGTTTGGATCGTTCCTACCAACGAGGAGCTGCTTATCGCAAGAGACACTCTCGCACTCGTAACCAAGTAATCAATATCTGTTAAAAACTACGCCAATGTCTGCATCTTTGCATTCATTGGCGTTTTTTTGATTTGTTTTAACTGACACACTTGTATCTTTTGTGAGCTTGTGATATAATGATATAAATGGCGTTCAAATGCTATCTGAAATGCAAGGAGGCAATTACAATGACCGAATCAAACAACCCGTCAGCAATACGCTCAAAGAAAGAGATAACAGACGCACTGTTTGCACTGATGCAAAAGCACCCATACAACGAGATAACCGTTAAACAGATAATACTTGAAGCAAAGCTTGCACGGAAAACATTTTACCGCAATTTCGAGTCAAAGGACGACGTGCTGAGATCACATATCAAGAATATCCTGTCCGACTATTTTGAGATCGTCAATAATGCGGTAAGCGACCCGCTGACAGCGATATTTTCATTTGCCGACAAACACCGTGATATGCTCGTTCTGCTCGAGAAGAACTCAATGCTGCATATCCCATTGCAGTGTCTTAACGAGTACGGTCCGTATATGCACAGTCAGCAGCGACCAGACACAAATCCATTCTATAAACTGTTTGAGGGACTGGATCATGAGTACCTGATGGCACTGAATATGGGCGGCATATGGAACGTAATATCTTTGTGGATACACAGAGGAATGACAGACACGCCCGAGCAGGTACGCCATAATCTTGAATGCTATATCAGCAGGTTCCAACAGTTCAGGCTATGAAAAAAAGACTTGTCACCGCAAAAGTGGCAAGTCTTTTATGTTTTAGCTGTCATCGTGTTCATCAGGTTTGTCGCGGTAGATGAATTTGTCCTTTCGTCTGCGCCACACAAGAAATACATATAGCAGCACCATTGCGAAAATACCAAACTCTATCAGTTTCGGGTACGGCACCTTGAAATCAAGCAGCATCTGCGGGAAAAAGTTTATAGCCGTATGCAGAGCCATTGCAACGAAAAGCTGTTTTTGGCAGCCGACGTAGAACACCGCAGAAAGCACCAGCAGCGACAGACCTATCTGTGCGCCCATTTCAAAGACGCTGTGCAGCATAGTCAGGAAATTATCGTAAAAGTCGTTCTCCGAGCTGAGTTTGAGAGCGTTGTACAGCTTCTCGGTCTCTTCGGGAGTAGAAGCCTGAATGATACCTGACATACCGTTCTTGTTGCAGTCAAGACCCTCCAGGAATCTGTTGAGGCTTATAACCGACGTTGAAAGTATCAGCTCGCAGCCGCCGTGACCGATTCCGTAAGAAACACCGTCTATCCAGCGGTCGTAGCATTGCAGAGGGTATTTCATGCAAACGTATCTGCACATTTCCTCAAGTACACTGCATACAGCCACCAGCAGCAGATAGTACAGCCAGTTTACCTCGCCGGTTATGCCTGCAATAACGACGTTTCGCATAAACGCCTTGACCCATGACGTGACCATATATCCGAAAAATCCGATTATCAGCGGTCTTGCGGCGGCTTTTGTCTTTCTGCGCCAGACTATCCACAAAACTATCGGCAGCAGAAATGCAAACAGCCACTCGATACAATAGCCGAGCAAAGTTGAATATGAAAACTTTATCGGGTCATAGCCGCTCATTTTTTAAGCCTTTCCTCGATTTTTTCAATTATCGTCTTCATTGCCTGCACGCGGGCATATTTCTTATCGTTGCCCTCGATTATAGTCCACGGCGCAGCTTTTGTCGAGGTCTTTTCTATCATTGTGTCGATATACTTTTCGTAGATGTCCCACTTTTCACGGTTGCGCCAATCCTCATCGGTTATCTTCCACTGCTTTTCAGGGGTGTTCTGACGCAGTTCAAAGCGCTTTAACTGCTCGTCCTTATCAATGTTTATCCAGAACTTGATTACGACTGCTCCCCATTCCATAAGCAGCTTTTCAAACTCGTTTATCTCCTGATAAGCCTGGTCTACCCTATCCTGCGGCGTAATGTTCTCGATAGGCTCGACCATAACGCGACCATACCAGGTGCGGTCAAAGATAGTAAAGTGACCGTCATTTTCAAGCCTTATCCAGAAACGGTAGAGGTAATGCCTTGCAAGCTCATATTTGTCAGGTGCTGCAATAGGCTCGACCTCGTAACCTCTCGGGTCAAGCGCGTTAGCGACACGGCGAATATTGCCGCCCTTGCCTGCCGCGTCCCAGCCCTCATAGCAGATAACAACGGGTATCTTTTTCTGATAGCACAGGTTCTGCAGCTTAAACAGCTTGTCCTGACACTTTTCAAGCTGTTTCTGGTATTCTTCCTCGGTGAGCGTTTTGTCGAGCGAGACTTCGCTGACCTTGCGCGTCTGAGCCATTTCAAACATTTCGGGCTTCACGTCAGCAAAATCAAACTGATTCTTCGGCACAAACTTTTTACCCTCAGCCTTAGCTTCCAGCTTGCCCTCTACTGCCTCTACAAGCGTCCTGAGCATATCCAGCTTTGCAGCCGTCTTATCATCAGCACCGATAACGTTCCAGACACCACTTGGGGTGTTGGTCTTGGTTATCATTTCATCATAGTACTTGGTGAATTTCTCACGCTTTTTGAGGTTATAAAGGTCGTGCTCATCAATTCGCCAGCTGGTGTAATCTGACGACGTGAGCTTTTTGATGCGCTTTTTCTGCTCGTCCTCAGTAATGTGCAGGAAGAACTTGACTATTAAATAGCCATCGTCTGCAAGCTGACGCTCAAACACATTGATATCATCAAAGCGCCTGCGCATCTCGGTCTTGTCTATCTCATCATAGAGATACGCATTTGCCGTGTCTCGATACCAGCTTCGGTCAAGGATAAGGAAATTTCCCTGCATAGGCATAGCGCAGGCATAACGCCACAGCCAAGGCTTTCTGCGCTCAACCTCGTTCGGCTTGCCAAAGGACATTACCTTGTAGAACCTCGGGTCAAGGCATTTGATAAGCTGTGCTATCTGTGAGCCTTTTCCGGATGCAGACCAGCCGTCGATAGTGATAATGACAGGCAGATTGTTCTCCTTGATCTTGTTTTCAAGTGCCCACAGCCGCGAGCGGAGCTGTTCGATCTGATCCGCACTTTCTTCCTTGCTCAGCTTTTTCTGTTTGATGTTATCAAGCATTTTAGTCACCTCTTTGATATTTTTTATCCACTATAATTATAGATTATTTCGTCGGTCAAGTATATTGGCATTATCACTAAAATTTTAATCAAAAAATTGTTAATTGGCAGTTCACATTTGTCCTGTATACTTGTGAAATACTGAGGTGACAAAAATGGCGGATAAAAACGAAAAGAAAAATGCTCAGGCTCTGCTTGATTCTGAGGATTACGAATACGAAAAAGCTATATATGACAAAGAGCAGCAACAGCAGGCAGAACTCGAAGCTAAAAGGCGTGCTGCCACCGAAGAACGCAAAAGGCGTGAAAAGGAAGCTCAGAAAGAGCACGAACGTCAGCTGGCAAAAGAACGTCTGGAGCTTATGAAGCATAAAAGCGGAAGCACCGAGCCTGTTCAGGCAGAGGAAGCCGAGTCTGATGAAGATGAAAACGAAGCTGACGAGCAGACAGAAGAACAAACCGAAACTGTTGCAAAGAAAAAATCCATCGTAAAGAAAGCTGACAACTTTTTCTATCACAACAAGTGGTGGATAGGACTTTCTGCTATTGTAGTCTTTATCGCAGGTTTTATTCTTTACAATGAGCTTACAAAGAAAAAGCCCGATTTGACGGTCTATATGATAGCAGACAACGACCTGCAGCTTAGACAGCCTCTGCTTGAGGAGATGTTTGAGCAGTACGTTGACGACGTTGACGGCAACGGATATGTTCACGTTGAAGTGCAGATAATTCCTCTTGACAAATCAAAAAGCAATCAGACCCAGCTGGACAACAACACGATGTTCCTCACCGAGATTCACTCGACGGAGAATATGCTCGTTATCACCGATTCAAACACCGATGATTACTATATGGAGATAATGGATCACGACCTCAAGAGCAAGTTCCCTGACAACAAGTATGTTGACGAAAGAGGCTTCTCGCTGAACATGCAGCTTGTCGCTGACCAGCTTGAATTTGAAGATATGCCGAATGATGTGCACATTTCGATAAGACAGGCTGTCGCAACAGTTGATGACTCACTTGAAACTGCACAGAAAAACTACGACAGGAACTTCGGATATCTGAAAAAGATGATCGAAGACCTGACTGAAAAGGCAAAGGAAACCAATGACCCCGGACTTAAAACTCTGCCAAAGGACAAAAACGAAAGCTCATCACAGGCTGACTGATAGCAATACAGGCGTGCTTTAAACGGCACGCCTTTTTTCTTTACAAAAAGCAAAGCCCGAGCGAACTCGGGCTTTAAAACTATCGTATTAACAATCAATCACCGAACGAGATACCGATATCTCTTGCTGTCTTGACAAGCTGGTCGTCCTCGGGAACGAACTTGGTCTTACCTGCAACATCAGAGAGCTGATTCTCGGTAACGTTATCCTTTACCATTGCAACTGCGTAGCCGTATTTCTCCTTGGAAATAAGCTTTGCAGCGTGAACGCCGAACTTTGTGGCAAGCACTCTGTCGTAAGCCGACGGGCTGCCGCCTCTTAGCATATGACCCGGAACGCAAACTCTTGCCTCGCTGCCTGTCATCTGCTCTATCTGCTTAGCAATTCTGCTTGTAGCAGTAGTCAGACCCTGCTCTGCTCTGTAAGCAGCACGCTCTTTCTTCTTCATCTTTGCCTCGTTGATGTCAAACGCACCCTCGGCAACTGCAAGGATAGCGAAGCGCTTATCCTTACGCTTTTCACAAGCCTCAGCGAGCTTTTCGATATCATAAGGTATCTCAGGTATAACTATCATATCAGCGCCGCCTGCAACGCCTGCATAAAGTGTCAGCCAGCCTGCCTTATTTCCCATTATCTCGCAGACAAGTATTCTTCCGTGAGAGTTTGCGGTTGAATGAAGTCTGTCGATAACGTCGGTAGCGGTGTTTACAGCGGTGTGGAAACCGAATGTAACGCTTGTGCCCCAGATATCATTGTCAATAGTCTTTGGCAGACCGATAACATTAAGTCCCTCTTCGGAAAGAAGATTTGCGGTCTTATGTGTGCCGTTTCCGCCAAGTGTGAGCAGGCAGTCGAGTTTCTGCGTCTTGTATGTGGCTTTCATCGACTTTACCTTGTCGACGTTGTCCTCCTCAACTATCTGCATTTTTTTAAATGGAGTTCTTTTTGTTCCGAAAATAGTTCCGCCTGTTGTGAGGATACCCGAAAAGTCCGACTGGCTCATAAGGCGGCACATATTGTTCATCAAACCGAAATAGCCGTCCTCGATGCCGATTATCTCAACATCATTGCCGAATCTCTCATAGCAAGCCTTTGCTACGCCTCTGATAGTTGCATTAAGTCCCGGGCAGTCGCCTCCGCTGGTAAGGATACCTATTCTTCGTTTCATTGATATTTCCTCCGTTTCATTTCAATTATCAATACTTGTCGTCATCATCATCAAGGAAATCAGAGAGGTCTGAAAGGTCAATAGCTCCGACCTCCTCATCCGTCACCTCAAGATTTGTCGGGCTGAACTTCTTTGTCTCGCCCTCCGAGCCATCATCACGGATTATGGTATATTCAAACTTGTTTGGTGCTGGTTTGTAAGCTGGCTCACTGCTCTGCGACGGAGCAGATGGAGCAGAAGTTTCGGAAAGTCTGAAACGAGCGATCATGTTCTTGAGTATAAGTGACTGGCTCGAAAGCTCCTCACTTGCAGATGCAAATCCAACAGCTGTAGATGTGTTCTTGGAAACAACTGCGGAGATCTGGTCAACGCCCGTGTCTATCTGAACGATAGCGTCAGCCTGTGCCTCGGAAGCCTCGGTGATGTTCTTCATCAGAGTTGTTATCTCCTCAGACCTCTTAACTATCTGACCGAGCGAATGAGCAGTATCCTCTGCGATTCTCGAACCCTTGTCAACGGCTGCTGACGAGTTTTCGATAAGCTGTGCAGTCTGCTTAGCAGCCTCAGCGGAACGTGAAGCAAGTCGTCTTACTTCGTCTGCAACTACGCCGAAGCCCTTAGAACCTTCTCTTGCTGCCTCAACGGCTGCGTTAAGTGCAAGGATATTTGTCTGGAACGAGATCTCATCGATGACCTTGATGATCTTAGCGATCTCTGCGGAAGCATCATGTATCTCGTTCATAGCGTTGAGCATATTAGCCATGTCATCGTTGCAGCTGTTGATAGCCTCGGTGTTGTCCATAACGATATTATATGCATTTTTAGCATCAACGGAGTTCTGCTGTGTCTGTTTGGAAACGTCATTGAGCGTTGCAGACAGCTCCTCAATAGCAGATGCCTGTTGAGTTGAACCCTGTGAAAGCGCCTGAGCTGAGTCGGATACCTGAACAGCACCCGAGTTCACCTGCTCGGCTGACATATTGATAGCTGCAAATGTATCGGACAGCGAGCTGAGAATATCGTTAAATGTGCTCTTGATCTTGTAGAAGTCGCCCTTGAACGTGCCCTCCATCGTATGACACAGGTCGCCTTCGGATATCTTGGTAAGAGCCAGAGTTATCATATTGATGTATTGTCTCAGGCTCAGGATAGTTTCATCAAGCGAGTTGGAAAGTACACCGAGCTCGTCGTTTGAATACCATACATCAACAGGATCGTTAAGGTTGCCCTGTGCAAGCTCACGGATACGGTCGGTAGTTGAAACGATAGGCTTGGAAATTCTGCCCGCAAACAGCGAAGCTGCTATCATCGCAATACTAAGCATTGCAATACTTATAAAGAACATACTTTCAAGAGCGGACATCGTTGTTTTTGTAAAGTCCTCAGTATTGCTTACCAGAGCGAGTTTGGAATTGAAAGCCGATACCTTATCATATCCGATAATAAAATCTTTACCGTTAAAATCAAAGGTCGTGTAGCCGTCTTTGTTCTTGATAACTTCTTCAAATGCAGAACCTGCGCTCTTATAGTCCTTATTATCCTGAGCAACGGAGATAGGATTCTCATACTTGAAATATGTATCATTGCCCTCAGGGCGAACAAGGATGTTACCTGTGTCATCAATAAGATAAACCTCGCCCATATCTTTAAGAGATGTTCTGGCAAGTATTTTTGAAAGCACAGTCGAGTTGCATACGACACCGAGAGCGATTGTTGCGTTAGTCTCGGGGTGAGATGCTTTAACAATGATAGCAAATGCCATCATGCTGTCAGTCTTGATACACTTGGTAACATAAGGCTTATCAGATGCAAGCGCATCTCTTACGTCTTGTATCTGTACAACCGTTTTGACATCAAGGAAAGAATCTCCCTTGCCTGCAAGAACTGAACCGTTCTCATCAAACGCATAAGCGCCGAACAGGTCGGAAATATCAATGTCGAATTTATCCTTGACGTTTGAAGCAAATACGCTCCTTGCATTAAGAACGTAGTCAGATACTGCATTGGTATTTGTGACCTTAGTCGTTCTGACAGTCTCCTCAAGCGATTCGCCAAGACGGATAACGGACTGGTCAAAATAGCTCGCAGAACTCGTCGCAATAGGCATTATCGAATTGGCAAGCGTTTCAACAGAAGCCTTGTTAACGAATTTTACCGAGACGAATGTGAGCACGCCGACAAGAACGACAGCCACCACGATAACAGCTATCGTTAGTTTGGATTTCAGCGATTTGAGGAACTTATTTCCTTTGAATGAAAATATCGCTGCTCCGACGAAAAGTATAAAAATTGCGATCATAAGAATGATCTTTACAGTTTCATTCATCCACGACATTAACTCATCACCCCTGTTATTTTGTTTTAAACAAATTCATTAGTAATTATTTATTTCAGTATATCACAATTGCACAAAAATTGCAATAGAATCGTAAAAGTTTTTTTGTAATTTTTGTTCCCTGTTCATCATAAGTTTTAACAAAACGCAAGAGAGGGCGGTATTATGCGATTTTTCAGTATTTTCAAGAGCAAGGCAGCAATCAAGATAATATGCACGACAGCGGCGATGATATGCGCAATGACGTTGGTTTGCAGCGTATGTTCAGGCTCCGAGGCGACCGAGGACAACAGCGTTATTGTTATCGCTTATGACGACAGGTGCGCTGATACAGAACAGATAGAGGATGATCTGCGCTACCTTTATAATAAAGGCTACTCCCCTGTTTTTGCAAGCGAATTCGCTAAAAGCCTCAAAGGCGAGGCAGAACTGTCGCCAAAAGCAGTGGTGCTTACCTTTGACGGTGGATATGCGGGTTACTATAAAAAGCTGTTACCGCTGCTGGTAAAATACAGAACAAAGGCAGTTATCACGGTCAACGGCGAGAACACCGAATACTCGTCTAACAGTGCCGACGATAATGCGCCGTATCTGCGCTGGGAGCAGATAAAGGAAATGGACGAATCGGGTCTGGTGGAGTTTGCAAACGGTACATACTCAATGAACGGAGACAGCTTTGAACAAAATGTCGGCGAGGAATACGCGCACTACCGTTCAAGGCTTGTAACAGACATTGGGCATTTGCAGATGGTCTTTCAGGACAACTGTGGATTTGAGCCGTGCGTGTTCGCATATCCCGATGGCAAAGAATCCGATAACAGCGCAAGGTTTGTCAGAGACCTCGGGTTTGTGGCTGCTCTGTCGCTCGGAAATGAAAAATGCCGCATAAGCGGCGAAAACAAAACCGACCCCTACCGCATCAAGCGGTTTGACAGAGCCGGTTTTGATAATTTATCGGACATATTACAGCCATAGCTAAAAATTTGAGCAAAAAAAAGCAGCCCCTATTGGAGCCACCCTTCTACGATTATCAGTATACGTCATCAGGCAAGAAAAATAAAGTGGATTTTATTTTAAAAATGTAAACAAATTATATTTTATGGCGGCTTGTGTCAAAAAAGCGCGAAAATGTTGACCTTTCGGAAAAAATAGTATATAATAAGAAACGTTGGGAAAAGATATACAGCGAAAGGACTACAGATAATGAAAAAAACTGTTGGTTTTATAATTATTCTTGTGATGGCTGTTTTTTGCAGTTTTACTGTTTGCGCGGTCGGTGACGCACCCGCAGATTACACGGTAACAGCGTCACAGCCGCAGGTAGGCGTCGGCGACACGTTGACGATAAACATCACTATCACCGCCGTCAAGGCTATCGGCAGAACATCTGCAAGCGTTACATATGACACCTCGGCACTCACGTTCGTTTCGGGCAACGGTGCAACAGACCAGGGCGGAGTTATCAATATTGAGCTGCCTAACGGACTGGGAACAACAGCGGTGTTGTCACTCAACTTCACTGCAAACACAACAGGTTCAGCGTCAGTAAACGTCACAAAGTGCTGCATTTACGATGCTTTTGAAGAAGGATATGACATTCAGGAAAGCAAAGGCGTGTCAGTAGATATCGCAGAAAAAGCCGAAACGACCACCACTGAGGAAACTACTCTGACTTCACCGCAGACAGATGCTAACGGCGTTCCCACACAAGGTGTGCTTGTTGACCTTAAAGTAGATCAGGGTTCGCTTGTTCCGCCTTTTATGTACAGCATTCACGAGTATTCAGTGACCGTTCCTTATGATGTCGAGAAAGTCGAGGTTGACGGCAAAACCGCCAGCACACAGGATCACATATGGTACACAGGCAACCCCGAATGTGTTGTTGGTAGAAACGTTAGAACTATCACCGTAACCGACATCAACGGCAACGAAACAGTTTATACTATTTATATCACAAGGCTTGACAAGGATCAGCAGGAAACCAAGCCGACAGATACAAATGATCCCGCAGCGGTAACAAGCTCCCCCGACGACAGCAAGTCCGCTGTGACAACGACAGCTAAGCAGGAAAAGAACATTAAGGACACCCTGCTCCCTGCACTTTACATAGTGCTTATAGTGCTCGTAGTTGCGCTGTTCATAATCATTATGTGGATAAAGAACAAGGCGTCCAAGAAAAAGAAACCCGACGATAAATCAGACAAGCAAAGAAGCAAGATAAAGGTCTCGGGCAGCAATACAAAGAAAAAGAAATAAGCTCAAGTCTCTGCAAGCGATTGCAGAAACTTTTTATGTGTCAAACAGCTTTGCTATTGACTGCCCTATCAGCTCACCCGAATACTGAGCCTGTTCGATAGAGTTGCCGTGGCTGCCCACCTCTATCAGCAAAGAGCCTGTGGTGAGATCCTGGTTATAATGCCTGTAATCAAAAAGAACAGGGCGGGTCAGACCTTTCCAGTCGGATTCTATCTGCGACTGCAGCCTTGACGCAAGGCGGAAGTTTTGCAGATAATCGGGCATTCCCATTGTTCCGTCGTCACAGCCAGAGATTATCATTATCTGGGCGGCTTTCTTTCCGCCTATCTGTGTGACAGGCGAAATCCTTGTGCCGTCTGCACGCTGAATACCGTCTCGGTGGATATCAAGGCAGATCTTTATCGACGGATACTGTTTGAGTATCTCCTGCACAGTCTTGCGGCTTGAAGCATAAGCCTCGTTGTAGCTGGGATAATCGTGGACAAGCGTATCGTGCACATAAGCTATACCTGCCTTGTCAAGCTGCTTGCAGATATTATCACCTACGCTGACGATATTTTTGGTCATATCGGTAGTCTTGCTGGCAAACGAGCTGTCATAGAAATCGCGCTCGTACGGCTCAAAGCTCTCGGTGGTGTGGGTGTGGTAGATAAGCACCTGCGGTTGCTCGCTGTTTTTATCCAGTTTGAACGGCAGTTCCTTGGTGCTTTCGGCAATAAGCGTTGCGTTTGGAACATCAGTACAGTTTCTGACCTGCCCGCCTGCTTTAAGATCAATATACTGCGTGCCTGAATAATGCGGATAGGTGTATTCCTGTATCACGCCGTCGTGATTTTCAAGGCTCTCGGGATACTTTATCTTATCAAGTATCTCCTGCGATGGCTTGGCAGATGGCAGCTGTTTGCTATGGATAACAGGCTGCGTCTCTTCGGGAGCCATATCTATATCCCAGAGAGTCTTGCGGCTGACCGTGCTTACGCTCTTTTCTGCAGGATTCGTCTGAACGCTCGGCGGCTCTGTTACCTCGGGCGTTGTCTCGGGGATACGGTACTCCCCCACTGTCAAGTCGGCGCAGACAGCAGCTATGTCGTTTATCTTCTTTGAGTGGGCTGTATATATCTGCATACCAAGCGGTATTGTAAAGCAAAGCGCGACAATCGTTGCGGCGCAAAGGCAAGTCCTTTTCAGTTCCATAGATATCATCTCCTGTAAAACAATATGCCTGCGGACAGGCAGTTATGTGTCAGGCTGGTGCTTTCGGGCGTATAATACAGCAAGCGACAAAATATTCGGAGGTGAAATGATGGATTATCTTATGCTTGTCAGCAAATTTGAGCCGCTGCAGGAGGACTTTGAGCAAAAGCTGAAGCTGCGTGAGGTCAGAGGCAAGCTGTTTGAAAAGCAGACAGCCGATGCGCTTGAAAAGCTGCTTTGTGATGCGCAAAAAGACAGGATAGAACTTGAAGTAATCTCGGGTTACAGGTCTGCCGACTATCAACAGATGCTGTGGGAAAGGGAGATTTCAAAAGAAATGGCTGGCGGTCTGAGCTACGGTAAGGCGGTGGAAAAGGTCGGGCAGACGCTTGCTTTGCCCTATGCGAGCGAGCACGAGACAGGGCTTGCAGTTGACTTTGCGCAAAAAGGAAAAGATGATGTCGGTTATGATTTTGCGGGCAGTGCGCAGGCTGTCTGGCTGGAACGAAACGCCCATAGATACGGGTTTATACTGCGATATCCGAGGCTCAAAGAACACATCACCGGGATAGCGTTTGAACCATGGCATTATCGATACGTTGGTGCTGAAAGCGCGCGGCTTATAAAAGATAACGGCATCTGCCTTGAAGAATTCCTCGATTACTATCAGGATATGTATTTAGATAGCACAAAAGCGGACGTTTAATTATAGGCAAGTCCAATAAAAAGTACACAAAGGCTTGACACGGGCTTGTTTTGGTAGTATAATAGTTGCATAAAAAGAGAAAGGATGTTTTACTATGGAAAAAAGATACTCACAGAAAAAATCCTTCTGGGCTTTGATGGGTGCTCTCATTCTTGTTATTGCATCAACGGGGTGGCTGGTTTACAGATACTGCGAGGAAAAGGCTCACTACGAGAAGTGGAAAGACTACGACGAGTGCGGCATACAATAATATAGTTGCATAACAAAACCGATGTCTGTTTAAAGGCATCGGTTGTTTTTATAGTATTACAAACTTAATTGAAAGACCCAGAGTTAACAAGGCTGCGACAGCATACGTTATCCAGAAGATGCATTTTTGCTCCTTATCGGCAGGCTGCTTAATTTTGAACGTGATAAACGATAAAGCAAAGCACATACCCATTACGCCGCCAAGCGTAAGGAAGCGTTTTGAATAGTCAACTCCCCAGAACGGGTCATACGGCGCATCGGCAAAGAAGTATCCGAGCTTTATAAGAGCGATAAAACCGATAATATGAAGACAAAAAACGAATAATAGTTTAACGGGCAGGCTTTTCACGCATTTTTCTCCTTTTCTTTTTCTGATTATGATTGCTTATCAGCACAGCTAAAAACATTGAAAATACCTGTACAACTATAAAGAGAAACACCAGAATAATCATAATAATATCGCCATACTGGAATGACACTACACCGAACGCAACATCAGGGATTATGAATTTGAAAAAGTCCTTGAAGCGAACTGCCGTTACTACTGCGATAATAAGCGGCAGCAACTCTGCACAGCAAAGCAAAACAGATTCCATTGTGTTTTTGGGCATATATAGTTTTGACCACACTACGCCTTGAAGCATAGCAGTTATAATATAAAGCAGGGTAAGAATGACTGTTGCTTTGAAAAAGCCTTTGGGCGTTTCTTCGCTTGACTGAGCGTCATCTGCTTTTCTTAGACCTGAAATAAAAGAGTGAACAACAAGAAAGACGATCATTATAAAGACAACGGATAAAATAAGAAGAAAAGCCTTGAACAATCCGCTGTAATCGGGGTCAACATATACATCGGCACTGACCTTGCCGCTTGCGTAATCATACTCTACACAAGAGCCGTCATACAGAAAGCACTTATCATCACTGATAGTGACTGCATCGGACACCTTTAAGATATGTCCGTTTCTGTCAAGGACTGCGACCATAACGCTGAATTTCAAACTAATTATCAAAGGTGCCTTATCTTTTTTGACAACGTATACCCGTCCGCCTTTGATACGCAGATCGCTCCTGGCATCTTTGAAATGGCAGGTATAGCTGACAAAACCGTCTTTGTCAAACGCTGCAAGCTCGGTGGTGTCAAATGGCTGTGCCCGCATATTCTCGGAGTTCTCCTTGGTGTAATACTCATTATCCTCGTCTATATCTATCAGCAGGTCGATATACTCACACTCGTTCGTGAAATTACTGATCTTAACAGGTATCGTCTGTGCTTCCTGCGGCATAGCAAAAGCTGGAGCAGAGCAAAAAACAACGCATATAATTCCAGCAAGCAATATACAAACTGTTTTTTTCACAAGCTGTCACCTCTTTTCGCACATATATTATCACAAGATATGGTAAATTGCAATTACATGTAAATTACAATTCTATTTCAATCTCTGCTATATATACGATTCAGAAGCTGAAATTTGTGCAGAAAAAGATGATAATTGGAGAAATGCACAATGCACATTGAATATAGCTGTGCATATTACACACAAGCAGTCAAAAAGCACCGCACAAGGCGGTGCTTTGATATTTGTATTACTGTTTGTTCTGTGGTGCGCTGTTTCCGCCAACGACCTCTTTGATGCCTGTTGCAAGACCTGCAAGACCCTGTATCTCGCTTGGGATAATGATCTTGGTAGCTCTGCCGTCGGCAGCCTTGCCGAATGCCTCGAGGCTCTTGAGCTGGATAACCTGCTCGTTCGGGTTAGCTTCATTCAGCTTTACGATACTGTCGGCGATAGCCTGCTGTACCATATTGATAGCCTGCGCTTCACCCTCTGCCTCACGGATCTTCTGCTCTCTGATAGCGTCTGCCTGAAGTATCAGCGACTGCTTATCAGCCTCAGCGGAAAGGATCTTTGCTTCCTTATCAGCCTGTGCACGAAGAATCTTGGATTCCTTTTCACCCTCTGCAACGAGGATCTGGGATTTCTTCTCGGCTTCTGCCTGAATGACCTTTTCACGTCTTTCACGGTCAGCCTTCATCTGACGCTCCATGGCATCCTGGATCTCTCTCGGAGGCAGGATGTTCTTGAGCTCAACTCTCTGTACCTTGATTCCCCATCTGTCGGTAGCTTCGTCAAGGATAGCAGTTATTCTTGTATTGATGATATCTCTTGAAGTAAGTGTAGCTTCGAGGTCAAGGTCACCAACGATATTACGCAGTGTTGTAGCGGTAAGATTCTCGATAGCCGAGATAGGTCTTTCAACGCCGTATGTGAACTGCATAGCATTTGTGATCTGGAAGAACACAACGGTATCTATCTGCATAGTAACGTTATCCTTTGTGATAACCGACTGCGGCTGGAAGTCAACGACCTGCTCTTTGATAGAAACTCTCTTTGCAACTCTCTCAACGAGCGGTATTTTCCAGTGAAGTCCTGTACCCCACGCTGCGTGGAAAGCGCCGAAACGCTCTACGATATAAACATAAGCCTGAGGTACTACTCTGATATTGCAGATGATAAGCAGTATGATAACTGCGAGCACCCCTAAAAGAATCAAGATTCCTTCCATACTATTCTCTCCTTTAATTATGTATTATTCTCTTACAATGAGCTTGGAACCATCGACCTTGACAACGACAACAGCGTGACCTGCCGGGATATTCTCCCCGTTCTCGCTGCGTGCAGCCCAGTCTGTTCCGCTGAGTCTGACTCTGCCCTTGTTGGCGATGTTGTCAATGTCTTCGATGACTGCGGCAGTCATACCTTCGTCCAACTCATAATTCGTCGCATACTTCTTGCCCTGCAGCTTTTTGACGACAGGTCGTGTCAGCGCAAGGAAGACAGCTGATGAAGCAACGAAAACTATGCACTGGACAATGAATGGTACCTTTGCTATCGAACAGAACAATGAGACCAATGAGCCGAGCGCAAACCACACCGAGATAAGTGCTGTTCCGGTTGCGACCTCGCAAACGAGGAAAAAGACGAATGCGACCGCCCAGAGAATGATAGCATAAGTATCTGTCATAATCTCGCCCCCCTATTCATTTTTCTGCGTTACGCAGGCATATTTACCTGCTTGAAAAAGTATAGCACAAATTTACCGAAATTTCAAGTGATACAGCAAATTTTATCATTCTATCACAATGGTTACAAACTGTTACTATCACTGCTTTTGAGTCAGAAGCCGGCATGTTGAATAGGATTCTTTCATAAAATAAGCAGTAAGCGATATCCCGTCCATTTTGCGGATACATGAGCAGCCCTCAAATTCGACATAATCATGGTTGCTTTGCGGCTCTGTCACGCCCTCTTTGAGCCTGTTGGGGCGGACAGCACCCTCAAATATAATGTATTCGGTGTCGTCGGTCAGCTTTCCGTCAACGTATATTTTAACACGGTTTCCCTCAAATTCCGCAAGAATCTCCCTGCCGAAATGCATGCCTTTCCATGCGTCCTGCAGGAATTCCTCGTCAGCATCGTCATAGAGCTTGACATTAGAGCCTTTTGTATTGAAATCAAGACCGTTTTTCAGCGCTTCCTCGTGGAAAGTGTCATAAATCAGCTTTGCGGCTTCATAGTGCACGGTGGGGCTCTGGTTTGAGGTCATATACAGCTTTTCGCCGCTTGCATACTCTGCTCTGATATAATCGCCGCAGCCGCCTGGCAGTCCGTCAACAGTGCAGGAATAGCCGTTGCGCTTTGCCATATCATAATCCTTGATTATCTTGTTGAGCTTTGCAAGGATAGACATATCGTCGGTCTGATATTTGAGGCTGAAAAGAGTACCGTCTCGCCTCGATGAGTTGCCGCCTCTTGAGGTAATGACCAACACTCCATTCTCTATCCCGCAGTAGACTGAAACATTTCTGTCTGAAAACGAAAAAGAAACCAGCTCGTCAGACTCTATCGAATACTTATAGCCCTCCAGCATAAACTCGTGTCTGCCGCCGCACATATCGCCCGAATCGTTATGGATAACGCCTGGTCCAGGAAACTGCATACCCATAAAAACGTTGGGACCTCCGCCAAATCCGTTGTTGCTCATAGAACTCACTCCTTGTCATTATCAGATTATTCTGCTTTCGTGACAGCAGAAATATATCATTTGTTTGTCCGCTGACAGCTTTTGCATCAGCGTTTTTGTCTTGTTAAAATGCTCGCTGTCGAGCGTAAGAAACGGGTCGTCCATAATGATAAACGGCTTGTCATTTGCAAACATATTGTCAATGAGCGCAAGCCTGAAACACAGCGCGCACACCGCAAGATTTCCGCTTGACAGGTGCTCATACCGCCTGAGCTGACCCATGATATCAAAGGATATTCGGTAATCCTTGTCCATTGAGACCTTCTGTCCGATAGTGTCCTCAATTAGCTTTGCATACTCACAGAACCTGTCTCTTATCGGTTTGATATACCTGTCTTTGAGCGTCTGGTCGGCAGATGTTATCTCTTTGCGCAGGTCTTCAAACAGCGAACGCTTTTCAGAAAGTTCTTTGCTCTGCTGTCTGCACTGATCAAGAGCAGCTTCTCTGCTGTCAAGCTCTGAGAGCTGTTCCTCGATATCAGATATCTGCGAACGCAGCATTGCACAAGCCGTTAGCTTTTCATTGAGAGTGTCTTTGAGAGTTTCAACATCAGCCTGCTCATTTGCAGGTCGCTCGTCAAGTTTGTTTGCAAGCCTGAACTGCTCTGCTGACTGTTTGCGTTCGCGCAGTTCTTTTGCAAGGCGATCGTATTCTTTCATATCTGCCCTGAGCTTTTCAAGGTCAAAATCATCAGACAGAGCATACTTCTGCGCAAATGCTTTGACCTGCTGCTTAGCTGTTTCGATACGCGTTTTGCGGTCTGCCGTCGTTTCAGCCGAATCAGCAAGGCGTTTTTCGAGGGCAGTATAATTTGTGATATCAGTCTTGACGGTGTCAAGCGACCTAGAATAGTCGCTGCCCGAAATGCCAAAGCGTGCGAAGAACTCCGAAAGCTCGCCGTCAAGCTGCTTTGAGTCTTCTGCAAGTGCTGCAACAGCGGACTCTTTCTGCGTGTTTTCGGCAAGAAAACGTTTATACTCGGCTGCGTCTCTTTTCAGCTCATAAGTCAGCTTTATCGGGTCGTCGCCGTTATATCGGTAGTTTGCAAGCGACATAAGCAGCTTGTTTCTGAGCGTTTCAAGTTCGGACTTTTTCTGCTCGTGCTCGGGGTTTGGTATCTCCTGCGGTTCTTCCTCTGGGGTGACGTAATTGTTCATCGACTTGTTCAGATAAGCAAACATATCACCGAGAATGACTGCACCGCCCGCTATCAGACAGAGCAATCCCGCAATGAAAACAGGCGAAATAAGAATAACACCCGCGATTATCAGAGCCACTGCAACGGCAAGCACAGCGATATACGGCGTTTTTCTGACAGGAACTTTGATCGGCTGGCTGCTGCGTCTGACAATGGTATACTGCGGGATATCCAGCAGTTCTGTGCTTAGCGCGCTGTATCTCTCACAGCCGTTTTCAAGGCTGCTGATAAACTCGTCACTGACGGACTCGCCGTGAAAATGCTTATCCAGTTCGGAAATGTCGGCAGACTGCGCAGATGACAGCTTTGCAAGCTGACGCTGTTCGTTTTCAAGGTCGAGTATCTTTGCGTGGATATCATCAAGCTCGTCCTGCGTCGGTAAGCCGTCTTGATAGCGCTCTTTAAGCGCGGAAAGCTGGGATTCGTCCTGCTTTGCCGTTTCATTTCCATTGAGCAGCAAAGAATTGTCACTTATGGTTTTCAGGTGCACGGCGGCAGCGTCTGTTTTCTCCTTTGTCGGCAGCGACTTGGGATATCGCGTCTCGATATCCTTGACAGCGCTCTGCGTGCGCGCGAACTGTTCAAGCAGATAGTCGTAATTGTTCCACTTTTCAAGCAAAGTCATTCTTGTGCTTGCGCTTTTATATGCGTTTTCAGCCTGCTGCTGTTCGGCTGATGCCGCTGTGAGCAGGTCGTATTTGCCGCTAAGGCTGTCCTTTAGATTTTTAAGGTTTGCAACAGCAGCTTCGTGCTCTTTTATCTGCCCGTTCAACGTCTTAATGCTATTGCCGCACTGCTTGGTAATCTTGTCTATCTTTTCAACAACAGCCGTGATGTCAAAATCCTCACTGACGTTGTCAACATAGTTGTTGAGCTTTTTGTTGATGTCGGAATCTGCGGAAACACGGGTGTTGAAGCTGTCAACGCAAAGCAGATTTTCAAAGCTCTCCTTATTTATGCCGAACAGCTTGACACCCGGAACCTTTCCAAACTCATCGGTCAGATTGCCGTTGCAGTAAACGGTCAGCGTGTCGCCCGTTTCGCTTTTGGCAGCAAAAGTGCGCTCTATCCTGTACTCTTTTCCTCCGTACTCAACGGTGATATTTCCGCCAAAATCCTTTGAGCCGAACGGACAGTAATGCATTCTGTCAAGGAAAGCCTTGGTTCGCGTGCTGTAGCTTTCAAGACCGTAGAACATAGCCTTTATAAATGCGGCGAGAGTTGATTTACCGTAACCGTTATTCTCGCAGACAGTCGTTATGCCGTCTGTGAATGTGATATCAAAGTTTGAAAGTGCGCCGAACTCAACGATATGGAGGCTCTTTATCTTCATCACTCCACCTCCCTGCCGCTGAGCAGCTTCAAGCCGAGAGCGATAAGCGTATTCTTCCTGTCGGCATCATAATCCGCGTTTGCGCTGACACCCCTGACAAACTCGCCTATAAGAGAGGTATCGGCAGCATAAGCGCTCGGGTCAATACGGACAGATGTGTTGTTCTTGACGTTCACAAAGTAAAATCTGCTGAGCGCGGAAATGACATCGTTTTCGGACAGGTCGATATCGGATTCAAGGTCGCCCGAAAGCTCAACACGCAGAATATCACTGCTCGGCAGAGCATCGGTCTGCTGTTTTAGCTTTTGCTGGATTGTATACAAATCAGCATAGCCCGTCACATCAAACGGAAGTTTATGTATCGTTCTTGCAGACGAGCAGCAGAACTGCGCTGTTATTCTGTCCGTGACATCAAGCAGGACAAAGCCTTTTTCACCGCACTCGTCGAAGCCTCTGCCTGCAAGGCAGCCCGAAAACGCCCACGTTCCTCTGTCATCTATCGTACCAGTTGCAAACGAGTGGATATGCCCGAGCGCAAGATAGTCTATGCTTTGATTTCTCAGGTCTGCAAGACGCACCTTGTCCATTCCCCTGCTGTCAGAAACGTCGCCGTGGAGCATCAAGATATTCAGCTTGCTCCTGTCAAGTTCAAGCATTGAATAGAAAGACTGCGCATTGTTGGCGTCCATTTCAATACCCGAAATCACGATATCACCGTAGCTATACGACGTAAAACCAGTTTTGCTGAACGTTTTCAGATTCGGGATATCCGTTTGCAGATAAGAGCCTTCCTTGTCGTGATTACCGTTAAGATAGAGAAAATCTATCTCGGAATTTTTCCTTATGGCGTTGTAGAAAAACTCCTTGTCCTTGATAGTCGGTTTATCACTGTCAAATACATCTCCGCTGAGCAAAATGACCTGTACGCCGTTTTGCTTGGCAAAGTCTATCATCTCTGAAAAGCAGGTGCGCAGTTCCGACTGGCGCTGTTTTGCAATGTCAGCAGGAAACTTAGATGCAAATTTTGTGCCGAGATGTACATCTGCACAGTGTATGATCTTCATACTATTTCTCCTTCTTGGAAATCTTCAAAGACCGCAGATACTGCTTTTGCTCGTCGGTTATGCGGTAGCTCTCGATTGATTTCTGTATCGCCTTATTATGTGTCCAGGTGTCGAGCTTTTTCTGCTCGATAAACGGAATTATCACGTCATACTGCTTGGCAAGCGCAGTAGCGAAATACCAAGCCTGCATCATTTTCACGTAGTACTCGTCAGAACGTACCTTCGCAACGGTTTTCGGGTACTTGATGTTGAACTCGTCTTCGAGAAAATGATCCATAAGCATCTTGATTCCAAAACGTATTGTGTAGGTCTTTTCAGATGTCAGCCAGACCGTTATGTGCTCCAGCAGTTCAGTTTTATGCTTTGCAAAAACCTTTGGGTTCATCTGGTCGCAGGTCGCCCAGTTGTCGACATACGGCAAAAATGCCTCGACCTGCGAAATGCAGTGTTCAAAGTCCTTATCCAGCGAAATAACAAATGCGTGCAGCTGGTTCTCCTCAAAATACTTGTGAGGCAGCGCCGCAAGAAATGTGCCTATATCTGCGCTTTTTGCAAGCTCTTTGGCAAGCGCACGCAGCTGCGGTGTGCGCACGCCGATAAACCTGTTGCTGTCCACCGACGGCGTCGTTGTTATCTGCATCTGACGGTATTTTTCGTCTGCATTTGCAGACAGTTTCTCGATTATCTCTTTTGTTATCATTATAATTACCCCGTGTAGTTATTATTATAAAACATAATCAATACCAGCATTGACTCCCACTTTTGACAATCTCACCTTTATTCAGGTGCTTAGCTATCTCATTAACAGCGTGGTCGCCATAAAATATACTATGAATTGGCTTTGTAGCTAACGGAAGAAAATCGCTTAAACCTTGTTCTTTTTTCATTTCATTGATGGCATATAGCATTTCATTCTGTTCTTCAATAGGAATATCACGTTCCCAATCTTCCTCTGCAAGTACCGTCACTCTTATCAATTCAGTATCCCTGTCAACAACGATTATTCCAGGTTTCTTATTGGTATTACCTTCAGGATAATACCAATAAACAAATTGTGTATCAGATTCCTGAACTAATTTAAAAGTTACCATTACACATCACCACATAAAACTAAACTATTCTTTCAGCTTACTGCAAATCTCTTCATACTCATTGATTAAGCCCTCGGCATCTGCGGAAATGAACGCGGTGTCATTATCTTTTGCCGCAAATTCGTGCTTATGCGCTCTTTCTCTGAGATGCTCAACGCCTATGGTCGCCATAGTGCTCTTTATCGTGTGAGCCTCGATTCCGTAGGCTTTTATGTCGTTTGCCGCAAGGCTGTTTCTCATCTTCTCGGCGCGCTTCGGGCAATCAGCAGCGATATCCGCAGCTATCTGCGAAAGGAAATCCTCGTCGCCCGCGCAATAACCCAGCGCCTTTTCATAATCAAACCCGTCGATAGCGGTCAGCCTTTTCTTTATCGGTGACATATCATCATTTTGCTGAACAGCAGGCTTGTTATCTGCTTTGAGCACCTTGTCCTGCGGCAGCAGAGCCTTGACTGTCTGTTCGAGCGCAGCCGCATCAAGAGGCTTTGTCAGATAGTCGTCAAAGCCCTCATCAAGATACATCTGTCGGCTGCCTGCAACAGCATTTGCAGTAAGAACGACAGCCTTGGTGTCCTTGTTGAGCGAATTCTCGTCACTTCTTATTATGTGCAGAGTTTCAACGCCGTCAGGCTGCGGCATCATATGGTCAAGCAGGATAAGGTCATATTTTTTCTGTCTGCAATGCTCTATCGCACTGCTTCCCGCACTGCAAAGGTCAGGCACAATGCCTGTGCGCTTTAAGAACAGCTGAACTATCGTAAGATTTGACTGATTGTCATCAACCGCAAGCACCTTTGCGTCGGGTGCTGTGTAATCGCAGATATGCTCGTTAGCGTCATACTCGACCTTGTGCTGCATAAAGTCGCTTGGGATAGGCGTTTTATCATCATATTTCACAGGCAGTCTGACCCAGAATTCAGAGCCTACGCCATACTCGCTCTCAACTCCGAGCGTTCCGTTCATTGAGTCAACTATGCTCTTTACAATTGCGAGACCAAGACCTGTACCCTCAATGTTCACGTTAGACTTGACATCTGCCCTTGTGAACGCCTCAAATAAAGAATCCTGGTCTTCCTTGCGGATACCCTTGCCCGTGTCAATGACAGACATGCAAAGCTCATAGCCGCCGTCGGTAAAGCTGCCACCGAGAACGAGGGTGACAGTTCCCTTTTCCGTGTATTTAACAGCGTTATTGATAAGGTTGACAAGAATCTGCCTTATTCTGAATTCATCACTTATGATCTCATTCGGAATGTCGCCCTTTATCTCTGTTTTGAGTTCAAGCGACTTTTAGTCCGCACGCTCTTTGACCAGTGAAATAACATCATAGAGCATCTCGGACATATAGAAATGAGCCTCGATTATCTGCAGCTTTCCAGCCTCTATCTTTGAAAAATCGAGCACATCATTAACGAGCATAAGCAGCATTTTGCCAGAGGACTTGATGCTACGCGAATACTCGCCGACAGTTTTATCGCTGTTTTCACGAAGGATCATTTCATTCATGCCCAAAATAACGTTGATAGGCGTTCTTATCTCGTGAGACATGCTTGCAAGAAACCTTGTCTTTGCCTCGGAAACGTCGATGATACGCTGCTTTTCAATATTTACCCTGCGCAGTTCATCGACCTGCTGGATAATAACAAACGCCAGCAGGAAGCCAAGACCAATGACCATAGGCAGAGACTCGTTGCCCGATGTCACGATAAGGATAACAAGTTCTATAAGGCAGCAGACAAGGAAACCGAAAAATCCTATGAACGTATATCTGTAATCACCAACATTTCCTCTGATTATGTCAAGGATAAGCACGATTATCGCTGTTATCGCAATACCCGCAAGTATCACGTTTTCGTACATTCTGATATTGTAAAACGGCAGTACGCCCGTGAAATGAAGCACCGTCCAGACAACAACATTGATGCAGGAAACTATCATTATTCCCGACATGCTCTTTTTGTAACGACCGCACTGAACAGAGTTAAGATAAACAGCGGGTGCACACGGCATCATAAGACACAGGATATAATTGAGCACACCGCTGACGTGATACACTCCTGAAAAGAAAGGCAAAAGGTAGGAATCGGTGATTATCCACGAAGCGATAATACTTATACCAAGAGCGCCGTACATCATGTCAATTTTCAGCTTGTACCAGAACCTGAGCACAACGCTGACGATAAAAACAACGATAGAGAATATAAGGATTATCGAGGCAAGGAACAGCGAAAGACCGCCATCTTCGAGAAGATAATTGAATGCGCCGAAGCGTGTGCTTATAAATGTCTCGGAAACGACCTGGTCGCGCTTGAGCGTTGAGTATCTTACCACAGTGACCTGTGCGCCTGAATCTGATTCCTGCAAAGGCACCATCAGATAGAACCTTTTGACAGAGCCGCCAGGGATATTGACATCTCGCGCTTCTACATAGTCTTTCCTTAGCTCGCCGTTGATATACACGGCAACGTCTTTTCGCGTGACAAAGAAAAGATACTCATTGTCCTTGATGTCATCAGGCAGGGTGGAAGTTGCCATTACGCCGTTTTCGTAGTCTTTCTGCGCAGCATAAGAACGCCCTATCTCAAAATCTTCGCCCTCGCCGTCAGAAACAGTCCAGTTCTCAATATATCTGAGAGGTTCATCATCAATGACGTGAGCCTTATCTATTATGCCGTAATAGATAAGGATAAAAGCAATAAAGGCAAACAGAAAGCACAGCACTACCCTGACTATAGTGACACTGCTTTCCAATAATCCGAGCTTTTTGTTCTTTATCATTGATATCACCCCTTGTTGTCAGCTGTGATTTACCAATCTCCTCATCAAATCATTTGTTGTCTTTGTAAAACAAGCTCGAACTCGCCAGGCTCATCAGTAATCGCATTTTACCGTGTGCTGATCACGATTGAGCAGAACTACGCACTCCACATGCGTTGTTCTCGGGAAAAGGTCAACTCCCCTGACCTTTTCTGACTTATAGCCAAGCTCGCCAAGGATAGCACAGTCTCTTGCGGCTGTGGCGTGGTTACAGGATATCATAACAATCCTGTCAGGCTGCATTTTTGCCATATATTCAAGGCTCTGCCTGTCACAACCCTTTCTTGCAGGGTCTGCGATTATAACATCAGGGCGTTCGCCTCTGTCATACAATACCTGTGCAATCTTTCCCGCATCTCCGCAGATAAACTCAGCATTGGTGATATCATTGAGCTTTGCATTGCTCTTTGCGTTCTCGATAGCCTGCGGGATTATTTCGACACCGATCAGCTTTTTGATGCCTTTGCACATTGAAAGACCTATCGTGCCTGCGCCGCAGTAAAGGTCAAGCAGAATGCTGTTCTCGTCAAGCTGTGCATACTCCTTTGCGATAGCGTACAGCTTTTCCGCCTGCAAGGTGTTGACCTGATAGAACGACTGCGGGGAAATTGTTATCCTGTTTGAGCACATCACATCGGTTATCGTGTCAGAGCCGAAAATGGTCACCGTCTTTTTGCCGAGGATAACATTAGTGTTGTTAGGGTTTTCATTGAGCACGATGCTCTTTATATTGCCACAAGCCTTGGTCAACTCGTCAGCCAAGCCGTCAAAGCACCTTGCTTTTGCAATGCTTGTAACAACAAGGCAAAGCATTATCTCGCCAGAATGTTCGCCGCGGCGAAGATATATATGCCGCAAAAGTCCGCTGCCCGTCTGCTCGTCATAAGGCATTATGCCCTTTTCGTTTACATAGCCGATAACGGTATCAACAATATCTGCAAAAATCTGCGGCTGCAAATCGCAGGCAGTATGTGCGCAGACTCTGTGCGAACGCTTTGCATAAAAGCCGCAGACAGCCTTGCCGTCCTGCAAGCCGACCGGATACTGCGCTTTGTTGCGGTAGTGGGACGTTCTGTCACAGCCGAGGAAATCTTCATACTCGGGATACAGCTTGCCTATGCGCTCAAAAGAAGCCTTGACAAAGCGGTTTTTGACCTCGCACTCCTGTTCGTAAGTAAAGTGTCTGAACGAACAGCCGCCGCAGGTCTTTGACACAGGGCAATCATCTTCGATACGGCAGGGAGACTTTATCACGAAGCCTGTAATTATGCCATAGCAATAGCTTTTGTTGACCTTGACAATCCTGCAGTTTATTACATCTCCAACCGTACTGCCTGCAACAAAGACAGCCACGCCGTCATAGCGCCCGACGCCGTTGCCCTCATTTGTTATATCCGTTATTTCAAGAACTATATCGTCATTCTTTTTGAGCATAAAAATCCTCTAATTCGTTTTTCTTTTCAAGCATCAAATCAAAATGCTTGTTGTATTCAAGCGGAAATTTGTAATTGAAAACACGTTCAAGACGCTTGCCGCCAAGGTCTACCAGCTTTGTTGAGCCGCCTGCACCAACGGCGATTATCGTCTGTACCTCTTCCATTATGTAGACATTGTAAAGGCTTTCTCTGCCGGGCTTTGACCAACCGATGTTTTCAAGGTTTTCAAGCATATTCTTCTGCCTGTACAGGTAATACGGCGCATATCCGCTTTCAAGCAGGCGCTTTGTCGCGTAGCCAACCATTTTATCGGCAGGGTTTTCAAGCAAGCCCTCCTCGCGCTGATGATTGAGCCTTGCGGCACGCTTTATCGAAAGGGTGTGAACGGTTATGTTCTCAGCGCCCAGCTCTATCAGCTTATCAACGGTATTTGCAAAGCTCTCGGGAGTATCTGATGGCAGACCTGCGATTATATCGGTGTTTATGCAGTCAAAGCCAACCTGCCTTGCAATTTCGTACGCCTTGAAAAACTGCTCCGTCGTGTGTTTTCTGCCTATCTTTTCAAGCACGCTGTCAGAGAGAGTCTGCGGATTGATAGAGACTCTTGTACAGCCGTTTTTCTTTATCGTTTCCAGCTTTTCACGGGTGATAGTATCGGGTCTGCCCGCCTCAACGGTATACTCACGAACGCGCGACATATCAAAGCTCGCCGCTATCGTCTGCATCAACCGTTTGAGCTGGTCAGCTTCGAGCGTTGTGGGCGTGCCGCCGCCGAAATAGACGGTGTCAAGCGTAAGACCCAGTTTTTTGATGAGGTTTCCCGTGTACTCTATCTCCCTGCACAGATTGTCAAGATACTCGGGTATCTGTCCCATACACTGCTCTATCGACTGCGAAACAAACGAGCAGTAAGAGCATCTTGTCGGGCAGAAAGGGATAGATACATACAGGCTGAAGCTGTCAGCGTCAAGCTCGTCAAGTATCTTTTTCTGCGCATAAGCGGTCTTCATAGCAATACTGCACTTTTCATCCGAGCACAGATAGTCCTTTTTCAGCGCATCAAATATCTCGCCCTCTGTCATATTGCGGCTGAGATACCTGTTGACCTGCTTAACAGGGCGGATACCCGTGATAACGCCCCACTTGGGAGTGTTACCCGTAAGCTCGCTCATTGCTTTGAAAAGCAGGCGTGAAAGGCACAGCTCGTGGTCCTGGTCATTGCCTGCCATGCAGACTTTTCTTGCTCTTTTTCCGTTATATGAGCAGATAACATATAAAAGGGCGTAATTATCAAACTGTTTCTTTCTCACAAACGCAAAATCATCGCCGGCAGGTATCCTGTCCTCATAGACGATATTGAAAAGCGTTGCAGGAATGAACAGCTTCATTACGCCCTCAAGTTCATATTTATAGTCGTTTCCGCTAAAACAAAGTGTCATATTTTTATTCCATCCGTAAGTCCTGCGTTAAAATCCCTGCAGGAATTGATTGTACTTGCGCTCTGTGTCGAGCGTTGTTGACTGCATATGTCCCGGGTAGACCTTTAAGTCACCGCCAAGCTCACGGAGCTTTTTGAGCGACTTTTTCATTGCGGCAGGGTCACCGTCTGGCAGGTCTGTTCTGCCGCAGGAGCGCGCAAACAGCGTATCGCCCGTGAACATAACGTTCTGGCAGATAAAACATACCGAACCGCTTGTGTGACCGGGAGTCTCAACGACATCAAATTCAAGCTCATCAAGTGTGAGGATATCGTTCTCGGTAAAGGTGATAACGTCACCTGTATAGACCTTGTATCCGCGCACCATAAAGTGATTTACGAGCATGCTGTCCTTATCATATATCTTGTCTTTGTCGAACGCACAGATATAGACCTCACAGCCTGTTTTGTCAACAAGGTCAGCAACAGCGCCGATATGGTCAAAATGTCCATGGGTCAGAAAAATCTTTTTGAGCGTCAGCCCGAACAGTTCAAGCTGTTCGAGGATATAATCCGCATCAGCAGGCGCATCAATAAGCACGGCATTGTTCTGTGCGCTGGCAACGATATAGCTGTTGGTGTCGCAGATGCTCAGCGGTTTGAGACTGAAAACCTTCATAAGTCCTCCTTAGCGTTACCTTCCGCTTCTTTCAACGGAGATAACGTTCTTTATCTTTTTGAGTTTGTTTATAACGTTGTTGAGCTGTTCCATACCTGCAATGCTTACGGTTATAGAAAGGATAGCATTGCCGTTTTTAAGCTCTCTTGCGGTGGATTCATAGATATAGATGTTTATCATTGCAAGTGCCGAAGAAACGTCTGCCAGCAGACCGATTCTGTCAACAGCAATGATATCAAGCGTACACTTGAAGTAGCCTGTCTTTTTGCCTGTTCCCTCATACTTGACGGAGACCCATCTGTCTTTCATAGCGGGGTCGTCTTTCTGGTTGAGGTAGTTCACGCAGTCTTTTCTGTGCACAGAAACGCCGTGACCGCGGGTAATAAAGCCTATAATCTCATCACCAGGCAGCGGGTTGCAGCACTGAGCAAATCTTACGACGCAGTCCTCTACGCCGTCAACGACAATGCCTGCTGAATTTCCTGTTGCGCTCTTGATATCCTTTTCAGGCTGATTCTCGGCAGTCGCCTTTTCGCCGTATTTCTTGTTGTACTCGTTTTTGAGCCTTGCGATAAGTTTTGAAAGCTGAACGCCGCCGTAACCGATAGCTGCAAAGAAATCATCAAGTGTATCGCAGTTATGGCGTTTCATATCCATTTTCAAGAACTCTTCAAGCTCGTCTTCGGGCACTCTTATCATATTGCGCCTGAACTCGCGTTCAAGTGCGCTTCTGCCCTCAAAGATGTTCTCCTCACGTCTTTCACGCTTGAACCACAGACGAATCTTTGATTTTGCCTCGTTGGTCTTGCAGATGTTGAGCCAAGACCTGCTCGGTCCGTGTCCTGCAACGTTAGATGTGAGTATCTCGATTATCTCGCCTGTTTTAATCTGATAGTCGTAGGAGACCATTTTCTTGTCGACCTTTGCGCCGCACATCTTATGACCGACTTCGGTGTGGATAGCATAAGCAAAGTCGATAACTGTTGCGCCGACAGGCAGAGTTATCATATCGCCCTTTGGCGTGAATGCGAATACGTCCTCGGGAGCGAGGTCGTTTTTGATTGCACGCACTATCTCCTCGACATCGTCCGATTCCTGCTGGGACTCGATAATCTGTCTTATCCACGCAAGACGCTGGTCGTCCTTGGAGTTTCCGCCTGCAACGCCCTCTTTGTATTTCCAGTGGGCAGCGATTCCGTATTCGGCAGTTCTGTGCATATCCCAGGTTCTTATCTGTACCTCGAAAGGAACGCCCTCACGACCGATAACGGTAGTGTGCAGAGACTGGTACATATTAGCCTTTGGGGTGGAGATATAGTCCTTGAACCTGTTAGGGATAGGTCTGAACATATCGTGAATGATACCGAGGACATTATAGCACTCGGTAACAGTGTTTACGATTATACGCAGTGCGTAGCGGTCGTAAATCTGGTCTATCTCCTTGCCGTCGCGGTAAACCTTCTTGTAGATACCGTAGTTGGACTTTACACGTCCCTCAATGGCAGGTGTCGGGTGGATATCCTTTTCAAGACGCTCCCTTATCTTCTCCTTGAGGTCTTCAACGAGCTGGTCTCTGCTGCCCTTGCGCAGATTCATCTGCTTTTCAATCTCGTTATATGCATATGGGTCAAGATACTTGAAGGAGAGGTCTTCAAGCTCGTCCTTTATCGAGCGTATTCCGAGTCTGTGAGCGATAGGCGCATAGATGTTCATTGTTTCGTGGGCAATGTTACGCCTTTTCTCGTCACGGCAGTAGTTGAGCGTGCGCATATTGTGAAGTCTGTCGGCGAGCTTGATTATGATAACACGGATATCCTCACTCATTGCAAGCAGTATCTTACGTATATTCTCTGCTTTCTGCTCGTCCTTGGTAAATGTCTCGACTTTTTTCAGCTTTGTAACGCCGTTAACGAGCATAGCGACATCGCTGCCGAATTTCTTTTGCAGAACTTCCAGCGTACAGTCGGTATCCTCCACAACGTCGTGCAGCAGCGCAGCACATATCGTATCGGTGTCAAGACCGAGTTCAAGCAGGATATATGCGACTGCCATAGGGTGAGTGATATAAGGCTCGCCCGATTCTCTTTTCTGTCCGTCGTGATACTTGTTTGCCAGTTCAAATGCAGAGACTATCTTTGAAAGGTCATACTGCTTTTCTCCGTCAAGTATCTTCTGTATCAGCATATCAACGGTAATTGTTTTTGCTTCAGCCATTTATCCTCACCTCCTGTTAAAGCATTTCCTTGAGTTTTACAAGCGTCGGCGACTGTTCAAGGTCAACTCTTGATTTGACCTCGCAGGCGGACAGCTTCATAGTTGCGGGCTTATAGTCGATAAGCTCCTTATCCTTGAAGATGTCCATACAGATGCGCATCTTGCAGTAATTCATACTGTCGTCGCCTATTTTCATAAACATATGGTCAACGCTTGTGGATTTGACGCTGTTTATGTACTTGTAGACTTTTATGAGTTCTTCCCTTGTGGGAATCATTTTCTTGACATAAGCAGGCGGGAGCGTTTCTCCGCGCATCAGCTTTTCATAGCACTGCTTTGCGGCAAAGTATCTTTCCTGCTTCACGCCGCTTAGCCTGTGGTCAATGACCTTTATAGACACCGATTCAGCACCCCTGAAAGTGTTGATATCGAGCCTTACGAGCATATCTATCCTGTCGCCGACTTTAAAGCAGGCGTTATCGGGAGAAAGCGAGAAGAAAAGCGCTTGTCCCTTATATCCGCCGTAATCAAAATCTATCTTGGTATGTTTGCCCTGTGAAAGCGGCGCAACAACGAGCACTCTTGCGCCCAGCATTGCAAACGTAGGAACAGGGTTCCCTGCGCCGAAAGGTTCAAGCGCACGCAGACCCTTTACGTTCTCGATAGTGAGGTCCTGCGGCAAAAGCAGCTTATCTGCGCACATTTCCTGAACGGGCAGCTTTTCCATTGAGTCGGCATACTCGTAGATCCTGCTGCACAGCGCACCGATATTGTCCTCTTTGAGTGAGAAACCGCCTGCGCACTCGTGTCCGCCGAATTTCTCAAACAGCTCGCTGCAATGGCATAGGCACTCAAACACGTCAAAGCCGTGAATGCTTCGTGCAGAGCCTCTTGCGTTGCCGTCATCGTCGATAGAGATGATGAAGTTAGGCTTGCCGTAGTAGTCAAGTATCTTAGAAGAAACTATGCCGATAACGCCCGGGTGCCAGTTCTTGCCCCAAAGCACGAGAACAGCGTGGTTGAGCGTCTGCGGATACTTGTTTATGTGCTCGATTATCTCGGAGATTATCTCGTTTTCCGTCTGCTTGCGCATAGAGTTCAGCTCGATAAGCTGGCTAACATAGCTTTCTGCGTCGCCCTCGTCCTCGCTGAGCAGAGCCTTAACGGCGGTCAGCGGTGAACCGAAACGACCCGAGGCGTTGATGACAGGGGCAATCCTGAACGAAACATCAACTGCGTTGATTGCTTCCCTGTCGAGCGAGGAAAGCTCAAACAGCTTGGAAAGTCCCGAATTCTCGGTGTTTTTCAGATATTCAAGACCATGCTTTACGATAGTTCTGTTTTCGCCGTCAAGCGGAACGACATCGGCGACCGTGCCGATAGCGCATATATCGCCATACTGCTCCAGAACGGCATCATAGCTGCCGTCGTCAAGTGCGGCGCACAGCTTGAAAGCAACGCCCACGCCCGATATGTCCTTATACGGTGACGAACAGTCGGCGCGGTGAGGGTCTACCACTGCAAGAGCGTCGGGCAGAACCTCGGGCGGCTGGTGGTGGTCTGTTACAACAAGCTCCATACCAAGCTCTTTTATCAGCTTTGCTTCCTCGACAGCGGAAATGCCGTTATCAACGGTAACAATAAGCGAAACTCCCTTTTCGGCAAGCTCTTTTACAGCCTGCTCGTTGAGACCGTATCCTGCGGAGCGCTCGGGGATATAGTACATAACGTTTGCGCCCATGCTTTCGAGGTAATTGTAAAGGATAGATGTGGCGGTGATTCCGTCACAGTCGTAATCTCCGTAAATGCAGATAAGCTCGTAGTTGTCTATCTTTTCGTTTATTGCGGCGGCAGCCTTGTCCATATCCTTAATAAGAAACGGGTCAGACAGGTCGGGAACATCAAAAAAGTCTATCACCTGCTGAAAATCGGTGAATCCTCGTGATGTCAGCACCTCAAGGGCAAGCCTGTTTATATCACACTTCTTAGCGAATTCGGCAGCCTTTGCCTCGTCGCATTTTGAAATCTTCCACTTTTTCATAATACAGCTCTTTTCATCAGATTATTATTCAAATAATTATACCATATATACGGCAAATTTTCAAGTGGATAGAGACAATTTTTCCAAGTTATATGCTCTTGCCGCTGGCAGAGAAAAGTGGTAGAATAGGTGTGAGGAAGAGCGGATATTTTTCGTGTAAGTAACAAAGGAAGAAAAAATGCCCTTTGGGAAAGGAGAACGCCCATGGACAACGGTGCTGAAAGCTACCGCCGATACCGCGAAAACGGCGATGAAAGCGGACTTATAGAGATAATAAGGGACTACAAGGACGGCTTGATACTGTTTCTTTCAAGCATAGTTGGCGACGTGCACACCGCCGAAGACCTTGCAGAAGATACTTTTGTGCTTATCGGCACGAAAAAACCAAAGGACAAGGGCAAAAGCTCGTTCAAGACGTGGCTTTACACGATAGGCAGAAACATTGCAATTGACTATCTGCGCAAACAGAAAAGGCGCAGCGAACAGCCTCTTGAAACGGTGAGTGAGGTCTCCGACGACGAGGCAGACATAGAAAACGCGTATATACGGCAGGAACAGAAGATAACGATACACAGGGCGCTCAGAAAGCTAAAGCCCGAATACAGACAGATAATCTGGCTGCAATATTTTGAACAGCTCAGTATGAAAGAGGCGGCAATGGTCATCAAAAAGAGCGTTCACGGCACGGAAGTGCTTGCATCACGGGCAAGGAAGGCTCTCAGGGAACGGCTTGAAAAGGAGGGCATTGACAATGAAGGACTATAAACAGATGTCTGAAAGCGTTTTACAGCGCGTTCACGAATATGAAGAACAAAACGAGAGCACACATGCGAGGGTGCGCTCTGTCGGCAAAGTTTCGGCGATAGTTCTGCCTGTGCTTGCGCTGGCGGCGGTCGGGATATTCGCACTGTCGGGCGGTTTCGGCGGAAGCAGCATAGGAACGGGCAGCAGCGATACAATCGGCGGAAATGACCACATAGGACAATACGGATCAAACAACTCAGATTCGGGCGATACGAGTGAAAAGAGGTCGGAAAGCTCATCGGAGGCGGAAAGCTCATCGGAGGCGGAAAGCTCGTCAGAGGCAGACGCTTCTTCGCGGGAAACTGTTACATCAACGAGCGAGGCAAAAGCACCGTCGAGCAGTTCATCAGAAAGCAAGGCAGAATCGTCAAGCTCAGCGCTTGACAGTTCTAAACTGAACCCGAACGAGCGTGTGGGCGGACAGGTGTTCATAGCGGCGATACCGAAAAACAACAGAACACAGGTCATCGGCGAAAAGATAACCGAGGAGGAAGCGCGGGATTATTTCACAAAGAACGCGGCAAGCCTTGAAAGCTCACTTGCGGCAAGCGGCGTGGAAATTGCAGAGATATGGTTCGATGGAGCAGAATCCAACTTTATGGGTACTGTATTATGTGCCAAAGGATCACTGCTGTTTAAAAAAGGCTACTGCCATGTCAGCTATGACGGAAACACAGACGAAAGCAAGCCCGGACTGACTGTCAAGCAGAACTTTATGGACTTTCATGTTTACAACGCGGGCAGGCTGGTAGCTATCGTAACGCTCGTCAAGGAAAATGGCTTGATATACGGAACTCCCGCATTTGGGGCACCTTGGTTCAATTCATTCAATAACGCTCTGAATAAATACGCAGGGCAGAAAGTACTTTTCCTTTACGCAGGAGCAATGGCATTTGCAATTGCCCCCGACGGAACGATAATACACCCGCAGGGCTATGAAAGCTCTGTGAAGGATTCGGGACTGGACACTTTCCCGAACGCTTACGAGTGGTTTTATAACGAACAATGCTTATACACGCCATAAACACAAAACGGGAGGTCTTTGCTGACTTCCCGTTTAATTTTATACGTTTTCAGTTCCCTGCAAGCCGATCTCGGCGGCGTGAGGCTTCATGCCCTCGATGCAGATGCCTACGACCTCGGAGACTTCCATACAAAGCAGTTCACAGCCCTTGCGGATATAATCTCTGTTGCACTTGGCGGCAAATTTCTTGTCCTTGAACTTTTTCATCACGCTTTTGACCTCAAGGTCGGATATGCCGTTTGGTCTCATTCTTGCGCAAGCCTGAATGATTCCCGTCAGCTCGTCAACAGTGAAAAGGCTCTTTTCCATATTGGTCTCAGGCTTTACGTCAGTGCATATCTCCCAGCCGTGAGCCATTATCGCCCTTACGTCCTCTGCATCCACGCCCATATCAAGAAGTTCTTTCTCGGTGTGCTGGAGGTGCTCGTCAGGGTATTTCTCATAATCGAAGTCGTGCAGATAACCCACCGCCTGCCAGTGCTCCGCGTCCTCGCCGAAATGCTCAGCCATAGCGCCCATTGCATAGCAAACGTTGAGTGAATGTATAATAAGATTTTCCTGCGTAACAGCGTCTTTATTCAGTTCCTTGGCTCTTTCAAGTGTAAGCATTGTCCATACCTCCGTAAATTCGATAAACCTATTATACTACAAAACATATAGGATTGCAAGAGTATTAAAGACAAAAAATAGCTCCCCCGCAAAGTTCATTGCGAGGGAGATGCGCGGTGTACGCTTACACGTCCTCGGCGGGATTCGAACCCACGACCTTTCGCTTAGGAGGCGAACGCTCTATCCTGCTGAGCTACGAAGACATTTAACTTTGTTATTATAGCATATTCATTTGCTAATTGCAAGTATTTTTTGTCGAATTAAGAAAATTGTTTATTTTACCGGCTTTTCGGCATAGTTTACAAAAAAAAAGACAATTAGTTATCATTTGTGGGAGAAAAAAAGAGTTGCAAAAAGCGAAGAATTCTGATATAATAAATTAGATTGTGAAAAATCAAGGGGAATCAAATTAAATGAAGAAAATATTAAATAGATTAGACACACTTAACAATAAGAAACCGAAGCTCAACGCTGTTTTCGCAGTACTGGCTCTTGTAGCGCTTTTCTGCTGCAAAACTGCGCTTGTTATGCTGACTCCTGACTGGTATGCACCGACAATACTCGGCTCTTGCTTTTTTACTGCCGTATTTATACTGCTTGTTTTCAGAAACAAGAGCGTCGACATAACTAAAAGCAGTATTTTCATAATCGCTATGGAAGCGGTCGTCGGCTTTTCTTTTCTGCTCAACGGGTATGCTTACCGCGTTAAGGCTTATTTGTTCATCGGCGCTATGTTTATGGTACTTATGCCTGTTATGCACCTTGCATTAGCCAAATTTGACCGTGAAAAACTGATGCTCCGCCTTTGCATGGGACTTGCAGTTTCATACATAATCCTGCTTATAGTCAACATGTTCAGAGGTCCTGTACTTGTAAAGTTCCAGTTTGGCTCAATAATGGGCAACAGCAACTCTCTTGGTTACTTTATGGCTGTGGTTATAACTGCATTGACATATCTGCTCATCAAAAAGAAAGATACGTCGTTCAAGAACAAGGCTATCTGCTGGGGACTGCTGATAAGTGCGCTGTCAATGCTTGTTTTCACAAGCTCAAGAACTTCTGTTCTGGCGCTGTTCTTCTGTATGGGTTATCTGCTTATCACTGCGTTTATAAGCCGTGATAAGACAGCAAAAAGAGCGTTTAAAAAGAAGCACGTAATAGTTATCGTTGTTATAACCATTGCAGTACCGTTCATTATGTTCTTTATGCTTTCGACGGTCAGAAAAGAGATGATTATTCTTAAACACAAGCTGTTTTCAAATACTTCATCATCAAGCTCTTCGAATGATAATCTTGATGATTTGGACGCTGACTCAGATTTCAACCTTGATTACTATGTCAAAGGTCTTGACGGCGAGGGCGAGGACAGCTTTACATCAGGAAGAATACTTATCTGGAAGGCTTTTGTGAAGAATGTCGCTTTCGTCGGTCACCAAAGCGAACACCGTGTGGTACGTGAGGAAACAAGAATTTACGACCACGCGAAATCACATAACTCTTATCTGCAGGTTGCATACAATGCAGGCTTTGTTGCAGGAGCAGCTTACCTGGCGGTTATTGTATTCATCGGTGTCAAGGCGCTTATTCTTTTCTTCGGAAGCGTTGCCAAAAAGAAAAAGCACGACCTTGAAGTGCTGCTGGGATACGGGTTCTTCATCATATTTGCGATAGTATCGCTCACATCTGATGGTTATATGCTGTTTGACCACTTCCCTGTTCTTCTGTTCTGGTTAACAGCACACAACTATATATTCAAAGAAAAAAAGAACGAGCAGGATGAGCCTGAATATACACAGGCATCTGTTGAGGCTGCCGCTGAATAAGATATTTTGCACGGAGGATTCCGCATTTCTCCGTGCTTTTTTGTTGCCTTATATAAATTAGCCGTGCCTAACTAAAAATTATATATTTCTATTGACATCAGCGTCTTTTTATATTATAATAATATGTGTGCGTAAATGATGTCCTGCATAGCGCAGGCTAATATATCACATAGTCTATTTTTATTACAGGAGGAAAATAAAATGGCAAATCTTGATCTGACAAAGTACGGCATCACAGGCTCTACCGAGATCGTTCGCAACCCTTCCTATGAGGAACTCTTCAAGGAAGAGACAAAGGCTGGTCTTGAGGGCTTTGAGGTCGGACAGGAAACTGAACTCGGCGCTGTAAACGTAATGACCGGTATCTACACAGGTCGTTCCCCTAAGGACAAGTTCATCGTTATGGACGAGAACTCCAAGGACACTGTTTGGTGGACAACTGACGAGTACAAGAACGACAACCACGCTGCTTCCAAGGAGACTTGGGACGCTGTTAAGAAGATCGCTGTTGAAGAGCTCTGCAACAAGAAGCTGTTCGTAGTTGATGCTTTCTGCGGCGCTAACAAGGATACCAGAATGGCTGTTCGTTTCATCGTTGAGGTTGCTTGGCAGGCTCACTTTATCGAGAACATGTTCATCAAGCCAACAGCTGAGGAGCTTGAGAACTTCGAGCCTGATTTCGTAGTTTACAATGCTTCTAAGGCTAAGGTTGAGAACTACAAGGAGCTTGGTCTTAATTCTGAGACTGCTGTTGTATTCAACATCACAAGCCGCGAGCAGGTAATCATCAACACATGGTACGGCGGAGAGATGAAGAAGGGTATGTTCTCTATGATGAACTACTATCTCCCACTCAAGGGCATCGCTTCAATGCACTGCTCCGCTAACTGCGATATGGACGGTAAGCACACCGCTATCTTCTTCGGCCTTTCCGGAACAGGTAAGACAACTCTTTCCACAGACCCTAAGAGAAGACTTATCGGTGACGACGAGCACGGCTGGGACGACAACGGAGTATTCAACTTCGAGGGCGGCTGCTATGCTAAGGTTATCGGTCTTGACAAGGAGTCCGAGCCTGACATCTACAACGCTATCAAGAGAGATGCTCTGCTTGAGAACGTAACTGTTGATGCTAACGGCAAGATTGACTTCGATGACAAGTCTGTAACAGAGAACACTCGTGTTTCTTATCCTATCGACCACATCAACAACATCGCTTCAGAGGTAAACGGCGTTTCCGCAGGTCCTGCTGCTGATAACGTAATCTTCCTTTCAGCTGACGCATTCGGCGTACTTCCTCCGGTATCTATCCTGACACCAGAGCAGACAAAGTACTACTTCCTCTCCGGCTTTACTGCAAAACTCGCAGGTACAGAGCGCGGAATCACAGAGCCTACACCAACATTCTCCGCTTGCTTCGGTCAGGCATTCCTCGAGCTGCATCCTACAAAGTATGCTGAAGAGCTCGTTAAGAGAATGGAAAAGAGCGGTGCTAAGGCATACCTCGTAAACACAGGCTGGAACGGCACAGGCAAGAGAATCTCCATCAAGGACACTCGTGGAATCATCGACGCTATCCTCAACGGCGACGTTCTCAAGGCACCTACCAAGAAGATCCCTTACTTTGATTTTGAAGTTCCAACTGAGCTTCCTGGCGTTGATCCTGCTATCCTCGATCCGAGAGATACATACGCTTCTGCTTCCGAGTGGGAAGAGAAGGCTAAGGACCTCGCTTCAAGATTCATCAAGAACTTTGCTAAGTATGAGGGTAACGAGGCTGGTAAGGCACTTGTTCCTGCTGGTCCACAGCTTTAATCGCTATTTAGGCAATATTAAAGACGACGTTTCAAAAAGCGTCGTCTTTTTTTATCAGTATTTTGTTTCTTTGCGAAGCAAGCCGAAAACGCAAATGTCGATAAGCCCGCCGCGGCAGCGTTCATACTGGCGCAGAGTTCCCTCTTTGGTAAAGCCCAGCTTTTCAAGCAGCTTCTGCGAGGGCAAGTTCTCAGGCTCTACATAAGCCTCTACCCTGTTGACCGTTGTCTGCCTGAACAGGAATGCCAGCGTCTCGGTGATTGCCTCGGTCATTATGCCCTTGCCCTGATAGCTGCTGTTGAGTTCGTAGCCAAGCTCCGCTTTCTCAGCGTCCTCGTTGAACGCGAAGAAACCGCAGGTGCCTATCAGCTTGCCATTTTCCTTAAAGCGTATTCCCCAGCGCACCATCTGCTTTTGCGCATAGCCGTTTGTGAAAAAGCCTATCTGTTCTTTGGCGCGGTCAAGCGTTTCAAACGGCAGCAAGTCATAAAACTGCATAACTTTCTTGTCAGAGAATATCTCGAAAATATCCTCAGCATCTGTGTCTTTAAGCGGTGAAAGAATGAGACGCGGCGTCTCAATTGTGATGTCTGTATCAAAAATCTTAGTAAACATAGTTTTTACTGCGCAGTCAGCTGCGCTATCTCCTTTTCAAGTGTTCTGTAAAATGTAGCTGCGAGGAATCCGTCGGCAGACGCGTGGTTGAGCCTTATAGCAACGGGCATCATCAGTCTGCCGTTCTCCTCACGGAATTTGCCCCAGTTGACTATCGGGTTGAAATACAGGTAGCCGTCGGGCAGTTCAACGGTCATCGAGTCAAAAGACAGCCATGGCAGGCTTGACGCGTCGAACCAGTTAGGGTGCGATTGCTCGTCAAGACCATACTCGCGGGTAGCCTTTGCTTTGTCGAGGTCAGATTTGGCATTTTGGTAGAAAGTCTTGTAGTCCTCATCATACTCGCTGTACACGACGGTTATCGTTTCGGTATCTTCATGGAAAACGAAATGACGCGGGTTGAGCTTGTCGTAAAGCCTCAGCTGCTGTGTGGGATAGTCGTAAAACAAGCGGTAGTCGTCACGCGAATTGAGCGTTTTGGTCAGCACATAGAGAAAGTTCAGGTAAAAGCTCGTCTCCGTGCGCTTTGAAAAGCCTTTAAGGTCGGTGACGTCAACCCTTGCGGTAACTGCAAACGAGCATTTGCAGTCGTCGGAAAAATGTCGGAATATATCCTTGCGGTAATAATCGTTGATGTCTATAACTTTGTAGTTCATAGTATATCCCCTTTCATTATGTTTTTATGATAACACATTTAGTTCATTTTTGCAAGTATACCAGCAATATATATGAACAAATGTTAAATTTCCGTAAACAAAGTCGTAAAAATCTTTTCATTTTCCGTCAACGTGTTATAATGTAATCAAAGCAACTATTTTTAAGGGGGTGGCAATATGCAGAAGCTTATGGGCAACGCCGTTTACGGCGGCATAGGCAGAGGTGTGATAAAATTCTTTCACCGTGATGAAGTTGTTATCAGCAAGGCAAGAGTCGTTGACACACTGCGAGAGCTGAGGCGTTTTGCCTACGCCCGCAATGAAGTTGTCGAGGAGCTTAAACAGCTTTACAATCAGGCTGTGACTGAGGTCGGCGAGGACGAGGCTCAGATCTTTATGATCCACCAGATGATAATCGACGACAACCAATATGTCAGCTCAATGGAAAATCTGATACTCAACGAGCACTGCAACGCTGAGTTTGCTGTTGTGCGCACCGTCAAGGTGTTCAGCAAGATGATGGGCGATATGAGCAGTGAGTCTGAATACATCAGCGAGCGTATCGCTGACATCAGAGACGTTTCCGCAAGACTTTTGCGCCACATTCAGAACCGTGATGAAAAGGTGTTCAAGCTGGACGAGATGTCTGTTGTCTGCGCTGACGACTTTCTGCCGAGCGAAACTATCATGCTCGACAAGTCAAAGGTCGCTGCGATATGCACATCTTACGGCTCGACTAACTCACACACGGCTATCCTCGCGAGGACGAGAGGTATCCCATGCATCATCGGCGTTGGTGATGAACTAAAAGAAAACCTTGAGGGCAAATACTGTATCGTTGACAGTTACAGCGGCATTATGTATCTCGAGCCTGACAATGAAACCGCCAAGCTGCTCGACCACAAGGAAGCCGTTGAGGGCAGAAAGAAAGAGCTGCTGACACGTCTGCGCGGACGCAAGAACATTACGCGCGACGGCAGAGAGATAGAGGTGCTTGCAAACATCTGTGACCTTACGGATATTGAAAGCGCCAAGACAAACGACTGCGGCGGAATCGGTCTGCTGCGCAGCGAGTATCTTTACAACAACAAAGAGGACTACCCCGACGAAGAGATACAGTTCTATAATTACAGGCGCGTGCTGACAGAAATGCAGGGCAAGCCTGTCATCATCAGAACTATGGATATCGGTGCGGACAGTGACCTTGAATATTTCGGCTTTGAGCACGAGAAAAACCCTGCGCTGGGTTTCCGTTCGATAAGAGTCTGTCTTTCTCGTCCCGAGATCTTCAAGACTCAGCTGAGGGCGCTGTTCAGGGCATCTGTTTACGGAGACCTGAGAATACTCTTCCCGCTTATAATTGATGTAGCTGAAATCGAAAAGATAAAAGAGATAGTTGACGAGGTCAAGGCAGAGCTTATCCGCGACAACAAGCCTTTCAAGGAGAATATCCCGCTGGGCGCGCTTATTGAAACGCCTGCAGCGGTAATGCTCAGCGACCTTATTGCGCAGAACGTCGATTTCTTTGCGATAGGCACAAACGACCTTGAACAGTACTCCAACGCGATTTACAGGCACAATCCGAACTTTGAAAAGATTTGCCCTGACGACCATCTCTGCGTGCTGAGAATGATAAAAATGGCGTGCGACAACGCTCACGCACACGGCATAAAGGCTTACATCTGCGGAGAGCTTGGCGCTGACACAAATTACACAGAGGTCTTTCTTGACCTGCACGTTGACGGATTGTCGGTCACGCCGACAAACATTCTGCCCGTCAGAAAGACGATAAGAAGTCTTAATCTGAGCGACAGACGTCAGGTGCGCCAGAACATACAGAAATATCTCAAATGCTGAAAAAACGGCTGTTGCAAAAAAATGCAGCAGCCGTTATCATTATTTCTCATAGTATTTCATAAAGATATCATATAGCTCAGGGCAGGATTTTTTGAGCCTTACAGGTCTGAGGTCGGGCGTTGTAAAGCAGTGGCTCGTTTTTGCGGTGAGCGAAACTGTTCCCTGCGTAACGTTGCGCACCTCATATTCAAGCGAGAACTTGCAGCCGCTGAACTCGGTCAGCCAGCATTCGACCTCGAATGTATCATCAAACTTCACGGGATATTTATAGTGCGTTTCAACAGAAAGCACAGGGACTACGATGCCCATGCTTTCCAGCTTTGAAAACGGAAAACCCATTTTATCCATCATATCTACCCTTGCCTCTTCAAGCCAGCGGACATAATTTGAATGGTGGATAATATCCATTCTGTCCGTTTCATAGTAAAAGGCTTTTCGAGAATATACACTTGTCATTTTGCGCTCCCCTTTCACACTCTCATACTGTAACGATAGCACAATCGCGGCTTAATGTCAAGGAAAAAGCAACTTTTTCTCAAAAAAGTCTTGATTTTTCGTTCGGGATATGCTATAATATTTAAGTCTTATGCAGATGTACCCAAGTGGCTGAAGGGTCCGCACTCGAAACATAGTCGGTTTTATCACTGTCAAGGTGACCAAAGCCCTGTTTTAAAGCGGTTTCAGCTGACCACAGGTTTTGATTTCTTGGGCTGCGTCTCGCAGATTTCTCGCAAATTTCCAAACTCAACTTAATATGCAGATGTACCCAAGTGGCTGAAGGGTCCGCACTCGAAATGCGGTAGGACGGCAATCCCGTCGCGAGAGTTCAAATCTCTCCATCTGCGCCAACAAGCGGTTTAAGCCGCATATTCCCGCCTTTTGCAAGCTATGCAGAAGGCGGCTTTGTTTTGTCAATTTTACACAAGTCCAAAAATTCGTACACTATTTTCGTTTTTTTGCGAGAAAACTGCGAGAATTTTTTCATCTTCCTACAGTTGCCGTTTATTCGTACCCATTCCCATTCTTATGGTATGGGCTTTTATGAGCTTTTATATAGTATAGTCTATGCTCCCTCCTTCCCCGGCTCGTTTTCAGCTAACGCCAGCTCGATCGCCCTTGCGGACATCTTCTTGCTCTCGCTGTCAACATGAGTGTAGATATTGCTCGTTGTTGAAATGTCAGAATGACCGAGCCACTCCTGTATCAGTTTCATCTGCACCCCGTTAGCAAGCAGCAGCGATGCACAGCTGTGGCGAAGGTCGTGAAATCGTATTTTCCGAAGCCCGTTCTGTTTGAGTATCACAGCAAAGTGATCCGTAACATAGTTCGGTTTGAGCAGCTCACCAAGTGCATCAACGCAGATGTACTCAAGATACTTTTTGCTGTAGCTCTTTCCGAACACCCGTTTCATCTCTTTCTGCCGAGTATGTTCTTCTATCAGTGCCTGCTCGACCATAGGGATAAGCGGCAGTGTTCTGTATGACGATTTGGTTTTCATAAAGTCATAGCCTGTAACCTCCTTCCCTTCCTGAAGCACCTTGTGCTTGATGCTTACGGTCTTTTCTGTAAAGTCAATCGCATCCCATTTCAGCCCAAGCACTTCACTGCGCCGAAGTCCGTAATATGCTGTTATCAGCAGCACCATATGCAAGGGATCGTCCTTTGTGCAGTCGAGCAGCTGCTTTATCTCCTCTGAATTGTAATAGTTTCCTATGAACTGAACAGCCTTTGGTCTGTCCGCCTGATCCACAGGATTGCTCGGTATCACTCGGCGTTTCATCGCAGATTTAAATGCAATGTGCAACAGTGAATGATGACGCTGGCAGGTAGTTCCTTTAAGTCCTTCGGCACGCAGGTGTGCATAATACTCGTTGACCTCATCGCCTGTCAGCTCTTTCACAGCAATACCCAGCTTGTCAAAGAACGGTTTCATATGATGATCGATGTACATTCGATAGCTGTCATAGGTGTTAGCCGATACGTTGCCTTTGTGCAGTTCAAGCCATTCGTCAAGATATTCGCCTATTTTCAGATTAGCTAACCGCTCTCTTTCCATATCGGCTCTGCTCATTCCCTCATGCAGATAAAGTTCACCCGAATTGTACTTGGCAAGCAGCTGGTTGAGACGGTAGGTCGCCTCGGTCTTGGAGCCTTTCTTTGCTTCAAGGTCGAGGCTTTTCCATTTCTCGTGTCTCTTTCCGTCGATATCATAAAGATTTATTACTGCATACCACTTACCTCGTTTTTCGATCATATGTCCTGTTGTACGCATTTGATACTCCTTTCATTTCACTTATCGTTTTAAATCGTACCTCCTTTCAGCCAACACTATACTCTTTATTTTCCCGGAAGTCTACCGATCTTCGGCGGATTCGGCGAAAGCAACAAATAATTTGTATCAAGCTTACAAAACTCGATCAGCGCAGTCTTTGGAACTATCAGCTTTCTGCCGACTGATATAGCCATAAGTTTTCCCTGTCTTATGAGTTCGTATGCCTGGTTCTTGCCTATCCGCAGTTCTTTTGCTGCCTGCGGGACTGTAAGCATATCAGGTAGGTGCCTGAAAAGCATCTCATATCTCATCTTCGTTTCCCCCTTACATCATCTGCATCTCGTCTGTCTGCTCCTCGTCTTGTTCTTCCTCGTCAAATTGTTCAAGCTGTCTGTGTCTGTGCTGCCATGTCTGCTGCTCTGCCTTTTCTTCTTTCTCGTCTTTGAGCAAAGCTATTACGATACCAATGATGAACCCGAGGTTCTGACCTGCTATCTGTGCCTCTATCCGTTTCTTTATCTCCTCGGGGTCATCGCTCTCGTTCATTTCAGCAAGTGAGATAACAGCACCCAGACCAGCGCCGACAGCACCACCGATATTGACAGCACTGCTATCGAGTATAACCTCAGCCTCTTGTTCAGCGTATCTATCGTTTTGTGCATCTCTTGTCTGCTCTCGGACAGCTGCGATGACAGCTTTGAAGTAAATTCTTCTCGACTCTTCCCAACCTGTTGCAGCAGCTCTTTGACCTGTGTTGTTTGACTGGTTATCGTCTGTTCCGATTCCTGCATAGTTGAACTTATGCAGTTCACCATTCCCTGCGCTGTGGGCATTCGCTTCATTACTTGGTACAGCCTTTCCTGAAACTCCGTCTGCTCCTGCAGCTGTGAAAGCATCAGCTCCCAATGGTCCTTGGGTATAGCGTAGACTGTCGGCTGGTACGGTATCTCTCTTATCTCCTGTGCTGTCTGTTTCTGCGAGCCGAGCAATCTGTTCAAGGTATTGTTCTCTGATTCTGAACTCATTCTCCATTGCCTCCTTTAAAAATCTTGCATCGTGCAGCTTGTTGTCCCTGACTTTCATTCCGTTCGGGCAGGTGTAGGTCATTGTCTTTTGCTGAGGCTCCCATCTGACTGTGTAGCCTTTCTCTTTGA
>Ga0256405_10001887_pt1 | contig 53113 bp, 40 predicted proteins | sample RumenRJG_02DNA_FD_189096 | JGI IMG/M metagenome (GOLD analysis project Ga0256405, IMG submission 189096) | Bovine rumen microbial communities from Lethbridge, Alberta, Canada - RJG_02 | ecosystem: Host-associated > Mammals > Digestive system > Stomach > Rumen | place: Canada: Alberta... | reverse complement strand
GGGCATCACAGATGTTGTCAACCGCAAGCCCCATGTCGTCATCAGGCACCTTCACGAATTTCTTAAGAAGGACATTAAGAAATCCCTCTTCAATCTCCCGGTTGGGAAAGTCCAGTGTATAGATCCGTCTTTCCTTGCTAAAGCCCTTAATCGTAAGGTAGCCACTCTGGTAGATTACGGGCAGCATGTTCTTTGAGTCGGGGTCGTAGTTCTTGAACTGGTCTTCCTTTGCCTTCCGCCCGTTGACTATTGTAGAAAGCACAAGGGGCTGATTCTGCAGGGCCTTTACCAAGAACGAAGGTGTACCGCTTTCAAACCAGTAGGAGCCAAAGTCTCTTTCCATAAAACACTTTAAAAGGCAGAATGGATTGTAGACCCCCTCAACGTCATGGGTAAAGTGGTAGCCGTCATACATGCGGGCAAGCTTTTCTTTTGCCTCTAAAACAGTCATCTCCTGCTCTTTTGCAAGCGCCTCAATTTCTGGCACAAAGTATTCATCCAGTTCAGATTCTGAAATTCCACACAGGGCAGAATAGTCTTTGCTAAGGCTTATGTCGTTAAGCTGGTTGAGTCCGCTAAAAATATTTATGTGGCTTACCTTTGTAATCCCTGTAATAAAGAGGAAGCGGATGTACCTGTCCATGTCCTTGAGGGGGCTGTAGAAGCTCCGAAGCTCCTGGCGGTTCTGCTCCTCAAACTCTGTATAAAGTGCATCAAGGATAGGCTTGTCGTATTCGTCAATGAGAATTACAACTTGCTTTCCAGTCTGTTCATAGACGGAGGTAATAATATTATTTAATCGCTCTGCAGGATTTGATGACGTCCTTTTAACAGAAAATTTCTTTTCACTATCATTTAAAATAGTTTCAAATCTTGCTATAAGGCGTTCATTGTTTTCATAACTGTTTGACCCAAAGCTAATATTTAGGACAGGATACTGAGTCCACTCCTTCTCCAGCTTTTCTATTGCAAGCCCCTTAAACAAGTCTTTTTTACCAAGGAAATATGCTTCCAGGGTTGAAAGCAAAAGGCTCTTGCCAAAGCGGCGGGGGCGGCTTAAGAAATAGGGCTTTCCTTCCGTTGCAAGCTTATAGACAAGAGAAGTCTTATCAACATAAATACAGCCTCGCCTGCGTAAATCTTCAAAATCCTGAATTCCGATTGGTAAATACCTTGCTTCCATATTTTTATCTTAGCATGATTCGGCAAAGTGTACAACAAAGTATATTAGATATAAGTGATTCAGGGCCATTAGCAAAAAGAAGCAGATTCATAAGTTTTTCTGGAGAAGGGTCTTTTATAACTTCTTCTAAAATTGAGATTTTCCATACCTCATGAGAAAAATAGAGTCTTTCAGCGCAAGTCCAGCTTCATGCCTGAATTGTGGTAAAGAAAACAAAGATAAAACATAAACAAATGTGTTATTGCCGTGTGCTTATGTCAATCGTATAGCTGCACATACTAATAATTCTGCGTTGGTTACTGGATATAGTCTTCTGTGCAGCAGGCTTTACGTTATTAATATAATAAAAAATGCAGTGATTGGCAATAAATTTTGGAGGCGAGCGGTGTTTTTTTTATACATATTTCTTTATAAGCGAAATAATCTCATTACGTACGTTTTCCCGATCTTTGTTTGGTGTCGAAAAAAGAATTTCTGGCCTGATCTTCAATGCATTACAAAGCTTTATAATTGTGCATAGATTCGGAATATTTCTACCAGATTCAATGCAATTAACTTGATTTTGGGAAAGACCAGCTGTGAATGAAAGTTCTATTTGCGACATATTTGCTTTAAGCCGTTCTTCTTTTAATCGAGATAATACAAAATTTACTTGTTCTTGAACTTTCTCTTCTTCCATTATTGTTAATATGCATGGAATAGCATTGACAAACAATACGAAATAGCATTATTATAATTAATGGTTTAGCATTGGTATTTTTAATGAAAAAATATCAAAATTTTACCATATGAAAAACTATCGTACAGGAGATGTATATAGAGTATGGACACCCAGAATATCGTCGCAGTTTACCTGCTTATAGAAAATCCTCAAAAAAATATAGGGGTTAACCGAATTGAACGAATTGAATTGGAATATGAGAGTGGTGAAAAAGAGCATGTTTCCGAATATGATTTTACATTTGAATATAACGAAGATGACGACTCATTCTCTCGTGTTGCTGATGAAATTGCAAAAATTTTTGGTGTTCGCCCAGAAATAATACAAACGGAATTTTGACGAAAGATTCCTTTGACTAGGTTGCCAAATAAGAATTATAAAATTTTATTGGAGAAAAATTATGGCTCAACCACAGAGAAAGTACATTATTACATATCAAATTCCTGGTAGTAATACAATTCATCGCTCAAATAGCATTAATGCAAATTCAATTGTAGAAGCAAAAAATAAATTTAAAATGGGGAACCCTACAAAAAAAATTATTGCTTGTGTAAAGGTTTTAGGATAGAAAAAATAATTAGGTATTTATAAAACTGAGTAAAAGAGTTCTATTCATAAATGAAAATAGATAAGGGGGAAATATGGGAATTTTAGGAGAAATAGGAAAGGGATTGCTCAATTTTACGGCAGAAGCTGTTAGCGGTTCCAAGGTAAGTAATACTTATCATATCTTTGAAAGTGACCGTGAAGAATTGGTGAAATTTTTATTGAAATGGAATGAAATATTTCAAAGAAAAGAGTTTTTTGAAAATTTAAATCCTTCTGTGTCCAATTTAACTCTTCCACCATTTTTTAACGTAGATGATAAAAATTTGCTTGCAAGTAATGGAACTAAAAATATTTTCTATTACTTTGATAGAGAACAATATTATTTCAAATATCATCCAACAGAAGATAAAGAACTTAAATTTTCATTTTCACTCTTAAACCCTAGTGCTTTCCGTGGAAAATTTAATGGACATGGAATTCTTGACGGTGCAGGTAATCGAGGACATCTCGCTGGATATTTAGAACTCTCTGTGAAAGATGGTGATAATTGCGCAAATGTTTGCGCTGATTTAATGGAGGTAACTGGTTGGGTCCCATCAAAAGATCCGCTAAGGGCATTTCTTGATAAAATAAATTTATCAGAGGTATATGATAATTTACAAAGTTTTATAGCTCTGCCAAAACATTTTGAAGAGCAGAAGGAAGAGGAAGCAAAGGAAGAACAACGAAAACAAGAAGAAGAAGAAGCGAATAGACTGGCAGAGGAAACAAGAAAGAAAGAAGAAGAGGAACTTAAACAAGAGATGGAGAGAAATGCTAAACGAAATAGCGCAATCAATTCTCTTGATAGCTTTTAAGCAAGAAAAATAACATTTGATCTAGTCATTGGGAGAAAGATAATGTCTGAAAGTTATGAAGAAAGTTTAGAGGAACAAGAAATAGAATTTAGTAGTGAAAAAAAAGTAAGCGATGCAGAACTTGTCGAAAACTATCAAAAACATTTTGATAAAGATATTGCAATGAAACTTCTGGTAAAACTCAGAAAATCAACTCGAGATAAGCCGAAGGTCATAGCGGGTGCAGCAGGGGCTATTGTAGTAACACTTGGAAAATTACTTTCAGCACTTGAGAATCCTGCAACTCCAACTCATATGAAAGCTTTAATTGTGGGAGCAATTGGATATATTTTACTTCCCCTTGATTTAATTCCAGATTTTACTCCTGTTATAGGTTATGGGGATGACCTTGCAAGTGCTGGTGGTGTTGTTACCGCAGTTGCAATTTATAGCGATTTTACTTTGGAAAAATTGGATGCATACATTGACGGAATGGATTCAAAAAGTTAATTATTATAAAACTTTTTATTTTTCATATTTCTTCCTCACACCTTTTTCCATAATTATTTTACATCATCAATTTGAACCCATATTTGTTTATTATCCTCTTTATTATCTGGATTATAGCATAATATTATAGAAAAAAACAAATCCTCCCCCTGTTTGCAAAGCCGTAGGCAAAAGCAACCTACGCGGGATTGGAGGGGCGGCGTAGCCGTTGCGGAACGAAGTGGAGCAATGGAGGCGAAGGCCGGAACCCCGGAAAGCCCGTAAAAAATGGCCTCCTTGCCATTTTTTACTACCGTGTTTTCTGCAAAAACACGCCAGATATTTTTCTAAGATATGACGCGCCCTCCATGGCGCTCCTTGTTACCAGCAGTAAAAAATGGCAAGATGTCGAGTTAGCCAGGCATTATTATGGTAGAGCAAATAAACTGCCGTCCAAAATACCGCATCATAAAGACTTATATTGAAAAAGACACATTGCGTTTTATGCAACATAATATTGCAAACATCACACTTTACGCAACACAGATAATTATGTATACTAAGACTAATGCTGACTGCCGCCGGGTTAATTCTGCGGGTGGGCAGGAAGCTCCAACTAACTGAAAAGAGGTAGAAAATGGGTCAGAACTATTTTAACGCAATCCCGTGGCGCGTTGCTCGCCAGGAACTTGGTCACTGCCGCCAGATGGCACGTGAAGAATTTAAGGACGGAACAAAAGCCCTTCAGGGAAAGAAAATCGTCATCGTAGGATGCGGTGCACAGGGCTTGAACCAGGGTCTTAACCTGCGCGACTCTGGCATGGATGTTTCTTACTGCCTCCGCAAGGAAGCTATCGAATCCAAGCGCCAGTCATGGAAGAATGCAACAGAAAACGGTTTTAAAGTAGGAACTTACGAAGAACTTCTCCCTACAGCAGACGTTGTTGGAAACCTTACTCCGGATAAGCAGCACCACGAAGTTGTCCAGAACCTTATGAAGTACATGAAGAAGGGTTCAGCTCTCTGGTACAGCCACGGTTTTAACATGATTGAAGAAGGCGAACAGATCCGCGACGACATTACTGTATTCCTTATGGCTCCAAAGGGTCCGGGTACAGAAGTTCGCGCTGAATACCTCCGCGGTTTTGGCGTACCTGAACTTATTGCCGTTCACCCGGCACACGATCCTGAAGGACGCGGCATGACTCTTGCAAAGGCCCTCGCTTGTGCAGAACGCGGCGAAACAGCTGGTGTTCTTGAATCTTCTTTTATTGCAGAAGTAAAGAGCGACCTTATGGGCGAGCAGACAATTCTCTGCGGTCTTCTCCAGGCAGGAACAATCCTTTCTTACGACAAGATGGTTCAGAACGGAATAAAGCCAGGCTATGCAGTTAAGCTTCTTATGCACGGCTGGAACGTAATCAGCGAAGCCCTCAAGTGGGGTGGCATTACAAACATGATGGACCGCCTCTCTAACCCTGCAAAGATCCGCGCAAACGAGCTTTCTCTTGAACTCAAGAAGATTATGACTCCACTCTTCCAGAAGCACATGGACGACATTATCAGCGGAGAGTTCTCTTCTACAATGATGAAGGACTGGGCAAACGGAGACAAGAACCTTCACGAATGGCGCGAAAGCTATGCAAAGATTCCTTTTGAGACAGAAGCAGAAGGTACAGAAGAAATTGACGAGCAGGAATACTTTGACAAGGGAATACTTCTTGTTGCATTTGTAAAGGCAGGATGCGAACTTGCATTCGAGACAATGGTAAGCGCAGGTATTAAGCCGGAAAGCGCATACTATGAATCTCTCCACGAAGTTCCGCTTATTGCAAACCTGATTGACCGCCGCCGCCTCTACGAGATGAACAAGGTTATTTCCGACACCGCAGAATACGGCTGCTACCTCTTTGCACGTGCATGTGTTCCCCTTCTCCAGAAGGAATTCATGGACAAGGTTACTACAGAAGACATTGGTAAGGGCCTTAGCGTAAAGACAAATTCAGTTCCAAACACTGTTCTTGTAAAGGTTAACGATGCTATCCGCAACCACCCGATTGAAGCTGTTGGCAAGAAGCTCCGCGCTTACATGACAAGCATGAAGCCTATTGACGCAACAAAATAATTTAATCGCTTGCGAATAAAAATGCCGGGCACTCTTTCTGAAAAAGGAAGGATGTCCGGCTTTTTGTTTTTATTTTTTTGTTTTTAAATTTTAGGCAAACGCTGATTGATTCAAGTCTGCATCATAAATCAGCATTCCGCTTAGTCCTGCAAGGCTTCGTAACCTTCTTCTCCGGTTCTTACCTTTACAACATTCTGAACGTCGTACACGAAAATCTTTCCGTCTCCGATGTGGCCTGTGTAAAGAACTTCCTTAGCAGCTGTAACAACCAGTTCTACAGGTACTTCGCTAACAACAATGTCTACCTTTATCTTTGGAAGCAAAGTCATATCCATTTCTACACCGCGGTACTTCTGGACGTTTCCGTGCTGCTGTCCGCAACCAAGTACGTTTGTTACCGTCATACCAGTTACATTAATATCATTCATTGCAGCCTTAAGCTCGTCGAACTTGCTCTGGCGTGTAATGATTGTAACCATGTGGAACTTTGCATCCGGGCGTGAACTTGCCTTTGCAACAGGAACAGCCTTGTCTACAGGAACCTTTGCTTCTTGAGATGAGCTTTCTCCGCCAAGAACCTGTGGAGCCATGATGAATCCAGCGTAGCTAGAATCAATGCCGTGCTCAAGCTTGTCAAGACCGATGATTTCTTCTTCGCGGCTTGCACGGAGTCCATGCAGCTTCTTGATAAGAGTGAATGCGATGAGCATACAGATTGTTGTCCAAGCAACGATTGTGAACTCGCCAAGACACTGTACGCCAAGATGCTTTACTCCGCCGCCATAGAATACACCGCTTTCTACGTTGAACAAACCGTCTGACAAAGTACCCCAGATACCGTTTGCAAGGTGAACTGCAACAGCACCAACCGGGTCGTCAATGTGAAGCTTAAGGTCTATGAACTCAACGACCACTACTACGATGATGCCAGAAACAATACCGATGATGCTTGCGCCAAGAGCGTCCACTGTGGCGCATGTAGGTGTGATTGCAACAAGACCAGCAAGAGATGCGTTGAGTGTCATGGAAACATCAGGCTTACCGTTCTTAATCCAAGTGAAAATCATTGTTGTACAGCAGGCTACAGCAGGAGCGATTGTTGTAGTTGTGAATACAGCTGCAAGACCGCCAACTCCAAGAAGCTGTGTACAAGCCGCACCGTTGAATCCGTACCAGCCGAACCAAAGGATGAATGTTCCAAGTGCACCCAATGTGAGTGAGTGGCCAGGAATTGCGTGAACCTTTGTTACCTTTCCGCTCTTGTCGTATTCATACTTGCCAATGCGGGGTCCAAGGAAGATTGCGCCAATCAAGGCAGCAGTACCGCCAACAGAGTGAATGGCAGCTCCACCTGCAAAGTCAACAAAGCCAAGTCCAACAAGCCAGCCCTGTGGGTTCCATACCCAGCCAGCTTCAATCGGATAAACTACAGCAGAAATAATTGCTGAATAAATACAGTATGCGCTGAACTTTGTACGCTCTGCCATGGAACCGGAAACGATTGTTGCAGCAGTTGCGCAGAAGACCAGGTTAAAGACAAAGCTTGACCAGTCCTTGCCTTCTCCAGCAAAGTTTGTAAACAGCTGCATGTCCGGCTTACCAATCAAGCCAAAGAAATAATTTTCGCTCATCATAAGCCCAAAGCCAAGCAGCATGAACATTGGGGTTCCAATGCAGAAGTCCATCAAGTTTTTCATTATGATGTTTCCTGCATTCTTTGCCCTTGTAAAACCAGTTTCCACCATAGCAAAGCCGCACTGCATAAAGAATACCAGTGCCGCTCCAATTAGAAACCACACACTCCAAACTTCACTCATATAAAACCTCCAAAAAAAACGGCGATGAAATCAGACAGTACACTGTGTACTTTCTCTGTGCACCGAGTTGCGTGCACCGTACACTGTCCGACATCATCGCCATCATGTTTGCAATTTTATTTAAGCGGAAAAAGCAAAAGCCCAACCGCTTGAACAAAAAAAAGCGCCGAAGAGTTATTTCTTCGACGCCTTTGCCTTAGATGATTTCTTTATACAAAATTCAAAAAAAATTGTCAATACATTGACAGAATTTTTTTTTAATGATACATTGCCCCCGTAAGTTGCAATGGAGCAGTGATATTTTCGCTGCTCCTTTTTTATTTTTGGCACAAACCAAGGAGGACTCCCATGGCTGAAAATTCTGAATGGGAAGAAGCAAAGAAAAAGCTCTTATCCATATATAGTGAAAAAAACAACCTCTCGCGCCGGGAAGCAGAAGTTCTTGCAGAAGTAATAGATGGGAGGACAAATGCAGAAATCAGTGACAATCTTTCTATTTCTGTTTCAACCGTAAAAAAACATGTATACAATATTTTCAACAAGACTGGCGTAAGTTCAAGATCCCAGCTTTTGAATTTTATTTTTACATCGCAAATGAACCAAAACAATTAAAAAGTAGACTAAAGTTCTATTTTTTATAATTGACTATTTTTCAAAAAAAAAATATGGTTTGTTCAAGACTAAGCAATGGGGCTGTCCAAAAAGGCGGCTCCATTTTTTTTTGGTATGCGGCCATCAAGGAGGAAGATCATGGCGTGTTTTACAATTCCGCTTGCGGAAGGAATAATCCTTTCAGTCGCAAAAAAAATTGCATTCAAAAAAGATGCAGAATCAGCTCTTAAAGAAAGGCTGGGGCATCTGGAAAACATGCTTTACGGCGGAAGTTTTCTTCTTGCCATAGAGCACATCTACCACGGCGAAGTGGTTCTTTACCCACCGTTTCTTACGGCAATGAGGAATCCGAAAGACATAGCTGAAATGCTTCACGAAATGGCAACGGTTGGAGTTTCCATGGCGGCAATAGTAACCCTTGCGTGGGGTGCCTTTGAAATAGTTTCCCACCTGGCAAAAAAGGCAGGCATAAAACAAAACTTGTCGGGGGCGCGCTGATGTGTTTGATAATTACAGCATGTACGGCAGCCGCTTTTACACTTGCGTTCTTTATGAAGAAAAAAAGCGGAGGGGACAACAAAAGCGTATTCATGGCCATGCTCATGTTCTGGGCAGCAAGCCTTATGTGGAGCATGGACGGAGTAGCATCTGTTCTTGAAGGTGAAGGATTTTTTGACATAAGCCTTGAGGACACAATACTAGGGGTAATAATCCTGGCAAGTGGCCTCGCAGTTTTTATGCTGCACAGCTTGTGGCAAAAAAGGAAGGCAGCCTAGCAAAGACTGCTAAATAAAAAAAGTAAATTAAATAAATAAGACAAAGGCGTCTGTTTTCTTGTGCTGGCAGAGAAAGCAGATGCCTTTTTTTTATATAAAAATATTTTGGAGGAACACTATGAAAAAGACAAATTTATTGGTTGGCGCACTTATTGCAGCCGCGGGAATCTACGGACTTTCTTCCTGCTCAAAAAACGGGGGAGATAAAACTGTAAAGGTTGGAATCCTTCATTCCTTGAGCGGAACAATGGCAATTTCCGAAACTTCCGTTAGGGACGCAGAACTTCTTGCAATAAACGAAATAAATGCAAAGGGTGGCGTACTTGGAAGAAAGATTGAAGTTGTCCAGGAAGACGGTGCTTCTGAACCGCAGATTTTTGCAGAACGTGCAAGAAAGCTTATCCAGAACGACAAGGTAGCAACAATCTTTGGCTGCTGGACAAGCGCATCACGCAAGGCAGTAAAACCGGTTGTAGAAGAAACAGGTGCACTTCTCTGGTATCCAGTCCAGTACGAAGGAATGGAAATGAGCCCAAACATCATGTACATGGGTGCAGCTCCAAACCAGCAGGCAGTTCCCGCAGTTGATTTCTGTGCAGCGCAGTTCGGAAAGAACATCTTCCTCGTAGGAAGCGACTATGTATTCCCGCGCACTGCAAACAAAATCATAAAGGCTCAGCTTGCATACCTTGGCGGAAGCGTAGCCGGTGAAGAATATACCCCAATGGGGCATACAGACTTTGCCACAATCGTTTCTAAGATCAAGGCCGCAAAGCCAGACTGCATCATCAACACCCTTAACGGTGACTCAAACGTTGCATTCTTCAAGCAGCTTACAGACGCAGGCATTACAGCAGAAAGCATTCCGGTAATGAGCTTTTCAATTGCAGAAGAGGAAGTTGGCGGTGTTGGAATTGAAAACCTTAAGGGACACTATGTTGCATGGAACTACTACCAGACAACAAAGACTCCAGAAAACGATGCCTTCGTTGCAGCCTACAAGCAGGCTTATGGCGAAAAGCGTGTAACTGACGACCCAATCGAAGCAGGTTACATCGGTGTTCACATCTGGGCAATGGCTTGTGAAAAGGCAGGCTCCTTCGACGTAGAAAAAGTAAAGGCAAGCGCAAAGGGTATCACCTTCGCCGCTCCAGAAGGAAACGTAACCGTAGATGGAGAAAACCAGCACATCTACAAGCCTGTAAGAATCGGAAAGATTAACGAGACCGGTCTTATCGATGAAGTCTGGGCAACAAGCAACGCTGTAAAGCCGGATCCCTATCTCTTAACTTACGATTGGGCAAACGGACTTTAATTCAAAGCAAGGAGGGGGAAGTCTCCCCCTCGCTTCAACCGCCGGTGGCGTTTTCCGCTACCCTCTCTACGGGGGAAAAATCCCCCGTAACGCCCCCTTATATGGACAAACATTATGGAAACAGTTTTTACAATTTTATTTAACGGAATAAGTCTCAGTTCAATTCTTCTTCTTGCAGCCATAGGCCTTTCGGTTACCTTTGGACTGATGCGCGTAATCAACATGGCGCATGGTGAGTTCATAATGATTGGCTCATACACAACTTTTCTTGTACAGAATTTTTTTATTGCATTCCTGCCAAAGTCAGCCTTTGACTTTTACTATCCGGTGGCAATAATATTCTCTTTTTTAGTTTCTGCACTTTTCGGCTGCATTCTGGAACGCCTTATAATCAAAAGGCTTTACGGAAGGGAAACAGATTCAATTCTTGCAACATGGGGAATCAGCCTTTTTCTTCAGCAGCTTGCAAGATCAATCTTTGGTGCGCCAAACGTAAACGTGAGTTCTCCGTCGGTACTGAACGGCAACCTTGAAATTATGGGTGTTGCCATGACGTACAAAAGACTTTTTATAATTTTTCTTGTAATACTCTGCCTTGCTTTTATGTACGTCCTTATGTACAAAACATCTTACGGAAAAAAAGTTAGGGCAACAATGCAAAACAGGGCTATGGCACAGTGCCTTGGAATTAAGACAAACCACATAGACACATTCACTTTTGCAATAGGATCTGGGCTTGCAGGAGTTGCAGGCTGCGCATTGTGTCTTTTGGGTTCAGTAGGCCCGTCCCTTGGACAGAACTACATTATCGATGCCTTTATGGTCGTAGTCCTTGGCGGCGTGGGAAAGCTTTCTGGAGCAATAGCCGGTGCGCTTTTAATAGGAATGAGCAACGCAACAATACAGTTTGGAACTTCTGCAAACATTGCAAAGGCCATAGTCCTGATTCTTGTAATTCTTTTCCTGCAGAAAAAGCCTCAGGGACTTTTCACAATTCATTCCCGCGCACTTGACGAGTAAGGAGGTTTATATGGGTTTTAACGAAAAAATATCAAAGATTTTTACATCGGCCTCTTTTGGCAATGCACCAACAATCGACGGTCTGAATGCAAAGAAGAAAAACATTGCATTTTTTGTTCTTGTCCTAATTGTATCGCTGCTTCCACTTTTCCTTTCCCCGTTCAGGGTAAGCCTTGTGGGCAAGTTCATCACTTATGCAATTGTGGCACTAAGCATCGATTTAATCTGGGGCTACACAGGAATCCTAAGCCTTGGCCACGGAGTCTTCTTTGGACTTGGCGGTTACGGCATGGGAATGTACCTTAAGCTGGTTGCAAGCCACGGAAGGCTCCCCGACTTTATGAGCTGGAGCGGACGCACAACTTTGCCCTGGTTCTGGGAATTTTACAAGACTGCACCAGAAGCAATTCTGATGATTATACTTGTTCCTTCCATTCTTGCTTTTGTACTTGGACTTTTAACCTTCCTTAACAGAATCAAGGGGGTGTATTTTTCAATACTTTCACAGGCATTGGCTCTGGTCTTTGTAACCCTTTTCATAGGCCTTCAGCCCTACACTGGAGGCACAAACGGAATCACGGAATTTTCCACACTTTTTGGACTTCCAATTGCAGGAATCAAGGCAAAGTATATGTGGTACTACGTTGCACTAACATTCCTTGTGATTACATACATTATTTTTTCTTCAATAATGCGGACAAAGTGCGGGCGGGTTTTGGTTGCAATCCGCGATGGAGAAAACAGGGCTCGTTTTTCTGGCTATCAGACGGCAAGCTACAAAACCTTTGTCTATGTCCTAAGCGCACTCTTTACAGGAATTGCAGGCGCTCTCTTTGTTCCCTTCAGCGGAATAATTTCTCCGTCAGAAATGAGCATTTCCAATTCAATAGACATGGCAATCTGGGTTGCTGTTGGCGGAAGGGGAACTTTAATAGGAGCAGCAATCGGAGCCTTTGTGGTGAACATCACAAAAACTCTGATAAGCGAAAGCTTCCCGGAAATATGGTCCTACTTTATTGGAGCAATTTTTGTAATCGTTGTATTGTTCTTGCCAAGGGGACTGACCGGTGTGTTCACAGATGCAAAAGACAAAATAAGAGTTTTGGTAAGAAAGTCGCAAGCTGCCAAGACAGATGAATAGGAGGAAAAAGAATGGGCGAAGTAAATATATCAGTAACTCCTGTAATTGAGATTCAAGACATTTCCGTAAGCTTTGAAGGCTTTAAGGCGCTTACGGATGTAACAACAAAAATCATGCCCCACAAGGTTCATTTTTTCATCGGGCCAAATGGAGCCGGAAAGACAACCCTGCTGGACATCATCTGCGGAAAGACACGGCCTTCAAACGGAAAAATCATCTACCACGGCGGTAAAGACCTTGGTATCAGAAAATTTGTAAACATTGACTTAACAAAGCTTACGGAAGCAGAAATAGTTGCAGAAGGAATTGGCCGCAAGTTCCAGGCACCATCCGTTTTTACAAGCCTTACAGTCTGGGAGAACATGGAGATTTCCCTAAAGGGCAGCAAGAGCGTATGGGGTTCCCTGCTATTCAGGATTTCCGATGCACAAAAAAACCAGATAGAAAATATTCTGAACTTTATAAGCCTTGCAGACAAAAAGAACGAGAAGGCGGCATCGCTTTCCCACGGTCAAAAGCAGTGGCTAGAAATTGGAATGCTTCTTGTACAAGAGCCGGTTGTCGTTCTGCTTGACGAACCTGTTGCCGGAATGGGAAAAGAGGAAACCTTAAAAACCGGACAGCTTATCAAAAAGATTTCCGAAAAGTATGCGGTGGTTGTTGTTGAGCATGACATGGAATTTGTCCGTGCAGTAGCAGACCGTGTTACCGTTATGCACGAAGGAAAAATTCTTGTGGAAGGAAGTGCAGATGAAGTTTTGGCGGACGAAAAGGTTCGCGCAGTTTATCTTGGCCGCGGCAAGTTCCACAAGAGCGGAAAGGTAGAAAATGCAAATGGAGGAAAGGATGCTTGAAATAAAAAATCTTAGTTCTTGGTACGGAGAAAGCAATATCATTCCAGACTTGAACATGTCTGTTCCAGACGGAAAAATTGTCTGCCTTATAGGCCGCAACGGTGTTGGAAAAAGCACCACGCTAAAAAGCATTATGGGCATGGTAAAGACAAGCAGCGGAAGCATTCTTTTTGACAATCAGGAAATCATAAGGAAAAAGACTTATGAAAGGGCTGCACTTGGCATTGGCTACGTTCCCCAGGGAAGAGAAATTTTTCCCCAGCTTACAGTCCAGGAAAACCTTGAGCTTGGTCTTGAAGTAAAAGGAGGCAAAGGAAAAATCGGGGAAGAAATTTTTGAACTCTTTCCAATCATAAGGGAATTCCTAAAAAGAAAAGGCGGAAACTTAAGCGGCGGACAACAGCAACAGTTAGCCATTGCCCGTGCCCTTGTTTCCCACCCCAAGCTTTTGATTCTTGATGAACCAACGGAAGGAATCCAGCCGTCAATTATAGAAGACATTGCAACAGCCATTCAGCGCGTAAACCGGGAACTTGGAATTACAGTCCTGATTGTTGAGCAGTATCTTGATTTTGTACTTGAAGTAAGCGACAGCTATTATGTTATGGACAAGGGCTCCATTACGCTAAGCGGCCTTACAAAAGAAGCAGACTCTTCATTAATTCAGTCAAAGATGGCCATCGGGTAAAATTACACTCCGCCGCGGAAGGTTTAAAAACCTCCTCAAAAAGTAAAAAAAATTAAACCTTCTGCGGCATTTTTTTCCAAAAACTACTTCAAAGAATTTCTAACTTCTTCAAAAACCTTTTGGATTTTTTCCGCACTAAAAGAAAGGCAGCGGATTATAAAATCACCACAGTCATTTTCGGAAGCTTCCAGCAAAAGACTCTTTTGTTCATCTAAAAACGCATTTGTATTTTCTTCCGTATAAAGGAGCTTTTCTTCAAGAGAAAGGATGCCGCGTATTTTTTTAAGATCCGTCTTGTCTGAATATCCAAAAACCAGCATACTGCCACAGTGGGTAAAACCTGCAAACATTGTTTTTCCCAAAAGCCTTTCTTTTCTTTCGGGATGATTTTTTCCATCGCTTCCTTCAAGAAAAAGGTTGTCGTAAAAAACAAGTTTTTTCTCGCGGAAAATTTTTATTCGGTTTTTGTAAAGGGTAAAGTCAAAGGTCTCCCCGTAGGCACAGCGCCCGGCACAAATACAGTCTTCGTAAATTAGGCGGGAATTTTTAGAAAGAGAAATTTCTGTTGCAGAAGAAAAATTGCTCTTGGAAAAAGGAATACAGGGAAGAGGCCTGTAAACAAGGCTTGAATTTTCCATAAGCTCTGCAAAGATTTTACGCTCTGCACACTTTCCGCTGTCCATCTTGAATATTTTTTCAAAGGACTGACTTCTAATTTCTAAGCTTGCCCCCTGCCCTACTGTTATTTTATGCAGCTGAAGGTCGTCTTCAAGGATTCCTGGGCTTGCGCTTTGCAAAAAAACAGCAATACCACCATCATCCTGCGCAAACGGTTTCATAATCTTAAAGGGAGAAGTAAAAAAACTGTCTTTTACAAAAGTCTTTCCCGATGCGGAACGGCAGGCTGTAATTTCAAATCTGGAAGGAGATGCAAAGAGGTTCATAAATTAATTGCCGTCTTCCAAATCAGAAAAAAACACATTTCTGTCCAGAAATGCAATCACCTCGTCTATTCCCTCACCGCTTCTAATATTCGTAAAGACAAAGGGTTTGTCTCCCCTCATCATCTTGGAATCGCGTGCCATAACTTCTAGGCTTGCCCCAACCAAAGGTGCAAGGTCTATCTTGTTAATCACAAGCAGGTTGCTCCTCATAATTCCAGGGCCACCCTTGCGGGGAATCTTGTCTCCTTCCGCCACGTCAATCACAAAAATTGTTGCATCAACGAGTTCCGGCGAAAAGGTTGCAGAAAGATTGTCTCCACCGCTTTCTATAAACATAAGCTCAATATCTGGAAAGCGTGTCTTTAGCTCATCCACAGCTTCAAGATTCATGGAAGCGTCTTCGCGAATGGCCGTATGAGGACAGCCGCCTGTTTCTACACCTACAATTCTTTCTTTTGGAAGAACTGAATGGGCAACAAGAAATTCCGCATCTTCTTTTGTATAAATATCATTTGTAATAACGCCTATGGAATATTTTTCCGAAAGCCTTCTGGTCAGAGCCTCAACAAGAGCAGTCTTTCCTGAGCCAACCGGCCCCGCCACACCTATTTTTGTAAAACGCATAAACACTCCTTTTTTTTCAGCTCATATATAGCCTTGTATACAAATATTCGTGCTGCATTCCCCTTATTTCTATGGAAGGAGATGAACGGCACAAATCTTCCTCTGCAAAAGTTTCCACAGCACAAAGCAGCTTTGTAAATTCATCAAAAAGAGAATGAAGAATTTTCTGCCCCTCGTTCTGGCTCAAAGGAATCAGCTTGACAAGTGTTGTAATCCGAGCAGAAAACTGGCTGTACAAAAATGCTTCAAGGCTTGCTTCCTTTTTTATTTTGCGCAGGGCACAATAGGCTCCATAGATTACAGGAAAGTGCGTTACTTTGCCCAAAGAAAGAAGGTCAAGCTCATCTTTTTGCCACAAGCTTACGGTCTTAAAAAAGCGTGCCGCAATCTTTTTGCTTCCCACCCTGATTTCCTTTGCGTTCTTAGCGGCATTGTATATTTGGTCAAGGCTAAAAACTTTTTCCCATTCACCCTTTTCTGCATACTCATAAACCAAGCGGACTGGAAGAAGTTCACTTGTCAAAAAATTTGATTCAATGTCAGACTTTAAAAATGCAAGGGCAGATTGACTGTCATGGATAACCTTTTGCTGCACGAATGTTTCAAGCCCCCAGGAAAGGGTGTAGGCTCCAATTGGAAAAGTTGAATCATTAAGCTGCAAAAGTTCAAAATCAATGTCCATGAGAATATCCGTGGGAATGTCCGTGTCCATGACCGACAATCGAAGAAATCTGTTTTGAAAAATCAAGCTTTTCATTACGCTTTTCAACTTTCACTTTTATGCCGTGAAGTCCTTCCAGAAGCCTCTGCATGGGTTCATTAAAAATCGTAATAAGCTCGTTTTGGTCTTTTCCTGCAAAAAGCGGTGCGTGGCAGTTCCCAATCTCGTATGCAACCTTTGCGGTAGAAAAGAAATTTGGATTTTCAAGCCTTACGCTAAGAATGTCTGTTTCAAGGACATCAGCCGCAATCACACTTCCGTCAGAATCAACTCCAAAAACATCACCAGGCTTAATCCCTATTTTTAGAATTGAATCGTCAAGGCTAAGGGCAACGTCACGGCCAGACCTGGAAGTCTTTCTGTGCAGCTTTGAATATGTTTCGTGCCACTCAAAGTCAATGTAGTCAACAGGCCTGTTTTTAAAATCTTCATCATCAACTTTGCCCAGTATTTTTGTATATATCATAAGGTCTCCTAGAACATAAAATATCTTTGTGCAAGCGGAAGTTCTTTTGCACACTTGCTTACAATGGGAACTCCGTCTGCCGTAACATGGTAGTTTTCCGGGTCAACATCTATAACAGGAAGTGCATCGTTATACTTTAAATCCTTTTTGCCAATTCCGCGGCAATTCTTTACAGGAAGACATATCTTTTGAAGCCCAAGTTTTTCCGGCAACTTTTCATCAATTGCAGCCTGAGACATAAATGTTAAGCAGGTCATATATTTTGCCTTGCCATAATAGCCAAACATATTCCTGTAGTACACAGGCTGGCAGGTTGGAATAGAAGCGTTGGAGTCTCCCATCTTGGAAAGAATTATTGCACCGCCTTTTATAACCATATCCGGCTTTGCTCCAAAGAATGCAGGGTTCCACAATACAAGATCCGCAACCTTGCCCTTTTCTACAGAACCAACATAGTCTGAAATTCCATGGGCAATTGCAGGATTAATTGTATACTTGGAAACATAGCGCTTTGCACGGTAGTTGTCGTTTTCTTTTGAATCTTCCGCAAGAGGTCCTCGCTCTTCCTTCATCTTGTGGGCAGTCTGCCAAGTACGGGTAATAACTTCGCCAACGCGTCCCATTGCCTGTGAGTCGCTGCTCATAATGCTTAGCGCACCCATGTCATGAAGAACGTCCTCTGCCGCAATAGTTTCCGGTCTTATGCGGGAATCTGCAAATGCAACGTCTTCTTCTATTTTATTGTCCAAGTGGTGGCAAACCATAAGCATATCAAGATGCTCGTCCAAGGTGTTTACGGTAAAAGGCATTGTCGGGTTTGTTGAAGCAGGAATGATGTTGGGGTGTCCCGCTACCTTAAGAATGTCCGGTGCATGTCCGCCACCTGCTCCTTCCGTATGATAGGTGTGCATAGTCCTACCATTGATTGCCTTTAGCGTATCTTCTACACAGCCTGCTTCGTTCAAAGTGTCCGTGTGGATGCAAACCTGAACATCATACTGATCTGCAATGGTAAGAGCCGCATCAATAGCAGCAGGAGTCGTTCCCCAGTCTTCGTGGATTTTTAGTCCGCAAGCACCAGCCTTAATTTGTGCAACAAGCTCACTCTGCTTTTGTTTATTAGAGCAGTTTCCTTTTCCAAGGTAGCCTATGTTCATAGGAAAATCTTCAGCGGCTTTTATCATCATCTCAAGGTTCCACTTGCCGGGAGTGCATGTAGTGGCATTGGTTCCGTCCGCAGGGCCTGTTCCTCCTCCAATCATTGTGGTAACGCCAGAGCACAAAGCAGTTCCAACCTGTTCAGGAGAAATAAAGTGGATGTGGGTATCTATGCCTCCAGCTGTTACAATAAGACCTTCGCCAGCCAAAGCTTCTGTTGAAGCCCCCACCGTCATTCCGGGAGTTACGCCGTCCATTGTATCCGGGTTTCCAGCCTTGCCTATACCGGCAATCTTTCCGTCTTTAATTCCTATGTCGGCCTTGTAGATTCCAGTGTAATCCAGAATCACGCAGTTTGTAATAACAAGGTCAAGGTCTCCCCCTTCGCCCGTTGTGTTTACGGACTGCCCCATTCCATCGCGCAGGGTTTTGCCGCCGCCAAATTTTGCCTCATCACCGTAAACCGTAAAATCTTTTTCAACCTGAATCACAAGATTTGTATCCGCAAGCCGAATCTTATCGCCAGTAGTCGGCCCATACATTGCAGCATATTTTTTTCCATCTATTGTACAACTCATTTTGCCACCCCGTTAGTAAGATTGTTAAGTCCGTAGATTTCTGATTTTCCGCCAAAGCTGCAAAGCTGAACCGTTTTTTCTTCACCAGGTTCAAAGCGTACGGACATACCGGAAGGAATATCAAGCCTAAAACCAAAGGCAGTTTTTCTGTCAAAACAAAGGCATTTGTTTACTTCAAAAAAATGAAAATGCGACCCAACCTGAACAGGCCTGTCCCCAATATTTTTAACAAGAAGGCTTATCGTTTTTCTTCCTTTATTAAGCTCTATTTTTTCGTTGCAGGAAATTACCTCGCCAATTTTCATACAGCCTCCATTTATTCCGCACAGTCGCGGATTGGGTTGTGAACAGTAACAAGCTTTGTTCCATCCGGAAAAGTTGCTTCTACCTGAACTTCATTTATCATGTCTGCAACGCCATCCATCACATCATTTACGGTAAGAATTTTTGCTCCGTCGCGCATAAGTTCGGTTACAGTTTTTCCATCGCGAGCAAGTTCCATAAGCTCAGAGGAAATATAGGCAACCGCTTCTACATAATTTAGTTTTAAGCCACGTTCCTTACGTCTTTCCGCAACAAGCCCCGCATAACTCAAAAGAAGTTTTTCTGTTTCTCTGGGAGTAAGTTTCATTAATAAATCTCCGTTGCCACTAGCACTAAAAAAAAGCCGTAGAATAATTACTAGCACAAGTAATTTTTCTACGGCTTCATTGACGTATTTATTATATTATATTTTATCTGTATGGGTTGAAGCGCAGAGAAACTGTCGCTTCGAACCTAACTTACAAGGTGCGAAAGCATCCTTGTATAATGACGTTATGCTGCAAACACGAAAGTGTTTGTCAGCATCAACGGACGCTGAACAACAAATCCCCGTAGCTTGGGAACGGCCAGAGCTCTTTTGGAGTGATTGTCTCAAGTTCATCAGCGCAGAGACGCAGCTCATTCATTGCGGCAAAGACATGCTCGCGGTAGAAGAATGCAGTCTTGCTTGAATCTCCAGCATCAGATGTCTTCTTTGCTTCAAGAACTTCGCCTTCAAGCTTTTCTGTCTTGCTGTAGATTGAGCTTGTAAGGGCAGAAACTTTCTTGAGCATTGCGCTTTCGTAACTTGTATCGCACTCACCGCATGCAGCCTTTTTAAGGCCGATTGTTTCTGCAAGCTTATTGGCGTATTTGCTTGCTGCTGGCAGTATGAATTTGTTTGCCATCTCAAGCATAGTTTCTGCTTCGATGTTGATAATCTTGGAGTAGTTTTCATTGTGAATCTCGAAACGGCTTTCAAGTTCCACCTTGCTGTAAACACCAAACTTTTCAAAGACCTTAACGTTCTTTTCATCAAGAATGTGAGGAAGTGCTTCAGGAGTAGACTTAAGGTTGTAAAGTCCTCTCTTTTCTGCTTCCTTAACCCAAGAATCATCATAGCCGTTTCCGTTGAAAATGATTCTCTTGTGCTCTTTGATTGTCTTAAGAATAAGATCATGGAGTGCACCCTTGAAGTCAGATGATTTTTCAAGAAGATCTGCAAACTGGCTAAGCTCTTCTGCAACAACAGTGTTAAGGAATACATTTGCACAAGCGATTGATTCATTTGAACCAAGCATACGGAACTCAAACTTGTTTCCTGTAAATGCAAATGGAGACGTGCGGTTGCGGTCTGTTGTATCCTTGTTAAAGTCAGGAAGAACCGTAACGCCAATCTGCATCTTTTCTTTTTCGTGCTTTCCATAAGGAACGCCTTTTTCTATGCTGTCAAGAATTGCGCTAAGTTCATCACCAAGGAAGATGGAGATGATAGCTGGCGGTGCCTCGTTGGCTCCAAGACGGTGGTCGTTACCGGCAGATGCTACAGAAATGCGGAGCAAGTCCTGGTACTCGTCTACAGCCTTAATTATTGCGCATAAGAACAAGAGGAACTGTGCATTCTGGTCAGGACTTGTGCCCGGGTCAAGAAGGTTCTTTCCAGTGTTTGTGGAAATTGACCAGTTGTTGTGCTTACCGCTTCCGTTAACACCGGCAAATGGCTTTTCGTGCAAGAGACAAACCATTCCGTGTTTTGCGGCAACCTTGCGCATCATTTCCATTGTAAGCTGGTTATGGTCACAGGCAAGGTTTGTTGTAGAGAAGATTGGGGCAAGCTCGTGCTGAGCAGGGGCAACTTCATTGTGTTCTGTCTTGGCAAGAATACCAAGCTTCCAAAGCTCTTTGTTCAAGTCTTTCATAAAGGCCTGAACGCGGGGCTTAATCATACCAAAGTAGTGATCTTCAAGTTCCTGTCCCTTGGGAGCCTTTGCACCAAACAAAGTGCGGCCTGTATAGATAAGGTCTTCGCGCTTGTCGTAAACGCTCTTGTCTACAAGGAAGTATTCCTGTTCAGGACCAACTGTTGTCTTTACGGAAGTAACGGCTTCGTTTCCTTCAAAGAGTTTAAGAACACGAACTGCCTGCTTGCTGATTGCCTGCATTGAGCGGAGGAGCGGAGTCTTTTTGTCAAGTGCTTCTCCTGTATAAGAGCAGAATGCAGTTGGAATGCAAAGTGTACCGTCTTTAATAAATGCGTAAGATGTTGGGTCCCATGCTGTGTAACCGCGGGCTTCGAATGTTGCACGGATTCCACCGCTTGGGAAAGAAGAAGCATCAGGTTCACCCTGAACAAGTTCCTTACCGCTGAACTCCATTATAACTTTTCCGTCGCTTGTAGGAGTAATAAAGCTGTCGTGCTTTTCCGCAGTAATGCCTGTAAGCGGCTGGAACCAGTGTGTAAAATGGGTTGCGCCTTTTTCAATGGCCCAGTCTTTCATTGCATTTGCAACAACTGTAGCAACAGAAGCGTCAAGTTTTTCTCCGCCTTCAATAGTTTTCATCAGCTGTTTGTAAGTTTCCTTAGGCAAGCGAGCTTTCATAACCGTTTCATTAAAAACGTTTTCGCCAAAAATTGGTGTAACTTCGTCCATCTTTTTTTCCTCCAAAACATTCGCTTTAAAACAAAAATGCCGCAAAGATTTCTGGAGCGTCCTCCAAAAAAAATTGCGGCACCTTTGCCTTTATGGAATAAACTGCAATCAGAGAATGCAAATCAGCGATTGTCAATCAGTGATTGTCAGCCTTGTATATGGTTTAAACATTATGCGCACCCGCCTTCGGATGTATGCATAAAAAACAAAAAGGCCGCAGAAATACCATTCCTGCGACCTCATTGCCATTTGTTACTCTTGTTATACCGCTTACAAAAAAAAATGTCAATATTTTTTCTTAAATATTTTAGCACTTTTTTACTGCAGAAAGTAAGTGCATCAAACAGGGAATGCAATGTAGCAAAACAGTGTGCGGAAGCACTGCAATGTAGGCAGGGTTCGCGGCAAAAAAGCATTTGTGCGGTGCGAGCGCAGCGAGTCTGATACCAAATACCATGCTTTTTTGACGCGGTTCCTGCCGGGAATGGAAGGGCTTCCGCATTTTTATTAATGCTTGCCAAGTTTCATTTATATTTGCACTTACCTGCTACATAGCAAAAAATAGGGTTCTTGACATAAATGGCCTAAAGTTCTATAACAATAATAATACAAGCAAAGGTGCTTATTCGAGATGGTGGAATTATTGCCGCCAGATGGAATGAGCACCTTTTTTTTGTTCATTGGAAGTACGTTAACTATGGAAAAAGCTTATTTGATTCTTGCAGACGGAACAGTTTTTACGGGAAGCCCAATCGGGGCAACAGGCTCCACCATTGGCGAAACCGTCTTTACAACAGGAATGACCGGCTACCTTGAAACCCTCACCGACCCAAGCTACTACGGTCAAATCGTAACCCAAACATTCCCACTCATCGGGAACTACGGCGTTATACCGGAAGACTACGAAAGCCCCCGCTCATGTGTACGCGGCTACATAGTCCGTGAACTTTGCAACCTGCCATCAAATTTCCGCTGCCAGACCACGCTCGACTCTTTTCTAAAAGAACAGGGAATAATCGGAATCTCTGGAATAGACACCCGCTCCCTTACAAAAAAACTTCGTGAAAGCGGCGTTATGAACGGAATGATTGTTAGCGGAAAAGCTGCCAAAGATTTTTCACTCTATGCACAGCCTCCTGTAGATTCTTCTATATTACAAAAAATCCGGGACTACAAAATAGAGCATGCGGTAGAAAGCGTCCAGCTTAATTCAGATGGAGAAAGCCCACTCAGTGGGGGAAGTCTCCCCCTCGGCTCCAATTCGCTTCGCTCATTTCCGCCTACCCCCTCTGCGGGGGACGCCCCCCGCAACGCCCCCCATATTTTACTTTGGGACTTTGGCGCAAAGGCAAACATAAAGCGGGAACTTGAAAAACGAGGTGCACAGGTAACGGTCCTTCCATATAATACAAGCGCAGAAAAAATTCTTTCATTGAATCCAGACGGAATCATGCTAAGTAACGGCCCTGGAGATCCTGCAGAAAATATAACGATTATAGAAGAAATAAAAAAAATTTGTGAGCACAACAAAATAAGCCATTCAATTCCAATCTTTGGAATCTGCCTTGGCCACCAGATGCTTGCCCTTGCCCGCGGCTGCAAAACATGCAAGCTAAAATACGGACACCGCGGAGGAAACCATCCTGTTAAAGACACGGCAACAAACCGAGTCTACATCACAAGCCAGAACCACGGCTATGCGGTAGAAAATTCATCGTTGCCCCAATATGCAAAGATGAGCTTTTTTAACGTAAACGACGGAACCGTAGAAGGCATTACATACACGGACATTCCAGCATTCAGCGTACAGTTCCACCCGGAAGCTTGCGGTGGGCCCCACGACACAAACTTTTTGTTTGACAAATTTTTGGAGATGATAAGATGCCGTTAAATAAGAACATTCATAAAGTCATGATTATAGGCTCAGGTCCAATCGTAATAGGACAGGCTGCAGAATTTGACTATGCGGGTAACCAGGCCTGCAAGGCACTAAAGCAGCTTGGACTTGAAGTCTGCCTTGTAAATTCAAACCCGGCAACCCTTATGACGGACCGCTCCATGGCAGACGAAATTTACCTTGAACCGCTCACACTGCCAACACTAAAAAGAATCATAGAAAAAGAAAAGCCGGACTCCCTGCTTTCTACACTGGGTGGACAAACAGGTCTTACTCTTAGCATGGAACTTGCAAAGTCAGGTTTTCTTGCCTCTCACAAGGTACAGCTTTTAGGCGCAAGACCTGAAACAATAGACAAGGCCGAAGACCGCCAGATGTTCAAGGATACAATGGAAGCAATTGGAGAACCCTGCATTCCGTCTAAGGTTGTTACAAGCTACGAAGATGCGGTGGACTTTGTTCACAACCAGATTGGCTTTCCTGCAATCATACGCCCGGCATTCACTCTTGGCGGAACTGGTGGCGGCATTGTAGCAAACGACCGCGAGCTTGACGAAATTGCCCACAACGGTCTTCACCGCTCCCCCATCCACCAGATTCTTGTAGAAAAATGCATAAGCGGTTGGAAAGAAATAGAGTTTGAGGTAATGAGGGATGCCAACGCAAACGTCATCACGGTCTGTTCAATGGAAAACTTTGACCCGGTTGGCGTTCACACGGGAGACTCCATTGTAATAGCTCCGACTGTAACGCTTGCAGACAAAGAATACCAGATGCTAAGAAGCGCGGCTCTAAACATCATAAGCGCACTAGAAATTGAAGGCGGCTGCAACTGCCAGTTTGCCCTTAACCCCGACAGCTTTGAATACGCGGTTATAGAAGTTAACCCAAGGGTAAGCCGCTCATCCGCACTTGCAAGTAAGGCAACAGGATATCCCATTGCAAAGGTTGCAGCCCTTATTGCGGTTGGCTTTACTCTGGACGAGATTCAAAACTTTGTTACAAAAAAAACAAAGGCATGCTTTGAACCGGTGCTTGATTACGTTGTAGTAAAAATGCCAAAGTTCCCCTTTGACAAATTTGTTTACGCAGCAAGAAAGCTTGGAACCCAGATGAAGGCAACAGGCGAAGTTATGGCAATAGGACAGAATTTTGAAGAGGCAATCCTAAAGGCATGCAGGGGACTTGAAGTTGGCGTAAAGGATTTGAACCTTCCTTCATTTGCAAAAGAGGGGGATGAAAAAATACGCGACCGTGTGCACCAGTGTACCGACCAGAGAATCTTTGCAATTTACCAGGCTCTAAAGCGAGGTCTTTTGAGTGTGGAAGAAATTCACAAGATTACCAAAATAGACGAATGGTTCTTGTGGAAACTTGAAAAGATTTGCAAGATGGAAGCGCAGGGCGTTGCGGGGCGGCAATCGAGCCCCGCAGAGGGGGTAGCGGAAAACGCCAAAGGCGGTTGCAGCGAGGGGGAGACTTCCCCCACCTTGATATACAAACCTACAAGCTTCAAAATGGTAGACACCTGTGCAGGAGAATTCAATGCGGAAACACCGTATTTCTATTCAACGGCAGGCGGAGAAAACGAAGCAGAATTATTCTTAAAGGAAAACAGATAAGGAGGTTTTTATGTGTGGTTTTGTTGGAGCATTTGATTTAAATAGCGGAAGCCAACCGCTTGCAGAAGGTCTAAAGGAAGAACTGCGCTCACAGATTTTGGAGATGAGCAAGAGGATAAGGCACAGAGGTCCTGACTGGAGCGGAGTGTATACAGGAGAAAATGCAATTCTAAGCCACGAGAGACTTGCAATCGTTGACCCCCTTAGCGGAAAGCAGCCGCTCGTAAGCGATGACGAAAAAATCATCCTTGCGGTAAACGGAGAAATCTACAACCACAAAAAGCTCCGCGAAGAATTTGCGTCTTCATACAAGTTTAGGACACAAAGCGACTGCGAAGTTATAATACCTCTTTACAAAAAATTCAAAAGCGCCGGAAACTTTTCCGCAATGATAGAAAAGCTTTCTGGAATATTTGCATTTGCACTTTACGACAGCGAAGACGACACATACCTTATTGGCCGCGATGAAATTGGCGTAATCCCACTCTACCAGGGTTGGGACAAAGCAGGACGCTACTATGTTGCAAGCGAGCTAAAGGCTTTGGAAGGTGACTGCCAGACAATCGAAGAATTCCCCAACGGCTGCTACTTGTATTCAAAAGAAGGAAAGCCTGTACGCTGGTACCACCGTTCATGGGAATCTTACGACGTAGTAAAAAATTCTGCGCGTGCTACAGACGACAAGGGAGAAGTTATCAACCCCAGTGTAATAGAAAAGCTACGCAACGGCCTTGAGTCTGCCGTAAAAGCCCAGCTTATGAGCGACGTTCCATACGGGGTTCTTTTGAGCGGAGGCCTTGACAGTTCAATAATTGCGGCTGTTACGCAAAAATACAGCAAGAAGCGCGTAGAGTCAGACAGCAAGGAAAGCGCATGGTGGCCACAGCTGCACTCATTTGCAGTAGGACTTGAAGGTTCCCCGGACCTTGTTGCCGCAAAGAAGGCAGCAGACTACATTGGAACTGTTCACCACGAAGTTCACTTTACAATACAGGAAGCATTGGATGCGCTGCCGGACGTAATCTACCACATAGAAACTTATGACATTACAACTGTGCGAGCAAGCACACCCATGTACCTTCTTGCAAGGGTAATAAAATCCATGGGAATAAAGATGGTTCTTTCTGGAGAAGGAAGCGACGAGCTTTTTGGCGGCTACCTCTATTTCCACAAGGCACCCAACGCAAAAGAATTCCACGAGGAGCTTGTGCGCAAGATGAGCAAACTGCACCTCTACGACTGTCTGCGTGCAAACAAGAGCCTTATGGCATGGGGTGTTGAAGGCCGAGTTCCATTTCTGGACAAAGACTTTATAGACATTGCCATGAACCTTAACCCAAGCGACAAGATGAACATAAAGCTTTCTGACGGAAGGCAGCGTATGGAAAAATGGATCTTGCGGAAAGCGTTTGAAGACCTGCTTCCCCAGGACATCTGCTGGAGGCAAAAGGAACAGTTCAGCGACGGCGTAGGCTACAACTGGATAGACACCCTCAAAAAAATCACGGAAGAAAAGGTAAGCGATGCAGAATTTGCAAGACGCGAAAACCGCTTCCCGGTGAACCCTCCAAAAACAAAAGAGGAATACTACTACCGCGAAATCTACAGCCGCCTCTTCCCAAGCGACAGTGCCGCAAGGTGCGTCCCCCACGAAGCCGGGGTTGCCTGCTCTACAGCAAAAGCCCTTGAATGGGATGCCGCATGGAAGAATGCAGACGAACCAAGCGGAAGAGCCATTGCCGGTGTCCACAACGACGCCTACAAGGCCTAAAAAAGACCTTTACTTTTTTCAGAGGATTTTTATGTCAGACAAATCAAAAGGGACCATCGTCGTACTTGGCTCAGGACCAATCCGCATCGGGCAGGGCATCGAATTTGACTACGCATCAGTCCAGTGCGTCCAAGCCCTTAAAAAACTTGGCTACGAAGTTGCAATCATCAACAACAACCCGGAGACCGTTTCCACAGACTTTGACACTGCCGACCGTCTCTACTTTGAACCGCTAACACCGCCAGATGTAATGAACGTACTGGCCGTAGAAAAACCGCTTGGCGTTGTAGTTGCCTTTGGAGGTGGAACTGCAATAAAGCTTGCAAAATATCTGGACAGCCAGGGTGTAAAAATTCTTGGAACCAGCGCAGATGCCATAGACCTTGCAGAAGACAGGGAACGCTTTGAAGAACTCTGCGACAGGCTAAACATAAAAAGGCCAAAAGGGCTAACAGTTTTTACGGAAGCGGAAGCACTGGAAGCGGCTGCAAGAATCACCTACCCTGTACTCATGCGCCCAAGCTACGTACTTGGCGGACAGAACATGATTATAGCAAGGGACAATGCGGATGTAAAAGAATACATGAAGATAATCCTCCGCGGCGGAATAAAAAATCCGGTTCTAATAGACAAATATATGGAAGGAAAGGAACTGGAGGTTGACTGCATCTGCGACAGCAAGGACGTTCTTATTCCGGGAATCATGGAGCACATTGAACGCACCGGCATCCATTCAGGAGATTCAATTGCAGTTTACCCGGGACAGTTTACTGCGGAAATAGAAGAAAAAATCGTACGACAGTCATGCGACCTTGCACTGGCACTTGGAACAAAGGGACTTGTTAACATCCAGTACCTAATCTACAAGGATGAGCTTTACATTATAGAAGCAAACCCACGTTCAAGCCGCACCGTTCCCTACCTTAGCAAAGTAAGCGGTGTTCCTATGATAGAACTTGCAACCCGCGCAATGTTGGGAGAAAGCATCAGCAGCATGGGGTACGGCACTGGCCTCTACAAAAAGCCGGGCTACTTTGCGGTAAAGGTTCCTGTATTCAGCTTTGAAAAACTCATGGACGTAGACACCCACCTGGGCCCGGAAATGAAGTCAACCGGTGAAGTGCTTGGAATTGCCTCGACCCGTGAAGAGGCAATCTTTAAAGGAATGAGCGCTGCCGGTTGGAAAATGATTCGTCCAAAACTCAAGGAGGGGGAAGCCTCCCCCTGCGGTCGCACTCCGTTGCGCCCTACCCCTTCTGCGGGGGACACCCCCGCAACGCCCCCGCAATCTGCATACGGCGTATTGTTCTCCGTAAGGGAAACCGACCTTCCTGAACTTGCGCCTCTTGCAAAGAAATTCTACGACCTAGGCTTTACCCTCTATGCAACAAGCGGAAATGCCATGACCATAGAGAGAAGCGGAATGCCTGTAACACACGTTGCAAAGGTTCACGAAAACTACAGCGAAAACGTAATGACCCTTCTGGAAAGCGGAAAGGTTTGCTACGTGGTATCTACATCCGCAAAGGGACGCGACCCTGCAGTAGAAAGCGTAAAGCTCCGCCGTCTTGCGGTAGAGAGGGACATAGACTGCCTTACTGCAATAGACACTGCAAACGCTCTTGCAGACTGCCTTGCATCTGGTTATACGGAAGAGAACACAACTCTTGTGGACATCACCAAGCTTTGATTTTTTATGGGAGAAGAAACAATGTCTAAATTCATATTTGTAACAGGCGGAGTAGTCAGCGGACTTGGCAAGGGAATTACAGCGGCAAGCCTTGGACGGCTTTTAAAATGCCGGGGACTAAAAATTGCATCTCAAAAGCTTGACCCATACATGAACGTGGACCCGGGAACAATGAGCCCCTTCCAGCACGGCGAAGTATTCGTAACAGATGACGGTGCGGAAACAGACCTGGACCTTGGCCACTACGAGCGCTTCATAGACGAAAACCTTACAAAATATTCAAACCTAACAAGCGGCAGGGTTTACTGGAACGTACTTAACAAAGAGCGTCAGGGTGAATACCTTGGCCAGACGGTTCAGATTATTCCCCATGTAACAAACGAGATTAAAGACTTTATCCTAAAGAACGCAGAGGTTAGCGGAGCAGACGTAAGCATAGTGGAAATTGGCGGTACGATTGGAGACATAGAAAGCCAGCCCTTCTTAGAAGCAATACGCCAGCTTGCACTGGAAGTTGGAAGGCGCAACTGTCTTTTTATCCACGTCTGCCTTGTGCCTTACATAAGCGGTTCGGACGAATACAAATCAAAGCCAACGCAACACTCCGTAAAAGAACTCATGGCCGTAGGAATCCACCCGGACATTATAGTTGCCCGCTGCGACAAAGAAATTCCTTCCGACATCCGCAAAAAGATTTCCCTCTTCTGCAACGTTGGCGAAGACTGCGTTATCAACAACACAACCTGCAAAAGCCTTTACGAAGTGCCCCTCATGCTGCACGCCCAGAACATGGACGACGTTGTTTGCAGGGACCTTGGCTTGGAAAACAAGGCGGACTATCCTGCCCTTTCCGAATGGTCAAAAATGGTGGAGACAATCCACAAGAGGAGCGGAGACTTACAGATTGCCCTGGTTGGAAAATACGTAAAGCTTCACGACTCCTACCTTAGCATAATCGAGTCCTTAAACCACGCAAGCTTTGTTGTTGGAAAAAACGTAAAGATAAAATGGGTGGATTCAGACAGCGTAACGGACGAAAGTGCAGCGGAAATTTTTGCAGGCTGCCAGGGAATCATTCTTCCGGGTGGATTCGGCCACCGCGGAATAGAGGGAATGATAAGCGCATGCCGCTTTGCAAGAACCCACAAAATCCCATACTTTGGCATTTGCCTTGGAATGCAGATTGCAGTAATAGAATTTGCCCGCAGCGTACTTGGCTACAAAGACGCAAACTCCAGGGAATTTGACGAGCTCTGCGAACACACGGTCATAGACTTGATGAAAGACCAGGAAGGTGTCATAAAAGGAGGAACGATGAGGCTTGGAAGCTACCCCTGCCTTGTTTCTGCCGGAACAATTCTGGAAAAGGCATACAAAAATGTCCTTAAAGACAATACAATCCACGAGCGCCACCGCCACCGCTACGAATTCAACAACGACTACCGCGAGCAGATGAAGGACGCAGGCCTAACAATCAGCGGAACAAGCCCGGACGGCACACTCGTAGAAGCTGTAGAAATACAAGGCCAATTCCACGTGGGAGTTCAGTTCCACCCGGAATTCAAGAGCCGCCCCAACAATGCAGGTCCCCTCTTCGTAGAATTCTTGAAAGCATGCCTGCATTAAATTATAATAAAAAATAACGAAAGAGGTTTTTATGTACACAGTAGAAGAAGTTTTGGAATATGTTCAGGAAGAAGACGTAAAGTTTGTAAGGCTTGCTTTTTTTGACTTGCGCGGAGTACAAAAAAATATTTCCATCATGGCGGGACAGCTAAAAAGCGCATTCGAAAATGGCGTTAGTTTTGACGCTTCTGCAATCTACGGCTTTGAGACAGCAGAAAAATCAGACCTTTTCCTGCACCCGGACCCAACAACAGTTGCTATCCTTCCCTGGAGGCCAAACACAGGAAAAGTTGTAAGGATGTTCTGCACAATCTCCTACCCGGACGGAAGCCCCTACAAAAAGGACTGCCGAAAGATTCTTTGCAACGCGGTAAAAAAAGCCCGCGATGAATTCGGTGTAGAATTCAGCTTTGGAACAGAAATAGAATTCTACCTTTTTAAACTGGACGAAAAGGGCGAGCCAACAAAAATTCCTTTTGACAGGGCAGGCTACATGGACATTGCCCCAGAAGACAAAGGGGAAAACATCCGACGCGAAATATGCTTTACACTTGAACAGATGGGCATTCAACCGGAAGCAAGCCACCACGAGGAAGGTCCCGGACAGAACGAAATTGACTTCCACCATTCAGATGCACTCACCGCAGCAGACAACGCCACAACATTCAAATGGATTGTACGCACAAGAGCCGCAAGCGCAGGACTTTATGCAGACTTCTCACCCAAACCCCTTGCAGACCAAGCAGGAAGCGGCTTCCACATAAACATATCATGCATGGATGCCGGAAAAAGACGCAACATGCTGGCAGGAATCCTAAAGCACGCAAAAGAACTAACCTACTACATGAACTGCACGGAAAACTCCTACGACAGACTTGGTTCATGCAAGGCACCAATTCACATTGCATGGGGCTACGAAAACCGCTCAACATTCATCCGTGTTCCCGCAACCAGGCAGGATAACGCAAGCCGTCTGGAAATCCGCACCCCGGACAGCGAATGCAACCCCTACCTTGTCTTTACCCTCCTTATACACGCAGCGCTCGACGGAATCAAAAACAATCTTGAACCGCCGGAGCCGGTAGAAAAGAACCTGTTTGAAAAAGCAGCAGATGGAGACATGGAAACTTTACCAGACACACTTGATTCAGCCAGAGAAATTGCAGAAAGCAGCCAGTTCGTAAAGGAAGCCCTTGGATTTTAACAAATGACAGAAGATACCCATAGCGTTTTAGTCGTTACAAAGGATTCAAAAATTTCTCAGGCCACAGGCATTATGCTTATGCCCCCGCTCTTTGAAACGGAAGTGCTGTCAGACTTTAATGAAGCCCGCCGCCGTATTTCCGAAAGGAGATACAACATCATACTTGCAGATTATGCAGAAGGCAAGGGAGAAGATTTTGCAGTAGACGCATCAGAAAGCCTAAGCACAATCCTGCTGCTTACCCCCACCGCACTTTTTGAAGAAGTGAGCTACCGCGTGGAAGGCTACGGAATCATCACAATCTCAAACCCATTTGACCAGTTCTATTTTTACAGCATGATAAAGGCCGCAATTGCAGTACAGTACAAGGTGCAGGTTCTTTCCAGCCAGACAACAAAGCTAAAGGTAAAGATGGAAGAAATCAAGCTTGTAAACCGCGCAAAAATGCTTCTTATGCAGAACATGAGCATGGCAGAGGCAGAAGCCCACCGCTTCATAGAAAAAGAAGCGATGGACACTGGTCAGAAAAAGATAGCCATTGCAGAAAGCATAATCAAGCGATACGGTTAATCAACCTCGGTTAATCTAATCAGACAGGATACTCGCCGTTAAAGCAGCCCTTGCAGAAAGTGTCCGCACCAAGGGCTTCAAGCATTCCTTTTAGAGAAATAAAAGCAAGCGAGTCTGCCCCTATTTCCTTGCGGATAGATTCAAGCTCGTGGGTACTAGAAATAAGTTCTGCCTTGCTTGGAGTGTCAATTCCCAGGTAGCAAGGAAACTTTACCGGCGGAGAAGAAACCCTAAAGTGAACTTCCCTTGCACCTGCCTTGCGCAAAAGCTGGACAAGTCTGCGGCTGGTTGTTCCGCGCACAATGGAATCATCTATTACAATTACGCGCTTACCTTCAAGGTCGCTTTTGATTGCATTCAGTTTTACAAAAACCATGGATTCGCGCTCAGCCTGAGTTGGTGCAATAAAAGTTCGTCCTATGTATTTGTTCTTGATGATTCCTGTTACGTAAGGAATTCCGCTTGCCTTAGCATAACCTAGTGCCGCTCCAATTCCGCTGTCGGGAACTCCAATCACAACGTCTGCTTCTACAGAAGATTCCCTTGCCAAAACTTCTCCCATCCTGTAGCGTGCATTCTGAACAGAAATTCCGTCAATCACAGAATCAGGCCTTGCAAAATAAACGTATTCAAAAATACATGTTCTCTTTTTTTCTTTTGCATATTTTATAGAGCTAAGACCTTCCTTTGTAACAACGACAACTTCTCCGCCCTCAAGGTCGCGTAAAAATTTTCCGTTAACGGCATCAATGGCACAAGTTTCCGATGCAATTATATAGGAGGGGGGCATTCCCCCCTGCGTTCGCACTTCGTTGCTCTCTACCCCCTGTGCGGGGGACACCCCCGCAACGCCCCCGGAAATTTCTCCTAGACACAAGGGTCTTATACCGTTAGGGTCGCGGACTCCAATCAGCATATTTTCCGTCATAATGCAAAGGGCAAAAGACCCCTTTATAAGACCTGCCGTCTGTACAACAGCATCTATGAATCTTTTGCGGTTTTCTTCTGCAGACTGGTCACCGGTATTGGGGCTTCCAAGCTTGCCGCCGTTTTCTATATACTTTCTTACTATGAGCTTAAGAACAACTTCACTGTCGCTTGAACTGGAAAAAGTAGAACCTCCGTCTTCCAGCTGGGCCCTTAGCTCTGCATGGTTCACAAGCTGACCGTTATGGCACAAGGCAATGGAACCGTTCTTAAAGGAATTCAAAAAAGGCTGGGCATTTTCAATAGTGCGGCCACCGGCAGTTGCATAGCGTACATGGCCTACAGAAATATTTCCGCTAAGCTTCTGCAAGTGTTCAGTAGAAAAAACATCTCCCACAAGCCCCATGTCTTTGTGCAGCCTTATCTTGGCTCCTTCTGAGGACGCAATACCGGTGTCGCTAACTGCAATACCGGCGCTTTCCTGTCCGCGGTGCTGCAAAGCCGTAAGCGCAAAATACGAAAGCCTTGCTGCATTATCTGCCCCAAAGATTCCTACAACACCACATTCATCGTGAAACTTGTCATCAGTCATTTTACTGAGCCTTGCCCATAAGGTAATCGTCTATCTGCTTTGCGCATTCACGGCCTTCCGCAATAGCCCACACAACAAGTGACTGTCCGCGGTGCATGTCTCCCGCCGTAAAGATTTTTGGAACGGTGGTTGCATAGCCTGTCTCCAAAGCCTTTACAGTTCCCCGCTCTCCAAGTTCAACACCAAATGCATTTGCAGTATATTCTTCACAACCAGTAAATCCTGCCGCAACAAGAAGTAAGTCGCAGGGAAGTGTTTTTTCCGTACCGCTTCGTTCAACAAGCTGCCTCTTTCCGTCTTTTACCTGGAATTCAACTTGCACGGTGCGCACAGCCTTTATGTGCCCATTCTCACTAATAACTTCTTTTACTGTTGTCTCGTAAACACGCGGGTCTTTGCCAAATTTTGCAATTGACTCTTCTGCACCATAGTCCACCTTAAGAACCTTGGGCCACTCAGGCCAGGGGTTAGTTGAAGCGCGTTCAACTGGAGGACAAGGCATCATCTCTATCTGGGTAACGCTTGCAGCCCCCAACCTAATGGAAGAACCGCAGCAGTCATTACCTGTATCGCCACCGCCAACAATAATAACGTGCTTTCCTTCAACTTCAATTCCGTAGAGTTTTTTTAGCATCTGGGCAATCTGTCCGTTTGTAGGCTGCATGGAAATTTTTTCCAAGGCAGAGCTTGTAGAAATTACGCATTTTGTAACAGCGGTAAGAAAATCAACCGCAAACATTTTTCCGCCGGCAGCGCCTTTGCCATCTGCTAAAAGCTTTTCAATTCCAACTGCATTCAAAGCCCTTGCTTTTTTTGCACCGCAGCAAAGGGCAACTGCATCGTATTCACCAAGGATATGGTCTGCAGAAGCAGAACGTCCAACGTCCGCATTAAAAACAAATTCGACGCCCTCTTCCTTCATAAGGTTTATGCGGCGTTCAATTATATTTTTTTCAAGCTTCATGTTGGGAATGCCGTACATCAAAAGTCCGCCAGCCCTGTCTTCCCTTTCAAAAACAGTTACGCTGTGTCCACGGCGGTTAAGCCAGTCTGCAACGGCAAGTCCGCTTGGCCCTGAACCAATTACGGCAACCTTTTTTCCACTGCGGGTCTTGGGAACTTCTGCCTTCATGTAACCTGTTGCAAATGCCTTTTCTATAATAAAAAGCTCGTTGTCGTGAACGGTAACCGCTTCTTCTCCAACAACTGGACTTCCGCAGTTGCATGCCTTTTCGCAAAGAGCAGGACAAACGCGTCCTGTAAATTCGGGGAAGCTGGAAGTTTTTAAAAGCCGCCATGCCGCCATGTCGAACTGTCCGTTATAAAGGGCATCATTCCACTCCGGTATGTAGTTATGCAAAGGGCAGCCTGTAACCATTCCCTTCAGCTTAAGGGCAGCACCGCACATTGGAACACCGCAGTTCATACAGCGTGCAGCCTGTTCGCGTCTGGCCGTTTCATCAAGTTTGGGATGAAATTCCTTAAAGTTTGCAATGCGCTCCAAAGGGGAAATGCTTGCGTTTTCTACTCTTTTATATTCCATGAATCCTGTTGGTTTTGCCATTTTAATCCTCCTAAGCCGTGCACTTTCTGAAAGCTGCAAGTACCGCATCTTCGTGCTCAGAACCGCTCTTTTCCTGAGCTGCAATTTCCTTCATTATCTTTAGGTAGTCATTAGGAATGATTTTCTTGAAGGCTTTGCGGTAATGGTTCCAGTTTTCAAGAATAGACTTTGCGCGGGCACTTCCTGTTTCTGCAAAGTGCTGTTCGATTAAGGAATGCAGCTTGTCTTCATCTGTTGTTGAAGCAGAAAGGGTTGTTGTCTCGTCGTCCAAGGCGTACATTTTTACAAGCTCGTGGTTAAGCCTCTTGTACAAGTCATGCTTTTCATCAAGCACGTAGGCCACTCCACCGCTCATTCCTGCGCAGAGGTTCTTTCCTGTTCCGCCAAGGATTACGGCAGTTCCACCTGTCATATATTCAAGGCCGTGGTCTCCGCATCCTTCCGCAACAACCGTGGCACCGGAATTTCTTACGCAGAACCTTTCGCCTGCAACACCGTTAATAAATGCAGTTCCGCTGGTAGCTCCAAAGAGGGCTACGTTTCCTACGATAATGTTTTTGTCTGCATCTCCTTCAAAAGCAGCAGGCTTTTTGATTACAAGCTTTCCTCCGCTCAAGCCCTTGCCAAAAGCGTCGTTTGCATCGCCTTCAAGCCTAAGGGTAAGCCCCTTTGGAATAAAGGCACCAAAACTCTGTCCAGCCCCTCCTCTAAAGTTTACGCGGTAAGTGTCGTCATCAAGACTGTTGCCAAACTTCTTCTGTATCTCGCTTCCAAGAATAGTTCCCACAGTACGGTCTGTTGACTGTATGCTGATATAATCTTTTTCTCCGCTTCCTGAATTGGCATTCTTTTCAAAATCAGGAAGGAGCTTTGTAAGGTCGATTCTTTTTTCAAGCTCAAAGTTAAAGAGTGAGCGGTCCTTTTTCCAGCCGCAAGCTTCTTCTTTATTAGCTTCTGAGTTTGCAAGAACGCGGCTCATGTCAACAAGGCCTGCCCTCTTGAATCCCTGCTTGTCCTTAAGCTTTAGCAAATCGGTGCGGCCACAAAGTTCTTCTACAGAGCGCACTCCAAGTTTTGCCATAATCTCCCGCATTTCCTGTGCGATGAACTTCATGAAGTTTTCAACATACTCAGGCTTTCCCGGGAACTTTGCACGGAGTTTTTCGTTCTGGGTGGCAACGCCAAAAGGACATGTGTCCAGCTGGCAAACACGCATCATTGAACAGCCCATGGAAATAAGTGGAGCCGTTGCAAAACCAAATTCCTCTGCGCCTAGCAAAGCGGCAATAACAACGTCACGTCCGCTCATAAGCTTGCCGTCTGTTTCCAAAACAACGCGTCCGCGAAGCCCATTCTGAATAAGTGTCTGGTGGGTTTCCGCAAGGCCAAGTTCCCAAGGCAATCCAGCATGGTGAATTGAACTTATAGGGGCAGCTCCTGTTCCGCCGTCGTGTCCGCTAATCAAAATTACCTGTGCTCCAGCCTTTGCAACACCGGCAGCGATTGTACCAACGCCAGCTTCACTAACAAGCTTTACGCTTATTCTTGCCTGGCGGTTTGCATTCTTTAAGTCGTAGATAAGCTGGGCCAAATCTTCTATGGAATAAATGTCGTGGTGCGGTGGCGGAGAAATGAGGGCTACACCCGGAGTTGCATAGCGTGTCTTTGCAATCCAAGGATAAACTTTTTTACCGGGGAGGTGTCCTCCTTCTCCCGGCTTTGCTCCCTGTGCCATTTTAATCTGAATCTCGCGGGCACTTAAAAGGTATTCTTCCGTTACGCCAAAGCGGCCAGATGCAACCTGCTTGATTGCACTGTTGTATTCCGTTCCAAGACGCTCAGGTTTTTCGCCGCCTTCACCGCTGTTGGATTTTCCGTGCAAGTGGTTCATTGCCAAAGCCATGCACTTGTGGGCTTCTTCCGAAATTGAACCGTAGGACATTGCACCTGTCTTGAACCTCTTTACAATTTCGTCCACGCTTTCAACTTCTTCGAGAGGAATTCCCCCGTCAGAAGCAAAATTAAATTCCAGCATAGCGCGCAAGGTATGGGGATGGTCATTTGAATCTACAAGGGCTGTGTATTCCTTAAAGCGGTTGTAGTCTCCGTTGCGGGTTGCCTGCTGCAAAGCAACGATTGTCTCCGGGTTGTAAAGGTGGCTTTCTGCGGTTGGTCCCCTTCTAAGCTTATGGTTTCCAACTGAATCAAGATGCTGGTTTACAGTAAGACCTGCCGGGTCAAAGCCCTGAGCGTGATGGTAGCGGACATCCTCTTCAATTTCTTTTAGCCCGATTCCACCAACACGGCTTACAGTGTTTGTAAAATATTTTTCTATAACGTCAGCTGCAATTCCGACTGCTTCAAAAATCTGGGCGGACTGGTAAGACTGGATGGTGCTGATTCCCATCTTGGCGGCAATTTTTACAATGCCGTTAACAACAGCCTTGTTGTAGTCGTCTATCGCAGTATGATAGTCCTTGTCCAGAATCTTCTGGTCAATAAGTTCTGCGATGGCTTCGTGGGCAAGGTAGGGGTTGATTGCGCGGGCACCATAACCAAGGCACATTGCAGCCTGATGAACGTCGCGCACTTCTGCACTTTCAAGGATTATGGAAACGGCAGTGCGCTTTTTTGTTCTGATAAGATACTGCTCAACTGCGCTTACCGCAAGGATTGCAGGAATTGCAGCATGGGTCTTGTCTACTCCGCGGTCGCTAAGGATGATGATGTTGTAGCCTTCTGCATAGGCCTGGTCAATCTGCTTAAAAAGATTTTCCAGTGCAGCAGACAGCAGGGGGCGTTGCGGGGTCTCCCCGCTAGAAGGGGTAGCGCAAGACGGCTTGCCGGCTTGAGCGAGGGGAAGGCTTTCCCCACCTAGAGAATCTGCAATTGGGAAAAGTATGGAAAGTGTTTTTGCCTTAAGCCCATTTGAATTGAGGGCTGCAATTTTTATTAAATCCGTTCCTGTAAGAATTGGATTGTTTATTTCCAGAACGCGGCAGTTTTTTGCATTAGGCTCAAGAATGTTTCCGTCCTTGCCAACATAAACTGTTGTGTCCGTAACGATTTTTTCGCGCAGGCTGTCTATAGGCGGATTTGTTACCTGGGCAAAGAGCTGCTTAAAATAGCTAAAGAGGCTCTGGTGCTTTTCGCTCATAACTGCAAGCGGTGTGTCTACGCCCATGCTGGCTGTAGGTTCAACACCATTACGCGCCATTGGCAAAACCATCTCGTTTACGTCTTCGTAATTCCAACCGAATGCGCGGTAAAGAATGTTGCGCTCTTCCAAAGTGTGCACAGGAATTTTTTTGTTGGGAATTTTCAGGTCTGCAAGATGAACAAGGTTCATGTCCAGCCATTCACCGTATGGATAGGTGTTTGCGTATTGTGCCTTGCATTCTTCGTCGCTGATGATTTTTTTCTGAACAGTGTCCACAAGGAGTATGCGTCCAGGCTGCAGGCGGGATTTTATTTTTATGTTTTCTTCCGGTATGTCAAGCACTCCTACTTCGCTGCTAAGGATTAACATTCCGTCTTTTGTAATGTAGTAGCGGCTTGGGCGCAGTCCGTTGCGGTCAAGGGTTGCGCCTAGAAGGTCTCCGTCGCTAAAGAGTATTGCGGCAGGTCCGTCCCAGCTTTCCATCATTGTTGCCCAGTAATGGTAGAAATCTTTTTTCTGGGCATTCATGTTTTCGTCATGCTTCCATGGTTCCGGTATGCACATCATTACCGCAAGGGGAAGGGGAACGCCGTTCATCATAAGGAATTCCAGAGTGTTGTCCAGCATTGCAGAGTCGCTTCCGCTTGTGTCCACTGCAGGAAGAACCTTTGACATTTCTGCATCAGAGAGTTTTGCTGAATGGAGGGTTTCTTCGCGGGCAAGCATACGGTCTACGTTTCCGCGTATTGTATTGATTTCTCCGTTGTGGGCAATGAATCGGTTTGGATGTGCGCGCTGCCAGCTTGGCTGTGTGTTTGTGGAAAAGCGTGAGTGCACTATTGCAAGGGCCGACTGGTATTCTGGTGACTGGAGGTCTTCGTAGAAAGTCCTTAGCTCGTGGACAAGGAACATTCCCTTGTAGACTATTGTTCGGGAAGAAAGCGAGCAGACGTAGGTTTTGCCTAAGGAGGGGGAAGTCTCCCCCTCGCTGCAACCCGCTCCGCGGTTTTCCGCTACCCCTTCTGCGGGGGCATCCCCCGCAACGCCCCCTGTTGCAACCTTTTCAAAGTTACGCCTTACGATATAGAGCCTGCGGTCAAAGTCTATTCCGATTTTACAGGATTCGGGTTTTGCAACAAAGCCCTGCCAAATTTCTGGCATGCAGTCACGGGCTTTTTTTCCAAGGACCTTGGCATTTACTGGAACCTTGCGCCAACCAAGGAATTTAAGTCCTTCTGATGAACAGCACTGTTCAAATCTTTTCTTTTCATTTTCCGCACCGCCATCACTTGGAAAGAAGAACTGGCCTATGCCGTATTCACGCTCGCCCAAATTGCCCAGCAGATCCGCAGCATTCTTACTAAAGAAGTCGTGGCTAATCTGAACCAGGATTCCAACACCGTCTCCTGTTTCGCCAGATGCATCCTTACCTGCGCGGTGTTCCAATTTTTCTACAATGCTCAGCGCATTATCAACAATTTTGTGGGATTTGCTTCCGTCAATGTTTACTACTGCACCGATGCCGCAGTTGTCATGCTCGAAACTTGGTTCATAAAGTGTTTTCATCTTTCTTCGCTCCAAACAACAAAAGGCCACACGCACAGTTCTTCCACTGTACATGCAGCCCCTTTGCCGACTTTGAGATTTAAAAAGGAAAAGGCCGTAGATAGATTTTTTGCATGGAAATTCCATACAAAAAAAATACCTACGACCTCTTTGCCGTTTATGTAATACTACTTGATTAATGGGTTCATGTCAAGTAAGTGTAATTACAAATCTTTATGAAAAGTAGTAAATGTAAATATTAACACGAAAGCACTTCCATTCCCGGCAGAAAACGCGTCAAAAAAGCAAGGGTTGTTTACAACCCCAAGCGCAGATACAAGGTATCTGACTCGCTTCGCGGCTTGAAGCTACGCTGCCGGGTTCGCTCCGCGCAAATGCTTTTTTGCCACGTTTCCCGCCTCCATTCCAGTGCTTTCTTAATATTTTTTTGCATTACAATTTCATCCCGCCCGCTTTACCACACAACACCTTTGACCTTACGCGACCCCCATACACCGTAACAAGTGCGTTTTGCATACATATTAAAAAAAAAGAAAAGCCGGTGAGTTCTGTAAACTGAACCCAGCCCGGCATTTTTTTTGATTTAGTTTTACAAGTTTTTTTTACCGCTTCTATTTGCTGCCCAAGAATTCAAGGGCGCTGTCTGCGGCGATTTTTCCGTAGACGCAGATGTCTGCAACGGCATTGCCACCCAAACGGTTTCCGCCGTGGATTCCGCCGGTAACTTCTCCTGCTGCAAAAAGACCCTTTACAACAGAACCGCTCTTGTTAAGAACCTGTGCCTTTGTGTTAATCTTTATACCGCCCATTGTGTGGTGGATTGCAGGACCAACTTCTACAGCGTAGAAAGGAGCAGTTGCTATTGCGCGGGGCATGTCGTCTGCCTTGCGGCTAAATTCCGCATCATTTCCAGAAGCCTGGTAAGAATTGTATGTGTCTACAGAAGCCTTAAGATCTGCTGCCGGCATACCAAGTTTTTGAGCCAGTTCTTCAAGACTTGCACCTTCCGTTAAAAGCCCCTTCTTTGCGTAGCCTTCAATGGCCTTTAGTGACTCGCGCACTCCCTGGTCAAACAAAAGATAGGCTGTCTTTCCTGTCTGTGCAAGAATTGCTGCGGACATAACGTCGCGGGTTGCCATTTCGTTTCCAAAGCGCTTGCCCTCGCGGTTCACCATGATTGCACCGTTACCGCGGACAGCTTCCGTAATCATAAAACCGTTGGAAGGAACAACAGTCGGGTGGGTCTGAATCTGGTCCATCTGAACAAAGTCTGCGTCAAATGGTTCAACCAAAGCGATTGCGTCTCCTGTTGCGCCCTTGTGGTTTGTAGTTCCAAAGCCTGCAAGATCCGGCCTGTATTTTACGACAAGTTCCGGGCTTGCACCAAAACCGCCAGTTGCTACAATAACTGCGCTTGCACTTATAGTGTATTCACCTTCTGCAGAAAGAACCTTTACACCTGCAACGCTACCGTCATCAGCCTTTACAATCTGCGTAACCCTGCTGTTGTAGCGTATTTCCGCCCCAGCAGTTTCCGCTGCCTTAACAAGAACAGGAACAAGGTGGGCACCGATTGCAGCACCGCCCTGTGGCCTGTGGGTACGCTTGTTTGTGGAACCAGCCATCTTGCCAACATCAGTAAGGTCTGCGCCCAAGCCAATAAGCCAGTCAACAGTCTCTGCTGAATGTTCAACCATGTTGCGTACAAGGTCCGGGTCATTAAGATTGTGTCCGCCCTTAATCGTATCTTCTATATACTGGGCATTTGAATCCTCTATGCCAAGCTTTTTCTGAACGGAAGTTTCACTTGCGTTAAGACCGCCTGTAGCAGAAGAAGTGTTTCCACCTGCATTGCCCATCTTTTCAAGAACAATAACCTTCTTGCCTTTTGAAGCAGCTTCCGTAGCGGCAGAAAGACCAGCACCGCCTGCACCAATAACAACGATGTCTACCTTTTCGTCCTTTAAAGCCTTCTTTGCCTTCTTGGAGGCAATTCCGCGGGATGCGTTAAGGGCTTCCTTAATAGCCTGCTTGGTTGCGTTGGAAGTAATGGTTGCACCGGAAACAGCATCAACTGAATCCACGCTCTTTCCGCTAAGCACAGCCTCTGCAATCTGAGCAATAGCTTCCTTTGCAAAGTCGGTCTCATCTTCCTGCACAGTTTTTATGGCTGTAATCTTACCGCCAGAAACGCTAACAGACATAACAACACGGTCGTTACGGCCATCTGCACTTCCCGTCCATTCACCGTCGTTAAGCGGCTTCTGGGCAGAAGACTTAATGCCTATAAAGGCCACCACTGCCGCAAGCACAAGGAACACGGCAGTACACACAATAAATTTTTTGTTTTTCACATTAATTCTCCTATTATTGGACTATATTGAACTATATTAGACTTAATTTCAAGCCATGCAAAAGCGCACAAGCAAGAAAGCCACGGCGCTAATTTCCGGCCAACTTGCATTCCTTCCAAAAGGCCTCCATCTGCTCAAGGCCAAGAGAAGCCATATCCTTGCCAGGTTCAAGCTGCTCACACTTGTGCTGAACATAAGAAAAGCGCTCGTAAAACTTTTTGTTTGCCCGTTCCAAAGCAAGAACCGGATCCACGCCTAGCTTCTGAACATAATTCACGGCGGCAAAAAGCATGTCTCCGCACTCCTCTTCCAAATGTCCACTGTCCCCTTCCAAAGAAGCAGACTTAACTTCACCAAGCTCCTCATTCATCTTTGCAAGGGCAGAATCCGCATCCGGCCAGTCAAAGCCCTTCTTTGCAGCCTTTCTCTGGAACTTGCAGGCCTTTAAAAGCGGGGGAAATTCCTTGGGAACTGAATCAAGCACGCAGTCAGACTTTCTGCCTTCAACATTTTCCTTTATGCTGTCCCAAAGCCCGGGCACACTTTCTGCCTTTACCCCCTTTGCAGCAGCAAAAACATGGGGATGGCGGCGGATAAGCTTTTGGCAAACATCATCCAGCGCATTCTCAAAAGCAAAGCCGTCCTTTTTTCCACCAGCTTTATTGCCAGCTTCCCACTGCTCGTCAAACATAGAGCAAACAAGGGTAGCGTTAAAAAACAAGTCGCCGAGCTCTTCCTTAGAATGCATTGCATCGCCTTCGGTAATGGCATCAAGGGCTTCAAAAGTCTCTTCCACCAAAGCGCCCCTCATGCTGCGCGGAGTCTGTGCGCGGTCCCAGGGGCAACCTTTATCCGAGCGCAGGACACGTGCAAGCTCAAAGAGCCGGCAGAACGCAGATGCAACCCGGGCAGACTTTTCATCATAGGGCAAAAACTTTTTTCCACGAGAATTCAAGACACAAGACTTTTCCAAACCGTCATCCATTTTTTTCTTCCGTTTTTAATGCAAAGCGGAGGCAGCGGGAATCGAACCCGCCTGGCCCTAAAAGGAACCACCGGTTTTCGAGACCGGCGCAATACCACTATGCGACACCTCCACGGTGAAGCCAGTATAGCAGAATGGGGATTTTTTTCAAGTGCGCAAAAATTAGTCGGTAAATTCCACGTTGAAGAAGAATACATTTGAGCAACCGGCATAGCTTGCCTCAACTCTAAGCACATAAGTTTCGGTCGTACTGAAGTCTTCTGCACTTGATGCTTTACTAAAGCTTACGGCAGCAGAACTTCCGCTACTTGGACTTGCCTTATTTGATTCCACTCCAGAAAGAAGCAGCTGCCAGCTCCAGCTAACGCCTTCCGTAATAGGCTCAGAGCCACTAACCGGATAGGCTGCAAGACTAATGTTAACTGTTGACGACTTGTTGAATGACAATGGTTCTGACACAGTTTCAGACGGAACTTTGCCATTTGCCTTGACCGTAATTTGGTCTGCAAGAGATATTGCTCCGTTTCCTGAATATACAAATGGCTTTGTTTTTATTTCACACCTGGATTCACCAGAATCCATATAAAGGTTTTTGTGTGCATAAGCCTTTATGACGTAATTTTGCTCATCATTCGGTATGGTAGAACAAGGAATGATTATGGCATTCTTTCCTGTTACGGTGCCGGATTTAAGGAAGTTTGCCGTAGTTTCAGGATACCTATAAACCCTGTATGAAAGGACAGCATCAGGATGACCTGCGGGGGGAACAAGCACAAGGTAGGCCTTTCCGTCTTCACCGTAAATCGTGTTGGTGTTAACAGTTCCACTTTGTTCATTGTTTTGAGAATCGAAATATTTTAACGTGCCCCCGCCCGTATTTTCGTATGACACCTCTCCAATCTGGTTTGCGGAAGCGTTAATTTCTACGGCAGAGGTAAAGCCCATCATATCAATGAATTCAACCACATAGGATTTTCCACTGGTCAAGGGGTCACCGGTTTCATAAAACAATGTAGTCCCGGAAGCTCCTGATGTACCTGGAGAAAAAACGGCATTTCCAGCATAGCGATGGTATGTTTGGCTATTATACTCAACGTCTGCTGTGCTAGGGTCAACAACTGGGGTAGAAGTTACATGCAAATCGCTTCCACCCGTAAAAGTAACGGTGCCCGGATTCTGCAGGGATTCAATGCTGATGGTCCTTCCGTCAATCCTCAGATAGGCAAGATCCTTATGAATGTACTTGAGAGAGTCTGGATTCGGCAAATTCATAAAAAGAACTGCCTTGTTTGGGGAAGAGTTGTCAGCAAGACAAACGCTGCCCTGCATTAGAGGCGGCACACTGTTGCAATAAAGCGGAAAGGAATAAGATCCAAAGTCTTCCAAAGAATAGGGATGCTTTAAATTTATGACTTCGGTAATCGGATGAAAGCCACCTTCCCTTTCCCTTAGGAAATCCGCAGAATATTCAATGTGGATAATAGAAGGATCCGTCAAATCCTGAGAAACAAAAACTCCGTCTGCTTCCGAGACGGTTTCCGTATATGAATCTTCCAGTCCATAGACAAGGCTTTGCCCCTTGGTAAACACAAAGCGCTTGGGATTGCGAAGGTAATAGCTTACGGACACAGGGGCATCGGCAGAGGAAATACAAAGCTGTCCGCCCGAGCTTTTCTGCGTGGGGGAAGCAACTTCATGCTTTTCTATTGCCGCCGTATTGGTCATCAAGTCAAAATATTCATGGACATCATTGTTAAAGGATCCTGAAATTCCGGAACAGGAATACAGGAAACAAGCTACCGCCAAGAGTAGAAATACGCATGCGAAAACAGATGACTTTATTTGTCTCATACGACCCCCTCTAAAACTGGAATCCAGCAGAAACCTGTGGCAGAACATAAATTGCCTTCATGTCTGGAACAAAGGCCATAAAGCCGTCTACCCCTGCCTCAACATAAATTCTCGACGTAATATATGTCTGCAAACTCAATCCAGCAATCGCGCTCACGTCCGTGCTGTTAAGCTTTGGCGTGTCAATTCCGTGCGGAAAATGAAACTGGTAGTCCGCAAAATATGCAATACCCGCACCACCGTGAAGTTCTACGGTAAAAGCATGACGCCTCTGGTTTGTTCCCTTTACCCTAAAGCGTATGGGGAACTGGTATACAAGAAGCCCGTGCGCAGTGATAAGGTTACCGTCTACGGTGTAGTTCCCCTCATCATAGAACATTCTCGTGTATGAACCCGTAACGCCAATGCCAATATAGCCCCAGTTGTGCTTGAAGGGCATAAAGGTAACCTTTGCGGTTGCGCTTATGGGCCATATCATGCTTCCCATGTAGTCCTTGAAAGTAGGATCCTTAAGGATTATGGGACAGGTATATCCACCGCTAACGTCAAGGTCAAAAGGCTTTTTGTAGCGGACGGAGAGTTCATTCTTGGACCCAAGTTCAGTATACAACCCACTCGCATCTTTTGCAACTATATGATAGTCTCCAGTGTCCAAATCTTTTAAATTAAATTTTAAGGTTACGCTGCGGTTTTTCTTGTCTGTTTCCAGAATTTCCGGCACGATTCCGTCGGAATCTAGGTCCCCACCCTCCGGCAAGAGGACATAATCCGTAAATTCAAGGGACTTATTGTTCTTGTCCGGCTGAAAGAGGTTGCGGCCGTCTATGGTAAAGATACCGTCGTTGTACTCTTCAAGGTAAATTGTGGAAGTCTTGTTTGCCTTGCTGCTCACGTCCTTGATTTCCGGCTGATGGGCAGCATATACGCGGAAACGAGTCCATGCGCTCACTTTTGCGGGGCGGCTGATAAGGTCGTAGGTTATAACCTTAAAGCGGTAGTAGCCCGGTTCCAAAAGGGGCGTAATCTGAATTCTAGTGGCATTGTCTTCCGTCTGCAAGGTTGTGGCAGGCCTGTATCCTCCGCCAACTTCTTCTTCTATAACGACTTCATACTTCAGTACGGCATCGGGATCGTCTTCAACCCATGAAAGTATCTGCCATGACTCTTCCGGCCTGGCCTTTTTTTCTGAATCTTCATCCTTCTTCTTGGACTTTTTCTTTCCCTTGGAGGAATCCTGCTTTGCCTCCTTGACCTGGGCGTTTTTATCCTCAGAAGAGGCACTTGATTCAGTCTGGGCAAAAGAAGGAATTCCAAGCGCAAGGGTGAGGAGAATCAGCAATGTGGAAAATTTTCTACTTCTTTGACTTGCCATAGGTATTCTCCACAGGATTAATCTTTAGGTCTTTCGGCTCAGGAATGTCGATTGCCAGTACGGAAGGAACGTCCGGACTTTCCTGGAATATAACGTCCACAACCCCGTCCTTGTTTGAGTCAACGCGGCGAAGTGCCTTTATGTACCAGTTGAACTGCCCCCTTGACAATGCCGTTTTGAGCTTGTCGTCCATGTTTGCAAAGTCCAGTGTATAGTCGGTCTTGTCGCCAAGGAATTCCTCAAACACAACCTTTCCGTCAATGTCGCGGATAGAGAATTTGTAGTCGTTGGCAGTCTTTACCGGCTTCCACTTAAAGTCTATAGCTCGCTTGTTCTTCTTTTTCTTAAGGTACTCCCTGTTAAATGCTTCGGGAGATGTCCTAAGCCCCTCGGGATCTTCAAGAGGTGGAACTGGAAGGACAGTAAAGCGTCCCTTGTATTTTTCGTCGGTGCTGGAAACGTCAATTCCGTCCATGGTCTCAGCATAGACTATGATTTCGTAGGTTCCGCTGTGAAGACCTTCTTCTGGAGCAAGGCGAACAGCAAACGGTGCCACGCGGTTACCGGCTGCCATCTGCGCATCAGAGGGAACCTTCATTATTTCTACCGGCGGGTCAACATCCGTCCGCAGAAGAACGAGCTGGGCGTATGAGTTCTGGTCTACGCTTTCCCACTTTGCGTAGGGCGGGCTCATGAGGGCTTCAAGACCGTCTATCTCGCTGCCTTTAAGTGGGGCTACAACCGCAACAGGATGCAGCTTTGCAAGAAGGAAGGATGCCCTGAGCAAGCGTCCTGTACGGCGGCTGACTATGCCGGGTATTGCGTTGCTAAAGGCCTGAATTTCAACATTGTAGTTGGAGCGGTCAACGAAGCCGGGGCCAGAATACATGTTAAGATCAAGCTGGGTTCCGTAAACTACGTCGCGGAATATGCTTTCGCCGGTCGTCTGGCTGAAAATTTCAACCTTGTAGTAATCTGCATGCTCAACAGGTGCCCATTTTACGGTGTAAAGCTTGCCTTCGCGGGCTACAGCCTTTCCTCCGTTCTGGGGGTCAATCATGAAGGATTCATCAAGGCTGTCCAAAACTTCAAACATGCGCGGCTGGGTCGTCATCGTGTTGCCGCCACCGCTGGAAGAAAGACGCCAGTAATACTTTCCAAGGGCAAGGTTTGTAACCTGCAGGACATTGCTTGCAGACTGCCCCCTGTAGGCAAGGGTAGAGAAATTTATGTCTGGCGAAATCTGAACTTCCGTTACGTAGTTGTCCGGGAGGTTCCTCTTCCACGTAAAGTTCATGTCGGGAAGAAGGTTCTGTGCAATTCCGTAGTTGTTTGCAGGCTCAACAACGTGCTGCTCGCGCTTTCCCTCCATTGCAAACAGTGTGCGGACGTCTGAAAGCGGCGACTCCGCCCCCTCCTGGTCCTTGACCTTTACAGCCCAGTACCACTTGCCGTCGTCAAGCTTCTGCTCCTTTGGCAGGAGGTGGAAATTCTTTTCTACCGTTATAGTCCTTGCGTCCTGGGTAAGGGATTCGTTCCTTGCAAGTATGAGAGTATACTGGGAGGCTTCCCTGTTGGCCTTCCAAGAGAAGCTTACTTTTGAGGCACCGTCGCCGTTGTCAATGATTGCGCCTTCTGAAGGAACAAGCAAAAGAGGCTTTTCAAGGGCACCGCTGCGGTCTATCTTGAAGGACTTTACCTCGCTTGGGGATGCAAGGCCAATGCGGTTTATTGAATAGAATGGCGTTACGCGCCAGTACCAGGTTCCCTCGCCAATAGTCGTGATTTGCGCGGAATTCAATGAAGTCCTTGTATCTATTTCGTGGGTAGAGAAATTCCTGTCGGAGGAAACCTCCAGCCGGTAAGATGCAGCATGGGCAGATTCCTTCCAGATAAACCTGACGGCGGGAAGCTTTGTGCGGAAGGTGTACGAAGTCTCATCAGCAGGTGAAAGAAGCTGGGGAGCAAGCGAGTGTGCAAAGAGGAAGCGGTTCTGAACATAGACCTTGCCCTTTGCGTCCGCAATGCGCCAGTAGTAGATTCCGTCTGCAAGAGCCACGTTTGAAGAGCCGGAAAGCCCGGCAGATGGAATGGAAGAGCAGTCGATTTTTTCCTCGTATGCCGGGGATGAAAAATTCCTGTCGGCAGCAACCTGCAGCGTAAGGGAAGTTCCCCCGTTCACCTCTTCGGAAACAGAGCCTGCCATCTTCCACGCAAAAAGCACTTCCCTGTCTTCCGGCGTAAAATAAAGTATTTTCGAGGAAGGGCGCGGACTTGAAACCATAACGTGCAGGTCATCCCCGCTGTTCTTTAGCGCAAGGGAATTTCCCTCCGAGACAGTTACAAGCTGGCCGTCGCTCGTAACGACAACGTTGCCCTGCAAAACCTGAACGCCGTCCATGCCAGCTGCAACGGAACTTCCGCTTTCTATAAAGACATCGGTTCCATCTGCAAAGAGCCGCATACCGTTCTTGGAGTCCATGCTGTCCACCGATGCTGAACCCTGGGCAAGCTCTGCCGAAACGGAGTCGTCATCGTTCACGAATACCTGGACCATGGTGTCTTCCGCAAGCTCCATTATGTTGCCGTCGGTAAAGTTAATCGTGGCTTCGCTCAAGTGCTCGGTGCGGATTATGTCCCCATTGTAAAGGGGCGAAGTCTGCCTTAGGCGGTCCCAGACCATGCGGTCCATGAATTTACGCTCGGCAGTTTTGTATTTAAACGTAATGGTGGCAATGGGAGACTCGTTCATCTTTGTAAGCGAACGGTTTACGCTGTTGTAGAAAAAATAGAAGTTTAAGGCTGCCCCGGCGCAACAAACAAGAATGGCCAGAATGAAGGGCAATAAAAGGCTACTGCTTGACCTGTATCTTGTTTTCTTCTTCATTCAAGTTCACCTTTTCAAAGTCAGGAATCGGAATGCCAAGCATGTTGCGCACTTCATTCAACGTCTTAGGACCTGTAGGGCCGACTGCCTTTATACAGTCCGGATCTGCCTTAAAATCCTTGTTACCCTGCCTAAAGAATTCCTCTATGCTGAATCCCGGCATGTTGACAACCCCGTAAAAGTGCTGGGCACCCTTACCCTTTACTTCAAATTCAACGGGAATGCGCTCGACCACAATTTCGTTGGCAAGGTTTTCCTGGGGAATCGTAAAGTTGTTGTCTTCGGTTCTTATATAATCATTCCTAAGAAGCTGATATGTGTCTTCCGTAATAAGAATGTCCGTTCCGCAAGGCTTGTTGGAACTTTCGGTACGGGAAGCAAAGTTTACCGCGTCACCGATGGATGTGTATTCCATCTTGTCCTGGCCACCCATGATACCGCAGGTTGCGCGACCGGTGTTAAGGCCGCATCCAATCCTGATGTGGGGCTTGTAGGTTGCAAGAGGCTCGTTCTCGTGAGCCTTGGTAAAGGCCTCTGCGTCCTTGTTGTACTTCATAAGGGCGTAGCGCATGGCTATGGTTCCGCGGACGGCGTTTATGGCGTCTTCCCTTACATGCTGCTTGTGCCTTTCCTCCAGCTGCTTCTTGTTGGGGTCAGAGTCGGGCAGAAGCTCAAAGTCAAGGCTTTCGTCGCGGAGAATTCCCCATACGGCCATAACGGCATCGCCTTCAAATTTGTCTATGTTTCCGTGGCTAAGGGTTACGCACTCTACCATGCGCCCCATGTAGTCGTTCAAGAAGCCAATGATTTCTTTTGGAGAGTTCTCCTGGAATTTCTGCTTGAATCCGTCGCTTATTGCAGTAAAGCCGCGGATGTCCGAGAAGAAGATTGTAATGTCCTTGAGGTGGGGCGAAAAGTCAATCTCGTTACGGGCAATGGCCTTTGCAACGTTCTTGTTGGTAAACTTGGAGAAGGTGTTCAAGAAGCCAATTTCGTTCTTGGTTGCCTGGTTCAATACGCCGATTTCGTCCTTGCGCCTGGTGTTGAGCTTTGAAAGAATAGTAGGCGCAAAGTTTCCGTTCTGGATTTCGTCCGCAGAATTTGTAAGGCGACGCAGGTGGCGGGAAATGGCAAGGCGCGCGAACAAAAGAATTACTATAATGGAAAGGAAGAATACAATCAGAGTAATGTAGATGTTGTTGCGTCTGGTTGCCCTAACACCACCAAGAATGTAGTCAAGGGGAACCGTCGTGTAAACACCGATGTCGCCAGTCTCTATGCGCGAATAGGCCCCGAGGAACTTCTGCTTTTCAGAAGGCTTACCCTCTTCCACCTGGACCTCATCTTCAAACTGAACCTGCTTTGTCTCCAAGCCACTCTGGACAGTGCTCTTCATCATGGAAACCAGAGGATGGCTTTCCATAGACTCGCCTCTTAGCACGCGCTCACTGTCTGGGTGGAAAAGGAGGTCCGAGCTGTCGTTTATAAGAAAGGTAGTGTTCATGGTGTCTATGCCGAGCACTTCCGAAATAGTCTCAAGCGAGAATGTTATGGCACAAGCCTGGTCAAGACCGTTTTCCTTGTAGGGAAAGAAGATAGTAATAGCAGGAACGCCAAAAAGAGGCGATGGGTTTGCCGCCACAGTCTCTCCGTTGCAGGAGCGGATTACAGTCTCTGCATTCTGGGCAAAGAAAGTCTGCATCAGGGAGGACTCTATCTCGTTTTCTATAAAGAACTGCTCGTTTGGAATGTTCACGTTGCGGTTTTCTATGTCGCCGGTACCAAGAATGTTGATGGAGGCAACGTCCGCATTACGCTCGTAAAAGAAAATCTGGGCCTGGCGGGCAAGGGCAATCGACGCATTGCCGGTCGCATTCATAAGGTCCAGCAGCTGGAAGACCGAACTGCGCATACGCAGGATTTCGTTCTCCGCCATCTTTGCAGAGCGGGAGTTCACGGAAAGGTTTGAAGCCTCCGCAGTACGCCTTACGTCGCGCCCCGAAAAATAGCTGTTAAAGAAAGTTACCATGCCAAGAGAAATAAGGACGATAAGCCCTATGATGATGGCAAGCTTTACGCCAAGGGGAAATTTTACCTTCTTTACAATCTGGGACTTCTGCTCATCGACTTTGACTATATCACTTTTCTTCATATTCTACTTCTTCACTCACCGACAGCCAAACGTGGGGCAACCGATTTTTATGCAACATTAAGATAAGCTAAAAAACTCTCCTATGTTATTATAACGGCTAAAATAAGCATAAGTCTATAAAAAAATGTAAAAATCTCTAAAAAAAAGTAAAAAAATTAAAATCTCCAGCGCGTGAAGTTTTCTTTTTACAGACTGCTTTAAGATTTTTTAGGGAATTTTTACTCTTTTGGAGCGCATTTTTTGGTAAAAGAGCTTCGCAAATTGGTTGGTGTTACGGGCTTTCCGGGGTTCCGTTTTAACTTTAACAAGGAGCGCCATGGAGGGCGCGTCATTTGTTTGCACAAAAGACAGGCAAGTTTCCAACGGAAACTTGCAGGATACAAAATTGCATGGACGTAATTTTGTATCCACATTCCCGCTTCGCGAGAACGGCTGCGCCGCCCCTCCAATCCCGGCTAGGCGGATGGGCAAGGACGCAATTTTTAAGGCCAACTGTACAAATTTGTGGATAGATTACAGTGTCAAGCACGGCAATGACATGCTTTTTGCAAAAGCCTACTTTTTACCTATCTATCAAACTACGAATAATCAAAAATAAGGAAACAAAAAACATAATTACTCCTCCAAAAAAGCGAACATCATTTCTCATATCATATTCTTTATTAATTAAAGATTTTACAGTTAAAAGCATTAAACCAATGGAAAAAAATAATAAACACAAACTAAAATTTAACAGCTTTCCTTTGGAAAAAAACATCATACCCAATGAACATACAACAATAATAAAACCTATCTTATTTAAGTTTGATTCATCTTTGGCATTAACACTTTCATCAGGTTCTTGGCCAACAATTAATTTTCCATCAAAAAAATAATGTTCTATTATATCATGTATTTTGTCTTCATCATTTAATTTAAAGTAGTGAAAAATATTTTTTTCAACTCTATGGGCAATAGAAACGTATCCATTTTCTTTAAATATTTGGAGCCAGTTTGATTTATCAACTTCAAGGCAAATATCATAATTCGATTGTTTTATAGAATTATCAACAAATTCTTTTAGCCTTGCATAATCGAGTCTTTCATACTTTTTACCATTTATTTTTATATTCATTTTTCCCCTGCACTCCAATGTGGGAGTCCGAATAACTACGAACTTAAACGGTGACGCAACCTAACCCGCTATTGACCACGAACTTACGCTAGGCAATCAATCTACTAAATAATTTATATAAACCAAAAATTATTAGTGTATCGAATATTAAATCAATAAGTACAATATGAATCTTTGACCAAAGTTTTGAATTACTGAATATAATTTGATACGAGTTTATTATTGAAGTAATAATAAAACCAATGGCAAAAAATATGTACACCCAAATATTAGGAATGAACCGAGATGTAAAAAAGCCAATACAAAAAACCCATGATAAAATATTTATTATTTTATTTTTTGAACTTTTCTTTATCTCATGTATTTTTGAAATATCATTATAAAAGCTTTCTTGATTTTCCAGAAATTCTGACGTAACTATTCTAGTATGATTGTTAAAATAGATTATAAATTTATTTTCTTCAATCTGTTCGATTTTATTTATATCTTTAAACTCATATTCGTTTATACTGAGCCTTTGAAATTTTTTCTGTAAATATGGAACTTCTATGATAATTTAGATTTATAAGGGAGCAATCGGATTGGTTGCTTCCTTTTTTAGAATATACAATCCGAGATTTCTTAAGTCAAGAGTAAAT
>Ga0256405_10001886_pt1 | contig 53120 bp, 54 predicted proteins | sample RumenRJG_02DNA_FD_189096 | JGI IMG/M metagenome (GOLD analysis project Ga0256405, IMG submission 189096) | Bovine rumen microbial communities from Lethbridge, Alberta, Canada - RJG_02 | ecosystem: Host-associated > Mammals > Digestive system > Stomach > Rumen | place: Canada: Alberta... | reverse complement strand
CTGATGAGTTTGCCGACGGAAAGATCGTGACGTTCAACAAAGTCGGCGCATCGCAGCAAAACGTGACTGTCTCCGGCGGCGTTTCCGTCCCGCAGCTGCGCGTGACGGCTGGCAATTATGCTTTCAACGGCAGCGGAGCGATCGAGGCGCACAGCCTGTTGATCGACGACAGTAAATTCGGCACAGGTACGCAGGTCAGCTTTGACGTTCCCGTGAGTGTGAGCGAAAGCCTGGAAAGCGGTGCCGGTACGACTGCCTGGCTGAACGAACTGAACATGGGTGAAGCGACGGCCGCGAATGTGAGCGGTCAGCTTGAACTGGCAAACGCCGCCGGCGGCGTCTTCACGGTGACTGACAGCGGAACGCTGACGCTTGCCGGCGGTACAGGTACGCTTACGGGACTGACGCTGTACAGCGGTGCGGCGCTGAACGTGAACGCGCTGAGCAGCTACAGCGTGAGCGACAGCTTCAGCGCGCTCGGCGGCAGCGTTACCTATTTCGGCTTTGACTCATGGGCACCTGACGACAACAGCGCATGGGCCATCGGCGGCGGCAGCAGTGCCGTCCTTTCCAGCGGCGCCAAGCTGACCATTGCAGGCATCACTCCGGGCGATACGGGCAAATGGACTCTGCTTTCCGGCTTTAAGAACATCACCGCTGACGGCTGGACGGCAGACGATATCACCATCACGGACTACGACCTGAGTGGTTATACGGTGAAAGCTTATATCGACGGTGCAGACTACGTGCTTGAGATCTCCAGGGAAAAACCCGAGCCGCCGACTCCGCCCGACGGCGACCTGATCTGGAACGGAACGGGCAGCGACACCTGGAGCGTCAGCCCGGCCAAGCCGTGGCTGGTTGCAAGCAGCGCCGACCTCGACAAGCCGTATGAAGAAGGCGGCAGCACCTATTCGAGTGCCTTTGCCGACGGCAAGACGGTGACGTTCAACGCAATCGGCAAAGCGCAGCAGAACGTGACGGTGAACGGCGACGTTTCGGCCGGTCAGGTGCGCGTCACGGCCGGCGAATACAAGTTTGGCGGCGACGGAAAAATCACTGCTAAGGAACTGCTCACCGCCGGCAGCGGAACGACCGCCGTGTTTGACACGCCCCTCAGCGTGAAAGAAAAACTTGACATCGGCGCCGACACGAAAGCCAAGCTGGCCGATCTGAGCATGGAACTGAATGCTCCCGCGGCTGTGGCCGGCAGGCTGGAACTGGCAAAGGCGGCAGGAGGCGTCTTCACGGTGAATAAAGGCGGCGAGCTGACGCTTGCCGGCGGAGAGGGCAGTCTGACTGGTCTGACTGTGGAAAGCGGCGCCACGCTCAACGTGAACGCGCTGAGCAGCTACAGCGTGACCGACAGCTTCAGCGCGCTCGGCGGCAGCGTCACGTACTTCAGTTTTGACAACTGGAGGGCTGACGACAGCAGCGCGTGGGGCATCAGCGGCGGCGGCACAGCCGAGGCCGACCTTGGCAGCGGCGCAAAGTTGACTGTCAGCGGCATCAAGCTGGGGGCCGGCAAGTGGACTCTCCTTTCGGGATTCAAGAGCATCACTGCCGGCGGCTGGAGCAAAGACGACATCACGTTCGCGGATTATGATGACCTGACCGGCTACACCGTGGCCGCGTATGACGATGGCGCCGGAAACTACGTGCTTGAGATCACAAAGGAAGAACCCGTGCCGCCTGTCTCAAGCGATCCGGGACACACCGAAGCGTTCCACATTGCCAGCAGCGCTCAGAGCAGTGTCAGCGCTGCGGCTGAAAAAGCTGCGCTTGGGCTGCTCAGTGTTGAGCCGACAGTCGAAAAAGCGCTTTGGGCACATGTGTGGCGCGATACCGGCCGCGTGTACGACGCTGATTCGGCCCTCAGTCAGAAAAATCGTGCCTACGGCATCGTCATCGGCCGTGACTTGAGTCGAAACGAGAAATCGACATGGGGCGTAGCCGCGCACATCGGCAAAGGCGACACCAGCGGCAAAGGCGCTTGGGACGGCAGCACGAGCAACACCGACTTTGCGGGAGTGCTGCTCTATGGCCGGCATGAAATTGGCAGATGGCTGCTGACGGGAGATGCCGGCATGAGCTGGCTTCGCACTGACTATAACGAAGCTGGCGGCGCCAAGGCCGACAACGCCCGCTCCACCATGTTTTCCGTTGGCGGACGCGCGTACTACAAATGGGTCGAGAATAACGCGCCGGGAAAGATGAACGTGAGCCCCTTCGTTGGCCTGAGGTGGAACCGCTACCGGCAGAGCGCTTACGACTACGACAGCGGCGACCGCAGCGCTGCGTACACGGCTGACCAGCTTCTTGTCCCCATGGGCGTGAAATTCAGCTGGGGCGAAAGCGTGAGTAAAAAAGGCTGGCGCACCGCACCCAGCTTTGAGCTGAGCTACATTCGCGCTTTCGGTGACCGCAGCGCCAAGACTGGCATCGCTGCCAAAGGCCGGAAGAACACCCTGGCCGACACGCCGCTGAGCGACCGCGATACCTTTAGCGCCCAGGTGCGCTACGGCGCCAGGCGGAACAACTTCCAGTGGGACCTGAACGTCGGTGTGCGCCGCAGCAGCAGCGAGACTGATCACGCCGTTGGCGCTACGTTTAGGTGGGATCTGTAAGGAAAGCGTGCGCGCCTCTGCGCTGCGCTGAACAAGAACGTGAAAAAACAGGCCGCCGTCCGAATCTTTTCGGGTGGCGGACTGCGTTTATGTTTTTTTTCGTGGGTTTTGTATACGAAAGCAAATTGCAAAGTTCTCTTGACAAAACAAAATATAAGTGGTAAATTGTTCGCCAACTTAATAGGATAAACCGTTGAAGCGGAGATAACGGCAATGATGCCCTCACAGAGAGCCTGCGGCGCTGAGAATCAGGCAGGAGACACGTTGTCAAATGGACCGCTGAGGGCGCGGGGAAAGGGCGAATGCCTGAGTATTCCGCGACGTGGGGCGCGCGTCAGCCGCCGGGGATATGATGGTATCCCGACAAGAGCACGGGTCATGCCGTGAATCAAGGTGGCACCGCGGAACAACCGCCGTACTGCATGTACGCACGTTTATTTCGTCCTTGACAGAGTCTTTCTGTCAGGGATTTTTTTATGCCGAAAAACTCCCCTGGCCGAAAGGTCGGCACGGGGAGTTTTTCGGCATAAATCATTTTCTGGAGGTCTTATGATGATCAAAGAAGCGATCGTCAAGATCGTGAACAAGGGCGATCTTACGTACAACGAGGCGTACACGGTGATGAACGAGATCATGAGCGGCGAGACGAGCGCGACGCAGAACGCGGCGTTTTTGTCGGCGCTGTCGACCAAGAGCGCCCGGGCTGAGACGACTGACGAGATCGCGGGCTGCGCGGCAGCGATGCGCGCTCATGCCACGAAGGTGAAGGTGGAAACGGGCATGGACCTGTTTGAGATCGTCGGCACGGGAGGAGACGGCGCGCACAGCTTCAACATCTCTACGTCATCGGCGCTGGTCGCCGCGGCCGGCGGCATGAAGGTGGCCAAGCACGGCAACCGCGCGGCTTCGTCGCAGTGCGGCACGGCTGACTGTCTCGAAGCGCTGGGCGTGAACATCAGCCAGAGTCCGAAGCGCTGCGTGGAGCTGCTGAACGAAGTGGGCATGTGCTTCTTCTTCGCTCAGAAGTACCACACCTCGATGAAGTACGTTGGCGCGATCCGCCGCGAGCTCGGCTTCCGCACCGTGTTCAACATCCTCGGTCCGCTCACCAATCCCGGCTCGCCGACGATGCAGCTGCTGGGCGTGTACGACGGCTATCTGGCCGAGCCGCTGGCGCGCGTGCTCGTCTCGCTGGGGGTGAAGCGCGGCATGGTCGTCTACGGCACGGACAAGCTGGACGAGATCTCGATGAGCGCCCCCACGGCGATCTGCGAGATCCGCGACGGCTGGTACCGGTCGTACACGGTCACGCCGGAGGATTTCGGCCTGACGCGCTGCGCGAAAGAAGAGCTGAAGGGCGGCACGCCGTCTGAAAATGCGCAGATCGTGCGCGACATCCTCGGCGGCGCTAAAGGTCCCAAACGCGGAGCGGTGCTGCTCAACGCGGGCGCGTCGCTCTACATCGGCGGCAAGGCGGCGACGATGAAAGACGGCATTGCGCTCGCCGCGTATCTGATCGACTCGGGCGCGGCTCTCGACGTGCTCGAACATCTGATCGAAGCCAGCAACCGTCCCGAGACGGACGAATGAGCATCCTCGACGCTCTGGCCGACCACGCGCACGAGCGCGCGTGGTCGGCGAAAAAAAGCGTTTCGCCTGAGCAGATGCGCACCGAGGCACAGGCGCTGCCCCGCGGTGATTTCCCCTTTGAGAAGACGCTGCGGTCGCCTGGAGTGTCGTTCATCTGCGAGTGCAAAAAGGCCAGTCCTTCAAAGGGGCTGATCGCGCCCGAGTTTCCCTATCTGGACATCGCGCGCGAGTACGAGGCGGCCGGGGCCGACGCCGTGTCGGTGCTGACGGAACCGAAGTGGTTCCTGGGGCGGGACGAATACTTGGAGCAGATCGCCGCGGCGGTAAAGATCCCCTGTCTGCGCAAGGATTTTGTCGTCGACGAGTACATGATCGATCAGGCAAAGACGCTCGGCGCTGCGGCAGTGCTGCTGATCTGCGCGATCCTCGATGAACCGCATCTGCGCGATTACATCGCCCGCTGCGACGAGCTCGGCCTTTCCGCGCTGGTCGAAGCGCACGACGAGGCGGAGATCGAAACGGCCTTGCGCGCCGGTGCGCGCATCATCGGCGTGAACAACCGCAACCTGAAGGATTTTTCAGTCGACACCGGCAACAGCGGGCGGCTCCGCAGCCTCGTCCCCGACGGCGTGCTTTTCGTCGCCGAAAGCGGCGTCTCGACCGCGGCCGACGTGGCAGCGCTGCGCGAAGCGGGCGTCGATGCGGTGCTGATTGGCGAGGCGCTGATGCGCGCGCCTGACAAGCGGGCCAAGCTGGCCGAGCTGCGGGGGACGGCATGACGAAGATCAAACTGTGCGGGCTGCGGCGGATGTGCGAGATCGAGTGGGCGAACCAGCTTCGTCCCGATTACGTCGGCTTCGTGCTCTCGCCCGGCTATCGGCGCACCATCAGCCCTGAACAGGCTGCTGAGCTGAAAGGGGCTCTTTCACCGGGCATCAAGGCTGTCGGCGTGTTCGTCGACGCGCCGGTCGAGACGGTGGCGCGATTTTTGCGCAGCGGGAGTATCGACGCGGCGCAGCTGCACGGCAGCGAGGATGACGAATACATCGCGCGTCTGCAAAGAGCGGCCGGCAGGCCGATCATCAGGGCGTTCCGCGTGCGAGCGGCTGCCGACGCCGAAGCGGCACGGCACTGCCGCGCCGATCTCGTCCTGCTCGACTCGGGCGCGGGGACGGGCGCGGCGTTCGACTGGAGCCTGGCAGCGGGCGTGAAGCGCGATTATCTCCTTGCCGGCGGCCTGACCTGTGATAACGTCGCTGCGGCAGTGCACGCCCTGCACCCCTGGGGCGTCGATGTCAGTTCCGGCATCGAGACAGACGGACTGAAAGACAGAGAAAAAATGGCGGCGTTCGTCGCCGCCGTCAGAAAGGAAGACGAACAATGACAAATCCGCACGGACGCTTTGGCGTTCATGGAGGACAGTATATCTCCGAAACGCTCATGAACGCGGTCATCGAGCTGGAAAAAGCATACGATCATTTTAAAGACGATCCGCAGTTCTGCGCCGAACTCACAGAGCTGTTCAATGAATACGCGGGCCGCCCCTCGCGGCTGTACTTTGCCGAAAAGATGACGAACGACCTCGGCGGCGCGAAGATCTATCTCAAGCGCGAGGACCTCAACCACACCGGCGCGCACAAGATCAACAACGTGCTCGGTCAGGCCCTGCTGGCCAAGAAGATGGGCAAGACCCGCCTGATCGCCGAGACCGGCGCAGGACAGCACGGCGTCGCTACGGCCACGGCGGCGGCGCTGATGGGCATGGAGTGCGTCGTCTTCATGGGCGTGGAAGACACCGAGCGCCAGGCGCTCAACGTCTACCGCATGAGGCTGCTGGGTGCGGAGGTCGTGCCCGTCAAGACCGGCACAGGCACGCTCAAGGATGCCGTGTCGGAAGCAATGCGCGAATGGACCTCGCGCATCAGCGACACGCACTACTGCCTCGGCTCCGTGATGGGGCCGCATCCGTTCCCGACCATCGTGCGCGACTTCCAGGCCGTCATCTCGAAGGAGATCAAAGAACAGCTGCTGCAAAAGGAAGGCCGCCTTCCCGACGCCGTGATCGCCTGCGTGGGCGGCGGATCGAATGCCATCGGCAGCTTCTATCATTTCATCAAGGATGAAGGTGTGCGCCTGATCGGCTGCGAAGCGGCCGGACGCGGCATCGACACCTTTGAGACGGCGGCGACGATCAGCACAGGCCGGCTGGGCATCTTCCACGGCATGAAGTCGTACTTCTGTCAGGACAAGTACGGCCAGATCGCACCCGTGTATTCCATCTCGGCCGGACTCGACTATCCGGGCATCGGACCGGAACACGCCTGGCTGCACGACATCGGACGCGCCGAGTACGTCCCCGTCACCGACGCCGAAGCCGTCGACGCCTTCGAATACACCGCGCGCACGGAAGGCATCATCCCCGCCATCGAGTCGGCTCACGCCGTTGCGCACGCGATGAAGATCGCGCCGGCGATGGGCAAAGACAAGATCATCGTCATCACCATCTCGGGCCGCGGCGACAAGGACTGCGCGGCGATCGCCCGTTACAGAGGAGAGGATATCCATGAGTAGGATCGCCGAAGCCTTTCAGCATGGAAAAGCGTTCATCCCGTTCATGACCTGCGGAGACCCCGATCTGGAGACCACCGCGAAGGCTGTGCGCGCTGCCGCTGCCGCCGGGGCCGACCTGATCGAGCTGGGCATCCCTTTTTCCGATCCCACGGCAGAGGGCCCCGTGATCCAGGAAGCCAACCTACGCGCGCTGACCGGCGGCGTGACGACCGACAAGATCTTTGACCTCGTTCGCGGCCTGCGGACCGATGTGACCGTGCCGATGGTCTTTATGACGTATGCGAACGTCATCTTCTCCTATGGTGCCGAGCGGTTCATCAAAACCTGCGCCGAGATCGGCATCGACGGGCTGATCCTGCCCGATCTGCCGTATGAAGAGAAGGAAGAATTTCTGCCGCAGTGCCGTCAGTACGGCGTCGACCTGATCTCGTTCGTCGCGCCCACGTCTGATGACCGCATCGAGATGATCGCTCGAGAGGCGGAGGGCTTTCTCTACATCGTCTCCAGCCTCGGCGTGACCGGAACGAGAAGCGAGATCACCACCGACCTGGCTTCGATCGTCAAGACCGTGCGCCGCAGCACTGACATCCCCTGTGCGATCGGCTTCGGCGTCTCCACGCCCGAGCAGGCCCGGACAATGGCCGCGATCGCCGACGGCGCTATCGTCGGTTCGGCGATCGTCAAGCTGTTCGCCAGGTATGGACGCGAAGCACCCGAGCGCGTGGGGGAGTACGTCAAGACGATGAAAGACGCGATCAGATAATAGTGCGCCGCCCGCCGAAACGGGCGGCGTTTTTCTGTTTTGCGGCACCTTCGATACCGATCGCTGATAAGTGTTAATGTTGAGGAAATTCAAATCGCGCGTTTTGCCGATATGCAAAACGGCGCTGATGGTGTACAATGTGAAAAAAATATCAAGTCTGTCGATTTTTGCGCGCGGGACCTTCGTCCTGCTTCGTGAAAGCCTGCTGGGGAGCTGGCGGCAGCTGGTGTTTTTTTGACGAAAAGGCTGTATTTGCGCCGCTGATGCAGGGCGGTGCACCTAATCCTATAAGCGCAGGGGGGACTGCAAGCGTCCGCGGGGGTGGCGGGCGCCATTTTTCGTGTCCGAAACAGAAATTTTGAACGATAAACAATGTTGGGGGAGTGTGAACGAATTCCGATGAGTAAGATTTTCAGTTATTTCCCCGGCTGCACGCTCAAGAACAAGGCGCGCGAGCTTGACGCCTGTGCACGGGCGGCGGCCGAGCGGCTGGGACTGACTCTGGAGGAGATCCCTGAGTGGCAGTGCTGCGGCGGCGTTTACCCGCTGACAAAGGACGAGATCGCCGTGCGTCTGGCGTCGATCCGCGCGCTCGCGCAGTCGGCGAAGGACGGCCGTGATCTGGTGACCGTGTGCAGCGCCTGCCACAACGTGATCAAGCAGGTCAATCACGACATGCAGACGGATGCCCATATCATCGAGGCTGCCAACAATTATCTGCGCGAGGAAGGGCTCGAGTATCATGGACAGACGCGTGTGATCCACTATCTGGAGCTGCTGCGTGACGAAGTTGGCTTTGACAGGATCAAAGAGCTCGTGACGAAGCCGCTGACCGGCCGAAAGATCGGCGCGTACTACGGGTGCCTGCTGCTTCGTCCTTCGCACGTCATGGCGATGGACAGCGCCGAAAATCCCACGATCATCGAAAAGCTGATCGCGGCGATGGGAGCCGAAGCCGTGGTTTACGCGCAGCGCAACGAGTGCTGCGGCGGCTATCTGACGCTTGAGGACAAACGCGTGCCGGCCAAGCGTGCCCGCGCCATCCTCGAAAACGCCCGCTCCTGCGGGGCCGATACCGTCGTCACTGCCTGCCCGCTGTGCTGGTATAACCTGAAGACTCAGGCCGAAGCGTCGGGCGTGCAAGTGAAATATTTCACTGAACTGCTGGCCGAATCGCTCGGCGTAAAGGAGGGGGAGTAAGTGTCTGCATACCGCGTCACCCAGGAGGAAATCCTTGCTATCAGCGGCGTCGATCCGAAAAAGTGCATGCGCTGCGGCAAGTGCAGTGCGACCTGTCCCGCCTATGATGAGATGGAATATCATCCCCACGAGTTCGTAGCGATGGTCGAAAAGGGCGAGATCGACAAGCTGATGGAGAGCAAATCGCTGTATCTGTGTATGTCGTGCATGGCCTGCATCCAGCGCTGCCCCCGCCAGGTTGAGCCCGCGAAGCTGGTCGAAGCGGTCCGCGCGGCGGTGATCCGCCAGAAGGAACGCACTCATCTGCTTCCAGACGCTCTGCCCGCCATGCTTGATCCCGAACTTCCGCAGCAGGCGATCGTCAGCGCCATGCGCAAGTATACGAGATAGAAGGAGAAGATCATGCAGAAAATCGGAGTTTTTGTCTGCTGGTGCGGCAGCAACATCGCCGGCACCGTCGACGTGAAGGCCGTCGCGCAAGCCGCGCGCAGCGTTCCCGGCGTCGTCTTCTCTGCCGACTATCAGTACATGTGCTCTCAGGCCGGACAGACGATGATCAAGGACGCCATCCGCGAATACGGACTGACGGGCGTGGTCGTCTGCTCCTGCTCGCCGCGCATGCACGAAGCCACGTTCCGCAAGGCTGTGCAGTCGGTGGGGCTGAACCCCTACATGCTCGAAGTGGCCAACATCCGCGAGCAGTGCTCGTGGGTGCACAAGGACATGGCCGTCGGCACCGAAAAGGCCATCATGCTGATGAAGGCCGCCGTTGCCAAAGTCACGCTCAACACGCCGCTGACGGCGGGCAAGTCGCCCGTGACCAAGCGCGCGCTTGTCATCGGCGGCGGCATCGCCGGAATGCAGGCGGCTCTCGACATCGCCGACGCCGGCTACGACGTTGACATCGTTGAGAAAAATCCCAGCATCGGCGGCAAGATGGCCCAGCTGGACAAGACGTTCCCTACGCTCGACTGCTCGTCGTGCATCGTCACCCCGAAGATGGTCGAAGTGGGACAGCACGAGCGCATCCATATCTATTCCTACAGCGAGGTCGAAGAGGTGAAAGGCTTCGTCGGCAGCTTCGACGTGACCATTCGCCGCAAGGCCCGTTACGTGGACGAGACCAAGTGCACCGGCTGCGGCGCCTGCATGGAAAAGTGCCCGATGAAGAAGGTCCCGAACGAGTTCAATCAGGGACTGGACAATCGCAGCTGCATCTACATCCCCTTCGCTCAGGCCGTGCCGAAAGTCGCCACGATCGACGCGAACTACTGCCTCAAGCTGAACAAGGGCACATGCGGCATCTGCTCCAAAGTCTGCGCTGCCGGCGCGATCAACTACGAGGCCAAGGACGAGCTGATCACCGAAAAGTACGGCGCGATCGTAGCCGCTACCGGCTTTGAAGTGATCGACGTGAGCAAGTACGACGAATACGCCTACACGCAGAGCCCCGACGTGGTCACGTCGCTGGAGTACGAGCGGCTGATGAACGCTGCCGGCCCCACGGGCGGCCACCTCAAGCGCCCGTCTGACGGCAAGGAGCCCAAGACGATCGTCTTCGTGCAGTGCGTCGGCTCGCGCGAATGCTGCGATCCCAGCAAGGGCGAGCTGCGCGGCGGCAAGCCGTACTGTTCAAAAGTCTGCTGCATGTACACCGCCAAGCACGCGATGCTGACGAAGGACCACTATCCCGACACCGACATCTATGTGTTCTATATCGACGTTCGCACGCCCGGCAAGAACTTCGACGAGTTCTACCGCCGCGCCGTCGAGCAGTACGGCGTACACTACATCAAGGGCGCCGTCGGCAAGGTGACGCCTGAAAACGGCAAGCTGAAAGTCCAGGCCAGCGACCTGATCCTGGGCGAGCAGCTGCATATCGACGCCGACATGGTGGTCCTGGCTGCGGCGATCGAGCCGAGCAAGTCGGCCCGCCATCTGGCGACGATGCTGACCGCTTCGATGGATACCAACGACTTCTTCACCGAGGCGCACCCCAAGCTGCGCCCCGTGGAGAGCCCCACGGCCGGCGTGTTCCTGGCCGGCATGTGCCAGGGCCCCAAGGACATCCCCGAGACGGTCGCTCAGGCCGGCGCGGCGGCGGCGAAGGCCATCGGCCTGCTCGCCAAAAATGAGCTGGTCGGCAATCCCTGCGTCGCTCATTCCGACGAGTGGATGTGCAACGGCTGCTCGCAGTGCGAGACCGTCTGCCCCTATGGCGCGATCACGTATGTCGACAAGGAGTTCAAGATGCCCGACCGCACGGTCAAGATCAGGCGCGTGGCGCAGGTCAACGAGGCCGTGTGCCAGGGCTGCGGCGCGTGCACGGTGACGTGCCCGTCCGGAGCGATGGACCTGAAGGGCTTTTCCAACAGAGAGATCATGGCGGAGGTGGACGCGCTATGCCGGTAGCTCAGGAAAACAAACAGGGCTGGAAGCCGAAGATCATCGCCTTCTGCTGCAACTGGTGCTCGTACTCGGGCGCCGACCTGGCGGGGACGAACCGGCTTTCCTATCCCGCCGAAGTGAAGATCATCCGCGTGCCGTGCTCGTGCCGTGTCAATCCGCTGTTCATCCTGCGCGCGTTCCAGCGCGGGGCCGACGGCGTCATCCTCTGCGGCTGCCATCCCGGCGACTGCCACTACAGCACGGGCAATTACCACACCCGGCGCCGCATGACGCTGCTGTTCTCGCTGCTCGATTATCTGGGCGTGGAGAAGGAGCGCACGCGCGTGGAGTGGGTCTCGGCGGCTGAAGGCCAGCGCTTTGTCGACGTGATGAACAGCTTTGTCGCCGAGGTCACGAAGCTCGGCGAAAATCGGAGATTGGGGGATCTGCGATGCAAGGAGAACTGATCGCTCGCGCTAAGAAGATGCTCGCGGACGGTACGGTAAACCGCGTTCTCGGCTGGCGTCGCGGCCAGTTCGCCTACGACGTGACGCCCGACGTGTTCACCACGGCCGAGGACCTTGAAAAGAATTTCGTCTGGAACGCGTTCTGCGGCGCGAATCTGTCCAAGTACCTGATCGCCGAGAGCGCCAAAGAGGGCAAAGTCGCCGTGTTCCTCAAGCCCTGTGACACGTACAGCTTCAACCAGCTGTGCACGGAGCACCGTCTGCACCGCGAGAACATCTATGTCATCGGCATTCCCTGCCGCGGCACGGTCTCGATCGACGGCCTTCGCGAACGCGGCGTCGAAGGCGTCATCTCGGCCGAGGCGAAAGACGGCAAGCTGCTTGTGGAGACGATCTACGGCAATGAAGAATACCCGCTTGCCGACGTGCTGCCCGAACGCTGCGCCAACTGCAAAAGCTGGAAGCACGCCGCCGCCGATGAGCTGATCGGCGAAGAAGGCGAAGCGCCGGAGTCGCACCGCTTCGACGAAGTGGCCCGCATCGAGAAGATGACGCCTGAAGAGCGCTTTGCCTTCTGGAGAAGTCATCTTTCGCGCTGCATCCGCTGCAACGCCTGCCGCAACGTGTGCCCTGCCTGCTCGTGCGAGAAGTGCGTGTTCGACAACCCGAACTCGGGCGTGCAGAACCGCGCCGCCGCGGACGATTTTGAGGAGAACATGTTCCACATCATCCGCGCCTTCCATGTCGCCGGCCGCTGCACCGACTGCGGCGAGTGCTCGCGCGTGTGCCCTGAGCACATCCCGCTGCACCTGCTCAACCGCAAGTTCATCAAGGATTACAACGCGCTGTACGGTGATTTCACCGCCGGTGCGGAAGTGGGGCAGATGAGTCCGGTGGCCGACTTCACGACCGACCGCGACGCCGAGCCCGACATCGTTCGCAAAGGAGGGCTGCGCGGATGATCCTGAAACTGCCTGCGAGCGATCGCGACGCGCTTTTCGCCCGCATTGCCGAAGTTCAGAAGCTCTACGTCCCCAAGGCACCGGCGGACGGCATGAAAGAGGCCGAGTTCGCTCCCTGGGAGCCGGGCATGGCTGTCAGCAGCGGCCTGAACACGCTCAGAAGCGCGAAGGACTTCTTCTTCCCGCAGATCCAGCACATGGCCCGCTTCCGCCGTGAAGGCAAGAAGATCGAGGTCATCGACGACCGTGCCGAGAGCGAGGATTTTGTCATCTGGGGCGTGCGCGCCTGCGACGCCCGGTCGTTCGACGTGCTCGACAAGGTCTTCTTGGCTGATCCGGTCGATACCTATTATCGGACGCGGCGCGAGCACAGCACGGTGGTCACGGCCGCCTGCTCCCGCCCGTCGGAGACGTGCTTCTGCACGGCTTTCGGCATCGACCCTGCCAAGCCGACCGGCGACGCCCGCACCTGGACGGTTGACGGCACGCTCTACATCGAAACGCTGACGCCCAAGGGCGAGAAGCTGATCGACGCTTTGCGCCCAATGCTGAACGAATGTGCCAAAGATGACGAGGCGAAGATCGACGCTGAGTGCAAGCGCGTGGAAGAGGTCATGAAGCGTCTGCCGCTTGCGGATCTGAAGCCCGACGACAACCGCGAGCGCGAGCTGGAAGTGTTCAAGTCGGAGAAGTGGAAGGAGCTGTCGTCTCACTGCCTGGGCTGCGGCTCGTGCACGTTCGTGTGCCCTACGTGCCAGTGCTTCGACATCGAGGACTTCCAGAACGGCAATACGATCGAGCGTTACCGCTGCTGGGACAGCTGCATGTATCACGACTTCACGCTGATGGCTGCAGGAACGCCGCGCAAGACGCAGATGGAGCGCTTCCGTCAGCGTTTCATGCACAAGCTCGTGTACTATCCCAAGGCGCACGACGGGCTGTACAGCTGCGTCGGCTGCGGCCGCTGCCTGCGCAAGTGCCCGATCCACATGAACATCGCCAAGGTGATGCAGGCGCTCAAGGAGGATGACGCTCATGAATAAAGAAGCCCTGATCCCCGTCGTCGGCGTCGTGACCGACGTGCGGACCGAGACGCCGGACGTGAAGACGTTCCGCGTCGTCGGCCTCGACGGCAAGAAACTTTTTGAGCACATCCCCGGCCAGTGCGCGATGCTCTCCATCCCCGGCGTGGGCGAGGCGATGTTCTCCATCACCTCGTCTCCGACTCAGGAAGCGTACATGGAATTCTCGATCAAGCGCTGCGGCTGTCTGACGACGTGGCTGCACCAGATCGAGCCGGAGCAGCAGGTGCTTGTGCGCGGCCCGTACGGCAACGGTTTCCCCGTTGAGGGCGCGTTCCGCGGCAAAGACCTTCTCTTCATCGCCGGCGGCATCGGACTGGCTCCCTTGCGTTCGGTCGTCAACTACTGCCGCGCGCATCGCGAAAATTACGGCCACATCGACGTGGTCTACGGCTCGCGTTCCAAAGCTGATCTTGTCTTTATTGACGAGATCCAGAACGAGTGGATGCACGAGAAGGACATGAACGTGTACCTCACGATCGACCGCGAGCAGCCTGACTGGGACGGACACGTGGGCTTCGTCCCCAACTACGCGCAGGAGCTTGGCTTTGACACGAACAAGACGGCCATCCTCTGCGGCCCGCCGATCATGATTCACTTCACGCTGCTGGGCCTGAAGAAGCTCGGCTTTGTCGACAGTCAGGTCTACACCACGATGGAGATGCGCATGAAGTGCGGCATCGGCAAGTGCGGCCGCTGCAACATCGGCGACAAGTTCGTGTGCAAGGACGGGCCCGTGTTCCGCTTTGACGAACTCAGCGAGCTCCCCGACGAGTATTAAGGAGAAAACGATGACTAAAACAGTAAACGTTTATCTTTTCGGCAAGCGCTACGCTGTGCCGGAGAATCTCACCATCATGACAGCGATGGAATACGCCGGCTATCAGCTCAAGCGCGGCTGCGGCTGCCGCAACGGTTTCTGCGGCGCGTGCGCGACGGTGTACCGCATCAAGGGGCAGCAGGAGCTGAAGATGGCGCTCGCCTGCCAGACGCAGGTTCAGAACGAGATGTACATCGCCACGATGCCGTTCTTCCCGCTCGTCAAGCAGGTCTATGACATCAACAAGGTCTCGCCCGAGCAGTCGATCATGATGCAGCTGTACCCGGAGATTTACGCCTGCGTCGGCTGCGGCGCCTGCACGAAGAGCTGCACGCAGGGCCTGAACGTGATGCAGTACATCGCCTATGCCCAGCGCGGCGACTTCAAGAAGTGCGCCGATCTGTCGTTCGACTGCGTGATGTGCGGCATCTGCTCGTCACGCTGCCCGGCCGGCATCTCGCATCCTCAGGTGGCCATGCTGGCCAGACGTCTCAACGGCAAGTACCTGACGCCCGACGCGCAGCATCTTCTGCGCCGCGTTGCCGAGATCGCGAACGGCGAGCACATCGAGTCCATGAAGGAGATCATGGGCAAGAGCGACGCCGAGATCCGCGACATGTACAACAAGCGCGACATTGAGCAGTAGGAGGGGGAGACGAACATGTATCCTGAAAGTTTCCAGGAATCGATCAGAAAAGTCGAAGCCAACCGCGCAGCGAACGCGGCAATGACTCCCCGCCGCATGACCGCGGAGGAGAAAGACGCGCTGCTGAAGGAATTCCATCCCGACTACCGCGAGAACGAGTTCGAGCTGCTCAAAGTGGGCCCCAACGCCGGCGACAAGGTGCCGCACGAGCTGGCCGCGATGCTTCAGGCCCATCCTCGCGTGGCAGCCGGCGAAGTCGACCTGACCAAGCCTGCCTATGATGTGGATGTGCTCGTCATCGGCGGCGGCGGTGCCGGTTCTTCGGCTGCCATCGAGGCAAACGAGGCAGGCGCGAGCGTGTTGATGTGCACCAAGCTGCGCATCGGCGACGCTAACACGATGATGGCCGAAGGCGGCATCCAGGCGGCTGACAAGGACAACGACTCGCCCGCGCGCCACTTCCTCGACGCCTACGGCGGCGGACACTTTGCGGCCAAGAAGGAACTGCTTGCCAAGCTCGTCTACGAGGCGCCCGAGTGCATCAAGTGGCTTAACGAGCTCGGCGTCGAGTTCGACAAGACGGCCGAGGGCGACATGGTCACCACCCACGGCGGCGGCACCTCCAGAAAGCGCATGCACGCCTGCAAGGACTATTCCGGCGCCGAGATCATGCGCACCCTGCGCGACGAAGTGCTCAACCGCGGCATCCCCGTTCTCGACTTCACGGCTGCGATCGAGCTGATCAAGGACGACAAGGGGCACTGCGCCGGCGCTGTGATGCTGAACATGGAGACCGACGAGCTCTTCGTCGTGCGCGCCAAGACTGTCATCCTCGCCACCGGCGGCGCGGGACGCATGCACTATCAGGGATTCCCCACGTCCAACCACTACGGCGCGACCGCCGACGGCCTCGTGCTGGCCTACCGCGCGGGTGCGAAGCTGCTCTATATCGACACGCTGCAGTACCATCCCACCGGCGCAGCCTATCCCGAGCAGATCTTTGGCGCGCTCGTCACCGAGAAGGTGCGTTCCATCGGCGCGATGCTCGTCAACTGCGACGGCGAAGTGTTCGTCCATCCGCTTGAGACGCGCGACGTGGCCGCTGCAAGCATCATCCGCGAAACTTCATCGCGCGGCAAGGGCGTCGACACCGGCCGCGGCACTGCCGTGTGGCTTGATTCGCCCATCATCGAGCTCAAGCACGGAGAGGGCACCATCGAAAAGCGCATCCCTGCTATGTTCCGCATGTATCAGGAGCGCGGCATCGACATGCGCAAAGAGCCCATCCTCGTCTATCCTACGCTGCACTATCAGAACGGCGGCGTCGACATCGACACCGACTGCATGACCGGCGTGGAGAACCTGTTCGCTGCCGGCGAAGTGGTAGGCGGCATCCACGGCCGCAACCGCCTGATGGGCAACTCGCTGCTCGACATCGTCGTCTTTGGCCGCGATGCCGGACGCGCTGCCGCCGCCAAGGCGAAGGAAACGACCGTCGGCGCGCTTTCGATCGACCATGCTGCGGCGTTCGACAAGAGCCTTGCCGATGCCGGCATCAAGACCGATCTCGTCTCGCCCAAGCTGCTGCCCAACTACGTGCGCGAGCGCGTGACGCTGGGACACGCGGAGATCCAGTAGCGTTTCTTTCATGAAGAACATGAGAGTCGCAGCATAACAAAACCCGCCCCCGTTGCCAGCGGCTGAAAATTTTTCAGCACGCCGCAGCGGGGGCGGGTTTTTATGTGCACGAAAGGGAGCCGCGTGTTCACATTAGCCCCTGACATTTAAATTTATATGTTCGTGTTGCATAAATATAAAATTCGTGTATACTGTAGAAAAATCGACAGAGCGGCGGAATCGTTTTCTGTCGTATCAAGAACGAGGAGGAATTATTGAACATGAACGCGAAAAAGTTCTTTGCCGCGGCAGCAGCTGCGGCAGCGATGTGTGCGGCTGGCTGCGCCTTTGCGGCTGACGGCAAGGTGAACGGCAGCTTTTTGATGGGCACGGGCAGCGCGACGGGCAATTATTACAGCTTCGGCAGCGTGCTGGCGCAGGTGATCAACAAGCACACGGGCTCGAACATCACGGTCAGCTCGACGGGCGGCTCGGTGGAGAACGTGCGCCTGCTCAAGAAGGAAGAGAACGAGATGGCGCTGATCCAGACGGATGTGAACAGCTACGCGCTGAGCGGCATCGAGCAGTTCGCCGGCAATCCGGTGACGAACTACGCGGCGATCACGGCCTGCTACCCTGAGATGGTGCAGATCGTTGCGAGCAAGTCGTCCGGCATCAAGAGCGTGGCCGATATGCGCGGCAAGCGCATCTGCGTGGGCGCGGTCGGTTCCGGCTACGAGGTGGCGGCGCGCCAGATCCTCGGCATCTACGGCATGAACTATGACGATATCGACGAGCGTTTCCTCAGCCAGTCGGAGGGCAAGAACGCGCTCCAGGACGATCAGATCGACGCGTTCTTCATGTGCTCGGGCTACCCGAACGCGAACGTGACGGAGCTGTCGCTGACGGGCAAGATCGAAGTGATCTCGATCGACGAAGAGCATCTCAAGCTGATCGGTGAAAAATATCCGTTCTACGCGCCGTTCACGACGCCTGACGATCAGTACAACCTGGGCCATCCTGTCACCTCGGTGGCGGTGATGTCGATGCTGGTGGTGCTGAAGGACATCAGTGCGGACGACGTGTACGCGATGACGGCGGCGCTGTACGATCACCTTGACGAGGTGCGCGCTCTGAACAAGAAGGCGGACTACATGTCGCTCGAAGGCGCGTTCCGCGGCATTCCCGGCAACGTGCATCCGGGCGCGGCGAAGTTCTACGAGGAGATGGGCCTGAAGGTCCCCGGCAAGTAATCGAACGGACATTTGGATACAGTTTTTCGTTAAAACAGCTAACATCTTTGGGCCGTTTTATAGCGACGAAGGCGCGTCGAAAAACGCATGAGACGGCGTGGCGCCGTCAGGCGCCGACTGCCGCGCCTGATTTTGCGACGCGAAGCTGGTCCTTTAGGGGCGCGGCCGCGCGATCAGCGCTTTGATCGCGCATGAGTATGAGATATGCAAACGGGCGGTCCGCGCTGCTGGCGGCCGCCTGTTTTTTCGCTTGCTTTTTATGGGAGGTGCTGGGTCTTTGAGCTTTTGGAATCGGAAAAACGTGGTGAAAGAAATTGACCTTTCTGAACTTGAGCGCGATTCGCGCTATCGGATTTTTGAAGGAGCTGCCAAGACGGCGCTGACGGCCGTGCTCACGGCTTTTGCCCTGTTTCAGCTGTATGCCTCGCTGTCGGGACGGCTGCCGCAGCAGATCCTGCGCTACGGTCATCTGGGGTTTGCGATCAGTCTGGCGTTCATCATCTACCCGACGACGAAGAAGTCGAGCCGCCGCCGCGTCAATCTTTTTGACGTGATCTGCGCGCTGGCGTTCCTGGCGGTGATCGGCTATTTCATCTGGAACTTCAAGCCGCTGCAGCTGCGCGCGGGCGATTGCACGCAGACGGATACGATCATGGCGGGGCTGGGCATCCTGCTGGTGCTCACGGCGTGCTGGCGCGTGGTCGGACCGCCGATCGTGATCATCGCGGTGTGCTTCATCCTCTACGGGCTGGCCGGCTCGCGCGGAGCGATCCATCTGGCGATGCCGGGATTTCTCGCGCAGCGCGGCTATCATCTGCCGCGGATCATCACGCATCTGTTCATCACGACGGAGGGCGTGATCGGCAATCCGATCGGCGTCTGCTCGACATACATCTTTCTGTTCATCATGTTTGGCGCCTGTCTTGAGAAGACGGGCATCGGCCAGTTTTTTATCGATCTGGCCAACGCGCTGGCCGGGCGCGCCGTGGGCGGACCGGCCAAGGTGGCGGTGCTCTCGTCGGCCTTGCAGGGAACGGTTTCCGGCTCGTCAGTGGCGAACACGGTCTCGACGGGCTCGTTCACGATCCCGCTGATGAAGTCGCTCGGCTACGAGCCGGAATTTGCCGGCGCGGTCGAGGCGGCGGCTTCGACGGGCGGTCAGATCATGCCGCCGGTGATGGGCTCGGCGGCGTTCCTGATCGCTGAGTCGGTGGGCGTGCCGTATTCGCGGCTGATGCTCGTGGCGCTGATCCCCGCGGTGCTGTATTTCTCCGGCATCTGGATCATGGTCGATTTTGAGGCGCGGCGCAAGGGGCTCCGCGGTCTGCCGAAGGAACAGCTGCCGCCGGCAAAGCCGCTGATCTTCAAAAAGGGCCATCTCGTGCTGCCGCTCGTGGCGATCATCTATTTCATGCTCTCCGGCTTTACGATCACGCGCAGCGCCCTGTGGGGCATCCTTATCGCGGCACTGGCGCCGTTCCTGCGCAAGGAGACGCGCGTCTCGCCCAAGCGCATCCTTGAAGCGCTGCCGCTGGCCGGACGCAACATCATCTCCGTGGCGACGGCCTGCTCGACGGCGGGCATCATCGTCGGCATGGTCACGCTCACCGGGCTGGGACAGCGCATCGGCGGCGGCATGTTCCAGGTGGTTGGCGGCAACGTCTACCTGGGCCTGGCGTGCGCGATGATCACGTCGCTCGTACTTGGCATGGGCGTATCGACCACGTCGAACTACATCATCACGTCCACAGTGGCCGCGCCGATCCTTATCCAGCTCGGCATCCCGCTGCTGGCGTCGCACATGTTCTGCTTCTATTTCGGCATCATCGCCGATATCACGCCTCCCGTGGCGCTGGCGGCCTACGCCGGCTCGGCCATCGCCAAGGGCAACCCCTTCCGCACCGGCGTCAACGCTTCCAAGCTGGCGATCGCGGCGTTCCTCGTGCCCTACATGTTTGCGCTCAATCCCAAGCTGATCATGATCGGCGGCTCGTTCTGGGAGGCATTGCCGATGGTCGTCACGGCGCTTGTGGGGCTGCTTGGCATCGGCGGCGGGCTGATCGGCTATATCACTGCCCCTGTCAAGTCGTACTGGCGAGTCCTGCTGATCGCCGGCGGCCTGGGGCTGCTCATCCCCGGCGCAGCAAGCGACGCTGCTGGCGTGGCGCTGATCGCTGTGGTATACTTTTTCAATCTGCGAAAAAAGAATGAAGAAAAAGGAGCGGATGAGGCATGAGACTTTTTATCGTTCGCCACGGAGAGACGGCGTGGAACCGTGAGGGGCGCTTCCAGGGACAGATCGACACGCCCCTGAACGAAAAGGGACTGGCGCAGGCCGATCTGACGGCAGAGCGCTTTCGCCGCTTTCCCCTGCAGGCCGTGCTGGTCAGCCCCCTGAGCCGGGCGCGCGTGACGGGAGAGAAAATCTATGCTGCCGCGAAGTGCGATTCGTTCGTTGTCGACGACGGCTTCAAAGAGATCAACCACGGCGAGTGGGAAGGCAAAACGACAGCCGAGGTGATCGATCAGTTCGGACCGCAGCTTGCGCAATGGCAGACGCAGCCCCATCTGGTGAAGATGCCGGGCCCTGCCGGCGAGACACTTGAAGACGTGCAGCGCCGTGCGGTCGCCGCGGTGGAGCGGCATGTGCCGAACTACACGGGCGACGTGCTGCTCGCGACGCACGACGCTGTGATCAAGACGGTGATCTGCCATTATCTGGGCGTGCCGCTGGCGAATTACTGGCGCGTGAAGATCCCCAACTGCTCCGTGTCGTACATCGAATTCGGCCCGGGCGGTCCTCAGGTGGGCCTGATGGGCGACATCTCGCACCTGGGCACGGGGTTTGACAGTTTCGTTTCGAAGAGTCTGTAACAGAGATTAAAAAGCGGCGGACGAGCTGGAGTGATTCCAGTTCGTCCGCCGCTTGCGTATGTCCGCTAGCGGGTTTTACTGCCGCATTCGGCGATTTTCATGATCTGCCCGCACAGGTCGGCGATGCGGGCGAGGTCGTCGGAGTTCGGCTGTTCGATGGGCAGGAGGGGCTGAGGAACGGATGGAGCAAGCTGAGCGCAGGCGCGCAGTTTCTCTGTCAGGGCGGCGTCGCCGGTGTCGAGATAGATGCGTTCGTTTTCCTCGGCCCGCGTAAAGCCTCGCTCGCCGAGGACGCGGCGCCGTTCGCTGGGCGGTTCATGGAACATCTTTTTGTAGTAGACGCTGAAGGTCTTGAGGTCGGCAAAACCGCAGTCGGCGGCGATGTCTGTCAGGCTTTTATCGGTGTTGTTGAGCTGATAGAGCGCGTGGCGAAAGCGGAGACGCGTGAGGTAATCGTAAAACGGGATGCCGACGTTTTTCCTGAAAAATGACGAGAAGTAGGTGCGGTTGTAGCGCGCCACTTTTGCCGCCGCTTCGAGCGTGAGCTTGCGGTCGTAGTTTTTCTCCAACCAGTCGGTGACAGTTTTGATCGTCTTCATGTTCTTGCGGTCGCGCGGGGATTCGGCGTCGGCGGCGGGACGGGTGGAAAACTCCGAAAGCAGCGTGCCCAGCAGCATGGAAAACGCACCTCGCGTCAGAAAATGCGCCCCCTGCGCTTCAGACACGGCGGCGAGCATCATCTGCGCGGCGTACTGCCGCAGGCGGGCGAACCGGGGTTCGCCGCGGCTGGCGCGGGTAGAGGAGCACTCGATCTCGACCGTTTTCAGCGACGGTTCCAGCTCGGAGACGATCTCCGGTGCGAAACGCAGCACCAGCGCGGTCGATTCCTTTTCTTCCGAGATCAGTGCGTGTCCATGGTTGGGACTGATCAGAAAAACGTCGTCTTCCCGCAGCGGATGGATGACGCCGCCTGTGCTCAGGCTGACGCTGCCGCGCAGGAGCAGCAGGAATTCGCACTCCGGATGCCAGTTGTAGCGAAAAAAGTTCACGTCGCGGATGTAAAGCTCGATCGGCAGCGCACCGCGCTGGCTTTTTCCCGAATAGTAATATTGCATGGGGCCTCCGTTTTTCAGAAGCAAAAAATGAGATTCTGAATAATTTCCGCATGGTGATTATTCAGTGCGGATTTGATTATAATTTGAGAATCGCCAAAGATCAACATGCGAGCCTGGGGCTTTAGAAACAGGGGGATTGTCAAGCACGCAGGCGTGAAAATGTTCGCGCTGAATGGCGGCAGCATCGCCGCGGCAGTGAGATTGTTCAGAATGGTTCGCTTGCGCACCGCCTTGGGAAAAGGTATAGTTCGCCCGTACCGCGGAAAACGCGGAAGAGTTGAAAAAACATCTGACGGAGGTCTTTGAACATGAACAAGGCAAAGAAACTGCGTGAGCTTCTGGCTTCGGGCAAGATCGTGATGGCTCCCGGCGCGTACGACGCGTGGTCGGCGCGAATGGTCGAACAGGCGGGCTTCGGCGCCGTCTACATGACCGGCTACGGCGTTTCCGCCAGCGTTCTTGGCCGCCCCGACATCGGCCTGATCTCCGAGAATGAGATGGTCACGGCCGCCCGCAACATCTGCAACGCCACGAACATCCCCGTCATCGCCGACGCCGACAACGGCTACGGCAGCGCTCTGAACGTGGTGCGCACGTTCTCCGATTACGAAAAGGCCGGCGTCTGCGGAATCCAGCTTGAGGATCAGGTCATGCCCAAGCGCTGCGGCCACATGGAAGGCAAGCAGCTGATCCCCAAGGAGGAGATGGTCGCCAAGGTCCGCGCCGCCGTCTATGCCCGTCAGAATCCCGACACGGTCATTATCGCCCGCACCGACGCGATCGCCGTGAACGGCTTTGAAGACGCGATCGACCGCGCTGTGGCGTACAAGAACGCCGGCGCCGACGTGATCTTCGTCGAGGCCCTTCAGAACCGCGAGCAGGTGGAGAAAGCCGCTTCGCTGGTCGGCGCGCCCCTGATGGCCAACATGGTGGAGCACGGCAAGACCCCGCTTGACACCGCTGACAAGCTGTATGAGATGGGCTTCCGCATCGCCATCTACCCCGTCGTCACGCTGTACTCCGCGACCAAGAACATGCAGCAGGCTCTGAAAGTCCTCAAGGAGAAGGAAGACCTTACCGCTTCCATGCCCTACGAGACGGATTTCCCCACGTTCAACCAGATGATCGGCGTCAAGGAGTGGCGCGATCTTGAGAAGACCTTTGTCTGCGAGCAGTAAGCGCTTTTAAGACAGGGAGGCATCATCCATGCTCAGTCTTGCGATCGTCCTTTCGATCTTCGTGGCCGTCGCCATCGGCTACAAGATGAAGATCAACGTCGGCGTGCTCGGCATCGCGTTCTCGTACATCTTCGGCTGCTTCATCATGGGCATGAAGACGGGCAAAGTCATCGGCCTGTGGCCGCTGGGTCTGTTCTTCTTCATCATGATGTCGTCGTTCTTCTACGGCATCGCCGTCACCAACGGCACGCTGGCTCTGTTCTCGGAGCACATGATCTACCGCTTCCGCCGTCATCCCTGGTTTGTCCCTGTGATGATGTGGCTGGCCTGCTTCATCGTCTCCGGCCTGGGACCTGGTCCCACCACGGTGTTTGCGTTCATGCCTGCCATCATCCTGGCGACGGCCGAGCGCATCAACATGAGCAAGCTCGTCGCGGCCGTCATCATCGTCGGCGGCGGCGTGGCCGGCGGCTACACGCCAATCAGCCTCTGCTACGCGGTCGTCAACAACTGCCTGAGCGCGGCCGGCTTCCCCGAGACCCAGATCCCCGCGCTGCTCAACAGCATTGCGCTCAACGTGATCATCGCCCAGGTCCTGATCTTCATCACCATCTATCTGCTCTGCAAGACTTGGCAGGTCAAGCTCCCTGAAGACCTCGCCAAGCCCGCCGCTTTCAACGAGCAGCAGAAAAAGACGCTGTGGCTGATCGGATTCGGCATGTTCGTGATGATCCTGTTCCCCTTCCTGAAGGTCGTCATGCCTCAGTCGGCGTTCGTGAAGACGGTTGCCGGCACGCTCAATCCCAGCCTGGTGTTCACCGTGCTGCTCGTCATCGCGCTGATGTTCAAGCTGGGCGACCAGAAAAAGGCGATGGCGTTCATCCCCTGGGGCACGATCATCCTCGTCTGCGGCACCGGAATGCTGGTCTCCGTCGCGAAGGCGGCCGGCGCGATCGACTACCTGTCCAAGTGGCTGGGCACCAACATGAGCCCTCTGGCTACGAAGGTCCTCGTCGCCCTCATCTCCGGCGGCATGAGCTTCTTCTCCAGCACCATCGGCGTCGTCGCGCCCACGCTGATCCCGCTGATCCCCGGCATCTCGCAGGCTACGAGCATCGCCGCTGCTTCGCTGATCTCCGCCATCATGTTCGGCGGTCACGTCGCGGGCGTGTCGCCCTTCTCGACGGGCGGCGCCATGGTCATGGCCGGCGAGAGCGACGAAGAGAAGAAGAACACGCTCTTCATCCGCCTCATGCTCCTTTCCGTCGGCTCGATGTGCTTTGCCTCGCTGCTGACCGTTGTCGGAGTGTTCGGCTAAACACAATTTCATACTGACACAAAACGCGGCCGCCGAAGGACGAAAATGTCCTCCGGCGGCCGCGTTATTGCAAGATTCGTTATGTCGTGCCGTTCCATCTGCGCATCAGCGTGCGCAGTTTCTGCGGCCGATCGGCCCAGATGCCGGCGTCGGGGACTTCTTCGCTGGCCGGACGCGTGCCGGGAACGGTCAGATCGAGGAATTCTTCTTCGCTCATAAAGGCGTGGCGGCTCATGAAGTCCCAGAACGCGAGGATCTCGCTTTTTTCGCGTTCATCTGCGGGCTGCCCGGTGCGGGGCGCGGTGAAGCGCTCAAGATATGACAGGGCGTAAAAGTCGATCAGCAGGTCGAAGATCCCGTCAGCATAGCAGACGACGCGGCGGGCGCGAACGGTTCGTCTCAGCGCCTCAAGCCTCTGCCGCCACAGCCGGCGGCAGGAAAGTTCGTTCAGGGCGCGCGACAGCGTTGAGGGACTGCGGTCGAGCACGATGGCGGCATCGGCCAGTTCCCAGACGAAGGCGGAATCGGGCAGCGTCGGTGGACGCCTGGGGTCGACGGTGACTGAATGGCGCAGGTCGGGCGCGTTTTCACGAAACAGTTCGCGCAGGTCGGCTCGCGCAGCGGCAGTAGCCGCGGAAACGCGGGGCAGGCGCGGGCGGTATTGTTCCATTCGGGAACGGACGATTGCCCGGTCGGCCTCGAGCGATTTGAAGCGATCAACGAGTTTCACGGCCCGTTCCGCGGTAATATAAAAGGGCATCTGGCGTGCCTCCTTTGACTTGCGATGACGAAATGTCAAAATTTACGGAAAGATGCTTCATTATACCCCTCTGACGCACGCGAGGAAATCGAGGGATCTGGTATAATGCTCTTTCAGGGAAATGCCTTAATGGGCAGCGGATACGCCGGAAGGTTTCCGGCTTTGAATGATCTGAACGGAGGAATGAACATGCAGGCGATGCGGATTATTGATGCGCAAAATAGACGAAACGTTTTTTTGAATGAAAGGGCCTGCCGCATTCTGTAAAGAAGAAATGAAAAGGCAGGCCGCAGGAAAGGAATTATTTTGATTACTATCAGCAACACATGCGGTACTGCAAAGATTTTTGCGGATTCGCTCGACAGCGGTGCGGAAGGGCTGCTTCGCGCGCTCTGCGCCTCGCCGCTGGCGAAAGACAGTGTCATCCGCGTGATGCCCGACGTGCACGCAGGCAAAGGCTGCGCCGTCGGCACGACGATGACGTATACGGACAAGATCGCCCCCGGTCTGGTGGGCGTGGACATCGGCTGCGGCGTTCTTGCCGTCAAAACGAGCGCGAAGCGCGTGGAGCTGCAGCGGTTTGACCGCATCGTGCGCGAGCGCGTTCCCGCCGGGCCCGGATTGCGGGCGACGCCTCACCGCTTCGCCGCACAGGCCGGGCTGGAGAAGCTGCACTGCGCTGCTTCCGTGTATGCCGAACGCGATTTGCGCGCCTTGGGCACGCTAGGCGGCGGCAACCATTTTATTGAGCTGGACCGCGGCGACGACGGCTTTCTGTGGCTGCTCGTGCACTCCGGCAGCCGTGCGCTGGGCGTGGAGGTGGAAGCACATTACCACCGCATCGCGTATCACGCGACGCCGCCCGACGTGCCCTACGAACTGGCCTGGCTGAGCGGAGCTGCGCTCGACGATTACCTGCACGACATGGAAGCTGCGCAGAGCTTCGCCGCCCTCAACCGCTCGATCATCGCCGCCGAGATCCTGCGCGGTGCGAAGATGGACGAAACTGATCGTATCGACACCGTGCACAACTATATAGATACACACGCGCGCATCCTTCGCAAAGGGGCCGTCTCGGCGGGGGAGGGGGAGCGGCTGGTGATCCCCATGAACATGCGCGACGGCGCGCTGCTGTGCGCCGGACTCGGCAACGCCGACTGGAACTGCTCGGCTCCGCACGGGGCGGGACGTTTGAAAAGCCGTGCCGAAACGCTGAATACCGTCACGGTCTCGGCGTACAAAAAGGCGATGAAGGGCGTTTTTTCTACGTCGATCGGGCGCGACACGCTCGACGAATGCCCAATGGCCTATAAGCCGGCGGACGAGATCGAAGCAGCGATCGGCCCGACGGTGACGATCACCGGACGGCTGCGTCCCGTGTACAGCTTCAAGGCGGGAAACGGCGAATGATGTTCGATTATTTGATCAGCTCCGGCTTTGGCCCAGCGGAGTGCGAGCTGGCCGTAGCGCGCTTTGCCGACTATGCGGCCGCGAGCTTTGGCTGCGGTGCTGTCAGCCGTGTTCCTGGCACGCGCAGTGGAATGTATCGCTCTGTGGTCGTCCGCGCCTGGAGCGATGCCGATAATGGACCACTTGACGGTTTTCTCGGCTCGGTGATGTGGATTTGCCGCAGTCCGTTTCGCCCTGAACACAGGCGGAAAAACTGGTTTATCCGCGTAACGCGAGCAGTTCCGTCAAATGCAGGCGCTTACACGGGGCGAAGACTGTATCAGGTTTGGGACAAACGCTTCATCCGCTTCGACACCTTCCGCAGCGGCGGACACGGCGGCCAGAACGTGAACAAAGTGGAGACCGGCGTGCGCGCCACATACAGCGCGTGGTTTGAGGGTTTTGATGAGCCCGTTTCCGTTGTCTGCACGAGCGAGCGGTCTCAGCTCGCCAACAAGCGAGAAGCTGTGCGCCTGCTGCGCGATCTTGTCTGTGCCAGAATCGCCGCTGCAGAGGCGCAGGAAGTCAACGACCGCTGGCGCGAGCATACCCGCCTGGAGCGCGGGCATCCCGTTGCCGTGTTTGAAGGAGCTTCGTTCGTCAGAGTAAAATAGTATAAAGAAACAGAGCCGTCTCGCGCGCCGTTTTTTTGGCAGCGTGAAGCGGCTCTGTTCTTTTGGACGTTTCTACTTTTTGAGCGCCTTTGCCCAGTCGGCCTCTTTAAAGCCGGGCAGGACGGCATCATCGGTGATCAGCAGCGGACGCTTGACGAGCATCCCGTCGGTGGCCAGCAGCGCATACGCTTCGTCGTCGCTCATGCCGGGCAGGCGGTCTTTGACGTTCAGCGAGCGGTAGAGCATCCCGCTGGTGTTGAAAAAACGCCGGATGGGCAGGCCGCTTTTGGCATGCCATTCACGCAGCTCTTCCGCCGTGGGACGCTCTTCTTTGATAGGGCGCTTTTCGTAGGGGATACCGTTGTCCTTCAGCCACTGTTCGGCTTTTTTGCAGGTGCTGCATTTGTCGTAACACAGAAAGAGATTCACCATCATCACTCCGTTTCGTCTGCGCGGGCGCGTTTTATCGCCCGGTGCTTTTGTGCTGACACTATACCACGCCGGAGCGTCCGGCGCTATCTTCTCATGAAGGCGCGGCGGCCGTTCGCAAAAGAGAAAAATATGATATTATTGCTGAATATCGGAAAACTTCCCGCGGCCCACCATGCCGCGCGGCACAGAAAAGGCAGGTAAAGATGATGAGCAGCTCCCTGAAACGGACCTGGGCCGAAATCGACCTTGGCAACATCACTCATAATTTGGAGGTCATCCGCAGACAGGTCGGGCCCGGCGTCAAACTGCTCGGGGTCGTGAAGGCTGATGCCTATGGTCACGGCGCTGTGCGCGTGGCGCAGCATCTGGAGAAGATCGGCGCGTCGTATCTGGCCGTATCCAATATCGACGAGGCTGAGGAGCTGCGGCAGAACGGCGTGACGCTGCCGATCCTGATGCTCGGCTTCACGCCGGCCGATCAGTCGGAGCGCATCATCCGCATCGGCATGACGCAGACCGTGGAGGACTGCGAATGCGCCAGGCTCTTTTCAGAAGCGGCGGTGAAGCTGGGGCAGAAGATGAAAGTTCACATCAAGCTCGACACCGGCATGGGGCGCCTCGGCTTTCAGTGCGACGACGCGCATTTTGAGGACAGTCTGCGCGGCATCCTCGAAGTGCTTCGGCTGCCCGGCCTTGACGTTGAAGGCGTGTTCACGCATTTCAGCGTCGCGGACGAAGCTGCTGAAGAGCACGCGGCGTTCACCCGAGTGCAGCACGAGCGCTTTGTGCGCATGATCGAAGCGGTGGAGAAGCAGGGGAATTTCAAGTTCCGTCTGCGCCACTGCTGCAATGCCGGCGGCATCGCCAGCTACCCCGAATGGGCGGGGGATATGGTGCGGTGCGGCATCATCCTCTACGGCGCGGGCGACCTGGCCCGGAAGATGGGCATGAAGCCCGTGATGACGCTCAAGACGGTTGTTTCAACGATCAAGGATTACGCGAGCGGTACGTCCATCAGCTACGGCCGCACGTTCTTCACACAGCGCGACAGCCGCATTGCCGTGCTGCCCATCGGCTACGCCGACGGCCTGTTCCGTTCCCTTTCGAACAAGATGCGGGTGCTCACGCCCTGCGGCATGGCGCAGCAGGTCGGCCGCATCTGCATGGATATGTGCATGATCGACGTCACCGACCTTCCCGCAGTCAAAACCGGCGACGAGGTCGAAGTGTTCGGCGAGCACGTCCTCTGCGAGACCGACGCCGAACTCTGCGATACGATCCCCTATGAGATCCTTTGCGCCGTAGGCAAGCGCGTGCCGCGCTTCTACAAGTGACCTCTTGCACGGACGGTACGCGAAAATGCAAAAGTATGCGGCCGCCCCGGATATGGGCGGCCGCGCGGTGCTATTCGATATCAAGGACTTTTTTATGATCGCCCAGCCGGACAAGCCGGACGATCCGCACTTCATCGTTGATCTTCAGATACAGCAGCACAAGGTTGGGACGGATGTGACACAGACGGAAGCCCTTCCTGCTGCCTGTGAGCGCGTGATCGCAATAGCGTTCCTTGAGCGGTCTGTCATTGGCCAGGTCGAGGACGATATCCCTGAATTCTTCTTTCAGGATGAGACGATAACGCCCTGTGCTCTCTCGCTTGAAGTCCTGCTTGAACGCTTTGGTCTGCTCAATGGATCGCATCCAGCTGCGCCTGCAGTTCTTCCATCGTCAAAGGCTCCGTGCGCCCTTCTTCAGCGTCGTGCATGGCTTGGATCGTCTTGGGCGGCAGCTTGATCTCAAACGGCAGTCCGCCTGTAAAGATGATTTGGCGGTAAAACATGCGCACAGCCTCGCTGGCATTGAGTCCAAGAGTTGACAGGATCGCCTCAGCTTTCATTTTTTCAGCGCTGGGGATCCTGATGTTCAGCGTTGCAGTTGGCATAAGATCATCTCCTTTGTTATTATTGTACTGCTAATGACAGTACAAATCAAGAGAAAGGTGAGGGATCAAAGCGGGAGAAGCTTGGGCAGATGCAAATCGTGTCTCGCGTTTTCTTCCTTGCGGGCGGGGAACTGCTGCGCTATAATTATTTGAAAACAAACGCAAAGAATGGATCGGGCTGCAAGCCCGTTCGGAAAGGCGGAGGCGCATGAATGTTCCAAAGATCGTAGGTGACATTTTTCTCCTGGGCGGTTTGATTTATGCGTTCGTCCTGGGCCGGGAGCTCATCAAAAACAGAGAAGCGCTCAGAAGCGCGCCCGGAGACCTGAAGCTGATCAGCGTGCTTGAATTCTTTATCTTTTTTCTGTGCACCATCGGCGTCTCGGACTTTCTGCTCAACACGCTGATGATCAAGAAGCTGAAGCTTTCTGACGACAAAGGGCTTCCCAACTGTCTCATCGCTTCGACGATCGTCCCCGGGGCGTTCATCTCCTTCAGCTATCTGCAGGCGGAGAATTCTGCTGATGCGCTGACGCTGCTTCTGTTCATGCTCTGTCTTGCGGCCGGGGCTGTTGGCGGCGGACGCGCGGTCAGCCGCATGAACGGCGCGGCGATCAAAAAGATCATGGGCTATGCGCTTTTGTGCTCCATGGCGGCGCTGATCGTCAAAATGGCCGTCGGCGCCGGTGTGACCGGAAGCGATGTCGGCCTGCGCGGTGCAAAGCTGCTCGCCATGTGCGCGGGCTGTGTCGGCATCGGCTTTATCAACATGATGGGCGTTCCCTGCAAGCCCATTGCCGTGACCATGCTCCTGCTGCTGGGGCTTTCGCCCGTTGCCGCCCTGACGCTGACGATCGTGCTCGGCATCATCGTTCCCATGAGCGGCGGCGTGTCGATCGTCAGGGGCGGCCTGTACAACCGCAAGATGGTGCTTGCTGCGATGACCGCCGGCAGCGCCGCCTCGGTCCTGGGCGTGATGCTGGCTATCTCGATGGATCCGCTGCTGCTCAACATCCTGCTGATCATTGTCATGCTGGTCGCCGTCATCAGTATTTTCAAGAAATAAGCGGCATCTAAAGAACGGAAAATGAAGCGCAAAGCTGTGTTTCGGCACGGCTTTGCGCTTCTTTTGCTGTCGGAGGGCATGTGCAAAAACAAGCCTGGCCTCTGAGGTGCTGTCTTATTCGTCAAAAATAAAAATCAGTTTATTTTTGTCCTTGACACGGAAATACTGTTCTGATATAGTTACCTCAGTTCAAAATAGAACAATTTATAAAATTGAGGTTTACGCACATGGGATGCATCAAGCAGGCTTCTGAGCCGAGCATAAAAAAGAGTCTCCGAGGCGGTGCGGGCGAAGCGAAGTTCTTCGCGTCCTCCCTGCCGCAGGACGGCGCCTGTTTTCAGACGGCGGCGCGCATCGAGCTTGAGCCGGGCGCTTCCATCGGCTTTCACCGGCATGAGGACGATGAAGAGATTTACGCCATCGTCTCCGGTGAAGGAACCTATTTTTTCGACGGCGGACAGGTCCCTGCGCGAAGCGGCGATATCTTTACGACGCTGCGGGGGATGGCTCACGGCCTGCGCAATGACGGCGTTTCGCCGCTCGTGTTTTTTGCGGTGGTCGCCAAGCGCTAGGCATTGGCTGGGTGTTTATGCTGAATTCGCAATGAATTCATAATGAAAATACAGAGGAGGAACCATTGATGTCTAAGAAAACTCTTTCAGTTCTGTTCGCCGCTTTTGCGGCATCCGCGCTTCTGGTCTCGGCCGCTTCGGCTGCGGTGACGATCAAAGTGGGGCACGTTCTCAACACCGACCACTCGTGGCACAAAAACCTTGCCGGTTTTGCCGAGGAAGTGGGCAAGGCTACTGAAGGCCGCGTCAACATTCAGGTGTATCCCAGCGGCCAGCTTGGCAACGAAAAAGATATGGTCGAGGGCCTGACGCTCGGCATCATCGACGCCGGTCTGATCGGCGGCGGCTCGTTCCAGTCGATCGACGCGAAGTTCGGCATCGAAGCGCTTCCCTATGCCTGGCCCACGCACGAGGCTGCCTACAAGGCTTTTGACGGCAAGCTCGGCGAGTATCTGTTCAATCTGCTCGGCAGCAAGGGGATCGTCGGTGTTGCCTGGTGGGAGAACGGGTTCCGCCACATCACGAACAACGTGAAGCCGGTGGCCGTCCCTGAGGACATCAAGGGGCTGAAGCTCCGCGTGACGCCCGACAAGATGCGTCTCGACACGTTTGAGCAGCTTGGCTCTGCGCCCGTGGCCATCAACTTCGGCGAGCTGTATTCGTCGCTCCAGCAGGGCGTCGTCGACGGTCAGGAGAATCCTTACGCGATCATCTACTCGAACGCGTTCTACGAAGTTCAGAAGTATCTGTCCAAGTCCGGCCACATCTGGGGTTCCGCAGTTCTCTGCGTGAACAGCAGCGTCTGGGGTCAGCTCTCCGCCGCCGACCAGAAGACGGTCGCCGAGCTTGCTCACAAGTGGGGCGAGAATCAGCGCAAGGAGACGATCGCCGAGGAGGAGAACTTCCTGAAGCTGCTTGCTGACAAGGGCATGCAGATCAACGAGGTTGACAAGGCGGCGTTCCAGAAGGCTGTCCAGCCCGTCTGGGAGAAGTATGAGAGCGTCTTCGGCAAAGAGCTGATGGACCTGGTCCGCGAATACGGGAAATAAAAACAGCAATGACTCAGAATAAACCGATTCTCAAGAGGGCTTTTCGCCCTCTTGAATTTATGTTGATGCTGGGCGTGCTGGCGACGTTCCTTGTCGTTCTGCTGGAAGTGGTGTCGCGCTACGTTTTTCATCACTCCATCGCCTGGGGCGGCGAAGTGTGCACGACGCTGCTGGTGTGGATCACGTTTGTCGGCGGCGCGGTCGCCCTGCTCGACGGCGGGCACATGTGCGTCGATCTTGTGATGAACCGGATCTCGTCGCCGGGTGTGAAGAAGGTGCTCGGCGCGATCGGTTCTCTGGCCATGCTTGCATTTGCCGTCTGCGGCGCGATCGGGGGCTGGAAGCTGGCACTCCGCACCTGGAACATGACGACGACGACGCTGCAGATCCCGGCCGGCATCCTCTATCTTGCATTTCCCGTCGGCTGCGTTTTGATCGCGATCGTCTGTCTGCGCCAGTTTTTCGCGGCGCTGGGGACAAAGGGGGAGTAGACTGTGCTGACTCTTGCTCTGACGCTGATTGGCGGCATCGCTCTTGGCATTCCCGTTTCGTTTGCGATCGCGATTTCCGGCCTTGCGTATCTGGCGTTTGAAACGTCCCTGCCGCTGCTGGTCGTAGCCCAGCGCATGGTCGTGGGCGCCGATTCGTTCTCGCTTCTGGCCATCCCGCTGTTCCTTCTTGCCGGCTCGCTGATGGCGGAGGGCGATATCACGCCGCGCATCATGCGCTTTGCCTCGGCCATGGTCGGCCATATTCGCGGCGGGCTGGCGATGATCATGGTCGTTTCGTGCATGTTTTTCGGTGCGATCTCCGGCTCGGGCGTTGCCGACGTGGTCGCCATCGGCTCGATCATGCTGCCCGCGATGGGCAGCCAGAACTACAAGCCGGCGTTCTCCGCGTCGCTTCTCGGCTGCGGCGGCGCGCTGGCGACGATCATCCCGCCGAGTATCGTCCTCGTCGTGCTCGGCGTTTCGATGGGCGTCTCGATCGGCAAGCTGTTCATCGCCGGTTTTATCCCCGGGATCCTTTCCGGCGGCGCTCTGATGGCGATCTCTTATTACTATGCGAGGAAGGACGGCTATCCTCGTCTTCCGAAGACGAGCGCCAAAGAGCGCCTGGAAGCGTTCAAAGGAGCGTTCCTGCCGCTGCTGACGCCGGCGATCATCATCGTCGGCATTCTGCAGGGCATCTTTACGGCCACGGAGGCCGGCGCGGTCGCGGCGTTTTATGCGCTGATCCTTTCGAAGTACGTGTATCGCAAGCTGAGCTGGCATCGTTTCTTTGAGATCTGTCTCGAAGTGGCGAAATCGAGCGCCGTCGTGCTGTTCATCATCGCCGCGGCAAGCCTGTTCGGCTGGATCCTGACGGCGGAAGACATCCCGCAGATGATCGCAAAGGCGATCCTGGGCGTTTCCCATAACTACTGGGTCGTCCTGATCTTCTTCAATCTGCTGCTCCTTGTGCTCGGCACGTTCATGGAGACGACGGCGATCATCCTGATCGTCATTCCGATCTTCCTGCCGGTGATGAAGCAGATCGGCGTCGATCCCATCCATCTGGGCATCATGGTCTGCGTCAACCTCGCCGTGGGCGCGAATACGCCTCCTCTCGGCGTCGACCTGATGACGGCTTGCAAGGTCGCGGGCGTTCCTTATGAAGATTCGTTCCGCTACGTCGGCCTGTTCCTTCTGGCCATGACGACCGTCCTTGTGCTGCTCATCGCCTTCCCCGCGCTGTCGACGTGGCTCCCGTCGCTCATCGTGTCCGGGGCGTGAGCCCTGGCTGTACAGAAAAAATAGACAGGCCCATCGGCATTGCCGGTGGGCCTGTTTGGTTAGCGTGAATTTTATGATTTTGGGGCAGCTTGGGACCTCGTCCGGGCGATAAAAAGTATCGGACCTCTTCTGGAGGTGACGGCGGTTCTGCCATTGACACGACCGTGACAATCGGTTATGCTCATAGTTGATAAGGAAAAATCTTGAATATCTTCGTGAAAAAGCGGTGTCTTGCCGTCTCAGGCGTATTTCGGCGCCTGATGGCGGAAGGAGCTGCCAGGGCGCGGGGCGGAAAGCTGGGCTCGGCCAAAAAGCTGGAGCCGGAGGATATTGAACGGATCTATGCCGCAGCACGGGGCTGATCCGGCAGAAAAGGAGACAGTTTTATGATTGAAAGACCGATACTTGGCATCTCGATGGGGGACCCTTTCGGCAACGGACCGGAGATCACGGTGAAGGCTCTGAACTCGCGCGCTGTCTACGAGCGCTGCAAGCCGCTGATCGTCGGCGACCGGGCGGCGATGGAATACGCCCTTGCCGTGTCTGCAAAGGTGAACGGCATTCATTTAAAGCTTCATGTCGTCGCGTCGCCCGAAGAGGGGCTCTACGAGTACGGAACGATCGATCTCATCGATCTGGGATACCTGAAGGACTCGGATGTCCCGAATACGCTCGCGAAGGATAAGCCGGAGCCCTTCCGTCTGGGGCCGACGAAGCTCGGCGGCGAGGCTTCCTTCCAGTACGTCGTGAAGGTGATCGAGCTTGCCATGGCGAACAAAGTCGACGCCACGGTGACCAACGCTTTTTCCAAAGAGGCCATCAACATGGCCGGCCATCATTACAGCGGACATACCGAGGTGTACGCTGATTACACGCACACGAAGCGGTACGCCATGATGCTCGCGCACGAGGACCTGCGAGTGGTCCACGTTTCAACGCACGTCTCGCTCAGGCAGGCCTGCGATCGCGTCAAAAAAGCGCGGGTGCTCGACTGCATCCACATGGCGAACGACGCCATGAAGGCGATCGGGATCGCAAATCCAAAGATCGGCGTCGCCGGGCTGAATCCCCATTGCGGCGAGAACGGCATGTTCGGCACGGAAGAAGTCGAGGAGATCCAGCCGGCGATCGACGCCGCGCTGGCTGAGGGGATCAACATCCCTGAAAAGAAGCCGACGCCGCCGGACACCGTATTTTCCAAGGCGCTGGGCGGCTGGTATGACATCGTCGTGGTCATGTACCATGACCAGGGCCATATCCCGCTGAAGGTGAAGGGCTTTGTGTACAACAAGGCCGAGCAGCACTGGGACGCCGTTGCGGGCATCAACGCCACGCTCGGGCTGCCGATCGTGCGCGTCTCCGTCGACCACGGTACCGGCTACGGCCACGCGGGCGACGGCCATGCCAATGAGCTGAGCCTGATCAACGCCATGGAGCTGGCGATCCTCTACGGGAAAAACCGCCGCTGAGCAGATTGACAGAGCGGCTGCAAAAAACAAGTCAAAAAAAGGGGGCTCCCGGCAGGATCAAACCTGTCGGAAGCTCCCTTTTGCAAAGATCGGGCGTGCGCACAAGTGTGCTTTGGCAAAACGCGCGTCGCCGCTGTTTGCGGACAAAAACGCAATGGCACGTTTGCGGAAGCGCATCTTGGTCATTGCGACACGGCCGCCCGCCTTTGAATTTAAATATATCCCTTTTTATAAAAGTGTTTCAGCTCGACAAAACGGAATATGTTGATCCAAAACTCCTCTTATCGAATCATCAAAGTTTTCTGTGATCAGAGTAATCTTTTCTCCATTCGATTGGTAACCGTCTATGAATGGAAATCTCCATAATGGCCAGCTGACCGACAGGGTGTTTATCGAGTACCTGAACGAGCATGGCGTCTTGGATCTGGTCAGGGTCCTCCTTGCCGGGAAAAAAGATTCCGACAGTGGCTTTATCAGGTTCGACGAGAATATCGGCTGTTGGGACATCGCGAACAGGACCGATGCATATTTCACTGATGTCCTTTACAAAGAAGTCGATCGACTGATCGGCCTGATCGAGCTTAAAAGAGAGATCGCGAAGAAAATCGAGGAAGAGCAGCAGGAAGACCAACAAGGTGAAGAGAGCGATAGTGAGAAAGAAGACAGCAAACAGAAGCCGAAAAAGGAAAGCGATCCTGTATATGCCTACCTTGTCGGTCTCCAGAACAACAAGGGGATCAGCAGCCTCGCGAACATGGCGAGGAAACTCTCAACCATCCAGAGCAGGCTTACTGATTTTGATACGGTAAAGAAGTGTTCAGACTACCTCAATTTTGAGGATTGCAGACTGAACCTGAATACTGGAGAGTTTGAAGAAACAAATATTGACGATATGAGCTCCAAAAGCTGTGCCCTGAAGGCCAGGCCCTACTGGGACAAAGACGGGGTTATCAGGAGTGAGGGTGCGGTAAGGACATTCATTCACGACTTTTTCACACCGACAACAGGCAGGGACAAGGGGGTATTCCAGGAAGGATTCTACACGATGTTTATGAGTGCACTGGGAGCAAGTCTGTATGGAGTGAGGAGAGAGAAGAAGGTGTTCTTCCTCTGGGGCCCCGGTGATACTGGCAAATCCCTCCTGATGGCCACCATAGGAGAGGCATTGGGCGGAGATTCTGACAGGGGCTATTACATGACCCTTGACAAGTCATTCTTCACGGTAAACAGGACCGGGAACAATGACAGCCTTGTGAACCTGAAGGGCAGAAGAATTGGGTGTACTTCCGAGATGTCAGCGGATGACATCATGCAGAATGAATTTATTAAAACTGTTTCAGGCGTTGACACTCTCAGGGGCAGTAGGAAATTCGAGAAGCAGGTGCAGTTTGACAACATAGCCACACTGTGGATTGATACAAATGAGATGCCCAGATCAAGAAACGGATACGACATGGCCTTCTTCAACAGAATTGCGATTATCAACTGCGAACACGTTGTGGAGCCTAAGGACCAAGACAAGACACTGAAGCAAAAGCTGCTCAAAGACACCGAGGGGTTGGTCTGGCTGCTGACAACCGCTGCTGAGATTTACAGGAAAAACGGTTTGTTTATCCCTAGGGAAGCTGAGAAACTGAAAACAGATTATGTCAAAGAAGCCAGCTCCATTATCGGCTTCCTTGAAAACCACACCGTGGAAACACATAACCCCAATGACTGGATCTCGAGCGAGGATCTTTACCAGAAATACAAGGATTACTATACCAGCTCAAATAACGTGGATGGCCTGAACAAGAGAGAAAACTACATCGAATCGAAGGACACTTTCGTCAAGGTTGTGACCAGCTGGTATAAAACAGTTCAAAGCAGTGTAGGCAAAAAGGTCTGTGGAAAATTTAGAAGATGTTTATCCGGTATCAGGTATGAAGAGCGAAAGGAAATGGTCGACGAGGACGAAAATGATCTTGGCTGGTATGATGAAAGCGAGATCCACGATCTGCTCCTGCAAGACACTGATGATGCTGCACCAGAGATTGAAGAGCACGAGTTACTTGATGAGTTTCCGTTTTAAATAGGTATCACCGGTATCAGCGGGTATCACCTGGAAATCTTTGGGGTGATACCCGCTCTACTTCAGTCACCATCTACATCTACACAAAAAGGTATCACCGGTATCATCTATTTCTACATAATAGTATTGAATAATTTAATCTGAATTAGATCTTCTTATTCATACCTAAAATGCAGTTTTCGGTGATACCTTGATACCTTCACTGTGAATGTATGTGGGGACAGGATTTGTTGAGGTATCACCTGTTTGTGGAGGGTGATACCCGGGGGTGATACCTTGCAGGCCTGTTGAGTTGCAGAGGCCAAGGCTGCGTAAGATTTCCCGATCAAATCTGAACAAATTAAGAGCAGTAATCATTATTTGTTGATTTTTAGGAGGTAATTTTCTATGAGTAAATTCCCTTTTTCAGAGTTGATTAGTTCCAAGGTGCGCACCGTTGACGTTCAAGGCAAGACGTATTTTGTCGCGAAGGATTTCTGCAAGAGCATTGGGATCAAGGACCACAAGAAGGCCACTGCCAATTTCTACCAGGAAGACACCTTCTACTGGAAAGTCCCTACGAACGGGGGGGGGCAGGACATGATCGTCATCTCGCCCAAGGCCTGCCTCATGCTGATCTTCAAGAAGGTGCCTGAGGGCAGGGTGTGACGAAGAGAGCACTGTGTTTCATGTTGGGGAGGAGTTGCTTGATGAGTTGCTAGAAGGAGCGGCTTAACAACAGTAAAACGAGTGGGGCTGTTGCAGAAGAGCTTAGTCTCTTCCTACGACAGCTCCTTTTGCTTGGCGAGTCAGTCGAAAGCGGCTCAGATCACGTCCTAGCTGACGAATTTTATCTACAACCTCCTGAAGGTTGGTGTCATCGTTAGCTTCGCGATACGTCTGCATGGCATCTATTGCCGGTGCCGGACCATACAAAGGCGCATGCAGATATTCGTCAATTTTGCGGGCGATGTGTTTGTCATCCGTTGGCATGCCCTGCCTCTTCCCTTCGGAGACTGAGCCTGCAAAAGTGCCGCCGCAACGGTGTACTTTTCCGTCTGCGTCTGATCGGTACTCACTTGGCGTTTTATGAAATTGTTTTTTAAAATATGACGTCAGCGCTTTAAGATCTGGGAAACCGTTCTCAATTGCAATATCGGTGATAGATTTATCTGTCTTGTTTAAGTCGAAAATCGCATGCTGAAAGCGAATCTTTGTCAGAAAGTCGTATGCATTGATGCCGATATCAGCCTTAAATAGTGTGGAAACATACGTCCGGTTGTAGCCCGAAACGCGGGCGATGTCGTCCAGCGTGATTTTCTGGTTGTAGTTCGCTCTCATATAGTCGATCATGCGCCTCGCTGCGTCACGGTGTTTGCGCTCCAGAGGCGTTGTTTCCGGTGCCGGCGGGGCAGGAAATTGTGTTGCCAGTTCGGCGCACAGGGTTTTGACCGCACCTTCGATCAGTAAGTCTTGCGCAGTGCTGCCATCACGCAGGGCAAGCGCTGCACGTGCCATATCAAAACGTAGGCGGCGAGCCGATGTTGAATTGCGGGTCGTAGCGTCGGTCACGCAGTCAAAACGCGTCGTCAATCCAGCCTCGACCAGGACATCCGGCGGCACGAGAGCCACCATCAGGACGTTGTCTGGACGAATGACTGGCAGAATGTGCACGGCGTTTGAATTCATGACAACGATGTCATCCTCCTTCATATCACAACGCCGTCCATCGACAAAAAACGTGATATTTCCTCGCAGGCAGACAGCGATCTCTATTTCCTCGTGCCAGTTCCACGAACAGCCATTCAGATCGGCTATGTCAAGGACAACGAATGTCCCGGTGCATCCTTCGTGGTAATATTCTGTCATACGCACACCTTCCTTCGTCTATTCATCATACAAAAATCGGAATTTTTGTCCAGTCTGAACTTTTTGATTTTTTAGTATGCTCCAGCTATCCTAGCCGATGAATTTACAGCCAAACAAGAATAGGACGACGCATTACCAAAGGCGGTGATTTTTTCGGCAAAAAAAAATACTTCGCGTCCTTCTTCTTAGAATCTGAATAAAGTATCCCTCGAACATAAACAAAGCATTTTTTTCAAGCTTTCTGTACAATGCAAACCGTAGTGAGATTTGCACGAGGGGATTCCGTTTACGGAATCTCTAAAATCAGGAGGAGGCGTTGTTTTCATGAAAAAAGGCTATGTTAAGGAAACATTTATTGCTTTGTTGGGTGTGTTCTTTATGTTTGTGTTCGGCCATGTGTGCCCTATGTGGGGCCCTGTCACGAGGCTCGGAGTTCATTATCTGGGCATCATGATCGGCTGGATCGTGATGTGTGCCTGCGGTCTGCCGATGTCGATGGCTAGCGTCATGTCGATGGCTGCCTGCACGCTGCCGGGATTCTTTACACCGGCCACGGCTATTTCCAGCAGTATCGGTTCTGCGTTCTGCGTTCTGGTCATCTTCATCTTCGTGCTTGTGCATGTGTTTGAGACAACAGGGACGGGCGAGTTCCTTGTGCGTTACTTCCTGTCGCGCAAGTTCGTCAATGGCCGGCCCTATCTGTTCACGGCAATCTTCTTCCTCACTGTCATCGTGATCGGTTCGGTCATTGGCTCGTTTGGTATCATCGTTCTGACGATTACGATCCTCAACAACGTGGCCAACGTTGCAGGCATGGAAAAACAGCACGACTGGATCCGCTTCCTTCTGATCTGTGTGGTGGCTCTTTCCGGCGTGACGGAGATCCTCTATCCTTTCAAGCCCTACGCGCAACTGTACTGTAGTATCTTCAACGCTTCGCTTAAAAGCGCCGGCGCGGAATGCAGCGGCACGGTATGGCTGATCGTGGCGCTGACGATTGCGGCCTTCAGCTTTGTGCTGATGATGTTTTTGGCAAAATTCGTGTTCCATTTCGACCTCAGAAAGATCGAGCAGCTCGACGTTTCCGAGCTTCAGTCCGGCGAGTTCCGCCGCATGAAACCCAATCAGATCATCGTCCTGTTCGCTGTGCTTATCTCCTTCTTCCATCCCTTCATCGTCATGCTCCTGCCCAAGGGCAGCTATGTGCATTTCTTCATGAGCAGCATGGGCCAGACGCTGTTTATGGGTCTGGTGCTGGCGCTTTTGTCGCTGATCCGCGTTGACGGCAAGCCGGTGATGGATCCTGTGGCGGCGTTTGCCAAGGGCGTGAACTGGCACGTGGTGTTTGCCACAGGTTCGGTCCTTCTGGTCGGCAGTGCCATGGCGAACGAGAAATGCGGCATAGCGGCCTGGTTGCTTAGCATGTTCTCCGACAGCCTTGGACACATGGACATCGTTCCTGTGATGATCGTTGTCGCACTGCTGTCGTGCTTCGTTACGCAGTTCTTCTCCAACAGCGCCACCGCTATCATCTTCCTGACGGCGCTTGCGCCTTTGGCTGTCGTTATGCTCGGCAAGGGCGTCAACGTGTCGGTCTTCCCTCCCATCATCGGTATCGGAACGCTGACGGCGTGCCTTCTGCCCAGCGGCAGCGGCCAGTCGGCCACCATGCTCGGCACCGAGATCTTCCAAGGCGCTGACGGCCAGGCCTGGGCGTTGAGCAAGGGACTGATCGTGCTTGCCGCTGAGACGATCGCCGTCGTTGCGGCTGGTGTGCTCTGCATCGTCATCCTGTAAGGGTGTTCAAAATGGATGACGTTATCCGTGTATCACACCGCGGCAGCTTTCATGTCGGCGGCGAACTGACGAAGATCGAAGGCGCGCCTGTTGAAGAATTTGATTATGCAGGCAAGTTTGTCCTCAAGATCGATCCAAACGGCACGCACTGGACCAAACAGATGTATGTGCAGTACACACAGCTGGCCGAGCCCAAGCTTCCGTATCCCGTGCTGATGTGGCACGGCGGCGGCCTGACCGGCGTGACGTGGGAGACGACTCCAGACGGACGCGAAGGCTGGGACACGCTGTTTTTGCGTCATGGTTTTGACGTGTATGTCAGCGACTCTGTTGAACGCGGCCGTGCCAGCTGGGCCAAGTTCCCTGAGGTCAATCCCTGCGCGCCGGTTTTTCACACGTTCGAAGCGCGCTGGCTGAATCTGAAGATGGGCGAGACTTATCCCGTGCCGTACCCCGGACAGCGCTTCCCCGTCAAATATTATGATCATCTGATGATGCAGGGCGTGCCGCGCTGGGTTACGAGCGACGAATGGACGCAGAATGCCTATAACGAGTATCTCAAAAAGATGAACGCCGAAGTGCCCGGCGTCGTCATCATGGCGCACAGTCAGGGATGCCTGTTCGCACAGAAAGCCGCGCTTCTGTTCCCTAATCTTGTCAAGGCGCTTATCCTCGTCGAACCGGCAGGATTCCTCGGCGCTGGCGAGGATTTGACGAAGATCGCACACATCCCGCAGCTGTTTGTCTGGGGTGATTTCATGAGCGACAAATATACTACCGTTCATGCCTGGGTCGACGCCATTCGCAAGGACACGCCGCGCTACCGACAGGCGCTTGCGGATGCCGGCATCGATTACACTTGGATGAGCCTGCCGGAAATGGGCATTGTCGGCAATTCGCACATGCTAATGATGGACGACAACAGCGCCGAGATTGCTGACATGATCTGCGACTGGATCAAACAACACGTGAAATAGGCTTCAAACTGTTAAGAAAACACAAAAATGCCCCTATCTCGGAGTTCGTCTCCGTCAGGTAGGGGCATTTTGCGTTGCTTCGTAATGCGTAACACAGCGATAGGCTGTGCGGAGCAGAACGACTGTGGAGTCATAGAAGTTTTGTTGATCGAGCTCATTCTCTTGCCCGAATGGGAGTTCCTTTTGGGGGTGATCCAAAGAGAAAACGTTGCTACGACTGGCGCGAAGCCCTAAAATGATCCAAAGGATCCAAAGACGAAAATCTTTGGATCATGTCTCAGCCCTTGCGGCTACTGCGTTTGAGCTTACATGATCCAAAGGATCCAAAGATCTATATAAAGGTTCAGTGTAAATTTATACACGCCAAGCGTGTGAGAGTATGTATACGCCATAAAATGTTATAGAATTGCTGGTACCTTTGGATCACCTATGGCGCAAACGCAGTCGTAGACTGAACCTATGGTGATCCAAAGATTTTTGCGGATTTTGAAGATTGCGTTTCGAGAGCAACACCGTCACAGCGATCTAGCCACATGTCCTCGGACATTCCGCCACACCCTCATGATGTTTCAGCCACGCTGTCACGGAGAGAGAGACATCTCTCTGCTTGATGCTAATAACGCACAGCACCAAGGCCGCGCTTAATTTCTCAGACAAATCTGAACAAATAATGATAAGAACCACGATTTTTATATTTTTCAGGAGGTAATAATTCATGAGAAAATTCCCTTTTTCCCAGTTGATCAGCCCTAGCGTCCGCACAGTTGACGTGGAGGGAAAAACCTATTTTGTCGCGAAGGATTTCTGCCAGAGCATCGGCATGAGGGATCATAAGAAGGCCACGGCGAATTTCTATCAGGAGGACACGTTTTAGCAAAGGTACCGACGAATGGCGGCGTGCAGGACATGATTGTGATTTCTCCGAAAGCGTGCCTAATGCTGATTTTCAAGAAGGTGCTGAGGGCAGGGTGTGACGAGGAGAGCGCGGTGTTCCATGTGGGCGAGGAGTTGCTGGAGGGGCTGCTGGGTTCTGCGGCTTAGAAACAAAGGAAGAATTGCCAGACGTTGCTTATTTCAGTTTTATTAAAAAATACTACCATGTCGCCACGCATTTATTAGTGCGCACGTCAAAGATCTCCATGGTCCAGTCTCCCCGTTTATTACTGCGACGGATGATACGGAAATCATAATTCTGAAAATCCTTGAAGATTGTCACATCGTAGCCGGGATTCATTTTGAGCGGTATCGTCCCGTCACTATAGCATCCGCCGTAGGCCATGAGCAACAACCACTGATGAACTAAATGAAGCTCCCAGGCATCATACTCGTCGTAATCATAAGAGACATCGCAACTGACTGAGCTGAACAACCCTTCCCCTTCAGCAGGGATGTAATGGTTAGGGTCACCTCCAGCTTCCAGTAGCAGCTTTAAAGCATTCGCTCCTACATTCGGTGCGTCGACAAAAGACAATGCCCACATTACGTTCCAGTCATCGCAGACAGTGTTTGGATCAAGACCGTGTTTCAGCAGCAGCTTCAGGCTTGGAACGAGGAAATTGCTGTTCATGTGATCAAGAGTGATTGTTTTCACTTCCGGGTCCAAAGCATCGCGATACTCACCGAAGCATTGATCCCCTAAACAACACGCAAGATAAGCCAGTTCTTCCTTCGAGAGAGCCAGTTGGCCAATAAGCTGATCGAGCGTGTCCAAGTCCGGGGGGATACGGCTGAAAAGCTCTGCAATTTCTTTCACAGCGCTGTGCATATTTGATCACTTCCTTCCATTACGTACCATCTCCGAAGCAGAGGAATACTCTACAAAATGCCACTTTTGTCTTTGAATTTCGGACAAAGATGCATCAACATAGATCTAATTATACTCAAGATTGAGTTTTCGGATGCATTCTCAACGTCATCCCACATAAGAACCTTTAATTCTTCTGGCCTGCCACGCTGCGGAATTGGACCATACCCACCCGGAGTCACTACCGTTGGATATCCTACGCCACCAGTCCGAATACCAAATTTCCCCTGATAGACCAATTCGCCGTCAAGACCATAGAATGCCCCTTCCACTGGGGCATTAGGTCCGTATGCAGTATTGAGGCGGAATTTTCCCTCAACTTTAATACCGCCGTCTGGGTAATACTCCTTTCCAGATAACAACCCTTTGATCCCGAATTCTCCTTCCTGGTACTTGTTTCCATTGTGGAAGTACGATGTTCCATTTCCACAAGGTTTTTCATGATAGGTATATCCCTCATATAAAAGTGTTCCGTCATCGGCGTATATTTTTCTCCATTTAGTCCTTAATATTTTCGTTCCTTTGTCAGTTTTAACTATTACTTTATGCATAGTGACAAGCTCCTTTCAGAGACATAGTTAATATACAAGAAAATTTATCCGCAAAACAGGGGAAGAGTAGACATCGATAAGAATTTACAGAGCGGCGGAAAGATTTCTCAGGTCGGAATAATATTCCTTTTGATCAACACAGGCGGCCTGAATAGAATCCAGGATGGATTTTTTCAGAGTATCCTGCTCCTCTTTTGTTGGATATTTGTCGGTGAGTTCAGAATCTTTGATGTAGTTGTCAAGATCATCATCATAGATACAGGCATCATAGACATCGGAGGGATACCAACCCATATACTCCATAAAGTCATAAGCCTCACTTGTGAAACTATAGGTCTCTGCGACATAATCAATAGCGTCTCCATAGCTTTCTTCAAGAAACTCCCTGACGTAACTTTCGACGAATGGTCCATCATCAAGATCAAAATATGATACCCATGCCTCACCCGCCGGATACAGCGTTACTCTGTATTCTTTGCCATTGGTTTCAACGTCGGCACCCTGTGTCAATCTGTTATGAGTAGTGAATACTTCTTTCCAGCGTTTGCACTTGGGGAATCGCGGCTCAGGACGGCCTTCTTTTGATACAGTGATCATGAGTTATTGTCTGCCTCCTTATGCAGATAAACTTCCAAATGATTTTTCAGCCCATGAAAATGCATGTATCAGTTAGAGTGGACCATAGAAAAAGCCCCCTTATGGAAAATTCCCATAAAGAGGCATAAAAAACAACCCCATCGTCAGATGGGGTTGTCATATTCCAGTGGTCCCCATCGTTCAAGCATTGGCACCTTACCTTCCGGCAGGTTGTCGTGCGGTCAACGAGCTTGTCTCTCGCGCACTCTTTATAGATAAGTTAATTATAGCACAGAAATCGGAAAAAAACAAGTCAGTGCAGCAACAGAATATGGTGAAGTGTTGTCTGTATGTTACATCTGATTAATAGACAGCAGAAAATAATATGATATACTCTTGGTATGTCATTCAGTTTGTATTTAATAACGCAAGGAGTGAAATCTATGAAGGTGCAGTTGACCCCAAATAATATCATCGAAAGAAACGTAAGTGCAGTTTTGGCAAGGCGTCTCATAACAAGACCAGCGAGCACTTTCATCATGAATCTTGAAAGGTATGGCGTGCTCGTTGTAGACCGTGCTGCGGTGCCTGTTGAAGGTTCAGTCATGCTCATGGCGACAGAGAAAGGTTTCAGCTTGCAGAGAGCCACAAAACCGGGCGTTCCCTCGCAGGACCTGTGGGGCGTGGTGACCTGGCACATCAAGAGGCCATGAAGTGGCATACGCATTTAGAAAGCAAGAGGCTGCCCCATCCAACGGGCAGCCTCTTTTTTTTTCGTTCATTCGTCAGGCCTTTACGTACCTGGGCTTCCACTACAGGTCCCAACTCACAGTGACGTGGACTCCCACGTCCTTCTGGCCGCTGCTAGAACAGCAGTCTGAACATGAACCACTCAAACAGATGTTCGGGCCGGGTGAAAAGGGGCACACCGCAGCCGGGCGGAAAGGGCCAATTTCAGCCGCTTTAAAAGGGCCACTCCCAGCCGCTTAAAATGGGCCAATGGTTTATGGCCTATGTGGCCGACTTTGAATCAGCGACTAATAATCAATACCCTCGATTCTGTCCATAAGACCTTGCATCCTGTAAACTGGCATTGCCAAACACGCCAGAACAGGAGAAAGATGAATAATAACGACTCAGCTACCAAACTGACACAGGTTCTGGAGGAGATGAAGCACGAGCAGGGCGACTGCTTCTCCCTTGACAAGATCAATCTCGCCGAACTCGGTCGCAGGACCGGAATATCCCGCAAGAAGCTGCGAAGGCTGAAGAAGAACGGCTTTCGGGAGAAAACTCACGGCCTCACTGGAAGGAAAGCCAAGGCGACGGTGCTTAGTGGCTTTACCGGCGTCATAGATGATCTGCTTCGGAAAGGCATCTACAATTCAGCGGTCATCCGGGAACGTTTGGAAGAGGCTGGATATGAAGGCGGTATCTCTCAGGTTAAGAAATACATGCTTGACCACAAAGCACTCCTTCCTCCCAAGCGGCAGATTGTCAGTCCCCAGGGAAATCGTGGAAGGCGTTATTCCACCAAGGCAGGCGAGGCGTACCAGATGGACTGGGGCTTCGTAAACGTAGAGTGCATTGATGGAACAGTTTTCCAGACCGCTTGTTTTGCGATAATCTGTCATCACTGCGGACAGCGCTACATTGAGTTTTTCCCGAATGCAAAGCAGGAAAATCTTTTTATTGGCATGATCCACGCATTTCTGTACATGGGGATCCCGGAGCGGGTCCTGACTGACAATATGAAGAGTGTGGTAATCCGCCGTGACAGCGATGGACATCCCATCTGGCAGCGTGACTATGAGGTATTCATGCGCACGGTTGGTTTCGAAACACACTTGTGCAAGCCGAGGCATCCATTCACCAAGGGGGCAGTCGAACGACTTGTCCGGTTCGTAAAAGACAATTTCATTGCCGGACGGACCTTCTGCAATCTCACCGACCTCAACGAGGAAGCTCGTGAATGGTGCCGGAAGCAGAACAACACCTACCACCGGGCGGTGGACTGCATTCCTGCCGAGAAGCATGCGCTTGACTGTGCCCGCGTTACGCGGGAGCTTGACCGGACGATGGAGATTGCATCGTATTTGTGTCCCGTGCGCAGGATTTCCTTCGATGGCTTCGTGAATTACGAGGGGCGCAGGTTTGGTGTTCCGTATTGGTATACCGAGCATGATTGCAGGGTGAAGCGTGAAGGCAATACCGTTTACATCTACGACCTTGGCCTTACCCGTATACTGGCATCTCACCCTGTTACATGGAGTAAGCAAGACAGCTTCTGCTGGCAAAACCGGTTTTATTCCGCCGCCTTGAAATTGTAGATCGGCCTGACGCGGGCGAGGATCTTTGCCGTCGGCGTGATCGCATTGGCGATCTCTTCCAGGCTCTTGTAGGCCATCGGCGACTCGTCAAGGGTTTCGGCACTGACGCAGGTGCTGTAAATGCCGTTCATCTCGCGGCGGTACTGCTCGAGCGACAGCGTTTTGAAGGCGGCCGCGCGGCTCATCAGGCGGCCCGCGCCGTGCGGCGCGGAGCAGTTCCAGTCCGTGTTGCCGCGGCCTTCGCAGATCAGGCTGCCGTCGCGCATGTTGATCGGGATCAGCAGCTTTTCGCCCTTGCGGGCAGAGACGGCGCCCTTGCGCAGGATCATCGCGTCCGTGTCGATGTAATTGTGGATCGTGCAGAAACGCTCCTCGACGGTCAGCCCGAGCCCGCGGACGATCTCGTCCATCATCGCCGCCCGGTTGAGCGCGGCGAAGCGCTGCACGATGCGCATGTCGTGGATGTAGTCGTCGAAGAGTTCGCCTTCAACGTAGGCAAGATCGCGCGGCAGATCATCCAGCCCGATCGCTTCCCGGGCGCGCAGTTTTTTCAGCGCTTTCTGGATCTCGCGGTCGCGGCCTTCGGCTTTGTAGCGCGCGATCAGTTCGGCGACCTGCGCTTTTGACGAACCGATCAGGCGTTTGTAACCCTCTTCCTGATAGTGGTTCGCCGTTTCCGTGCCCAGATGGCGGCTGCCGGAATGGACGACAAGATACAGGCTGCCGTCCTCCGCCCGTCCGGCTTCGATGAAATGATTGCCGCCGCCCAGCGTCCCCAGGCTGCACCGCGCGTAGTCGAGCTTGACGGACTGGGCGATGCGCAGCTCGTCCAGGTCGATCTGCTCGTTGAAGGGGTGCGGCACGTCGCGAACGCTGCGGCCGCAGGGGATGCGGGCGCGGATCAGAGAATCGAGCGCCGCGCAGTCGAGCGATCTCTCGGCCAGGCGCACGGTCTCCATGCCGCAGCCGATGTCCACCCCGACCATGCCGGGCACGACTTTGTCAGTCAGCGTCATCGTCGTTCCGATGGTGCAGCCTTTGCCCGCGTGCACGTCGGGCATGATGCGGATCTTGCAGCCCGCAAACTGCGGCACGTCGCAGACGGCGCGGATCTGTTCCTCAGCTCTCGCGTCGAGCGTGGCGGCAAAGCTCACCGCCGTGTTAAAACGTCCCTGGATCTGTTTCATTTTGGTACCTCTGTTACATTCATTCCGATGGGAATGTGAAAGTCGCTCACGCCGGCATCAAGCGGAAAGCGTCCGGGACTTTCATACCCAGAAGAAGAATTTTAACAAAAGAAAACAGGATCGGCAAGGGCTTTTTTAAAAATATCTGATCGCTACTCGTCCTTCACGCGCAGATCGAGCACGTCGGGGCGGGCGTAATGGCCGCAGGCGTCGAACTCCATGCGGCTGGCGGGGACTTTCTGCATGTCGAGGTCGGCGTAGATGATCGCCTCTTTGTCCCACACCGGCTCGGTTGCGTAATGTCCGAACGGATCGACGACGCAGCTGCCGCCGCGGCAGACGGTCTCCGGCAGCGCCGCGATCTCGCCGGGGCAGTGCAGACCGGCCGGGTACATGGCGCGCGTGAAGAACAGGTCGGCGTTGATGAACCAGCAGTGGCCTTCGATGGCGATGTGCCGGATGGTCGCCTGCCACTCGGGATTGTCGTTGGTGTTGGCGCTGATGTAGATGGTCACGCCCTTTTCGTACAGCGCCACGCGGGCCAGCGGCATGTAGCTCTCCCAGCAGATCAGGCAGCCGACGTTGCCCCACGGCGTCTCGGCAACGGGGAAGTACGAGTCGGGCGCGTCGCCCCAGACGAGGCGTTCCGCGCCGGTGGGCTTGAGCTTGCGGTGCACGTTCACGAGCTCTCCCGCAGGAGAGAAGATGAAGTTGCTGTTGTACAGCGTGGCGGTGGTCTCGGCACGTTCGGAGACGCCGATGCTGACCCACGCGCCGGCTTCGCGCGCGGCGGCGGCCAGTGCTTCGCTCTCGCGTCCGACAGCGAGGATGGAGTTGTCGTAGTACAGCTTCCAGTCGGCGCGGCCGTCCTCTTCGCGATGGCCGACGGTGTAGCCGAAGGTCATGCCGTAGGGATAGCCGGGCACGAACAGCTCGGGGAAGACGATCAGCTCCGCGCCGTTGGCAGCCGCCTCGCGGATCAGCGCAACGGCCTTGTCCGTGCAGGCGGCTTTGTCGAACATGACCGGCGCGGCCTGAACGACGGCGACGCGGCAGGTGTCTTTGAGATCTTTCATGAGAATCGCTCCTTTTCAAAACGCGCTTCGGCGCGGGGCCAGTCTGCAAAAGCCGCGCGACGATTGCTTTTCCGCATGATTACGCCTATAATTATATCATACGCGCCGCGGTGCGGGGAACCGTCGCGGCGCGAACGTTCAAGCGCATTTCAGCAAGGAGGAAAAACTGCCATGGCAACAAAAAGAATCATCCTGGCCGGCGGCTGTTTCTGGGGCGTCGAGGGCTATTTCAGCGCTGCGGTGCCTGTTGAAGGTTCAGTCATGCTCATGGCGACAGAGAAAGGTTTCAGCTTGCAGAGAGCCACAAAACCGGGCGTTCCCTCGCAGGACCTGTGGGGCGTGGTGACGTGGCTCATTAAGAGGCCGTGAGATAACACGGCTTACGGTGTCGGCAGCAGTCTACTTCCGCATCTTTCCGTTCATATATATATTATTCAAATGAAATCATCATCAGATGATTTCAAGAGCCGCCGGACGCAGCCTCGCGCCTGGCGGCTTATTTTTATGTTGGGAGGAATGCGTCATGAACAACAGTAGTGCGTGTCGTATCGGAATGTGGGAGGGGAACCAGCTCAAGACCGTTGAGTGCTCTCTGCACGGGAGCCCTGCCGCTATCGGAAAGGTCCTTATGGCCTACGATCTGAAGGAAGTAAGGAACCTGTTGTACGAAGGCGATCTGGTGCTACTCGGTGAAACTTCGTGGTCGTCTATCTATCACCGCCGCCAGCTCGGGAAATCTAGCGAAGAGACCCAGCCCCGGCTGTACGGCTGCGTGGACGAAGTATTCCGGCAGAGCCGTCACATCAAATACCTGTACCTGCTCGAAAGCGACGGTACGTGGCAGTGCCACCAGCGCGGAGAAAGCGGACCGTACTATCACCTGAGGATCTTTTTGCCGAGGGACGATAAGCATATGTATCGTGTCTTTATGCTGCAAAAAGCCCGAACCGGCGAAGTTACCAAAGACCTCGTGGCCTACGAATCAGCTCAAAGTACCGAAGAGGCTGCCTATCTAGCCGCCCGGGAGTTCCAGCTTTACCGTAACAACCTTCTCGCCATACAGTGCAACTCCGGTGAGGAGTACCTTCTCGGTCACATGCTCAAAAGCTGGAAGGTATCTGACAGAAACAATCATGCCCGGAAGCCTGCCTACTGGCGCGGACTGGCGGTCGCTGAAGATGAAGCACTAGCCATAGCCAAAGTGTGCTGGCAGAACCGCACCGTGCTGGACGTGGATCGCGGCTACCGTTGGTGCAACCCCGAGGCACAGTGTGTGTCGGCTACCGATTAATATACAGCCCATTAATAAATTACAGAGGAGTCTGACTCAGGTCAGGCTCCTCTTCTTTTATGCCGAAAGGAGGCGAGGAAAATGCCGACGCAAAAAGAAATCAGGTCTGAACTGAAAAAGCTCAATCGGCAGATTGCCGAACTGCGGAAAGAATTGAACGTCATCAGCCCCAAGTGTACCAGATGCAACTACAACGGCGTAGTGCTCTATGAAGGCCCAAGCCTTATTGATGGAGCCCCCATCGTCGCCATAGCCACAGGCCTCATCTGGCCCAGTTTAAATCGGAAGACCGGCGATATGGTGCAGGTCTGGATCATGAGAGCAGATACACCGCCAGTGGAGGCGTTTTACACGGATAGGGACAAATCAGTCTGTGGCGACTGCCCGCTCAGGAAGGACAGCGAAGGCAACCGAATCTGCTATGTCCTACTTCATCAGGCACTATCGAGCATTTGGCTCAACTGGGCTAAGGGAGAGTATCTGGCCCTTGCTGATTATCCAGAGGCCCTGTCGTTGATGTCCCGAAAGGCAGTACGCCTTGGTGCCTTTGGTGATCCGGCAGCTATGCCGTATGAACTTGCCCTGCCCATTATTCAAAGCACCTCTGCTGTAACCGGCTACACCCACCAATGGCGGAAAGATATTGCCCTGCCCTGGCGCGAGACCTTACAGGCAAGCTGTGAGACAGAGCGTGAAGCACAGGAGGCCGTTCAGTCCGGTTGGCACTACTACCGGATCATTTCGGATTACGAACAGGCGAGAAAGGAGGAAATCTTTTGTCCCGCGAAACAAGGAAATACCCACTGTTCCACCTGCGGACTCTGCGATGGCCGGTCGGCAAACGTTGTTACCGTTGTCCACGGACGCGGAAGGCGGTTTTTCCGGCAGCGCTTTGGAAACGAAGATGCAGGAGAAATCATTGAGGTGTAAAGGAGATGGCTATGAAAAAGACACCGCTCTATGGCGATTTTCGTAAGGGGCCGCTCATCCTGTGGCACCTTTACGACAACGACGAACTCGTATGGTCTGGGATGGCGCGCAGCTATCCCGAAGCTTTGAGAAAAATGAAGGAGGAAAAGTACGATGGAAGAAAAAATGGAAAACAGCGTCAGCGTAAGCAATAGCGCAGAAGTCAACATCAACGATCGAATCCTCGACATGACCGACCCCGAGTTGAAAGACCTCGGTATTGTCTCCGGCCTCGACAACGAGCTGTATCACAAAGCACGCGGCTTGAGCTGCACGAACTTAAAGATCATGCTAAGAAGCCCGGCACATTATCACGCATCAATCCTGATTCCGCAGAAGACGACGCCCGAAATGCTGCTTGGTTCTGCCTTACACACCGCAGTCCTTCAGCCGGAACTTTTCGACGAAGAGTACATGGAACTCCCCAAGCTCGATAGGCGCACGAAGGAAGGCAAGGAGCTCTACAAGCAGTACAGCGATAGCGGCAAGACGCTTCTTGATTCTGTCACAGTCGCAATGGTACAGAAGATGAAGGAAAGCCTCATGCAGCATCCGATCATCTCAACTATTCTCTCCACTGGGCAGCCCGAACTGAGCTGCTTCGGCTGCCTACCCGAATTTCCTCATACGCTCACAAAATGCCGGCCTGACTGGTACAACGAAGAGCTGGGCGTGCTCTTGGATCTCAAGACCGCCTGCGACGCCTCGCCGAAAGCATTTGCCAAGGCCAGCGCGGATTATCTCTACCATCTGCAACATGCGCTGTATCTGGACCTGTTCTGCCATATCAGCGGCAAGCATATCCAGGCATTTCTGTTTGCCGTTGTTGAAAAGGAACCTCCATATGCTGTGGCACTGTATCAGCTTGACGCAGATGCCGTAGAAAAAGGCAGAGACCTTTATCGCAAGGCGATCCTTGCCTATAACGACAGCCTTGAGCGGAATTACTGGGTCGGTTATTCGCCCAGGATCGAGATGCTGCAACTGCCGGCATGGGCTCTGGTATCCTAACCGAATAATCCAAAGGAGGAGTAAAAAATGTCAGCC